>ERZ507062.45-NODE-45-length-87130-cov-9.38438_pt1 | contig 87130 bp, 109 predicted proteins | sample MGYA00513786_ERZ507062 | MGnify/ENA metagenome assembly ERZ507062 | reverse complement strand
CATAGGGCTTTGCCCGCATAAGCAAAACCACCCGCTTGGCGGGTGGATGCTTATTCTTTCCGTGATGGCATGGTAGGCCGGCGGAGCTCTCCGAGCCCCGCGTTACACGCGAGGCGATATGCTTCTGTGAGGCGATGCTTCCGACAAAAAACGCGGCGCTATTGCGCCGCGTTTTTTGTGTAGGCTCAGAAGTGTGTATCTACGAACTTGTTGAACTTGGTGACGTTCATCTGGTCTTTGTAGGTGTTGCGGAAGCGCTTGACGGTCAGGCTGTTGTACTGCACGATCTTGCGGTACTTCAGGAACCCCGCCACCAGCGCCACGCCGCCGCAGAGGTAGCCCATCGGCGCGCTCTTCCAGCACGTCCAGAGCAGTACAGCGAACAGCACCAGCGAGATCAGCACACCGGCGATCTGCTTTTTGGATTGCATCTGCTTCACGGTGTCGGCATCAATGACGCCCTCCTCCACCATGGCCTGTGCAAAGCGCTTCTGGACGCCGAACAGGCTGGCGGTGTTCAGCAGGATGGGCGCCACCACGAAAAAGGCGAACAGCGCGTCCACGATCCCCACCAGCAGGATGGCCAGATCTCCCATATTTCCCATGTTGTATATTCCTCCTAATTTAATTTACAAATTGAATGGTGATGTCGCTGCGCGATGTGGCGTAGAGCAGGTGGCTGTAGCACAGAGAAAACTCCACGATATCGCCCACCTCCAGCCGACGGGGGCAGTCCTCCACGTCTACGATGCAGTGGTCGGAGGAGCCACCGATGACGGTCAGCCCGGCCTCTCTGGGGATGAGGGACTCCAGCTCGCCCACATCCGCCCGGCCCAGCGCCAGAATGGCGCGCCGCCGTATGCCGCGATCCACATACACGGGCTTGCGTCCGAAGGCGTCAATGGCAAACTCGCCGATGGGGTAGGTGGGCTTTTCCCGCACCTCTACCACCTCGGCCCGCAGGGTAAAGCCGTCCATCCGCAGGTAGTCCATATCCTGAATGCCCCAGTTTACCTGCAGGTCCTTGCCCAGCAGGATGTTCTCACCGATGCGCAGATGGTTGATGCCCGCCGGCATGGTACCCCAGTGTACCAGCGTGTACGAACTGGTGGCGCCGCCGGAGATGATCTCCAGCTTGCGGCCGATACGCTTTTCAATGCGCGCCGCAATGTCCAGCAGAGCCTGCATCTTCTCGGGCGTGGGCTTGGTGGAGCCGTAGCACGTCAGGTTCACGCCGACGCCTGCCAACTCCACATGGGGCAGCTCCCGCTCCACGTGGACGCACACGTCCACCATCTCGTCCTTGTCCCAGAAGCCCTCCCGCAGGTCGCCCAGATCGGCCATGACGATGACCCGGTGGGTCTTGCCCTGCAAAACGCACTCCTCCTCCAGCGCGTCCAGCGTGACGCGCTCGCTTTGGAGGGACGTTTCGCACAGCCGCACCACGTCCGGCAGCTCGGAAAGGCCGGGGATGCGGATCAGCAGCCACGGGCCGCCGACACCGGCGGCGCGACACCGCTCCACCTGCTCCAGGCGGCTGGTACCTAATTCCTCCGCACCGCATAGGCGCATGGCGCGGGCCACCTCCGGCAGACCATCCACGCCCTTTACCACGCCGCAGACGCGTATGCCTTGCTGCTGACAGTGCGTAATGACCTGCCGCGCATTGCTGCGCAGGATAGACAGATCGACCTCTAATTGCGGATATTTGCGAACCATGAGAAACACCTCTTGACACAATAACGGTCGCTAACATTCCAAGTATATCATTAAATTCCCGGCTTGTCACACCTTTTCGGGGAAAAACGTAAATTTCTCCGGCCGCACCATGGATGGCGGCTGTCCGGTGCGGCGGCTCAGGGGGTCTGGAACCGTTCCGCGCTGACGTCCGCTCCGGCCTCGGCCAAGGCGGTCATCGTCTCCTCGATGCAGGCGTCAATGACGTCCACGGACTCGTCCCGGTCGAGGGCTACGACGCCGCGCAGATCCAGACCGGCTGCGGAGGTAGAGGGGCGCTGGGCGTTGCCGAGCACGGGGAACTGGAAGCAGCCGTTGGCGGCCGCCAGCTCCACGCAGGCGGGGGACAGGGCAAATTCCGTCCAGAGCTTGGCGGCGTTGGGGTGCGCGGCGCCCTTGAAAATGGCGGTGGCGGCGATCCGGCAGGGGGTGCCCTCGGCGGGAAGCACCAGCCGGAGGTTGGTGCAGCCGTCCTCGATGCGGGCGATACCGTCGGACAGGAAGCTGATGCCGATGACGCACTCGCCGGTGCCGAGGCAGCGGGTCACCGCCGCGTCGGAGGCGGCATACAGGGCGACGTTCTCATCCAGCGTCAGCAGATAGTTGTCCCCGCCGAACAGCTCCGGCTGCTGTCGGACGGCGCGGAGCAGCAGCCGTCCAGCCCCGTCGTATGTATAGTTGGAGGTCCAGAGCAGCTCCTGATACCGGAAGTCCAGCAGCTCGGCCCAGCCCGTGGGGGCATCGATCGCCATGCGCTTGAGCATATCCCGGTCGACGACGAAGCCCAGGGGGTCCACGCTGATGCCGTACCAGAGACCCTCCGCGTCGCGGTATAGATCGTCCGTCAGGTGGGAGGCGTGGGCGGCGTCGTAGGCGGCCAGCAGACCGGCGTCGCCGCAGGCGGCACAGTCTTCGGCGCTGCCGCCGAACCACACATCCGCGGCGGGATGACCCGGCGTTCCCTGCGATTGGGTCTGCACGCTGCCGGAGGCCACATACTGGTAGGTGGTACGGATGCCGAACAGCTCCTCGAAGCGCTGGCAGGCGGCGGCGAGATACGCCTCCTCGCAGGAGCCGCAGACCGTCAGCTCGCCCTCGACCCGAGCGGCGGCGAGCAGCTCCTCCATGCCGTCGAAGCCGGCGGGACAGACGATGCCGTCGTCCTCGCCCTCCGGCGGGATACCGTTGGCTGTTTGGCCGCCGCAGGCGGTGAGCGTCAGCGCCAGCGCCAGCACCAGCAGCCGAGTGAAAAGTTTTTTCATATGCGTTTCCTCCGTTTACGCGCTCCGGATATCCGCACCGGAGGCGTCTGCCGTCCATGACGTGTCTGTGAAAGCGGGTATGCGGAAAACCCGCAGAAAATTCAAAAATTTGGCAGGATCTTCCCTACTGAAGCCTTGACATATCGAGTATAATGAGGATACTACACCTTCAGGCTTCAAAATGCAAGACGCGAAAGGAGGTCTTACGATGCTGCCGGGTTTGACGAGCTTTGTGCCGGAAGCGGCACTGACTGCATTTGACAATCTGGAATTCTTCATCCGTATCGTGCTGGCGGCGGCGCTGGGCGCGCTGGTGGGGCTGGAGCGCAGCAAGCGGCAGAAGGAGGCGGGCGTCCGCACCCACTGCATCATCGCCTGCACCTCGGCACTGTTCATGATCCTGTCCAAGTACGCCTTTGTGGATCTGGTGGGCGTTGACGGCCTGCGGGGTGCGGATCCTGCCCGCATCGCGGCGCAGGTGGTCAGCGGCATTTCCTTTCTGGGCGCCGGCGTTATCTTCAAGAACGGAAACTCCATCCGGGGTCTGACCACCGCCGCCGGTATGTGGGGAACCGCCGCCGTGGGCATGGCCATCGGCGCGGGCCTGTACTGGGTCGGGTTCATCGAGGCCGCCGTGCTGGTGGCGATCCAGATCGTGCTCCACCGCTTTCCGGTGGGGGCGGACGCCCTGACCACGCAGGAGCTGGTGGTGGAAATGGCGGACGACGAGGCGCTGCTGGCGTGCTTCGACGAGCTGCTGCAGGCGCACCGGGGACAGATCACCGAGAGCAGCCTGACCCGCGAGGACGGCGTACTGCGCATGGAGGTCACCGCCAAGCTGGACCCGCCCATCAGCCACGAGGAGGCGCTGGCCTTCCTGAAGGCCAATGACGGCGTTCGCCGCATCTCCGTCTGATACACCGATACATAGGGAAGACATACCCCGCCTGTGCCGCCGCATGGGCGGGGTATGTGCGTCACATCTGCTTTTCCGCCCAGTCCGACAGCTGCTCCAGAATAGGCAGCAGCTCCCGGCAGCTGTCGGTGGGGCTGTACTCCACCCGCACCGGCACCTCCAGATATTCCTTGCGGATGAGGAGTCCGTCCCGCTCCAGCTCCCGCAACGCGGAGGACAGCACGGTGTTGCTCACGCCGTCCAGCTTGCCCCGCAGCGCGTTGTAGCGGATGGCACCGGCGTTGCACACGGCGCACAGGATCTGCACCTTCCACTTGCCGCCGATGAGCTGCATGGCGTGGTGCAGCGGGCATTTTTCCATACAGGGACAGTCATAGTGCTGCTCGGACATGGTTAGTTCCTCCTGACCTGCTCACATAAATCTGCGCTCTTGCTTTTTCCGGCGCAGATGCTATCATGATAGCAGGTAAGAAAAACAAAGTAAATAGCAACGAGGAGAAAATCACTCCATGAATATCTATCTTCAGGGCCTGACGATGGGCCTTGCCTATGTGGCGCCCATCGGTCTGCAAAACCTGTTCGTCATCAACAGCGCTCTGACCCAGCGGCGCAGCCGCGTCTATCTCACGGCGCTGATCGTCATCTTCTGGGATATCTCGCTGGGACTCAGCTGCTTTCTGGGCGCGGGCGCGCTGATGCAGGCGGTGCCTTGGCTCCAGAAGGTCATTCTGGCCATCGGCAGCCTGATCGTCATCTGGATCGGCGTGGGCCTGCTGCGCTCCAAGGCCAGTCTGGAGGGCGGCCGGGACGTGAACGTGCCGATCTGGAAGCTCATCACCTCCGCCTTTGTGGTGACGTGGCTGAACCCCCAGGCCATTATCGACGGCACCATGATGCTGGGCGCCTTCCGCGCCACGCTGCCCACCGGCGGCGACGTTCCCTTCATCCTCGGCTTTGGCTCCGCCTCCGTGATCTGGTTTCTGACGGTGTCCACGCTGGTATCTCTGCTGGGCAGCAAGTTTAACGAGAAGGTGCTGAACGTCATCAACAAGGTCTGCGGCGCCGTCATCATCTTCTACGGCCTGAAGCTGCTGTACAGCTTCGCCCAGATGATGGGCTGGCTGTAAAGAAAATACGTTGGCAAATCACGCCCTTTCTGCTACAATGAGGCAGAAAGGGCGTGATTTCTTTTGGAACAGAACTACAAGCTCACCATCGCCTATGACGGCACCCGCTTCTTCGGCTGGGAGCGCCAGCCGGGGAAGGACACCATACAGGGCAAGCTGGAGGCCGTGCTCTCCCGGCTGCAGGGGCGTCCGGTGGAGCTCATCGGCGCGGGGCGTACCGATGCGGGCGTCCACGCCCGCGCCATGACCGCCAACGCCGTGCTGGATGTGACGGAGACACCGGACGAGATCCGCGACTACCTGAACCGCTACCTGCCCGACGCCATCGCCGTCCGGGAGGTGAAGGAGGCAGCGCCCCGGTTCCATGCCCGCTACAACGCACTGGGCAAAACGTACCGCTACACCTGCTTTGACGGCCCGGTGAAGCCGGTGTTTGACCGGAGGTATGTGACGCTGCTGGACTACCGCCCCGATGTGGAGCGGATGCAGCAGGCGGCGGCGTACCTCACCGGCGAGCACGACTTCGCCAGTTTCTGCGGTAATCCCCGTATGAAGAAATCCACCGTCCGGCTGGTGGACAGCATCACCGTGGAGCGCCGGAAGGATCGGGTGATCTTCACATTCCACGGTACCGGCTTCCTCCAGAACATGGTGCGTATCCTGGTGGGGACGCTGCTGGAGGTGGGGCGCGGCTACTGGGAGCCCGCCTATGTGCAGGAGATCCTGCTGGCCAAGGACCGGAAGCTGGCCGGCCCCACCGCCCCGCCGGAGGGTCTGTGCCTGATGAAGGTGGACTACTGAGAAAACAGAGCAGGATGCCCCGCTTTTTCGCACCTTTCGCGGCTTTTCTCCCACCGCGGGATTGGCTATACTATCATCGGATATGCTGCGGGAGGGCGCTGCCCGTCCCGCTGAAAGGAGATCGGGTCTATGATCAAGTTCGGTACCGGCGGCTGGCGCGCCGTCATCGCCGATGAATTCACCAAGGAGAATATCCGCCTGCTGATGGCGGGGCTGTGCCGCCTGATGGAGAAGGAGGGCCTCGCCGGCGCGGAGGTCTGCGTGGGCTACGACCGGCGGTTTTTGTCCAAGGAATCCGCCCATTGGGCGGCGGAGGTGCTGGTGGGCTACGGCTTCCACCCCTATGTCATCAACCGCTCCAGCCCCACGCCCCTGATGATGTTCACCGTGAAAAAGCGGGGCGAGCCCTACGGCATCGCCGTTACCGCCAGCCATAACCCCGCCATCTACAACGGTATCAAGGTGTTCACCGCCGGCGGCCGCGACGCCGACGAGACGGTGACCGCCCGCATCGAGGCGGAGATCGCGCAGCTCACCCCCGCCGACGTCAGGAGCGTGGACTACGATGAGGCGGTGGCGCAGGGCCTTATCACCGAGGCCAACCCCATGAACGAATATCTGGACAGCATCCTCTCCGCCGTGGACGTGGAGGCCATCAAGAGCGCGGCGCTGCGCATCGGCTTCGACCCCATGTACGGCGTCAGCTGGTCCAGCCTCAGCATGCTGCTGACCACCTGCCGCTGCGATCTGGAGATCATCCACGACCGCCACGACACCCTGTTCGGCGGCAAGCTGCCCGCCCCCAATGTGGACACGCTGAAGCCCCTGGCGGCGCTGGTGCTGGACAAGCACTGCGATCTGGGCATCGCCACCGACGGCGACGCCGACCGTCTGGGCGTCATCGACAACGAGGGGCAGTTCATCCACCCCAACAAGCTGCTGGTGCTGCTGTACTACTATCTGGTGAAGTACCGGGGCTGGCACGGCCCCTGCGTCCGCAACAACTCCACCAGCCACCTGCTGGACCGCGTGGCCGCCGGCCTCGGCGAGAAGTGCTACGAGGTGCCGGTGGGCTTCAAGTGGGTGTCCGCCAAGATGACGGAGACGGACGCCGTCATCGGCGGCGAATCCTCCGGCGGCATGGCCGTCCGGGGCCACATCTCCGGCAAGGACGGCATCTACGCCGCCGCCCTGCTGGTGGAGATGCTGGCCGTCACCGGCAAGTCGGTGTCGGCGCTGTTCGCGGAGATCGCCGCCCAGTACGGCGACCCCCAGTGGGCGGAGGCGGACTTCCGCATGACCCCCGCCCGCAAGGCGGAGCTGCAGGAGCGCCTGTTCGTCCGGCAGGAGACGCCGGACTTCGGCGCGGCGGTGGACCACGTCAGCCGGGAGGACGGCTGCAAGGTGTATTTTGCCGACGGCAGCTGGGTCATCTGCCGCTTCTCCGGCACGGAGCCGCTGCTGCGCATGGCCGCCGAGGCCGACACACAGGACGAGGCGGAGCGGTATATCCGCGTCTGGCGCGACTTTTTGAAATTGTAAAAAAACAGGAAAAACTTTCAAAGTGTTGCAATTGCAACTTATCAAATCCGCCGTCCGTGGTATACTGACCACAGTAAGCGAGAGGGAAGACCCCCTCACAGATCAATATAATAATAAAAATTGGAGGATACGATTATGAAAAAGTGGGTATGTCCTGTTTGCGGTTATGTTCATGAGGGCGACGTTCCCCCGGCCGAGTGCCCTGTCTGCCACGTCAGCGGCGACAAGTTCCTGCTCCAGTCCGAGGAGAAGTCCTGGGCCGCCGAGCACGTTGTAGGCGTCGGCAAGGTCTTCGGTGACGATGTCCCCGAGGAGGTCCGTCAGGAGATCATCGACGGTCTGCGCGCCAACTTCGAGGGCGAGTGCTCCGAGGTGGGTATGTATCTGGCCATGGCCCGTGTGGCCCATCGTGAGGGCTATCCCGAGATCGGTATGTACTGGGAGAAGGCCGGCCTGGAGGAGGCCGAGCACGCCGCCAAGTTCGCCGAGCTGCTGGGCGAGGTCATCACCGACAGCACCAAGAAGAACCTGCAGATGCGCGTGGATGCCGAGAACGGCGCTACCGCCGGCAAGTTCGAGCTGGCCAAGCTGGCGAAGAAGTATAATCTGGACGCCATCCACGATACCGTCCATGAAATGGCCCGCGACGAGGCCCGCCACGGCAAGGCCTTTGAGGGTCTGCTGAACCGCTACTTCGGGAAGTAAGCAAACCGCGCCAACATCGGCCTTTTGAGAGAGGAGAGGGAAGTTCCCTCTCCTCTTTTTTGGTTGTGTCGGCGGCGCCGGTGAGGGGAAAGGTGGCATAAAAGTGGCAGTTTTTCCGCCGGTGAAGCCCCGTCCAATCCCAAAAGTGGATACTCAAAAAGTGGATATTTTTAGTATAAGCGTAAAGGTGTTCAGGAAACAAGAGATTGGAACGTTTTTGAACATCTTACATCATGTTTTTTAATCCAGAAGCAAGAAAAAGCAATATAAAGCATCTTTGGCAAGGAACTGATATTAAGGAAAGAAATTACCTCAAAAATAGGCGAAAGCAATTTTGCTCCTCTGCTATATTATGGCAGAGGAGTATTGCTATAATACAGACAGAAAGTGAGAGATGAAACAAGACCTCACGAAACAATAAATAAGGGCGGCGGCCTGTGAAATACGCAAGATGCCAAGAGCATCAGAAAGGAACTACCATGACGAAGAACACCACCTCCACCGAGCGTTTCACCATTGATTTCATCAGCAAGAAGATTATTGGAACTCAGGCCAGCTTCAACAAGGCAAGTAAGGGAACTGGTGAAATCTATGAAGAACTGGCCTCCAAGATTGCCAGACATCCGAATTTCGAGGTTGCGGTTAAAGAACAGAAGAAACACATCACCAAGGCAAAGAGAACTTATGATGGGATGGATTTCGAGTTTATGGAAGCGTATATTGCTACTCAGAGAATTGCTGAACAGCTTATGAAAGAATATGAGGCCGTTAAAGCAATGGCAAAAGCATCCAATACCAGCGTTTATCCCTTCACGAAAAAGTGGTTTTTGGGTGAGTTTGACCCCGAAAAAAAGGGGTTTGATATGAAGAAGGCAAACGAAGAAATCTCTACTCATCGTATTGCGAGTGCAATTCTCGACGTGCCATGCGATGGCGATGAAACAGCCGAGGATGAGAAGAATGAAACCGAGCCCGCCGAGCTGGGTAAAGCGTCTTAATTGATTTCAGGAGGATACAAAAATGAACGCTTACAATGTTGATTTTGCCAAGATGACCATTACCATTACCGCAGATTTTGCCAAGAAGATGAACGACCCCACCAGCAGAGAATATCAGGCCATTAGCCAGTTCCTCAAGGATTTTCCCACTATGAAGATTGTCAATCGCACCCACCGCACCCCCAGCAAGTATGTTTCTAAAAAGACGGGACAAAAGTCCAAATGCAATCCCTACAAAAAGCTCACATACAAGAATATGGAGAGTTTCATTAACGGCCTGCCTGACGCAGAGCAATACTTGAAGTCATATAACTTCTTGAAAGATTGCGGTGGCCTGACTGCCCCCTCACATTACGCGATTATCAGGCGTTGGTTTGTAGACCAATTTCCTAAGTATTACGAGAACCCAATTTTCTACCTCTACAACAAGGTTGCCGTGATTGATTGTAGCTCTTACTTGAAAACGACCCAAGAGAAAGACGCAGAAGCGGAGAGCAAAGAACAGACCTCCGCCGAAGAACCGAAGAAAATCGCTTGATAGTTTTAAGTCAGACATTTAACAGCAATAATAAAAAGAGAACTGTTGTTAAATGCCTGACTTAAAGAAGGAGAAGAATATGTTAGAAATTAGGCCTTACCCCTATGCGGAGTTATCGCAGATGATGGGAACGCACGACCCTGAGGGAATTAGTAGAAGATTAGATCGATGGGGTGTTGCCTTTACCGAGGACGGAAGAAAACCCCAGATTACATATAATATTGAGAAAATATCCGACCCGTTCAAGGTGTATTGTATGCTTGACCTCAATTATGCCCCGCAGACAAACTTTACGAAGTTGGCATACTTTTTCTATTACTTTCTCAATGACGATGATTTCCAGAGGTTGCCGGATGAACGTTTAGAAGTGTTGATGAGGGAGCGAGACCATCCGGTTAGCAGGCAAACCATAGCCAACTATTTCAGGCGGTTGGAAGACATTGACCTGATAAGCCGCAACGGCGGGGACTATCATTATTACTTTGCCAGAAAAGCCAATTTGCGTGAGGCTACAAGGGAAGAATACAGCCGAGCGTGGCGAGAGTATTGGCAGGCGAAAGCAGAGGGGTGTCCCTCACGGGAAGCCATTTCAACGATGTGCTATCAACACGGAGGCATAGCCAGAAAGCAGGCTATTATAGACCTGAACGGTATCTATATGAATACGTTCAATGACATCAACGATATGGTGTGCCAGCGTATTCAGGCGGAGATAGACAATAATGGTTAAACCATCTATCGACATTTTCATATTTATATGAAAATGTCAGCGATGCGAACACTCGCACAAGACCCGTCCGCAAGCGGGCGGGTCAATGTGTGTTCGCATCGTTGGAATAGATAGAGAGGAGCAGACCAATGGTAAAGTATCAGAAGCAGGTGCCGGAATACTATAAAGGGATGTATCAGGATGGCTACACCCCAGAGCAAATTTTAGATGCCATACATCGGAAAATATATCGGTAGGCCACAGAGAAAGAAAGCCAAGTTGATGAAATTGGTGCCATTCAAATCAATAGCGTGGTGAGGATACAGAAGTGAGCAGACGAGAAGATAAAGAGAAAAAAGAGAAGAAAAAGAAACGCCAGTAGTCAGACTTTGAATTGATGGTGTTCCGCATTATGGAGCAGTCCATGAAAAAGGCATTGGACGCAGCACTGGACGATATTTTCAAAACGTGGAAATAAGCAAACGCGGTTTTAAGTCAAACGATTAACAGTTATATAATAAAGACAATGACTGTTAAATGAATGACTTAAAACCGCGTTTTTCGTTTTTCCCGCCGGACGGTGGGTTTTTCTCCTGCCGAACACAGCCGCCGGAACCGTGTTTGAAATCAAAATGTCGTTTGGTGGGAGTGAGAGCCACGCAGAACCGGCAAGGGGAAAACAAAAATATTTTTTCCCGAAATAGGGGGCGGGGGGTGTTCAATCAACCAACTGTTTTCGACTACACCTATTGGATACTGAAAACAGCCTCAAACCCTGCCATAATCACCCTGTTTTTGTTCAGAAAACACCTTTGTCCCTTTCGCTGACACGCCCGCTTATTCAGTGCCCCGCCGGAACTCGATAATGTCCGCCGGTTGGCAGTCCAACAAATCACAGATTGTTTCCAGCACAGACCACGAGGGCATTTGCCCGCTTCTGATTTTTTGAAGCATCGCCTCACCCATAATCTTATCCTTGCGTATTCTATTGGTGTTGTAGCCTTTTTCTTTCAGAGCCGCCAACACATCCATTTTGTAAATGATGGGCATTTGAAAAATTCGCCTCCTTCCCCAGTGTCCTTATTATAGCAGAGCATTACACCCATATCAAGTGTTAAAATTACACAAGAATTAGGTGTAATATTTGGCTATTCTGCGAATTGAAATACACTCGATAAAGGTGTAATATAGAGACAGTTAAGGGAACCACCCAAACAAATGAAAAGGAGACAGATACAATGAGCAAGAAAGAACTGGTAGCAATGATTGAGACGATGAACAACTACGATGATTTGGCAGCAAAAGCCAAGGCCAAGGCAGACGCCATCCGCGATGCGTTGAAAGAGGAAATGCTTCGTCTGGATACCGAGGAGCTGACCGCCGGTGCTTATATCCTCCGCTATACCAGCATCGTCAGCAATCGCTTTGACAGCACGACCTTCAAGAAACTTTACGCTGACCTCTACCATGACTTTACCAAGCCGGTCAGCTCCCGCCGGTTCACGGTGAGCTGCTGACGCAGAATAAGGCACCACGGGCCATATAAAAGCCCGTGGTGCCATCCAAGAGGGAAGGAGGTCAAGAGGAATGAATTACGGTTATGCCCGCTGTTCTACCAACGAGAGCAGGCAGGATATAGACCGCCAAGTGCGGGAACTGAAAGCTGCAGGTGCGGAAGAAATTTTTCTGGAATACGAACACGGCGACGCAGCAGTAAAGAAACAACAGCAGACGCTTTTTGACACGGCACAGGAGGGCGATACCATTATCACGTTGGAGGTTCCCCGCCTTGCCAGAAGCACCAAGCAACTCTGTGAGATTATCGAAATTATCAACGCCAAGCATTTGCGGCTGGTGATTGTGGGGAGCATTACAATGGACTGCCGGAACGGACACGCAGACCCTATGACTGAGGCGTTTTTACAGATGGCCGGAGTGTTCAGCCAACTGGAATTGGCGATGATACGGACAAGGGTGAAGTCAGGGATGGCGAACGCAAGGGCCAAGGGTGCTTTGATCGGGCGTCCCCGCACAACGGTGGATGATGTTCCGCCGGTGTTCCTCCGCCATTACCCCGCCTATCGAAACGGCAAGTTAAATGTAAGTGAATTGTCGCGGGTATGTAATATCAGCCGGACAACAGTCTATAAGTATCTTTCTCTTTTACAATAAAATTAAGTCAGACATTTAACAGTTCTTACTTTTTAATATTCTCTGTTAAATGTCTGACTTAAAAAACGGGGAGCAATATGCTCCCCGTTTTGTTATCAGCTAATTTTTAGCGTATCAGTGAAGATTACATCTTCGCTAACGGCAATATAACTGCCCCCATCATCTGTGATGTGAGTTTCACAACCATAAACCTCTACGGTAATATCATCTGTTGTGTTTTTTATGGGTAAAACATAGTAAACAGTTGCGGTCGCACCACTTTGAATTCTGTCGGCATATCTGAGAGCAGGTTCAAAACCTTCGGGATAAATAATATCGGACTGCTTCATCCAAGAGTCATCATCGTGGAGATCAGCAACTTGAGCACCATTTTGGTAAAGCGTGGGGTATGCCAAATTATCCGCCGGAAGGGATGTATCCGTTTTGTTTGTTATGTCGAGATATAGCACGATATATGGTTCATTATAAAATGAGGTGATGAAAAAATCGTGGACGGCAACCTCACAAGGCACAGGAGTAAAATCGCCGACTTTAGGGGTGTCATTGTTGCTACTACCGCCACAAGCTACCAAGGACAGAGTTAACAGCAGGGCGAGAACCAGAGTTGTGAGTTTTTTCATTTCATAATCCTCCTATTTTTTTGAGAAATCTATCCGACTTACTATATTGCCACCCTTGTACGTATGCCAAAGCGAAAGAATGTAGATACCGGATTTTGTGGGGCCATAAAGAGTTGAAAACGAAAGAGGCCCATCCCGAAAGACGTCAGGATTTGTGTCCCATATGACAATCGCACTGTCCTCTGACAGAAAGTAGCCGGTATAGATGTTTCCCCAATAGTGTAATTCGATTTGAGACTCATCTATCACAAGTTGAACCTTGTCGGCTAAATATGGCTGTTCAGGGCCGGTTAACCGCGTCCCATTAAATATCAACTGGTTTTCTATTGCGTAATACGTCTGTGGCCCGCTTTTTCCGCACCCAATCAACAAGAAAGCCAGCAGAACGACCAAGGATAGGGTAATTGCCCGTTTCATTTGGCATCCTTCTTCCCCTTTATATCTTTTGGACATTTTGCGTCTTTGGGAATATGCCACGGGCTGCCGGGGGCATCTTGCGAGGCATCGGGAATGAGTCCTTCACGGCACCATTTTGAAATCGTCGCCGGTTTGTATCCCCATAATTCGGATGCTTCTTTTGTTCCCATTGTGTCGGCCATTTTTCTCCCTCCTGCTTTTGTCGTTTTCTTGTTAAATTTGTTTTCTCAACAAATCTGACACAATAATAACATATATTTTTCGACTTATCAACAATTAACAACTAAAATTATATTACTATTTGAAGGAGAACTACCGTTATCATTTTTTTGAGGTGATAACGAAAATGTATGAGGATTTTGTAAGAGAACGTATTACGCAACTTCGGTTGAAAAAGGGCGTTTCTGAATATCAAATGAGCTATGATTTGGGGCATAGCAGGGGGTATGTATATAACATTTCTTCTGGAAAGGCTCTCCCTCCATTGAAAGAGTTTTTTGCTATCTGTGATTACTTCGAGATTACCCCGCAGCAGTTTTTTGATACATCCACGCAGAACCCTGAACTTATTCAAAAGGCGTTGGAGGGAATGCGGCATTTGGATGAAAACGATATGCTGATGCTGTTGGGTATCATCAACCGCTTTTTAGCAAAATGACAGGAGGCCGCAGCGATGTCTATATCCCGTCAGAACCTTCTTTATGAATACCTGTTGGAAAACACCTGCGAGGGCCACACGGCCAATATGAAGGACATTCTGGACTACTATGCTACGGTAGATGATGCGGTAGAGGTGCGGACAGTCTACCGGGATATTCATGCCTTAAATACCAGAGAGGATATTGCCATCAACTACGACGGCAGGACGCGGGGCTATTGGCTGGAACGCAAGGACTACACCTCTAATGAACTCCGCTTGATTGTGGATAGTATTCAATCCTCTAAGTTCATCACCCAAAAGACAGCGGACAGCCTTACCAAAAAGGTTTTGAAAAAGACTGACTGTTATACCCGTTCCAAACTAAACCGGCAGGCATTTGTCGCAGAGCGTGTCCGCAGCATGAATGAAAGTGTGGTGCGGGAGAGCGACAAGCTCTATGACTGTATCGCCAGCGATTGGCAGGTATGTTTCCGTTTTTACCACTACACATGGGACAAGAAGAAGCAATACAGCAATAAGGGAAAGCCTATCACAGTTAGTCCTTTTGCTATTCTGTGGAGCGGCGGCTATTACTACCTCTATGCTTACACAGAGAAAGAGACGTTCCGCCATTACCGTGTAGATAGAATGGAGAATATCAGAGCGGTTCCGCAGCCACGCCAAGGAAAACGGGAATACAACGAAAAGGAACTGCTGGCCCGCCCGCTGAAAATGTTCAATATGTTTGGCGGCCCAGAGCATCGCGTCCGTTTCCGCTGCCAAAACCGAATGGCCGATGTGGTGTTTGATCGGTTTGGTAAGGATACAATACTGATACCAGACGATAAAGACCATTTCACATTTACGGCTTCGGTGGAGGTCAGCGACCAATTCTATGGTTGGGTGGCCGGTCTGGGCCGCAGCATCCGCATTACATACCCGCCGGAAATCGTAAATCAAATGAGGGCGTTTGTTGGAAAAGTTGCGGAGATGTATAAAGATGAAGCGGAGAAGTGAAAACTTCTCCGCTGTTGCTGTTTGTTGTGTAAAGATGTGAAAAGATGTTCCGTTATAGCTGGTTCAGGTTTACTCGCAGAACCTCTACGCCTGACGGCGATACAGCGATATAGTAGCGTTGCGTGATGTGGATATTGCTGTGCCCCATCTGCTTACAGAGCAGGTGTGCGGGCGTATTCATTTCTGCCATCAACGTGCCATAGGTATGCCGCAGGTAATGATATTTGAACGTAATATGAAGGTTTGCCTTGATTTCCCGCGTGGGATACTTCATTGAATTTACAGTTTGAATACGGCCATTGGAGAGACAATTCACAAGGTCGGTGGAGGGTATCATTTTCCCGTCAATATCTTCAATCATCCGGCGGTTTTGCTGCCGCAGGGCGGAAAATTCCTTTTCGTCGGCTGCCCTCTGGACAAGTTTCTTTTCTAAATAGTCTTTTAGGAAATCACACAGGTAAATCACCCGCTTTGAATTTCGTGTTTTGGGAGCAACAAGTTTGATTAGACCATCCTGATACTGCATCTGCCGGTCAATGGTGATTGTACCTGCCTCCAAATCCACATTAGACCATTTCAGCCCGAAACACTCATTGATACGCAGCCCGCAATATCGACCAAGCAGATATGCGGTTTCCGCGTTTGTCCCTTTGAAGTATTCATCCAGAAGCACAAGCTCCTGACGGGTAAAGGAAACGATAGCGGTATCATCCTCCGTTTTCATTTTCGGCATTCTGATTTTTGTGTCCTTATTGACACACAGTTTGTTGTAGGCATCCACGGACAGATAGTTGCGGGAATACGCCTGCCCAAAAATGAGATAGAACATTTTTAGAAAACTCTCCGTGTATTGATAGGAAAATCCCTCCACATAGTAGAGTTCCGAGAGGTAGTCCATCACAGCCGCCGGAGTGATTTCACTGACATATTTTTTGCCGAACTTCGCACAGAGATGGTTTTCCCATATACTGTCCTGTTTCCGTTTGGTCTGATAGGCGCGGTCTGACCGCCCGCTGATACAATACTCCTGAAAAACTTCTTTTACCGTCCGGCGGAGGATGGGCTTAGGCTTGTCAGCCGATTGTGCCTGTCGGATAGCAACATCTCTTGCGACAATCGCCTCCCGCATACTTCTCAATTTCTGCCCGTTTTCATTTTTTGACCTCCGGACATCTTTCTTGTTTCCGTTCTCTGTCAGTGTGTAGCGGAACGCCCAATTTCCGTTGCGTAGTTGATAGACGCCCGTATCTGCCTGTTTTGCCATAATCGTAGCCTCCCAAAAGTGGATAAAAAGTGGCACTTTTTGAGGGTAGGGAATGGAGGGAGGCGCTGCTTACGATGACCGGCGGCGTGGCTGGAAAACCGCGCCATACCGAGGTTCCCATAGGACGCGAAGCGGCCTGCCCGTCGGCGAGACGATGAAATGGCTCGTGACGAGGCTCGCCACGGCAAGGCTTTCGAGGGTCTGCTGAACCGCTACTTCGGCAAGTAAAATAAAGGCAAAAAAGCACCCGCTTCCCAGCGGGTGCTTTTTTGACGCGCTATGCTGCGGCAGGCTCTTTTCCGCGGGCGCAGCTTCTGGCTCAGTTGGCGCTGAGGTAGGCGTACGCAGCCAGGGCGTCGCGGATGGCGTCCTTGTCCTGCTGCGAAACCGTCAGGTCATACCGCTTGGCGTCGCCCTCAAAGCGGATAATGGTCTCATCGGATGCGGCGATGGCGGCGAACAGCTCCAGATCGTCATCGTCGGCGGTGAAGTCGATGTACTCCCAGACGTCGCCGTGGTCATTGTCGCGCTCAACGTCGAAGTGTCTGTATACGCGGTAATAGGTCTGGCCGTCGATCAGGAAGGTCAGATGATCCCAGAAGACCCAATCATCGCCCACATAGTCATATCGGATGCGCACCCAGGTGTTGGTGCTGCTGGTGCCCACATAGCACAGCGCATAGGTGCACGTGTCGATGTACTCGGGGAAGCCCACGGGATAGTAGAAGGACATCTTCTGGACCTTGTCCTCCTCCACGCGCATGGTGGCCAGCGCGGCCTCACCCTCAGCCCGCAGCTTTTCGGCGGCGGCATCTGCCAGCTCCGTGTATGTGGCCTCGGCGGCTTCAAAGATGCTGTAATTGGTGACGGCGCTCCGCGCGTTTTCGGAGGCGCTGCTGTACTTGCTGCGGATGTCCTCGATGACCTTGCCGGAGTCCTCCGTGATCTCACCCATGTTGTCGATCATGTCCATCAGGACAAGGGCGTCATAGGTGTCCCGCGCCTTCTCCAGCTTGCTCCTGCCGGACAGCGCGTTAAGATCCTCCTCGCTCAGTGCCTTCACGGCGTTTTCGGCGTTGGCGATGGCGGTGCCGCTGTCCAGCGTGACCTCGCCGATGGCGTCGATTTTGGCGTCCGCCGCTTTGGCGGCCTCGGACTTGCCGCAGGCCGTCAGCGATAGGATCATGACCAGAGCCAGGATCGCGGCAATTGTTTTCTTCATAGTAATACTCCCTTTCTTTTTCCGATGTGATTCTCTCGTTTTGCAGTGCGCTGTGAACCACCGCGCACGCTGTACGGACGGGGGCACACTGCCCTACACCGTGCTGTGCTTAGTATAGGGTGTCGGTTTTATGCTGTCAATTACCTGACAGCATAGTGTTTTTAGAGAGGACAAACGTACGCAAAACGCGCACACATTTCTACGCCAAACACCCCGCCGTGGGGACTGCGATCGGAGCATGACGCGCGCGTCACGCCGGAAACCGGCAGGGAGTTGCCTTTTTTCTGCGCCTATGCTATAATCATTCTATATGAGCGGAAAAATCCCGAAAGGAGCCTTTTCTATGAACGAAGAGCTGAAAAATATCCTCGGCCGCGTGGATCACACGCTGCTGAGCCAGACCGCCACATGGGCGGAGATCAAGGCCATCTGCGACGACGGCGTGAAGTACGGCTGCGCCAGCGTCTGCATCCCCGCCAGCTATGTGAAGCAGGCGGCGGAATATGTGGACGGCAAGATCGCCATCTGCACCGTCATCGGCTTCCCCAACGGCTACGATACCACCGCCGCCAAGTGCTTTGAGGCCGCCGACGCCGTGAAGAACGGCGCGTCGGAGATCGACATGGTCATCAACATCGGCTGGGTCAAGGACGGCCTGTACGAGCAGGTGCTGGACGAGATCAAGGCCATCAAGGAGCACTGCGGCGGCAAGCTGCTGAAGGTCATCATCGAAACGTGTATGCTCACCGATGCTGAGAAGATCGAGCTGTGCCGCGTGGTGTCCGAGTCCGGCGCGGACTATATCAAGACCTCCACCGGCTTCGGCGGCGGCGGAGCCACCCGCGAGGATGTGGCGCTGTTCAAGGCCCACGTGGCGCCCCATGTGAAGATCAAGGCCGCCGGCGGCATCGCCGACCTCAACGACGCCCGGGACTTCATCGCGCTGGGCGCGGATCGTCTGGGTACCAGCCGTATCGTCAAGGCCGTCAAGGCCATGGAACAATAATTATATAAGGAGGAATCACTATGCCTACCCCCCACAACAACGCCGCTAAGGGCGATTTCGCCAAGACAGTTCTCATGCCCGGCGACCCCCTGCGCGCCAAGTTCATCGCGGAGACGTTCCTGACCGAGCCGAAGTTGGTCAACAATGTCCGCGGCGTGCAGGGCTACACCGGTACCTACAAGGGCGTACCTGTCTCCGTTATGGCCAGCGGCATGGGAATCCCCTCCATCGGCATTTATTCCTATGAGCTGTACACCCAGTACGACGTGGAGAATATCATCCGCGTCGGCTCCGCCGGCGCCATGCGCGCCGATCTGGAGCTGGGCAGCGTGGTGGCCGGTCAGGGCGCCTGCACCAATTCCAGCTTTGCCGACCAGTACGAGCTGGGCGGCGCTTACGCCCCCATCTGCGACTTCGACCTGCTGATGGCCGCTGTAGAGAGCGCCAAGGAGCTGGGCGTAAAGATGCCTGTGGGCAACCTCTACTCCTCTGATACGTTCTACGATGCCGCCGGGCGTAATATGCGCTACGCCAAGATGGGCGTCATGGCCGTGGAGATGGAGGCCGCCGGTCTGTACTGCACCGCCGCCTATACCGGCAAGCGGGCGCTGGCCATCTGCTCTATCTCCGATAACCTTGTCACCGGCGAGGAGCTGTCCGCCGACGACCGCCAGAACACCTTCACCAACATGATGAAGATCGGTCTGGAGATCGCGGTGAAAATGGCGGCGAAGTAAGAAAACCGTGCGTTTCACACAAACGAAATGCAAATTAACTGTAAAATTTGTTTAGAATGTCCCTGAAAAGTATGGAAACGGCTTGCTATTTGTAAAGCAATCTGCTATAATGCACCCTGCGGTGAGAGGGGTACCTCTCCTCCGCACACTTGGTTTTCCCGCCGCGAGGCGTGAAAATAAAAAAATTTAGGAAGGTAGATTAAGAATCATGAAAAAGTTTCTTGCTCTGATTTTGGCTCTGGTCATGGCTCTGTCTCTGGTCGCCTGCGGCGAGCAGAAGCAGCCCGATCCCCAGAAGCCGGACAACTCTGGCGATAACACGGAGACCACCTACAAGGTCGCAATGATCACCGACTACGGCGACATCACCGACCAGTCCTTCAACCAGACCACCTACGAGGCCTGCAAGGCTTTCGCGGAGGCCAACGGTGTGGACTTCCAGTACTTCAAGCCCGCCGGCGATAACACCGCCGACCGTGTGGCCATGATCGAGAGCGCTATCGACCAGGGCTACAACGTCATCGTGATGCCCGGCTACGCCTTCGGCGCCGCCATCGCGGAGACCGCCCCCAACTTCTCCGATGTCAAGTTCATCGCGCTGGACGTGTCCGCCGGTGACCTGGGCGAGGGCTTTGTGGTTCCCGCCAACCTGTACTGTGCTGTGTATCAGGAAGAGCTGTGCGGCTACATGGCCGGCTACGCTGCTGTGAAGCTGGGCTACAAGAACCTGGGCTTCCTGGGCGGCATGGCTGTCCCCGCTGTCCAGCGCTACGGCTACGGCTTTGTGCAGGGCGTTGACGCTGCTGCCGCCGAGCTGAAGCTGACCGATGTCAAGCTGAACTATGCTTACGGCAACCAGTTCTCCGGTGATGCCGACATCACTGCCGCTATGGATACCTGGTATGCCGGCGGCACTGAGGTCGTGTTCGCCTGCGGCGGCGGTATCTACACCTCCGCTGTTGACGCCGCCAAGAAGGTCGAGGGCGCCAAGGTCATCGGTGTTGACGTTGACCAGGCCGGTGTCATTGCCAACTACGCCGCCGGCGAGGGCGCTGATGCCGCCACCATCGAGGGCTACAAGGCTCTGACCGTCACCTCCGCCATGAAGGGTCTGTATCCCGCCACCTATGACACCCTGACCGATGTCATCGTCAATGGCAACTGGGAGAAGTACTCCGCCAAGATCGACACGCTGGGTCTGGTGTCCGCTGATGATCCCGCTGCCAACTACGTCCAGATCCCCATGGAGTCCACCCAGTGGGCTGATGGTGCGTTCACCCAGGACGACTACAAGGCTCTGGTGAAGGCCATGTTCGACGGCACCCTGACCGTCAGCAACGATATCACCAAGGCTGCCTCCGACTTCGCCACCGTCATCACGGTGGAGGATCTGGGCAACATCAAGTAAGCCTGTACTTACCGTAAAGAACAGAGGCTGCATCCGCAGCCTCTGTTTTTTTGCGCGTTTTCCGGCAATTGCCGTTACCGGTATCGTCAAAAGTATCGTCAAAACTCCGAAAAAACTTTGCTTTATGCCGGGAAGTATAGTATACTGAATATATTCATGGTTTCCGTCCCCGCACACAGCGCAAGCGGCGGGCCATAAAACGGAAGGGAGGGCGAAAACTTGGATACACCGTATGCCATCGAAATGCTGCACATCACAAAACGGTTTCCCGGTATCATCGCCAATGACGACATCACCTTACGGGTGAAAAAGGGAGAGATCCATGCCCTGCTGGGCGAAAACGGCGCCGGCAAGTCCACGCTGATGAGCGTGCTGTTCGGCCTGTACCAGCCCGAGGAGGGCATCATCAAAAAGGACGGCGTGGAGGTGTCCATCAAGGACCCCAACGACGCCAATGCACTGGGCATCGGCATGGTCCACCAGCACTTCAAGCTGGTGGAGTGCTTCTCCGTGCTGGACAACATCATCCTGGGCGTGGAGCCCACGAAGCACGGCTTCCTCCAGAAGAAGGAGGCCCGCCAGCGGGTGCTGGCCCTCAGCGAGAAATACGGCCTGAAGGTGGACCCGGACGCGCTGATCGAGGACATCACCGTGGGCATGCAGCAGCGTACCGAGATCCTGAAGATGCTGTACCGCGAAAACGAGATCCTCATCTTCGACGAACCTACCGCCGTGCTGACGCCCCAGGAGATCGACGAGCTGATGGAGATCATGCGCAATCTGGCGGCGGAGGGCAAGTCCATTCTGTTCATCTCCCACAAGCTCAACGAGATCATGGCCGTGGCCGACCGCTGCACCGTGCTGCGCAAGGGCAAGTATGTGGGCACCGTAGAGACGAAGGACACCTCCATGGAGCAGCTGTCCGCCATGATGGTGGGCCGCAATGTCAATTTCCATGTGGAGAAGAAGCCCAGCACCCCTGGCGACGTGGTGCTGGACGTGGCGCATATGACCGTGGCCAGCAAGATACATAAGAACAACGCCGTCCGCGACGTGAGCCTGAAGGTGCGCCGGGGTGAGATCGTGTGCCTGGCCGGCATCGACGGCAACGGCCAGACGGAGTTCGTCTACGGCCTCACCGGTTTGGAGCCGCTGGTCTCCGGCAAGATCTCCCTCTGCGGCAAGGACATCACCCACGCATCCATCCGCAAGCGCAACACCATGGGCATGTCCCACATCCCTGAGGACCGCCACAAGCACGGTCTGGTGCTGGACTACTCGCTGGAGGACAATCTGGTGCTCCAGCGGTACTTCGAGCCGGAGTTCACCGACAAGGCCGGATTCCTCCGCCGGGACAACATCCGCAAATACGCGGAAAAGCTCATCGAGCAGTACGATGTCCGCAGCGGACAGGGCCCCGTCACCGCGGCCCGCAGCATGTCCGGCGGCAACCAGCAGAAGGCCATCGTGGCCCGTGAGATCGACCGCGATCCCGAGCTGCTGGTGGCGGTGCAGCCCACCCGCGGTCTGGATGTGGGCGCCATCGAGTATATCCACAAGCAGCTGGTGGCCGAGCGGGACAAGGGCAAGGCCGTCCTGCTGGTATCGCTGGAGCTGGACGAGGTCATGGACGTGCCCGACCGCATCCTCGTCATGTACGAGGGCGAGATCGTGGGCGAGCTTGACCCGAAAAAGACCACCCAGGAGGAGCTGGGCCTGTACATGGCCGGCGCCAAGAGAGACGAGGTGACGGCATGAAAAAGAATCTCCTGAAAAACAGCGGCGTCCAGTCCCTGCTGGCCTCTCTGGTGTGTGTGGTGCTGGGCATGCTCATCGGCTACATCGTGCTGCTGTTCATCAACCCCAACGGCGCCGGAGAGGCCATCGCCACCGTCATGAAGAACTTCCTGACGTACAGCCGTTCCGACACCCAGCTGAAGTACCTGGGCAACACGCTGGTCAAGACCGCGCCGCTGCTGATGTGCGCGCTGGCCATCCTGTTCGCCTACAAGGTGGGCCTGTTCAACATCGGCGCCGCCGGCCAGTACTGCGCCGGTGTGGCCCTGAGCCTGTACGCCGCGCTGGCGTGGGGCTGGAGCTGGCTGCCCTGTATGCTGCTGGCCATGGTGGGCGGCGCCCTGCTGGGTGTTGTCTCCGGCCTGCTGAAGTCCTACTGCAACGTCAACGAGGTCATTTCCGGCATCATGCTGAACTGGATCGTCCTCTACCTGACCAATATGCTCCTGACCAACGTCAAGGAGGTGGCCAGCCCCTACACCGTGGTGCTGGCGGACACCAACCCCGGCGCCATCCTGCCCTCTTTGGGCCTGGGCGCGCTGTTCAATGACAACAAGTATGTGGGTCTGGCGCTGCCGCTGTCGGTGGTCATCGCCATCCTTGTCTGGGTGGTGCTGGAAAAGACCCGCTTCGGCTACGAGCTGCGGGCTACCGGCAACAACAAGAACGCCGCCAAGTACTGCGGCATGGCGGAAAAGCGCAACATCATCCTGACGCTGGCCATCTCCGGCGCGCTGGCGGCGCTGGGCGCCTCCATGTTCTACCTCACCGGCTATGAGCAGTGGCAGTGCACCGCCTCCTCCGTGCCCGGCATGGGCTTCAGCGGCATCGCCGCCGCGTTCCTGGGCGGCCTGCACCCCATCGGCACCATCCTGGCCTCCTTCTTCATCCAGCACATCACCGCCGGCGGCGCGTATGTGGATAAGACCATGTACTGCGCACAGGTCTCCGACCTTATCGCCGCCGTCATCATCTACCTGTGCGGCTTCGTGCTGTTTATGAAGTACGCCATGAACAGCGCCATCGCCCGCCGTGAGGAAAAGGCCATCCAGAAGGCGAAGGCGGCGGAACAGGCCGCATCGCAAACGGACGCATCTGCGGAGAAGGGAGGCGATCAGTAATGGTACTGCTGCTGCAATATACGCTGATCTTCGCCTCCGTGCTGATCCTGGTGGCACTGGGCGGCTGCTTCTCCGAGCATTCCGGCGTTATCAACCTGGGTCTGGAGGGTGTCATGATCATGGGCGCGCTGGGCGGCGCGCTGGCCATGCGCTACATGCCCGCCAACTCCTCCGCCTTTGTGATGATCGTGGTGGTGCTGCTGGCCGCCGCGCTGCTGGGCACCGTCTATTCCAGCCTGCTGGCCGTGGCCTGCATCAACTTCAAGGCGGACCAGACCATCGTGGGCACGGCCCTGAACATGCTGGGCACCGCCGGCGCCACCGTCATCGTCAAGGCCATCAACACCGCCGCCAACCCCGATGACGTGTCCTCCATCATCCAGTACGCCGGCGCCAAGAAGGCGTTTGTGGTGAACATCGGCTCCTTTGAGTTCAGCTGGTTCATGCTGGTGACGCTGCTGCTGCTGATCGGTGCCTATGTGGTGCTGTACAAGACCCGCTTCGGTCTGCGCCTCATGGCCTGCGGCGAGCATCCCCAGGCGGCGGACTCCGTGGGCATCAACGTCTATAAGATGCGCTGGGCCGGCGTCCTGATCTCCGGTATGCTGGGCGGCCTGGGCGGCATCGTGTTCATCACCGCCGGCGTGTCCGAGTGGCGGTTCGAATACGGCGTGGCCGGCTTCGGATTCCTGGCGCTGGCCGTTATGATCTTCGGCCAGTGGAAGCCCACCCGCATCGCGCTGGCGGCCCTGCTGTTCGGCCTGTTCCGGGCGCTGTCCAATGTGTATGCCGGCTTCGACTTCCTGAAGGACATGAACATCCCCGGCCCGGTGTACAACATGATGCCCTACATCATCTCGCTGGTGGTGCTGGCGTTCACATCCAAGAAGTCCCGCGCCCCCAAGGCGGAGGGTATCCCCTACGACAAGGGGCAGCGCTGAGGCGCATCTGCGAAAAAACTGCAAACACGAAAAAGAGACGGCTGCGCCGTCTCTTTTTTGCGTGTGGGGAGGGGGTGTCCGGCGCTTCACAACACCAAACGCCATACGGCGGCAGCCAGCACCGCCGATAAAGCACCCTGCAGGGTCTTGGCGGGCAGATACCGCCGCAGGGAGATGCCGGAGCCTCCCAGCACCGCTGCCGTCTGGCCGTGTACGCTGAGTCCGCCCCAGCCCAGCAGCCCCGCCGCCGTGATGAAGCCGCGCCGGTCCGGCGTCAGGCGCAAAATGCCGTTGGTCAGCTCCAAAAAGCCCGCCGCCAGCGGCGGCAGCGAGCCGAGAGCTTCCTCCGCCAGACGCAGCAGCACCAGAAAGAAGATGACGAAGCCGCACACGCCCGCCATGGCACGCACCCCGCTCTGCACCGCCTCGATGAACGCGGCGGCGAGGGAGGCGGGCGGCTTTTTCACCGGTACGACCGCGCTGCGCCGTGGGGCGACCGAAGCGGTACGGGGGACAGCAGGCGGTTTCGCCGCCCCTCCGGCGCGGCACAGGAGCAGCCCCACCGCCGTGGCGGAGGCGGCGTGGAGGAGGTATAGCCATACCCCTGCCCGGGGACTGTGAAACACACCGCCTCCCACGATGCCCAGAATAAACGCCGGCCCGGCGTTGTTGCAGAAGGTCAGCAGCCGCGCACCGTCCTCCGGGGAGAGGAGCCCCTGCCGCACAAGGCTTCCCGCGGCCTTTGCGCCTACGGGATACCCGCCCAGCAGTCCCAGCAGAAACGCGGCGGCGCCGGCACCGTCGATGCAGAACAGCCGCCGGAACAGCGGGCCTGCCGCCCGGCCCAGCACCTCCGCCGCACCCAGTGCCGTCAGAAGCTGCGCCGCCACGAAAAAGGGGAACAGCGCCGGTATGACGGAGGCGAGGCAGATGGATATCCCATCCCGTACCCCCTGTGCCGCCGTATTTCCGCAGGTCAACAGCAGCAGTGCCAATACGCCGGAGCAGGCGGCTGCCGCCGGGAAAAGCCATTTTTTCAAGCACATCACCGCTGTCAGCCTATGCGCCCATCCCTGCCGGATATGCGCGGGGACAGGCAAGTTTCCCCACTTGGGCGCATAGGCTTTTTTACCCGCGAACGGGCATCGGAGGTGCGTATATGGCAAAGCTGTCAAAAAAATGGGCGCAGGTCAGCCAGCAGGCCATGGACCGGCTGGATCTGCCGGTAAATCTGGCATCCGGCGTGGCGCGCATGGAGCTGCTGGGCAACCGCTCTCTGTACATCGACCGGCACCGCGGCGTGCTGGCGTACAGCACCGAGGCGGTGGACATCAACGCCGGAACGGTGGTGGTACGGGTACGGGGCGAGGGGCTGGAGCTGGCGGTGATGACCGATGAGGAGCTGCGCATCAACGGCGTCATCCGCGGCGTGGAGCTGGTGGAGTGAGGGACGGCCATGTATCGAAAGGTGCTGAATTACCTGCGGGGGCAGGTGACGGTGGAGGTGGAGAGCGCCGCGCCGGAGCGGGTGCTGAACCTCTGCGCCGCCCACGGCATCCCGTTCTGGGGCTTGACGTGGCTGTCGGAGCTGCGGCTGCGGGCGGCCATCGACCGTGCCGAGCTGCCCCGCCTGCGGCAGGTGCTGACGCAGACGGACGCGGTGCTCACCGTGGTGCGGACGGAGGGCGCACCGGAGGTGTGGCGGCAGTACAGGCGGCGGTATGTGCTGCTGGCGGCGGCGGGGCTGCTGATGCTGATGATGGCGCTGGGCAGCACCCATATCTGGGCCTTTCAGGTGACGGGCAACGACACTGTGCCAACGGAGACGATCCTGCGGACGCTGGAAAAATACGGCGTGGCGCTGGGGGCGCGGAGCCGCATCCGGCAGGAGGAGCTGCGCAACCATGTGCTGCTGGAGCTGCCGGACGTGGTGTGGCTGACGGTGAATATGCGGGGCTGCACCGCCCATGTGCAGGTGGTGGAGCGCCAGCGCCCGCCCCATCTTTACACCGACGGGGAGATCACCAACGTGGTGGCCGCCCGGGACGGCCTTGTCACCAGCGTACAGGCGCTGGACGGGGAGGCGCAGGTCATGGCGGGCAGCACCGTCACGGCGGGGCAGGTGCTGATCTCCGGCGTGGTGGACTCCGACCGGCGGGGCTACCGGCTGCTCCACGGTATGGGGCAGGTGTGGGCGCGGACGTGGTATGAGCTGTCGGTGTCCGTGCCGCTGACGGTGCGGGAAAAGGGACAGGAGACAGAGGCTGTCACCCGTCTGGCGGTGGACGTGGGAAGAAACCGCATAAAAATCTACGGAAAGGGTAGCATGACCGGCCCCGATTGTGATAAAATGACCCTGTACCATCAGGCGCGGCTGCCCTTTGGCCTGACGCTGCCGGTGACGCTGGTGACAGAGCGCACCGTGCGCTATGCCGCCGGGGAAACGGAGCGCTCGCCGGAGGAGGCCCGGGCGGAGGGGGAGGCGCAGCTTATGGCGCAGCTCCGCACGGCGCTGGCACAGCGGGACGGAAACCTGCTGCACTACCGCTTTGACGCGATGCGGCAGGGAACGCGGTTGGTGGTGACGCTCCACGCGGAGTGTGAGGAACAGATCGGCGTATCATCGCCGCTGGATATACAGGATATGGGGAGGTAAAGACCCAGATATGGAACAACGCATCAGCATTGAACGTATGGAGGAGGCCGTCAACCTGTTCGGCTCCTTCGATGAGAACATCCGCCTGCTGGAGACGGAATTTCAGGTACAGGTGGTGAACCGGGGCGGCGAGATCGTGGTGTCCGGCGAGCCGGAGAATGTGATGCTGGCGGTCAAGGCGGTGCAGGCGCTGCTGACACTGTCCAACAAGGGCGAGAGCATCTCCGACCAGCACGTGCGCTATGTGACGGGGCTTGTGCGGTCGGGACAGGCCGAGCGTATCAGCGAGCTGACGCAGGACGTTATCTGCATCACCAGCAAGGGACGTCCCGTAAAGCCCAAGACCATCGGCCAGAAGGAGTACGTCAACGCCATCATGAAGCAGACCGTCACCATCGGCGTGGGGCCTGCCGGTACGGGCAAGACGTATCTGGCGGTGGCGGCGGCGGTGGCCGCCTTCCGGGACAAGCAGGTGAACCGCATTATCCTGACCCGCCCCGCCGTGGAGGCAGGCGAGCGGCTGGGATTCCTGCCCGGCGATCTGCAGAGCAAGGTAGACCCCTACCTGCGGCCGCTGTACGACGCGCTGTTCGATATGCTGGGCGCGGAGACATATCAGAAGTATCTGGAGCGGGGCAACATTGAGGTGGCGCCGCTGGCCTATATGCGTGGCCGGACGCTGGACGACAGCTTTATCATTCTGGACGAGGCGCAGAACACCAGCCGCGAGCAGATGAAGATGTTCCTGACCCGTATGGGCTTCGGCTCCAAGGTGGTCATCACCGGCGATGTGACCCAGATCGACCTGCCCGCCGACAAGGTCAGCGGCCTGAAGGAGGCCATGAAGGTGCTGCGGGATGTGGAGGGCGTAGCGGTCTGCAAGCTCACCAAGGAGGATGTGGTGCGCCATGTGATGGTGCAGCGCATCATCGAGGCCTACGCGAAATTTGAGGAGAAAAAGAAATGAAACGACACTATATCCCGGTGACGGCGGATGTCCCTGGCGTCAGCGACAGCACCAAGAGCTTCCTGCGGAAGGTCATCCGCACGGCCCTCGACCAGCAGGGCATGGACGTACCCTGCGAGGTGGATGTATATGTCACCGGCGACGCGGGCATACAGGAATTGAACCGCGAGATGCGGCAGGTGGACAGACCCACGGATGTGCTGAGCTTCCCGGAGTTCGAGCTGACGCCCGGCCAGCTGCCCGGGCAGGAGGACGCCGATCCGGGGACGGGCTATGTGCCGCTGGGCGACATGGCCATCTCGTTGGAGCGGGTGAAGGCGCAGGCCAAGGAGTACGGCCACAGCAACCGGCGCGAGCTGGCGTATCTGGCTGTCCACTCCGTGCTGCACCTGCTGGGCTACGACCACATGGACGAGGGCGAGCAGAAGGCGCAGATGCGGGCGCGTGAGGAGACCATCATGGCCGCACTGGGCCTTGAACGGACATAAATACACAAAAAGCTCAAATGAAAGAAAGTTGAGGATCACCTGATGGAACACATTACGAAAACGGCGATGATCACGGTATGCGGCCGGCCCAACGTGGGCAAGTCCAGCCTGACCAACGCACTGGTGGGCGAGAAGATCGCCATCGTGTCGGACAAGCCCCAGACCACCCGCAACCGTATTTACGGTGTGGTGAACCGAGGCGATACCCAGTATGTCCTGCTGGATACGCCGGGTCTGCACAAGCCCTGCAGCCGTCTGGGGGACTACATGGTCAAGGTGGTGCGGGAGAGCCTGAGCAGCGTGGAGTGCGCGCTGCTGCTGGTAGAGCCCATCGCCCACGTGGGCGAGCCGGAGCGCATTCTGCTCCAGCGCATCCGGGAGGAGAATCTGCCCTGCGTGCTGTGTATCAACAAGATCGACACCGTGGAAAAGAAGGACGCGCTGCTGGAGGTCATTGCCGCGTACAGTGAGGCGTATGACGGCTTTGACGCCATCATCCCCATCTCCGCCCGGACGGGCGACGGGCTGGAGGATCTGATGCACCAGCTGGAAAAATACGCGCAGGAGGGGCCGCAGCTGTTCCCCGATGGCATGACCACCGATCAGGCGGACAGCCAGGTTTGCGCCGAGATCGTGCGGGAGAAGATGCTGCGGTGTCTGGACAAGGAGATCCCCCACGGCACGGCGGTGGAGGTGACGCGGTTCTCTGAGCGGGTGGACAGCGGCATCATCGATCTGGACGTGACCATCTACTGCGAAAAGGCCAGCCACAAGGGCATCATCATCGGCAAGGGCGGCGAGATGCTCAAGCGCATCAGCTCGCAGGCGCGGCGGGACATCGAGAAGTTCATGGGTACCAAGGTGTACATGGAAACGTGGGTAAAGGTCAAGGAAAACTGGCGGGACAACCCGAATTTTATCAGAAGTCAGGGTTACACGGAAGAGTAAGAGTCTTAAGCGGCACCAGAAGCCAGTTTTCCTGCGAGCGGCAGCGAGCCGCTGCGAGTGCGGCGTGAATTCGGAGAATTCCGTAGGCGGGATTCATTTCCGCCGTAAAGCGGTGAAATGATGGGGTCCCCGCCCGATGGAACATCGGGTGGGGCAAACTGGCGGGATAACCCGAATTTTATCAGAAGTCAGGGTTACACGGAGGAGTAAGAGTCTTAAGCGGCACCAGAAGCCAGTTTTCCTGCGAGCGGCAGCGAGCCGCTGCGAGTGCGGCGTGAATTCGGAGAATTCCGTAGGCGGGATTCATTTCCGCCGTAAAGCGGTGAAATGATGGGGTCCCCGCCCGATGGAACATCGGGTGGGGCAAACTGGCGGGACAACCCGAATTTTATCCGCAGTCAGGGGTATACGGAGGAGTGAGGGTATTCCACGCCCCCGGGCGCGGCAGGGAGATTTCGCGCTCCGGCGCGACCCACTTTTGCCAACAGCGGCGAAATTATTTCCTTTTTTTGCCGCCGGCGGCCCCATTTCTTTCAGCAGCGAAAGAAATGGGGGAAAGAACGCCGCCAAAAACCCATGGTTTTTGGATTTCCTTCCGCCGCTTGACGCCGCGTTCTGGTTCGTCCGAAATGTTGAACTGACGTATTTTTCTGAGCACTGCCGCTTTTACTCTGAAATGCGCCGCTGCGCAGTTCTACATTTTGGACGTTCAGCGGCAGCGGGGACAGAAGCAGATCAATTCCGCATTTCGGGTGGTCTACACTTTGCCGCATTCGCGCGGGATGCAGAACGGCAAGTCCCCATGTGCGGGGCGCGGGCGGATTTTCAAACCGCAGGTTTGAACGGCGTTTTTGGTCACTTTTGCCGCCGAGAGCAAAAGTGACCCGTGCCCGCAGGCACGGAACGGCCCCTTGCCGCCGGAGGAAAAAACCAACACCAGGCATTCCCAGTGATAATTCCACCGCAGACCTCCATGCTAACGGCAGGGAGGTGACGGCCATGGATTACTGGGAGCTGTTCTGCGACACCGGCGCACCGGAGGCGTATCTGCTGTGGCGCGGCCAACAGGAGGCGGTATGCAAAACGGAAAAACAGTGACCACCGGCCTTGTGCTGCGGGTCACGGAGACAAAGGAAACGGATAAGATCCTGACGGTGCTGACGCCGGATATGGGGAAAATTCCCCTCATCGCGCGGGGGGCGCGGCGGAAAAACAGCCGCATCGCCGCCGCCAGCCAGCTGCTGGCCTACTCGGAGCTGACGCTGTACAAGCGGGGAAACTGGTATATGCTGGATGAGGCGTCCACGCTGGAGCTGTTCGACGGCGTGCGGCAGGACATCGTGCTTTTATCGCTGGCGTCCTACCTAACGGAGCTGGCGGAGGCGGTGTGCGCCGAGGAGACGGTGTCGCCGGAGATATTGTCGCTGCTGCTGAACGCGCTGTACGCCCTGTGCTATCTGGGGAAGGAGCCCCGGCTGGTGAAGACGGCGTACCAGTTCCGGCTGCTGGCGCTGGCGGGCTTCGAGCCGCTGGCGTCGGCGTGCGCTGTGTGCGGCCGGGAGGCGCCGGAGGCACCTATGCTGGATGTGCTCCGCGGCGTGGTACACTGCGGCGGCTGCAAGCAGCCCGGCGGTCTGAGTATGCCGCTGACGGCGGCGGGTCTGGCGGCGCTGCGGCATATCCTGTACTGCGACAGCCGGCGGCTGTACGCCTTCACGCTGGAGCCTGCGGCGCTGCGGGAGCTGGATCACGCGGGGGAGGCCTTCGCCGCCAGCCAGCTGGAGCGGAGCTTTCGGACACTGGACTACTACAAATCCCTTTTGGGGTAACGTGAGGACATACATATGAGCGATTTATTTGAAAAATCCATGCGGACGCTGGAGCTGCCCGCCGTGCTGGAGATGCTGGCACAGCGGGCCGTCAGCGACGAGGCCAAGGAGCGGTGCCGCAGGCTGCGGCCCTCCACCGAGGCGGAGACGGTCAGCCATCTGCTGGACGAGACAGACGCGGCCAAGACCCGTCTGGGGCTCCATGGCAGCCCGTCCTTCACCGGCGTGAAGGACGTGGCACAGCCGCTGAACCGCGCCGACCACGGCGGTATGCTGAACACCCGCGAGCTGCTGGATATCGCCGGGGTGCTGACCGCTACCCGGCGGGTCAGCGACTACGACGCGGACCGGCAGGGCGAGCCCACGGCCATCGACCGGCTGTTCTCCGCCCTGCGGCCCAACAAGTATCTGGAGGACAAGATACGCGGCGCCATTCTGGACGAGGAGACCATCGCCGACACCGCCAGCCCTGAGCTGGCGGATATCCGGCGGCAGATGCGGGTGGCGGCCACCAAGGGCCGCCAGATCTTACAGCGCATCATCTCCTCCCCCTCCTACGCCAAGGTGCTGCAGGAGGCACTCATCACCCAGCGTGACGGGCGGTTCGTGGTGCCGGTAAAGGCGGAGTGCAAGGGCAGCCTGCCGGGACTTGTCCACGATGTGTCCTCCTCCGGCGCCACACTGTTTGTGGAGCCCATGGGCGTGGTGCAGGCCAACAACGAGATGAAGGAGCTGGAGGCCAAGGAGGACAAGGAGATCGACCGCATCCTGCGGATCCTGTCCGGCGAGTGCGCCGCCCAGCGGGAGACGATCCTCTATAACTACGATGTATTGGTGCAGCTGGATGCCATCTTTGCCCGGGCGCAGCTGAGCTACGCCATGGACGCGGGGCGTCCCATGGTGCGCAAGCGGGGCGGCATCGACCTGAAGCGAGCGCGGCATCCTCTGCTGGATCAGGCCAAGGCTGTGCCGGTGACGGTGGAGCTGGGCGGCCGGTTTGACACGCTGGTCATCACCGGCCCCAACACCGGCGGCAAGACCGTGACCCTCAAGACCATCGGTCTTTTGAGCCTGATGGCCCAGTGCGGCCTGCACATCCCCGCCGGAGACCAGAGCGCCGTGCAGGTGTTCTCCCGTATTCTGGCGGACGTGGGCGACGAGCAGAGCATCGAGCAGAGCCTGTCCACCTTCTCTGCACACATGGCCAACACGGTGGAGATCTTAAAGCAGGCCGACGACAGGAGCCTCATCCTGTTCGATGAGCTGGGCGCGGGCACAGACCCGGTGGAGGGCGCGGCGCTGGCCATCGCCATCATTCAGGACGTACGGAGCAAAGGAGCGCTGACGGCGGCCACCACCCACTATGCGGAGCTGAAGACCTTCGCCATGACCACGGCGGGGGTGGAGAACGCCAGCTGTGAGTTCGACGTACAGACCCTGCGGCCCACCTATCGGCTGCTCATCGGCATCCCCGGCAAGTCCAACGCCTTTGCCATTTCCCGGCGGCTGGGACTGGACGAGAGCGTCATCGAGGCGGCCAAGGCGCAGATGGACAGCGAATCCGTCCGGTTTGAGGATGTGCTGACCCAGCTGGAGGAGAAGCGTCAGCGGCTGGAAAAGGCCCAGACTGAGGCGGATCGTCTGTGGCAGCAGCGGGAGGAGGATGCCCGCAAGGCCCGGACGTTCCGGGAACAGATGGAGAAGGCCAAGGACAACGCCCGCACCAAGGGCGAGGCCGAGGCACGGCGTATCGTGCGGCAGGCCCAGCAGCAGGCGGAGCAGGTATTCGCCGAGCTGGACGAGCTGCGGAAGCAGCAGCAGCGCAGCGACTATCAGACAGTGAACGACGGCAAGGCCGACGTCCGCCGCCGCCTGAAGGAGGCGGAGGCGGCGCTGCACCAGCACGACGAGGAGCAGGAGCCCATCCCGGCGCCCAGCCGTCCCATTGCCGTGGGCGACACGGTGGAGCTGGCAGGCGTTCGGACAGCGGCGGCGGTGCTGGCGGTCAACGGCGACGGCACCCTGCTTTTGCAGGCAGGGAAGATGAAGATGACCGTCAAGGCCGCGCAGGTGCGCCTTTTGGAGACGGCGGAGGAGATCGAGGAGAAGAAAAAGCAGGCCGCCAAGTCCCGCGCCGCCAACGGCGGCGGCACGGTGCAGATCAACACCGGCGCCCGCGCCTCCGCCGAGCTGGATATCCGGGGTCTGGAGACGCTGGAGGCGGAGAGCGTGGTGGAGAACTATCTGGACGCGGCACAGCGTTCTAAGCTGGGCTCGGTCACCATCATCCACGGCAAGGGTACCGGCGCGCTGCGGGCTGCCGTCCACCAGATGCTGAAGAAAAACAGGGCCGTTAAGAGCTTCCGCCTGGGCCGGTACGGCGAGGGAGAGGCAGGCGTGACGGTGGTGGAGCTGAAATGACCGCTGCATTTTGTCAGATTCGACGAATTGTTCAGGGAAAATCATAGGGCTTAGTACAAATTTCGTATCAATGCCCATTGCATTGCAGCGGGTGTTTCGGTATAATAGAGATACTGTAAGCTTGCCTTTTTGGCCAAATCTGTAAAATTGCTGCATAAGGAGTGCTGTTCCATGTATACACGGGAAATCACGGTCAAGAATGAAGTCGGTCTGCACGCCAGACCCGCCACCTACTTTATCCAGAAGGCCAACGAGTTCAAGAGCGGCATCTGGGTCGAGAAAGAGGAGCGCCGCGTCAATGCCAAGAGTCTGCTGGGCGTGCTGAGCCTGGGGATCGTACAGGGTACCACCATCACGCTGATCGCTGACGGCGTGGATGAGAAAGAGGCCGTGGACGCACTGGCTGATCTGATCGAGAACCAGATCGGCGAATAAGCCGTGCGCGGAAAGGCGCGGGGAACTTATCGAGTAAAAAAGGAACGCACCGGTGTACCGGTGCGTTCCTTTCTGCTTCAACGCGCTTTTTCCGCCTCCTGCGACACGCGGATGAGCCAGTCCGCCGATTCCAGCGGGTAGCGGCCCTGCGCCGTTTCGCCGGTGAGCATCAGGCAGTCCGCGCCGTCCAGCACGGCGTTGTAGATGTCCAGCACCTCCGCACGGGTGGGGGAGGGGTGGTCGATCATGCTGTGTAGCAGCTGGGTCACCACCAGAAAGGGCTTTCCGCGGCTGCGGCACAGGGCGGCGATGCGCTTCTGGGCGGCGGGCAGCCGCTCCAGCGGCAGACTGCTGCCCAGATCGCCCCGGGCAATGGTCACCACGTCGCACAGTGCCAGCCAGTCCGGTAGGGCGTCCAGCCCCGGCTGGTTCTCCACCTTGGCGAACAGCTCCGCGTTGGCAAGGCCGTTCTCCGCCATAGTCTGCCGCACCACGCGCAGGTCGCCGGCGCTGCGGACAAAGGGCTGCATAACGGCGTTCACACCCAGCGCTGCCGCCTGCGACAGATCGGCAAGGTCTGCCCCGCACAGAGCGGGGCGGCGAAGGTCAACACCCTCCAATGTCAGGCTCTTGTGGCCGGTGAGAGTGCCGCCCCGGGTGACGCGGCACACACCGCCGTCCACCACCGTCAGCGCCATAGCACCGTCATCCAGCAGCACGGTCATGCCGGGACGCAGAGCGTCCAGCACATCGCCATCCACGGGGATGTCCGCGCCCAGCGTGACGGCGGCACCCTCCGCCAGCGGCAGAGGGGCGGGCATATCGCCGATGCGCACCTCCGGACCGCGCAGGTCGATCATCAGCTGGGCGCGCAGGCCGGTCTTCCGTTCTGCTTCGTGCAGGGCAGCGATCCAATCCGTCCGGGCCGCCAGCGGCGTGTGGGACAGATTGAGCCGGAAGCCGGTGACGCCCCGGCGCAGCAGGGCGGACAGCGCGGCGGTATCACAGCAGGACGGGCCGAGGGTGGCGTAATATCTCATGGTGTGGTCTCCTTGTGAAAATGATCGTAGACGGCGCGGGCGGCGGGCTTGGGCAGCACCTCCTCCAGCTGGGGCAGGTCTGCCGCACGGACGGCCTTCACCGTGCCGAATCGCTGCAAAAGCAGCTTTTTTCGTGCCTCACCCACGCCGGGGATGCCGTCCAGCTGGGAGCGATAGGCGCTTTTCGTGTGCTTCTGGTGGTGGTAGGCGATGGCGAAGCGGTGTACCTCCTCCTGCACCCGGCCGATGAGGGCGAACAGGGCGGGGGGCGTCTGGATACCGATCTCCCGGCCGTCGGTGGTGACCAGCGCACGGGTACGGTGCCGGTCGTCCTTCACCATGCCCAGCACCGGGACGGTCAGTCCCAGCTTTTCCAGCACCGTCTCCACGGCGCGGGCGTGCTGCACGCCGCCGTCGATGAGCAGCAGGTCAGGCAGCGGAGCGAATTTTTCGTCGCCATCCAGATACCGGCGGCAGCGGCGCTCCAGCACCTCCGCCATGGCGCCGTAGTCGTCGGCACCGGTGCAGGTCTTGATCTGGAACCGGCGGTAGTCCCGCTTCAGGGGCCGCCCGTCCACGAACACCACCATGCTGGCCACCTGATCGGCGCCGCCGGTGTGGGAGATGTCGTAGCTCTCCATGCGGCGGGGCAGGGCGGGCAGCTCCGCCAGCTCCTGCAAAAGCCGGAGCGTCCCGGCGGTGCGCTCGGCATCGGAGGTGACACGCTCCACCTCCTCCCGGGCATTGCGGTTGGCGATGTCCAGCAGCTCCCGGCGCTGGCCGCGCTGGGGTATACGGAGGGTGACGGCGTGGCCGCAGCGCTCCGTCAGCAGGGCGGACAGGGTGTCCATATCCTCGATGGACAGGGGGAGCAGGATCTCCCGGGGCAGCACCTCGCGATCCAGATAGTACTGGGTCACCACGGCGCTCAGCAGCGCCGCGTCGTCCTCGGCGGCGGGCAGCACCTCCACCCGGCGGCCCAGCAGGTCGCCGTCCTCAATGTGCAGCACGGCGCAGCCGGCCCGGGCGGGGCCGGTGTACACGCCCCACACGTCGGTGTCGGCACAGATGCCGGCGATGACCTTCTGGTTCTTGGACAGGACAGCCAGCGCCCGCACCTGATCCCGCAGGGCGGCGGCCTGTTCAAAGTCCAACGCCTCGGCGGCGTTGTTCATCCGGGCGGTCAGCTCCGCCGTCACCTGCCGCAGCCGCCCCTCAAACAGCCGCACTGCCTGTTCGATGCGGCGGCGGTACTCGGCGGCGTCCGGCCCGTCGGGGCGGCAGAAGCCGTCGCACCGCCCGATATGGTGGTTCAGGCAGGGACGCTCCTTGCCGATATCCCGTGGAAACCGGCGGGAGCAGGTGGGCAGGCGCAGGGCGGCGCACACCGCGTCGATGGCGTGCCGCGTCTCACTGCGCCCGCCGAAGGGGCCGAAATACCGGGCGCCGTCCTGCGCGGGACGGGTCACCAGCGAAAAGCGGGGGTATTCGGACGATTCATCCAGCCGCACGAAGGGGTAGCCCTTGTCGTCCTTCAGCAGGATGTTATAGCGAGGCATATGCCGCTTGATCAGGGAGTTCTCCAGAATGAGTGCCTCAAATTCCGAGCGGACGATAATGGTGTCGAACCGATCCACCTGCGACACCATACGGCGGGTCTTATCGTTGTGGGAGGCGGTGTCCTGAAAGTACTGGCTCACCCGGTTTTTCAGTTTTTTGGCCTTGCCCACATAGATGACCTGCCCCGTCTTGTCCATCATCAGATAGACCCCCGGCAGCAGCGGCAGATCGTTGGCCTTGGCCCGCAGCTCGTCCTTTGTCACGACATCCCCTCCCCGCACAAATTTTCCTTAGTATAACACGGCGCGGCCGGGCAGACAAGGGGGCGTTGCCACCGCGTACAGTGGGGGGGGAAGGTGTCAGAAAAAGGAAATTAACCAGGTAAAATCCATTGACAAGACAAACCTGTTGCAGTACAATATGCGAAGAGCATAGTGCTGTATTTGACTCGTGGACACGATGCTTTCTGTGAATATGCTCTTCCCCCTGTCGGGCTCCCCCCTTTCGCCCGGCATTTAAATGGACGGAACGCCTGCGGCGCTCCGTCCATTTTTTTGTTCAGTTCAAGCCGCCCTCATTTACCGCGAACAGGCGGTCGATGCGCCGGCGCAGCAGGGCATGGGCGGGGGCGGACAGGGAGGGGTCGCCGTCCAGCAGATCGTTGGCAGCGGACTGGGCCTCCTCCAGCAGCCGCATATCGCAGCTGAGATCGGCGGCCTTCAGCGTGGGCAGACCGTGCTGCCGCTGGCCGAAAAAGTCGCCGGGACCCCGGAGGCGGAGATCCTCTTCGGAGATCTTGAAGCCGTCGTTGGTCTGCGTCAGCACCTTCAGACGGCGGCGGGTATCCTCGTTGTCGCTGTCGGACAGCAGGACGCACCAGCTCTTGGCACTGCCCCGGCCTACGCGGCCGCGGAGCTGGTGGAGCTGGCTGAGGCCGAAGCGCTCGGCATTCTCTACCACCATCAGATTGGCGTTGGGTACGTCCACGCCCACCTCCACCACGGTGGTGGATACCAGAATATCGCTGTCTCCGGCGGCGAAGGCGGCCATGACGGATTCCTTCTCCTTGGCCTTCATGCGCCCGTGAAGCACGGCAACGCGCAGGTCGGGGAACACCTCATCCTGCAATTTCCGGGCGTAGGCCGTCACGGCCTTCCGTTCGTCGGGGAGATGGTCGTCCTCCCCCACCAGCGGGCAGACGATGAACACCTGATGCCCCTCGGTTACCTGCTTGCGGATGAAGGCATTCAGCCGCTGACGGTATTTCTCCCCCACGGCGAAGGTGTCCACCCTCTGCCGTCCGGGGGGCAGCTCGTCGATGACGGACACGTCCAGATCGCCGTAGATGATGAGCGCCAGCGTCCGGGGGATGGGGGTGGCGGACAGCACCAGCATATGGGGGGACGCGGCCTTTTTGGACAGTGCCGCCCGCTGATCCACGCCGAAGCGGTGCTGCTCGTCGGTGATGACCAGACCCAGCCGGGCGTACTGCACATCCTCGGTCAGCAGGGCGTGGGTGCCGATGCACAGGTCGATGCTGCCGCTGGCCAGACCGGCCAGAATCTCCCGGCGCTCCTTGGCGCGGGTGGAGCCGGTGAGCAGGGCGCAGCGCAGCCCGAAGCGGGCGAACAGCGGCGATAGATTTTCATAGTGCTGGCGGGCCAGGATCTCCGTGGGCGCCATCAGCGCCGATTGCCAGCCGCTCTGGGCGGCGAACCAGACGCAGGCCGCGGCCACCATGGTCTTGCCGCTGCCCACATCACCCTGACACAGCCGGTTCATGGGGCGGCCGGAGGTCATATCGGACACGGCCTGCTCCACGGCGCGGCGCTGGGCATTTGTCAGCGCGAAGGGCAGGGCGTCGTAGAAGGGCGTCAAGGCCACGCTTTCACAGGCGGGGCCGTGTCCCGTCTCCCGGCGGGCGCGCAGCAGCCGCAGGCCGCAGGCCAGTACAAAAAGCTCCTCGAACACCAGACGGCGGCGGGCAATGTCCAGCGCCTCCGGCGAAGTGGGGAAGTGGATGTTCTCATAGGCGTAGCCCGCGTAGCACAGGTGATGCGCCTGCCGCACTGCATCTGGCAGTGCGTCGGGCAGCAGGTCGCGGCAGGCGTCCAGCCCCTGCCGCATGGCCTCCGCCAGCCGGGACTGTGTGATACCGGCGGTCAGGGGATAGATGGGCATGATGCGCCCTGTCAGCAGCTGGCGGCCCTCCGGCTCCAGCAGGGGGTTGGTCATGCGGCGGCGCAGCAAATCGCCCTCTACCTTGCCGTAGAAGATATATGTCTCCCCCTTGTGGAGGCTGGTTTTCCGGTACTCCTGATTGAAAAACGCCACATCCAGCACGCCGCTGCTGTCCACGGCCCGCACCTTTACCAGTGTGCGGCCGCCGGCGATACGGCTGGCGGTGGGGTCGCCGGCCAGCATGGCCCGGACGCAGGCGTATTCGCCCACGGGCAGCTCCCGGATGGGGCGCTCCAGCGTCCGATCCTCCCACCGACGGGGGAAGTAGGACAGCAGATCGCCCAGCGTGGCGATGCCCAGCTTGTGCAGCGCCTTGGCCCGCGCTTCGCCGATGCCCTTGATATACCGGATGTCGGTGTTAAGATCGGCCATGGCGTCAGAAGCCGCTGAAGGCGGAGAAGTCGGCAGGCGGCGCAAACAGAGGCGCCTCCTGCGTCTCCTCTGCCGGGGAGGGCAGCAGCGCCTCTTCCGGCGCGGGGACATACTCCACGAATTGGTACTTCAGGCCGTCCTCCTCCATGATCTCGCTCTCGCTGTCCGCCTGCCACTGGGGGTCGGCGTCCAGATCGGGGAAAAAGGCGTCGGCGTGACCGTCGGCAAAGATTTTGGTGATATACACCCGGTCGCACAGGGGCAGAAACCGGCGGTAGACGCTTTCGCCGCCGATGATCCATGCGTCCTCCCCGGCCTGAAACACCGCCTCCACGGGGAAGTGGACGATCTCCGCATTTTCCGCGGCAAAGTCCCGGTCGCCGGTGAGGACGATGTTGCGGCGGTGGGGCAGCCCCCTGCCGCCGGGCAGGGATTGCAGGGTCTTGCGGCCCATGAGGACGGTCTTGCCCTCCGTCAGGGCGCGGAAGCGCTTCATATCGGCGGAGATGTGAAACAGCAGGGCGTTATCCCGGCCGATGCCCCAGTGTTGGTCAACGGCTGCAATGGCATACATGGGCGTTCCTCCTTAGATGGCAACGGGGATCTTGTCCTCGAAGGGCTGAGGGTCGTAGCCCTCCAGCGAGAAGCTGTCCCGTGTGAACCGGTAGAAATCGGAGATAGACTTGTCCATCACGAAGCGGGGGGCGGGACGCTCGTCCTGCTCCAGCAGCTTTTCGATGATAGGGACATGGCGGTCGTAGATGTGGGCGTCGGCGATGACGTGAACCAGCTCGCCGGCCTCCAGACCGGACACCTGCGCCATCATATGCACCAGCACGCTGTACTGCACCACGTTCCAGTTGTTGGCGGCCAGCATATCCTGACTGCGCTGGTTGAGGATGGCATTGAGGGTGTTGCCGGAGACATTGAAGGTCATGGAGTAGGCGCAGGGATACAGCGCCATCTCGTGGAGATCCTGAAAGTTGTAGATATTGGTGAGGATGCGGCGGCTGGCGGGGTTGTGCTTCAGATCGTACAGCACCCGGTCCACCTGATCCATCTCCCCCTCGGGGTACTGGTGCTTCACCGCCAACTGGTAGCCGTAGGCCTTGCCGATGGAGCCGTTCTCATCCGCCCAGCTGTCCCAGATGTGGCCCCGCAGGTCGTGGATGTTGTTGGACTTCTGCTGCCAGATCCACAGCAGCTCGTCGATGCAGGTCTTGAAATAGGTGCGGCGCACGGTGAGGATGGGAAACTCCTCCCGTAGGTCGTAGCGGTTGACGATGCCGAACTTTTTTACGGTGTGGGCGGGCGTGCCGTCGTCCCAGTGGGGACGCACCTGCTGGTCGGTGTCCCACACCCCGTTTTGCAGGATGTCGCGGCAATTTTCCTTGAAGATCTGGTCTGCACGGCTCATAAGCGTACCCCCTGTTTGTTTTCTCCATTGTAGCAGATTCGTGCGTGATTTGAAATACAAATGTGAGGAATAAGAAAAAAGAAATTGCGCCCTGCCGATACTTCGGGTATACTGTATGCTGATTGAAAATGTGAAGGAGGTAATCTTCTGATGAAATATGATGTATTGATCATCGGCGCAGGCCCCGGCGGTATCTTCTCCGCCTATGAGCTGATGCAGCGGAAGCCGGAGTGGAAGGTGGCCGTGCTGGAGGCGGGCAACCCGCTGGAGAAGCGGCACTGTCCCATTGACGGCGACAAGATCAAGTCCTGCATCCACTGCAAGACCTGCGCCATTATGAACGGCTTCGGCGGCGCCGGCGCCTTCTCTGACGGCAAGTACAACCTGACCAACGAGTTCGGCGGCACGCTGTACGAGTACATCGGCAAGCAGAAGGCCATGGAGCTGATGCACTATGTGGACGACATCAACGTGGCCTGCGGCGGCGCCGGCACCAAGCTGTACTCCACGGCGGACAGCGGCTTCAAGCGCCTGTGCCTGCAAAACAATCTCCACCTGCTGGACGCCTCCGTGCGGCATCTGGGTACGGATATCAATTACAAGGTGCTGGAGAACCTGTACGCCCAGCTGAAGGAGCATATCGACTTCCACTTCCTGACGCCGGTGAAGGCGCTGACCATCGCGGAGGACGGCACCTACGAGGCGGAGACGGACAAGGGTACGTTCAGCGGCCGCAAGTGCATCATCTCCGTGGGACGCAGCGGCAGCAAGTGGATGGAGTCCGTGTGCGAGGCGCTGAAGATCCCCACCAAGTCCAACCGGGTGGATATCGGCGTCCGGGTGGAGCTGCCCGCCGAGGTGTTCGCCCCCATTACCGACGAGCTGTACGAGAGCAAGATCGTCTATAAGACCGAGAAGTATCAGGACAAGGTGCGGACGTTCTGCATGAATCCCCGTGGCGCGGTGGTCAACGAGAACACCAACGGCATCGTCACCGTCAACGGCCACAGCTATGAGGACCCGGCCATGCATACGGAGAACACCAACTTCGCCCTGCTGGTGTCCAAGCACTTTACCGAGCCGTTCCGGGACAGCAACGGCTACGGCGAGAGCATCGCGCGGCTCAGCAATATGCTGGGCGGCGGCGTGATGGTGCAGCGGTTCGGCGACCTGATCCGCGGACAGCGTACCACGCCCAAGCGCATTGAAAAGGGCTTCATGACCCCCACGCTGGCGGCTACCCCCGGCGACCTGAGCCTGGTGATGCCCAAGCGTATTCTGGACGGCATCATCGAGATGATCTACGCGCTGGACAAGATCGCCCCCGGCACCGCCAGCGACGACACGCTGCTCTACGGCGTGGAGGTGAAGTTCTACAACATGGAGGTGGCGCTGGACGAGAATCTGGAGACGCTCCACAAGGGCCTGTTCGTCATCGGCGACGGCAGCGGCGTGACCCACTCCCTGTCCCACGCGTCGGCCAGCGGCGTCTATGTGGCGCGGTATCTGGCGGAGAACGAGGAATAAGCAAAAAAGAAGCGCTCCGGCACTGCCGGAGCGCTTCATACTGCTCAGTCGTCCATATCCACGGTGATGTTGTCGGTGCCGTGCTGCTCGAATTCTCCCAGATACGTCTCCATCCGGGCCATCACCTCGTCGTAGTTCTCCGGCGTGATGGGGGGATCGTCCATATCCCGCAGCGCCAGCTCCTGCGCCAGTATCTCAAAGAACGTGGTATCCTCGTAGGCCATGATGGCCTCGTGGATCCCGCCGTCGGCGAAGGCGCGGGAGGGGATCAGCTCGCCCTGATACAGCTCCGTCAGCGGCGCCATGCCGTGGTCGAGACAGTGGGCAAACACCAGACTCTCCACCTGATCGTACTCCCTGATGCGGTCGTCGCCGCGGGTGGAGTTCAGCACCCAGTTGCCGATATACACCAGATCCAGCAGACGCCGGAACTGCTTTTCCGTCATTTTCAGCTCCATCAGACCACCTCCATTTCGCGGTCAGCGCTTTGTTTTCCTGATTATAACACGGTGTATCGCGGAATGCCATAGAAAAAGTGGGAAGGGCCGCCAAAATTTAGCTTGTGTCAGGCGCTTCTTCATAGTACAATATATAAGTTAACTGCAAATAAGCAAAATAATAAAGTTCACTGCGATAAGGAGCGTTTCCATGGACCTGCGTCCCATCGGGGTGTTCGACTCCGGCAGCGGCGGCCTCACCGCCGTGCGGGAGATCCGCAGCATCCTCCCCTCTGAAAACATTATATACTTCGGGGACACGTCCCGTGTACCCTACGGCAGCCGATCCGCCGAGATCCTGCTGCGCTACGCCCGGCAGGACGTTCGCTTCCTGCGGACATTCGATATCAAGGCGCTGGTGGTGGCCTGCGGCACCGTATCCACCACGGCGCTGCCCCGCTTACAGGCGGAGAACGCCGACCTGCCCATGCTGGGCGTGGTGGAGCCGTCCTGCCGCCGCGCCGTGTCCGTTACCCGGAACAAGCGGGTGGGGCTGATCGCCACCGCCGCATCTGTGCGCTCCGGCGCGTATGAGCGCACCATCGCCGGACTGGACGGCGACATCACGGTGGTCAGCAAGGCTTGCCCGCTGTTTGTGCCGCTGGTGGAGAACGGGCGGTTCCGCGTGGGCGATACGGTCATCGAAACGGTGGCGCGGGAGTATCTGGAGCCGCTGCGGGACACGGGCATCGACACCCTCATCATGGGCTGCACCCACTATCCGCTGCTGGCGGAGATCATCGGGCGCATCATGGGCCCGGCGGTGACGCTGGTGGACGCCGGGGCCGAGGTGGCCCGCGCCCTGAAGGGGGAGCTGACAGACCGCGAGCTGCTGGCAGACAGGCCCTGCGGCGAGGCGACGCTGTATGCCAGCGACCGGCCGGAGGATTTCGGTCTGCTGGCTGCCACGTTTCTGGGCCAGCCGCTGAGCGGCGCGGTGCGGGCCGTGGACATCGAGCAGTATTGAGGTGGGCCATGGCGGAACGCGTACAGGTGGCGGTGGAGAGCCGCAGCCGCTTCGGCGGGCAGGAGGATGTGCTGTCCTTCCGGGGACAGGGCGTATTGACGAAAACAGCGGAGGGCTGGCATCTGCGGTACGAGGCGGCCAACGAGGTCGACGGCAGCGCCATCGTCTCCGAGATCAGGCTGGAGACGGCCACCCGCCGTGCGGTGGTCATCAACGAGGCGGACAGCGGCGGCTACGGCCTGCTGCTGGATCCCAAGACGCCCACCGCCACCCGTATTGACGGCGGCGACGGCGGCGCCCTGATGCTGAACGTCGCCACCAAGGAGGTGGCGTGGCAGCTGTCCCGCCGGGGACAGGGCTTTATCACATTGGCGTATACATTGCTCCTCGGTGTGCAGCCCCTGTCGGCGCTGCAGGTGGAGCTGACTTTAACGAAAGAGGAGAACTGACGATGAATATGATCCAGAGCGCCAAAGATCAGGTGCTGCAGCTGACTGTGGCGGCCTATGAAAAGGCTGCTGCCGCCGGTGTTTTACCCGCCGGCATTACCGTGACCCCGGCGGTGGAGATCCCCAAGGATACCGCCAACGGCGACTATACCACCACCTTCTGTCTGGCGGCGGCCAAGGCCATGAAGATGAACCCCCGTCAGGTGGCGCAGACCCTCATCGACAACATGGCGCTGGAGGGCAGCTACTTCACCTCCGTGGAGCTGGCAGGCCCCGGCTTCCTGAACTTCCGGCTGGGCGGCAAGTGGTACGCAGACACCGTCTCCGGCATCGAGGCCGCCGGTGCGCGCTACGGCGAGAACGATATGCTGGCGGGGAAGAAGTACATGGTGGAATTCGTGTCCGCCAACCCCACCGGCCCCATGCACATGGGCAACGCCCGCGGCGGTGTGCTGGGCGATACGCTGGCCAGCGTGCTGCAAAAGTCCGGCGCCGACGTGACCCGTGAGTTCTACGTCAACGACGCCGGCAACCAGATCGAGAAATTCGCCAAGAGTCTGGAGGCGCGCTATCTCCAGATCATCAAGGGCGAGGACGCGGTGGAGTTCCCGGAGGACGGCTATCACGGCGACGATATCCGCGAGCTGGCGCAGGCCTTCTACGAGCAGGAGGGCGACAAGTACCTGAGCTGCGAGGAGCAGGTACGCCACGACGCGCTGGCCCAGTTCGGACTGAGCCGCAACATCCCCAAGATGAAGACCGATCTGGCCCGCTACGGCATCCAGTACGACCAGTGGTTCTTTGAGTCCACCCTCCACGAGAGCGGCTATGTGGCGGACTCCGTGCAGCTGCTGACCGACCGGGGCTGGACGTATGAGAAGGACGGCGCCCTGTGGCTGAAGACCTCCGACATTCTGGCGGAGAAGCTCCGTGCCGCCGGTAAGTCCGACGAGGACATCGAGAAGCTGGCGCTGAAGGACGACGTGCTCCGCCGTGCCAATGGGTTCTACACCTATTTTGCCGCCGATATCGCCTACCATCGGAACAAATTTGCCGTCCGCGGCTTTGACAAGGTGGTGAACATCTGGGGCGCCGACCACCACGGCCATGTGGCCCGTCTGAAGGGCGCCATGGACGCGCTGGGTCTGGACGGCGAGCACCGGCTGGACATCGTGCTGATGCAGCTGGTGAAGCTGGTGCGGGACGGCGAGGTGGTGCGTATGTCCAAGCGTACCGGCAAGGCCATCAGCCTCACCGATCTGCTGGACGAGATCCCCGTGGACGCCTGCCGCTGGTTCTTCAACGCCAAGCCCGACACCCAGATGGAGTTCGATCTGGGCCTGGCCGTCCGGGAGGACAGCGAGAACCCGGTGTACTATGTGCAGTACGCCTATGCCCGCATCTGCACGCTGCTCAAGGCGCTGGCGGCGGAGGGCTACGACGTACCCGCCGCGGCGCAGGCCGATCTGGCGCTGCTCACTGCCGACGAGGAGAAGGCCCTCATCAAGCAGCTGGCCCAGTACCCGGTGGTGGTGCGTCTGGCTGCCCGGGACTATGACCCCAGCTTCATCAACCGCTATCTGTCGGAGCTGGCTGCCGCGTTCCACAAGTTCTACAACGCCTGCCGCATCAAGGGCGAGGAGAAGGATGTGCTGCTGGCCCGTCTGAAGCTGGCGGATACCGCCCGGGCCGTGCTGAAAAACGGCATGACCTTGATCGGCTGCTCCGCGCCGGAGAAAATGTGACCATACGCAAAAAGCGCACCTACGGGTGCGCTTTTTTCATGTGCCGAAGAACAGCCGCACGCTCCACGCCGCCGCCATGAACCCCACCAGATCGGCGGTCAGCGCCGCCGGAACGGTGTAGCGGGTGCGGCGGATGCCCGCCGCGCCGAAGTACACGGCGATGGTGTAGAAGGTGGTCTCCGTGCAGCCCAGCATTACCGCCGCGCACCGTCCGATGTAGCTGTCGGGGCCGTGGGCGGCCATCAGCTCGCTGCCCACCGCCAGCGCCCCGGAGCCGGACACCGGCCGCACCAGCAGCAGCGCCGCCGTCTCCGGCGGGATGCCAAGCCGTTCCAGTACAGGCGTCAGCAGCCGCGTCAAGAGCGTCAGCGCTCCGGAGGCGCGGAGCATATACACCGCCGTCAACAGGGCGATGAGGGACGGGGCGATCCGCGCCAGCACCAGCAGCCCCTCGGAGGCCCCGGCGGTGAGGGCGTCATACACGTCTATGCGCTTTCGCAGCGCCCACAGCGCCGCGCCTGTCAGCAGCAGAGGGATGAGAAGGGAAGCAATGTCCATGCTATGCCCTCCAGAGCCGCTGCAAAAGCCGGGCGGCCAGCAGCCCTGCCGCCACCGACAGCACCGATGACAGCCACACCGCCGGGAGGATATCCAGCGGCGCGGTACACCCGTGGGCGCTGCGGACGGCGGCCACGGTGGTGGGCAGAAGCTGGATAGAGGCGGTGTTCAGTACCACCAGACGACATAGCTCGTCGCTGGCGACGCCGCCGCAGCCTGCCGCCATCCGTTGTGCCGCCCGGATACCCAGCGGCGTGGCAGCGTTGCCCAGCCCCAGCAGATTGGCGGATACATTGGCCGACACCGCCGCCAGCGTGTCGGCGTCCCGGCTGGCGCGGGGCAGGATGCGCCGCAGCAGCGGGCGAAACAGACGGGCCAGTCCCTCCGTCACGCCGCCCCGCTCCATGACCGTCATAACTCCCGACCACAGACACAGCGCGCCCGCCATGGACAGCGTCAGCTCCACGGCGGCGGAGGCACCCTCCATGGCGGCCGCCGTCACATCGCCCAGCGTACCGCAGGCGGCGCCGCACACCAGCGACGCCGCGACCATCAGTGTCCATGTAATGCTCATCGCCATGCGCTCACCTCCGTTTTGGGAGAGCATATGCGGCGGCACTGTACATTATTTACGGAATCATAATGATTTTTGACGAACAGCAGTTGACAGGGTTGGCAAAATGTGCCATACTGAGTGCATAATATAGCGGCGGGTTTGTAAAAAAGCTACATAGGGGGGGATGCCACAGTGAAAGCGACAGGGATCGTCAGGCGTGTGGACGAGTTGGGCCGTATCGTGCTGCCCATTGAACTGCGCCGAACGCTGGATATCGTGGAGAAGGATGCGCTGGAGATTTATGTTGAGGGGTCTGCCGTTATCTTGAAAAAGTATCGGCCCAGCTGCATTTTCTGCGACAGCGGCAAGGACGTGACGGTGTTCCACGGGAAGAATGTCTGTGCGAAGTGCTTGAGGGAGCTTCGGGCGGGTGTTTGATGCCGGAAACGTTACCGGCATCATTTTGTTGGGATGTTTTTGCGGAACTCCACACCAAAAGCGGACAAAAGGGTCTGCACGGCAAACGCCGTGCAGACCCTTTTGGTATTTCCCTGTTGTACGCGGTTCAATGCGGTCAGCGCCGCAGCGCCGCGTCGTACAGCTCGTTGCGGCTCAGGCCGGTGTCGTCCGCCACCTGCCGGACGGCGTCCTTCATCCGCACGCCGTCCGCCCGCAGCCGCAGCACGCGCTCCACGCCCTCCTCCAGCGTCAGCTGGGTCTGGGACTGCCGCTCCCGGCCTGCCACCACCAGTACATATTCGCCACGGGGCTCGTTGGCGGCGTAGTAGGCGGCGGCCTGCGCCAGCGTGGTGCGGACGGTGTCCTCATGGAGCTTGGTCAGCTCCCGGCACAGGGCGACGGGACGGTCGCCCAGCGCCTCCGCCATGTCCGCCAGCGTGGTGCGCAGGCGGTGGGGCGCCTCGTGGAACACCATGGTCCGCGTTTCACCGGTCAGTTCCTCCAGCGCGGCGCGGCGCTCGCTCTTACCGGCGGGCAGGAAGCCCTCGAAGGTGAAACGCCGGGTGTCCAGACCCGATACGGCCAGCGCGGCGATGGCGGCACAGCAGCCGGGTATGGCTTGCACCGTCACGCCGTTTTCGGCGCACAGCGCCACCAGCTCCTGCCCGGGATCGCTGATGGCAGGCGTACCGGCGTCCGTTACCAGCGCGCAGGTCTCGCCTGCCAGCAGCCGGGTCAGAATGGCCTGTCCCGCCGCCGCCCGGTTGTGCTCGTGATAGCTGACCAGCGGCTTTTTGATGTCGAAGTGATTCAGCAGCTTGACGGACACGCGGGTGTCCTCGGCGGCAATAAAGTCCGCCTCCGCCAGCGTCTCCACGGCGCGGGGGGAGAAGTCCCCCAGATTGCCGATGGGCGTGGCGACCAGATACAGCATACCAGCCATTGTATTACCCCTTATCTCTGAAATAGATGCGCCGCAGCTCCTCTGTCTCCGTGCCGTCGGCGTTTTGCAGCAGCAGCGGCGGCTGCACCGTCAGACCGGTGCGGCCATCCTTCCGGCAGCCCAGCAGCACCAGCGACGGCGCGGATGTGCCGTTTTTTTGGACGAACCGCAGCGTTTTCGGCTCCAGTCTGTACCGGCGCAGCGTCTCCATCAGCTCCGCCAGCCGCTCCGGGCGGTAGACGAGGCAGAAATGCCCGCCGCTGCGCAGCAGGTAGGACGCGGCGGCGCAGAGCTGCTCCATGGTGCAGGTCAGCTCCGAGCGTGCCGTGCCACGGCTGCCTGCCGCCGTCCTGCCGCCGGCGGGGAAGTAGGGCGGGTTGGACACCGCCAGATCGAAGCTGCCCGCCGCCGGAAGCTGAGAGCGCTCCCGCAGGTCGCAGGGCAGCGTCACCAACCGGTCGGTCAGGCCGTTGGCCGCCGCTGTCTGCGCCGCCAGCTCACAGGCGTCCGGGGACAGCTCCAGCCCGGTGACGGTGAGTGCGGGCTCCCGCGCCAGCAGCAAAAGACCCAGCAGCCCGGTACCGGCCCCCAGATCGCAGACCCGCCAGCCCTGCCGCAGCGGGGGAAAGCTGCCCAGCAGGAAGGAGTCGGTGGAGGGCATGAAGGCGCTGTCGTCAAAGCAGAACGTCCAGCCGCCGTCCCACAGGGTATCCCATCGCTCCATATGCCGCCCTCCTGCATAGATACTGGGGCTATTGTAATATAAAAAACCCGCCGCCGCAACAGAAAAAGTGACCGGCCAGAAGGCCGGTCACTTTGCCGCGCGTATGTAAGATTACTCAGCGGGGCTGATAGCGCCGTTGGGGCAGGTATCGCTGCAAGAACCGCAGTCCAGGCAGGCACCGGCGTCGATCACGTAACGATCATCACCCTGGGAAATAGCACCCACGGGGCAAGCATCTGCACAAGCGCCGCAGCTGACGCAAGCGGAACCGATCTGATAAGCCATAGTAGCACCTCCATAAAGATTTGTAAGCTTATTTTATCATGAAAATCTAAAAATGCAAGAGCATTTTCCGCCGGATGAAAAACTGGCAATTCCGGCGGTATCTGGATTTTCCACAGGGAGGGCTCATTGCCCGGTACAGACCATGTACAGCAGGGCGGCGGCCTCCCGCGCCCAGTAGCCGGGGGCGAGGAACCACGGGCTGGCGCAGCCCGCGGCATAGGGCGTCAGCCCCGCCCGCTCCGCCCAGATGGCGGCGCGAAGCTGGTGGAAATTATCCGAGGCGATGGCCACCTGCGCGGGAAGCCCCTCCTCCTCGATGATGCGGGCGGCGAAGGTCAGGTTCTCCTCGGTGGAGGTGGAGAGTGCCTCCGTATAGATGCGCGCCGGGGCGATGCCCATCTCCACCAGCGTGTTTCGGATGCAGGCGGCCTCGGAGATCGTCTCCCGGTCATTCTGCCCGCCGGAGGCGATACAGACCGCCTCCGGATGGGCGGTCAGGTAGTCGTAGGCGGCGTCGATGCGATTTTGCAGCATCAAACTGGGGTGTCCGTCCGGGTACACCTGACAGCCCAGCACCACCACGGTGCAGGGCGCATCGCCCGTAGGCCGGTGCGCGGCGCTCTGCACCATTTTGCCCAGCGTTACCAGCACCGCCGTAAGGCAGACCGCCACCGCGCAGGCGATGGTCCGCCGCAGCCATTTGGGGCGCAGCAGACGCCGGAAAAAGTCCGGCCACAGCAAAAAAGCCGCCGCGCCCAGCAGCACCGCCGCCGGCCAGAGCATACCGAAATGGAGGATCCCGGCGCACAGCGGCAGCAGGAAGAACAGTGCCAGCGCGATGCACAGTCCGGCGGCGGCACAGGAAAGCGCGCGCTTCATGTCAGCTCTCCCGGATGTGGCTGGCGATGCGCTGCATGATCATGTCCAGCGCCACCAGATTGTGGCCGCCCTCCAGCACGATGATGTCGGCGAACTTCCGGGTGGGCTCCACGAATTGCTCGTGCATGGGCTTCACGGTGGTGAGATACTGGTTCACCACCGACTCCAGCGAGCGGCCCCGCTCCTCCACGTCCCGCAGGGCGCGGCGCAGGATGCGCACATCGGCGTCGGTTTCCACGAAGATCTTGATGTCCAGCAGATCCCGCAGCGCCTTGTTCTGAAAAATGAGGATGCCCTCCACGATCACCACCTTGGTGGGGCGCACCTCCACCGTCTCGTCGGTGCGGTTGTGGATGGAGTAGTCGTACACGGGGCAGTGGATGGTCTCGCCGCGCTTCAGCGCCTTCAGGTCGGCGATCATCAGATCGGTGTCGAAGGCGTCGGGGTGGTCGTAGTTCTGCTGACACCGCTCCGCAAAGGGCCGATCCTGCCGCTTGTAGTAGTTGTCGTGGTGTACCACGCTGATGTCGCTGCCGAACCGGGCGGCCAGATGCTCAGTGAGAGTGGTCTTGCCGCTGCCGGTGCCGCCGGCGATGCCGATAAAAATGGTGTTCATAGCCTGCGTCCTCCCAAATGCTTTGCCCATTATTATAGGAAATATGAGGGAGAAAAGCAAGCGGTGCGGCGTTTGCTTGTAAAAAAAGAATGAATTTCGCCATCAGGCGGTTGACGCGGAGAGGGAAAGCGGATATTATGTAAAATAGATTTTTCCCCGGAGGTTTTTCACATGAGCTTGATCAAGTGCAGACGATGCGGAGAGATGTTCTCCGATAGCTATAAGACCTGTCCCTTCTGCGAGGAGGACGATGCCTATTACAGCGGCCGCGTGAAGAAGCGCCGCAGCCGCCGAGAGGATACGTCCCGCCGCCGGGCGCCCAGCATCCTCGGCCCCGTGATGGTGCTGGTGCTGGCCCTGCTGGTGCTGCTGGTGGTGTGGCTGGTGTTTGGCGACCAGATCAAGGACGCCATCGGCGGGGAGAAGCCGCCGGTGGAGGATGTGACCCCCGCGCCGGATCCCAATACCCCTGGCCCGGCAGAGCCGAAGAACGTCATCACCCTGAACCGCGCCGTGCTGGCGCTGACCGTAGGGGACAGAGAGACGCTGAAGGTCAACGAGGAGACGGAGGGGACCTGCGCGTGGAGCAGCAGTGATCCCGCCGTGGCCACCGTCAGCGACAGCGGCGAGGTCACGGCTGTCGCCGCCGGCAATGCGGTCATCACCGCCAAGGTGGGCGATGCGGAGGCCGCGTGCAGCCTGACGGTAAAGGCCGCCGAGGACGGCACGAAACCTACGGATGCCACGAAACCCACGGATACCACGAAACCTACGGATACCAATAAGCCTACGGATACGACGAAGCCCACAGACACCAACAAGCCCACAGATACCCAGAAGGTGGATGTGAGCAAGCTGGTCATCACAGCTACCTCCGAGGGCGGCTATGTCGGTGAGCTGGCCGCCACCTCCGAGACGGGCGTGTTTGAGATGAGCGCCAAGAAGGGCGAGGTCTGGAAGCTGGGCATCAAGGGAACCACCGCCGCCGTCACATGGAGCATTGACGGTGACAGCAGCGGCGTATGCACGCTGGACGGCGACAAGCTCACCGTCACCGGCACCACCAGCGGACGGTATGCCACCGTTGTCGGCTCGGTGGGAGGCGGAACGGTGAAGGCCATCATCCGCATCCGCTGAATGTAAAGGACTGCAAGGGACGGGTCGCAAGGGCGGCCCGTCCCTTTTGCAGCGGTGCAAAAGCCGCAAAAAAGCACTACCAAATCAGCGCGGAGTGTGATACAATATACTGTATATTGGCCGTACTGCCGGAAAAGGAGGGAGCCGCCGTGAAGCATACCCTGAAAAAGTGCATCCTGCTGCTGATGGCGTGGGCGGCTGCCGCCCTGCTGACCGGCTGCAATTTCTTTGACGCCTCGGTGGAGCAGCTGTTCACCCTGCCCCGCATGGCGCCGGAATATACCGGCCTGTCCCAGCAGCTGGACAGCCTGATCGCCCAGGGCTACGAATACGCATCGCCCTCCGGCGGGCGGAACATCCAGTCCGTGCAGATGCTGGATCTGGAGGATGATGGCCGGCAGGAGGCCATGGTGTTCATGCGCCGCGGCGCCGATGAAAAGCCGCTGAAGATCATGGTATTCCGGCTGGATGAGGACGAGGGCTACCGCCTGCTCTGCACCATCGAGAGCAGCGGCACCGCCGTGGAGAGCGTATACTATCAGGATCTGAACGGCGATGGCCGCCGGGAGTTGATCGTGGGCTGGCGCATCAGCGCCGATGTCCAGACGCTGGCGGCCTACACCATCGAGCCGGAGCCGGTGGCGCTTATGTCCTGTAGCTACAGCAGCTTCACCATTCAGGATCTGAACGGCGACGGCGTCCCCAGCCTGCTGGTGCTGCGCACCGACGGCGAGATGGGGCCTGTGGCGGAGTTCTACGGCTGGCTGGGTGAGCAGATGGGCGTGTCCTACCGCTGCCGCCTGTCCAGCACCATGACGGCGCTGAACCGGGGCAGCGTGGTCACCGGCATGGTGGCCAAGGACACCCCCGCCGTCTTTATCACCGGTGTGGACACCACCAACATGGCGGTCACGGATATCCTCGTCTACCGACAGGAGACCGGCCTTGTCAATGTGGCCATGGATCGGAACAGCGGCGTTTCTGCCGCCGTCTACCCCTATCGCCAGATGTCGCCGCAGGATATCGACGGTGACGGCATCATCGAGCTGCCCTGCCCGCTGGGAGATACGCCTGCCGAGCAGACGGACGGCCTCGTTTCGTGGATGCGCTGGAAGACGGACGGCCGCTTTGAACAGACCGCCAAGACCTACCACAGTCAGTCCGGCGGCTGGTACCTTACCATCCCCACCAGCTGGTGGACATGGGATGTGACTGCCGTTACCGGCGGCATGATCAACGAGAACCAGATGACCCTGCACATCAACGGCGACGCCGTTTTGACCGTTTACACCATCACCGGGGAAAACCGGGACAGCCGAAGCCGCATCGGCAGCCGTATCGTCCTCCGCCGCCAGACTGCCACGGTCTACGCCGGCGAGGTCTACGAGATCGCCCCCTACTACGGGATGGACGAGGATCTGCTGCGCCGTAGCTTCCATCTCATCCTCCCCGCGTGGAACAATTCCTGATCGAACGAAAGGAGCAGGCTATGAAAAAAGTCTTGGTCTTGGAGGACGAATCCAGCATCCGCAGCTTTATCGTCATCAATCTCCGCCGCGCCGGTTATGAGGTGGTGGAGGCGGAGACAGGCGAGGAGGCGCTGGAGAAGCTGAAGGAGCATACGGATGTCCGCGTCGCGCTGCTGGATATCATGCTCCCCGGCATCGACGGCTTCGAGGTCTGCCGCCGCATCCGCGCCACCAACGCCACCATCGGTATCATCATGCTCACCGCCCGCTCTCAGGAGATGGACAAGGTCACCGGTCTCATGACCGGCGCCGACGACTATGTCACCAAGCCCTTTTCCCCTGCGGAGCTGACCGCCCGCGTAGACGCCCTCATGCGCCGCTCCGGCGGCGCCGCCGTGGACGCCGGCGAGATCGAGCAGCCGCCCTTCCTCCTCAACACCCGCAACCGCACCCTGGAGAAGAACGGCCAGCGCATCAAGCTCACGCAGGTGGAGTACTCCATCATGAAAATGTTCATGGAGAACCCCGGCAAGGCCCTCTCCCGCGAGGAGATCCTCGACCTCGTCTGGGGTCACGACTACTTCGGCGAGCTCAAGATCGTCGATGTCAATATCCGCCGCCTGCGGCTCAAGATCGAGGACAACGCCACGAATCCCACCTATATTACCACGGTCTGGGGTTATGGCTACAAGTGGGGCTTCTGACAGCGAATCTTTTTCGCTGATACGTCGTTGCGAAGCCTTGCTGTACACAAAGTACAGCGGCAGCTTCGCGCCTCGTCTCAGCAAAAAATCTCACGCTGTCAGAGGTGCGCCGCGTCTGCGTGCAAAATACTTGCCGCGCTCCACTCAGTGCCGCGCCTCGTCCTGACGAAAAATCTCGCGCATACCTGCTGCCGCACCATGACACACAAGAAAGGAGTTGAGGAATATGCCCGCCAAGCTGCCCAAGGTAAAGGGCCTGCGCCGCCGCTGGCTGGCGGGGAGTATCGTCCCTGTGGCCGCCATACTGCTGCTGGTGGGCGTCCTCATCTCCGTGGGCTTCGCCAGCAACTACTACAACAGCGCCCGCTCCACCCTGCGGGCCAAGGCATCCTCCGGCGCGGACTACTTCAACACCTACGTCATGACCGGCTACAAGGAGTATTACCGCAGCGCCACGCTGTACGCCGCCACCTTTGACGGCAGCGACCGCATCGAGCTGCAATTCCTCAACAGCGCCGGGCGGGTGGAGGTCACCACCCGGGGACTGACGGCGGGCACCTATCCCGGTACACCGGAGATCGCCCGTGCCGTGGAGAGCGGTACGGTGCAGGATTTTGTAGGCCGGGACGAGGCCACCGGCGAGCGGATCATCGCCGCCTCCAGTCTGCTGAAGTACAACGGGCAGGTGGTGGGCGTCATGCGCTATGTCACCGGCATCGGCGAGCTGGATCGCCAGGTGTCCCTGACGGTGCTGGTGGTCTGCGGCGTGATGGCCGCCGTCATCTGCCTGATCTTCCTGTCCAGCTCCATCTTCATCAGCAACGTGGTGGCGCCGGTGTCGGCGGTGTCGGAGGCGGCCAAGCGCATCTCCGGCGGCAGCTACGGCATCCAGATCCCCAACAAATACGCGGACGAGATGGGCGTGCTGGTGGACAACATCAACGATATGTCCCTGAAGATCAGCCAGAGCGAGAAAATGGAGTCGGAATTTATCTCCTCCGTGTCCCACGAGCTGCGGACACCGCTGACGGCCATCAACGGCTGGGGCGAGACGCTGCTGGAGGACGAGTCCTGCGACGCCCAGCAGCTGCGCCGGGGTGTGCAGATCATCCTCAAGGAGTCCCGCCGCCTGACCAACATGGTGGAGGAGTTGCTGGACTTCTCCAAGATGACCGACGGCCGCTTCACCTTGCAGGTGGAGGATACCGACCTGCAGGCGGAGCTGGAGGACGCGGTCTACACCTACCGGGAGCTGTTCCGGCAGGACGGCATCTCGCTGGAGTACACCAGCGACAAGGCGCTGTACGAGGAGCCGATCACCGGCGACCCGGAGCGGCTGAAGCAGGTGTTCTGCAACGTGCTGGACAACGCCGCTAAGCACGGCGGCTCCGGCAAGCGCATCGTCGTCCGCCTGACGCAGGAGAACGAGGCCTATGTCATCACCATCCGGGACTTCGGCCCCGGCATCCCTGTGGCGGAGCTGCCCTATGTGAAGCAGAAGTTCTACAAGGGCTCCTCCCGGGCGCGGGGCAGCGGCATCGGGCTGGCGGTCTGCGATGAGATCGTCAACCTCCACGGCGGCCGGTTCGACATCGGCAACGCCGAGGGCGGCGGCACGGTGGTCACCATCCGCCTGCCGCTGAAGCGGGAGACGGAAAAAGAATTGTAAATAATCGAACAACTGTTGCATTTTTCGGCAAGCTGTGATATGCTTGCCTTCAGAAAGGATCACACAGGCATATGGAAAAGAAACAGAGAGCCTTCCGCACCACCATTGGCGGGCAGGCACTGATCGAAGGTATTCTCATGCGCGGCCCGGAGAAGGACGCCATTGTGGTTCGCTCTCCGGAGGGACTGGTCACCAAGGTGACGGAGCGGAAGTTCATCAAGGATCGGTATCCTATTCTGGGCATCCCCATCCTACGCGGCGCCGTGACGTTCATCAGCTCCATGATCACCGGCGTGAAGGCACTGATGTTCTCGGCGGATTATTTCCCTGATGACGAGGATGCAAAGCCTGGCAAATTTGACCAGTGGCTGGAAAAGCACATCCCGGCGGAAAAGCTGCAATCGCTGATCGTGGCATTTTCCGTCATTCTCAGTCTGGGGCTGACGCTGGTACTGTTCATGCTGCTGCCCACATTTATCGCCGGGCTGTTCCACGCACAGAGCGCCGCTGTCCACAACAGCATCGAGGGCGTGGTGAAGGTGCTGGTTTTTCTGAGCTACCTCATCCTCTGCTCCAAACAGAAGGACGTGCGCCGGGTGTTTTGCTACCACGGCGCGGAGCATAAGACCATCTTCTGCTACGAGGCGGGGCTGCCCCTGACGGTGGAGAATGTCCGCCCCCAGCCCAAGCACCATCCCCGCTGCGGCACCAGCTTTCTGTTCGTGGTCATCATCGTGTCGATCCTGGTGTCCAGCATCGTGTTTCCCTACATCGACTGGCAGAACATCTGGGTACGCATCGGCGTCAAGCTGCTGCTGCTCATCCCCGTGGTGGGCGTGACCTATGAGTTCAACCGCTTCGTGGGCGCCCACGACAATGTGGTGACCCGCATCCTCTCCGCGCCCGGTATGTGGATGCAGAACTTCACCACCAACGAGCCGGACGACTCCATGATCGAGGTGGCCATCGAAGCAATGAAGCTGGTGATCCCTGCCGAAGAAGGGAAAGATCAGTGGTAAAAAGGAAATACGAGACGTATTATGGCGATCACATATAACAATTTGTATTTAGATATCCGCCAGCAGCTCCACAAGGCGGGGCTGCCCGCCGCCACATTGGAGGCGCGGGAGCTGGTGTGCTGCACCGCCGGCAAGAGCCGGGAGGAGTTGAGCCGGGACAGCCGGCTCTATGTTCCCGACACGGTGGAGCGGCAGACCCGCGCACTGGTGGAGCGCCATCTGGCCGGTGAGCCGGTGGCGTATTTGATCGGCGAGTGGGAGTTCTACGGCCTGCCGCTGGACATCTCGGAGCGGGTGCTCATTCCCCGCCCGGACACGGAGGTGCTGGCCGCCGCCGTCATCGAGGGCCTGCGGGAGGCGGAGAGCCCCCGCGTGCTGGATCTGTGCGCCGGCTCCGGCTGCATCGGTCTTGCCGTGGCGAAGCACGTTCCCGGCAGCCATGTGGTGCTGGGCGAGCTGGACGAGGGGGCGCTGCGCGTCTGCCGCCAGAACATCCGCCGCACCGGACTGTCCGGTCAGGTGGTGTCCATGCAGCTCAACGCACTGGAGAAGGCGCCCGCCCGGCTGGGGGAGTTTGACTGCATCGTGTCCAACCCGCCCTACATCCCCGACGGCGACATAGCGGGGCTGGACGCCTCGGTGCGGGACTACGAGCCGCACTTGGCGCTGAAGGGCGGCGTGGACGGACTGGATTTCTACCGCGCCATCTGCGCGCATTGGCGGGAGGCGCTGCGTCCCGGCGGGCGGCTCTACTTCGAGGTGGGCATCGGCCAGGCCGACGACGTGCTGCGCATCATGCGCACTGTGGGCTTCGGCGACATCGAGGTGATCCCCGACCTCAACGACATCCCGCGGGTGGTCTGGGGTATTCTGCACACGGAGATCTGAACTGTCCTGATTTTGGGACAGCGATTCCCATAATATCAAGGTATCACAACGGAGGAGGACGGAACAATGGCAGCGAAGAAAGAACCTGCGGTCCAGAGCGCGGCGGTATCCGACAAGAAAAAGGCGCTGGAGACAGCCATGCAGCAGATCGAGAAGATGTACGGCAAGGGCTCCATCATGCGCTACGGCGCGGAGAGCACGATGAACGTGGAGGCGATCCCCACCGGCTCCCTGTCGCTGGATCTGGCGCTGGGCATCGGTGGACTGCCCCGGGGCCGTATCGTGGAGATCTACGGGCCGGAGTCCTCCGGTAAGACCACGCTGGCGCTCCATGTGCTGGCGGAGGCCCAGAAGATGGGCGGCGAGGTGGCATTTGTGGACGCCGAGCACGCGCTGGATCCCACCTACGCCAAGGCGCTGGGCGTCAATGTGGAGGATATGCTCATCTCCCAGCCCGACACCGGCGAGCAGGCGCTGGAGATCACCGAGGCGCTGGTGCGCTCCGGCGCTATCGACGTGGTGGTGGTGGACTCCGTGGCGGCGCTGGTGCCTCGCGCCGAGATCGAGGGCGAGATGGGCGACAGCTTTGTGGGTCTTCACGCCCGCCTGATGAGTCAGGCGCTGCGTAAGCTCACCGGCATCATCAATAAGACCAATTCCATCGTCATCTTCATCAACCAGCTCCGCGAGAAGGTGGGCGTCATGTACGGCAACCCCGAGGTCACCACCGGCGGCCGGGCGCTGAAGTTCTACGCCTCCGTCCGCATCGACGTGCGCCGCATCGAGACGCTGAAGTCCGGCGGCGAGGTCATCGGCAACCGCACCCGCGCCAAGGTGGTGAAGAACAAGGTAGCGCCTCCGTTCCGTGAGGCGGAGTTCGATATCATGTACGGCGAGGGCATCAGCAAGCTGGGCGATCTGCTGGATCTGGCGGTGAAACTGGATCTGGTGCAGAAGAGCGGCTCGTGGTTCAACATGGGCGAGATCCGTCTGGGACAGGGCCGCGACGCCGCCAAGCAGTATTTCCGCGACCATCCGGAGGAGGCGGACAAGCTGGAGGCAGCCGTCCGGGAGAACTTCCACAAGCTGATGGGCGCACAGTCCCGCACCGCTGCCAAGGCGGCGGGCCGCGCGGTGGACGTGTCCGCCGACGACTTCGATGATGCAGACTGATGCGCATCGAACGGCTGGAAAATTCCAAACGTAAGCAGGAGCGCGTGCTGGTGCATCTGGAGGATGGCAACATCCTCCGGATCACCGGCGCGGAGCTTCTGCAATTTGGCTTATATCAGGGCCTCGACCTGACGCCGGAAACGCTGGCGGCGCTGGAGGCGGCGGCTCGCCGCAGCGACACCAAGCGCCGGGGCGCCAATATGGCCGCCGGGCGGATGCTCTCCAAAAAGGAGCTGACCAGCCGCCTGACGAAGAAGGGCGCCGCGCCGGAGGACGCCGCCGACACGGCGGACTGGCTGGAGGAGCTGGGGGCGGTGGACGATGCCGCCTATGCCGGCGTTATCGCCCGGCACTACGGCGGCATGGGCTACGGCGCCGCCCGCGTCCGGCAGGAGCTGCACCGCCGGGGCGTACCCAAGGAGCTGTGGGACGAGGCGTTGGAGCAGCTGCCGCCGCCGGAGGAGGCCATCCGTAAATTCCTCCGCACCAAGCTGCGGGGACGCCCGCTGACCCCGGAGGACAGCCGCCGTCTGGCTGCCGCCCTCCAACGCCGGGGCTTTGGCTGGCAGGATATCCGCCCCGTCCTCAATGAGCTGGGGCAAGAGATCGACGAAACATGAGGTGATGAACGTGAAAGTATCCTTTATTTCCCTTGGCTGTGCCAAGAATCTGGTGAACACCGAGCAGATGATGGCGCTGTGCCGCGACGCCGGGCATACCCTGCTGGAGGAGCCAGCCGGGGCGGACGTGGTGGTCATCAACACCTGCGGCTTTATCGACAGCGCCAAGGAGGAGGCCATCGACACCATCCTTGCTGCGGCGCAGCTGAAGGCGGAGGGGCAGGTGCGGAAAATTCTGGTCACCGGCTGCCTCACCCAGCGCTACCAGCAGGAGATTTTGACGGAACTGCCGGAGGTGGACGGCATCATGGGTACCGGCAGCTACGGCGAGATCGTGGCGGCGCTGGAGGAACTGATGGGCGGCGGCCATCCCTGCCGCTTTGCCAGCATCCACGGCAGGATCGACGAGTTCGACCGGGTGCTGACCACCCCCAAGCACTACGCCTATCTGCGCATCGCCGAGGGCTGCGATAACCACTGCGCCTACTGCGTTATTCCGTCCCTCCGGGGCCGCTACCGCAGCCGCCGCATGGAGGATGTGCTGGCCGAGGCCAAGAAGCTGGCGGACGCCGGCGTGCGGGAGTGCATCGTCATTGCCCAGGATATCACCCGCTACGGCATCGACCTCTACGGCGAGCGGAAGCTGGCGGCACTGCTCCGGGAGCTGTGCAAGCTGGATTTCCACTGGATCCGCCTGCACTACCTGTACCCCGACGAGTTTACCGACGAGCTGATCGACACCATCGCCGATGAGGAGAAGGTGCTGCCCTATCTGGACATCCCCATCCAGCATTGCAACGACAAGGTGCTCAAGGCCATGAACCGCCGGGGCGACAAGGCGGAGCTGCTGGCGCTGTTCCGCAAGCTGCGGGCGCGCATCCCCGGACTGGTGCTGCGCACCAGCCTCATCGCCGGCCTGCCCTACGAGGACGAGGCCGCCTTCGAGGAGCTGTGCGAATTCTTGCAGGAGGTGCGGATCGAGCGGGCGGGCGTGTTCCCCTACTCCCCGGAGGAGGGTACCCCTGCCGCCAAGATGGAGCGGGTGGACACCGACGAGGCGGAGCGCCGCGCCGATCTTATTGTAGATGTGCAGTCCCGCATCATGGACGACTTCAACGACAGCCGTATGGGCGGCGTGACGGAGGTGCTGTGCGACGGGTTTGACAACCAGGCTATGATGTTCGTGGGCCGCAGCTATGCGGAGAGCCCCGACATCGACGGGCGCATCTACTTCACCGCCGACCACGAGGTGGAGGCGGGGCAGTTCGTACCGGTGCGCATCACCGGCGCTATGGACGGTGAACTGACCGGCGAGCTGGCGGAGTAAAAAATACTTTCCATTTGCCGCTGTCCGTGTTACAATAGCGCAGAGATCAAAACGAAAGGCTGATACATATCATGACGACCGCAAACAAACTGACGATCCTGCGGGTGCTGATGATCCCCGCTTTTCTGGTAGTGCTGTACTGGGGCTTCCCCGGCTGCCGCTATGTGGCGCTGGGCATCTACATCGTCGCCTGTCTCACTGACCTGCTGGACGGCTACATTGCCCGCCACTATAACCAGGTCTCCGATTTCGGCAAATTCATGGACCCGCTGGCGGACAAGTGCCTTGTGATGGCGGCGCTGTGCTGGTTCGTGGAGGAGGGAACCTTCGCCGCGTGGGTGCTGGCCATCGTGCTGCTGCGGGAGTTCGCTGTGTCCGGTATGCGCCTTGTGGCGGTGGAGAAGGGCCGCGTCATTGCCGCCGGCTGGTCGGGCAAGATCAAGACCGCCAGCACCATGGTGTGCATCTGCCTCATCCTGTTCGGCATTCCCCAGTGGCTCAACTATGTGTGTCAGGGCGTGATCCTGGTGACCACCGTCTATTCCGGCATCGAGTATTTTGCCAAGAACGCCGATGTGTTCAAGAGCATCAAATAACTTGACACCTGCGGAAAATCCTGCTACCATAAGACCCAACCGAATAGCGCGTTGATCGGAAAGAGTATGTCCATCCCACGGGGCAAGAGAGAGAGGGCCGTCGGCTGCAAGCCCGCTCACCCGCTGCGGACAGAAAGTGCGTCCGGGAGCGCGAGGGCTGTGGACGCCCTCCGCATGGCCTGCGTCATGGGCCGCACCTGAGTGATAAACGAGAGTGGAACCGCGAAGTATCCTTTCGCCTCTCATGCCTGCGGGCATGGGAGGCGTTTTTTTACACATATATAATTATTACAATGTAGATCATAGGAGGCTCATCATGTATCTGTATAATTCCGCCACCCACAAAAAAGAGGAGTTCAAGACCCACACCCCCGGCCATGTGGAGATGTACACCTGCGGCCCCACGGTGTACCACTTTGCCCACATCGGCAACCTGCGCTCCTACATCATGGAGGACGTGCTGGAGAAGTATCTGCGCTACGCCGGGTACGATGTGAACCGCGTCATGAACATCACCGATGTGGGACACCTGACCTCCGACGCCGACGAGGGCGAGGATAAGATGCTCAAGGGCGCTCGGCGCGAGCATAAGACCGTTATGGAGATCGCCCGGTACTACACCGATGCGTTCTTCTCCGACTGCCAGAAGCTGAACATCAAGCGCCCCGACGTGGTGCAGCCCGCTACCGGCCTCATCGATGACTATATCAAGATCATCTCCCGCCTGCTGGAGAAGGGCTATGCCTATGTGGCCGGCGGCAACGTGTACTTCGACACCTCCAAGCTGGAGCGGTACTACATCTTCAACGACCACAACGAGGAGGATCTGGCGGTGGGCGTCCGCGAGGGCGTGGAGGAGGACACCAACAAGCGCAACCGCAACGACTTCGTGCTGTGGTTCACCAAGTCCAAGTTCGAGGATCAGGCCCTGAAATGGGACTCCCCGTGGGGCGTGGGCTATCCCGGCTGGCATATTGAGTGCTCCGGCATCTCCATGAAGTACAACGGCGAGTACCTCGACCTGCACTGCGGCGGCGTGGACAACGCCTTCCCCCACCACACCAACGAGATCGCTCAATCTGAGAGCTACCTCGGTCACCCCTGGTGTCCCCACTGGTGCCATGTGGCCCACCTGAACACCGACCACGGCAAGATGTCCAAGTCCAAGGGCGAGTTCCTCACCGTCTCCCTGCTGGAGGAGAAGGGCTACGACCCACTGGCCTACCGTTTCTTCTGCCTCCAGAGCCACTACCGCAAGAGCCTTGTGTTTTCTTGGGAGAATCTGGACAACGCCACCGTGGCGTATAACAAGCTGCTCACCCGCATCGCCGCGTTGAAGGACGAGGGCGAGGTGGAGCAGGCAGCCTTCGACGAGTACAAGGCCAAGTTCACCGCCGCCATGGACAACGACCTGAACACCTCCATGGCCGTTACTGTGCTGTACGATGTGCTGAAGGCCAAGACCAACGACAAGACCAAGCTGGCGCTGCTGGACAGCTTCGATACCGTGCTGGGACTGAAGCTGCTGGAGAAGGCCGCCGCCCTCCGCGCCAAGCAGACCGCCGCTCCCGTTGCCGGTGTATTCACCGTTATCAGCGAGTCCGGCGAGACGGACGGCGAGGTGGAGGCGCTGATCCGCGCCCGTGCCGACGCCAAGAAGGCCAAGAACTTCACCGAGGCCGACCGCATTCGCGACGAGCTGAAGGCCAAGGGCATCGAGGTCACCGACATCCCCCACGGCGCCAAGTGGAAGCGCGTGTGAGTGTAAAATGGGAAAAGGCCGCCAACGGCGGCCTTTTTCGTCCCTATGGGAACAAATCCCCGCAAGTCTCCGTCAAATAGGCAGCTGGAAGAAAAGGAGGAATTTCCCATGAAGCGACTGAGAGCCATACTTTGCGCCCTGCTGGCGGGGGCGCTGCTGGCGGGCTGCGGCGTGCAGCCCCGGACGGACGATAAGCAGAGGGGAGGCGCTGCCGTGGACCTGACGAAATACGCCGTCAAGGAAGCGGCCTTCCCGGCCTATCCCCGCGAGCCGCGGTACGAGGACTACTTCAACGATAACGGTGAGGGAGACTGGGACGCCTACATGGCGGCGGAGGATGAATACATGGCGGCGATGCAAAAGCTGGGCAAGGGGCGGCTGGATCAGGAGTCCGCCGCGCCGGTGCTGGACTTTGCCGACAGGACGGCGCGGGCGATCTTCGCCGACAGCGAGAACCGGGTGTACTCGCCCATCAGCCTGTACGCCGCGCTGGCCATGCTGACGGAGGTCACTGACGGCGGTACGAAGCGGCAGGTCATGGATTTGCTGGCCGCCGATGACACGGAGACGCTGCGCCGGCAGATCAGGGATCTGTGGATCGGCGTCTACACCGACGACGACCAGTCCGTGTGCCGCCTGGCCAACGGCGCGTTCCTGCGGGAGAACGCGGAGGTAAAGCAGGAGGCTGTGGACACGCTGGCGGACTGGCACTTTGCGTCCACCTACCGCGTGCCCATGGGCACGGAGGAGGCGGACAAGGCCATCGCCGGCTGGCTGAACCAAAACACCGGCGGATTGCTGTCCGAGGAGACGGGGAACATCCGCACCGATGGGAACGACCTGCTGCGGCTGTATAACACCATCTACTACAAGTCCGGCTGGCAGGACGCCTTTAAGAGCAGCCGGACGAAGCAGGACACGTTCACCGCCGCCGACGGGTCGGCGCAGAGGGTGGACTTCATGCACCGCACGGAGAGCGGCGGCTATCGGAAGGGTGACGGCTACACCGCCGCGCCCCGGTATCTGCGCTATGGCCGCATGGTGTTCGTGCTGCCGGATGAGGGCGTGACGCCGGAGAGCCTTTTGCAGCGGCAGGGGTTCCTGACGGAGCTGACGGGCGACTACAACGCCGCAGAGCTGGTGTGGTCGGTGCCCAAGTTCGACGTGAAGTCCTCCACCGAGCTGAACGAGGTGCTGCAAGCGCTGGGCGTGACGGACGCTTTTGACATGACGGAGGCGGATTTCACCCCGCTGACGGACAACGGCGCGTGGCTCAGCAGCGCCATGCAGGCCGCCCGGGTGAAGATCGACGAGGAGGGCGTGGAGGCTGCGGCCTACACGGAGCTGGCCTGTGCGGACTCGGCCATGATGGAAGTGCCGCCCACCGTAGAGATGGACCTGGACCGCCCGTTCCTGTTCGTGATTTTCGACTACAACGATATCCCCCTGTTTGTGGGTACGGTGAACGCCTTGAATTAGTTGGAGAGTTCCACAAAAATTCTTCGAAAATTTTGTAAACAAAATAGAAAAATCCCCTTGACACAAGGGGGTTTTTCCTTTATTATATGCAGGTACGCGCGTAACGGGAACAACACACCCGGGAGCGTTTGCAATGCGATGAACCGGGAGATTGCTCCGCAAGGAGGTAACTTCCGGGGAGTATGTCCGATAATCGGGCGGCTGAGAGATTTCTGTTCGCCGGCGTAGATCGCCGCGCCAGAAGGACACCGGCCAGAAGCCGGTGTTTCTTATGAGCCGGAATGATACGCACGGAACGGTGAATAAGAAATTTCCCGCCGTACGGCAGTAGGTCACGCAGAAAAAACCGTACGAAAACATGGAGGAAGAAACCAAAATGGCAAAAGAAATGATTCGCATTCGTCTGAAGGCCTATGACCATCAGGTCATCGACCAGTCCGCAGAGAAGATCGTGGAGACCGCCAAGCGCACCGGCGCCAGCGTGTCCGGCCCCATCCCTCTGCCCACCAAGAAAGAAGTCGTTACCATCCTGCGCGCTACCCACAAGTATAAGGACAGCCGTGAGCAGTTCGAGCGCCGCACCCACAAGAGACTGATCGACATCACCAACTCCACCCCCAAGACCGTGGAGGCGCTGATGGCTCTGGATCTGCCCGCTGGTGTGGAGATCGAGATCAAGCTGTAACCCACCTTATATAATACCCCTGCAAAACCCTGCAAACAAATTTGCTTGCTACCCGACCGCTCGCCGACTTGCGTGAGGCGGGCGGGGGTTACGTCGGCAGAGCAAGCGATCTGCCCCAATGCGGATTGAACTATGTCGACCAATAACCTTTAAGGAGGATCATACATGAAGGCAATCATTGGCAAGAAAGTCGGTATGTCTCAGATCTTCGACGAGAACGGCAAGGTGATCCCCGTCACCGTGATCGAGGCGGGCCCCTGCACCGTCGTCCAGAAGAAGACTGCCGAGAAGGAAGGCTACGCCGCTGTGCAGCTGGGCTACGAGGATATCCCCGAGCGCAAGCTGACCAAGCCCGAGATGGGCCACCTGAACAAGGCCGGCGTCGCCCCCAAGAAGTACCTGCGCGAGTTTGACCTGGACAACGCGGCCGAGCTGAACATCGGCGACATCGTGAAGGCTGACACCTTCAAAGAGGGCGACTTCGTGGACGTCACCGGCACCAGCAAGGGCCACGGCTATCAGGGCGTTGTGAAGCGCTGGAACGCCGGCCGTACTCCCATGAGCCACGGCGGCGGCCCCGTCCATCGTCACGCCGGTTCCATGGGCTCCACCACCGATCCCAGCCGTATTTTCAAGGGCAAGATCGGCGCTGGCCAGATGGGCTGCGATCAGGTCACCATCCAGAACCTGGACATCGTCAAGGTCGATCCCGAGCTGAACCTCATCGCTGTGCGCGGCGCCATTCCCGGCCCCAAGGGCGGTCTGGTTCTCATCAAGAGCACCGTCAAGACCCACCGCATCAAGCATGCCGACACCGGTATCAGCAACAACCCGCAGAAGGCTTCCGGTCGTAACCCGCAGAAGGCTTCCGCTCGTACTAAGTAAGGAAAGGAGTGCTTAAGGATATGTCTACCATCAAAGTTTTGAACATGGCCGGCGCTGAGGTCGGTACTGTTGAACTGAACGACGGCATCTTCGGCATCGAGCCGAACACCGCTGTTGTCCACGAAGTGGTGAAGAACCACCTGGCCAACTGCCGTCAGGGCACCCAGAGCGCTCTGACCCGCGCCGAGGTTTCCGGCGGCGGCAAGAAGCCCTGGCGCCAGAAGGGTACCGGTCACGCCCGTCAGGGCAGCACCCGTGCGCCCCAGTGGACCCACGGCGGCATCGTGTTCGCCCCCAAGCCCCGCAGCTACTCTTACGTTCTGAACAAGAAGGTCAAGAGACTGGCTATGAAATCCGCTCTGTCCGCCAAGGCTGCTGCCGGCGAGATCATTGTCATCGACAGCATCAAGATGGACAGCATCAAGACCAAGGACTTCCGCGCTTTCCTGACCGCCGTCAAGGCTGACGGCAAGTCTCTGGTGGTCACCCCCGCCAAGGACGAGACCATCGTCAAGAGCGCCCGCAACATCCCCGGCGTCGTTACTTCCATGGCGACCCTCATCAATGTCTACGACATTCTGAACGCCAAGTATCTGGTGCTGGATAAGGAAGCCCTCGCAGTAATCGAGGAGGTGTTCGCATAATGGCTAACGTATACGACATCATCATCCGTCCGGTCATTACCGAGCGCTCCATGGCCGCTACTTCCGATAAGAAGTACGTCTTTGAAGTGGCTCCCACCGCCGGCAAGATCGAGATCAAGAACGCCGTGGAGAAGATCTTCGGCGTGAAGGTCGCCAAGGTCAACACCATCAACTACGATGGCAAGACCAAGCGCATGGGCGCCGCCCGTCCCGGCCAGCGCAAGAGCTGGAAAAAGGCGTATGTCCAGTTGACTGAAGATTCCAAGACCATCGAGTTCTTCGAGGGTATGGTGTAAGAGAAGGGAGTGTAGAGAATGTCTATCAAAACTTTTAAGCCGACCACCCCTTCCCGCCGCCACATGACTGTCTCCGGCTTCGACGGCCTTGATAAGCACGCCAAGCCCGAGGCCAGCCTGACCGAGGTGCTGAAGAAGAACGCTGGTCGCAACAGCTACGGTCGCATCACCGTCCGCCATCGCGGCGGCGGCGAGAAGCGCAAGTATCGTATCATCGACTTCAAGCGCGACAAGGTGGATATGGAAGCCACCGTCCTGCGTCTGGAGTATGACCCCAACCGCAGCGCCAACATCGCGCTGGTGCAGTACGAGGACGGCGAGAAGCGCTACATCATCGCTCCCGTCGGTCTGGCTGCCGGCGACAAGGTGATCTCCAGCGCCGCTGCCGATATCAAGCCCGGCAACTGCCTGCCCATCGCCAACATCCCCGTGGGTACCGTGATCCACAACGTGGAGCTGCACCCCGGCAAGGGCGCCCAGCTGGTTCGTTCCGCCGGCGCCTATGCCCAGCTGATGGCTAAGGAGGGCTCCAACGCCCAGATCCGTATGCCCTCCGGCGAGGTCCGCATCGTCCGCACCAACTGCACCGCCTGCATCGGTCAGGTGGGCAATCTGGAGCACGAGAACATCCAGATCGGTAAGGCCGGCCGTAAGCGCCACATGGGTTGGCGTCCCACCGTCCGCGGTTCCGTCATGAACCCCTGCGACCACCCCCACGGCGGTGGTGAAGGCAAGTCCCCCGTGGGTCGTCCCGGCCCTGTCACTCCTTGGGGCAAGCCGGCTCTGGGTTACAAGACCCGCAAGAAGAAGAATCCCACTGACAAGTTCATTGTCAAGCGTCGCAACGTGAAGTAAAGGAGGCAAGAGAATATGAGCAGATCTATCAAAAAAGGCCCGTATGTTGCCCCTGAGCTGCTGAAGCGGGTTGAAGAGATGAACGCTAAGGGCGAGAAGAACGTGCTGAAGACCTGGAGCCGCAGCTCCACCATCTTCCCCGCCTTCGTCGGCCATACCATCGCTGTCCACGACGGCCGCCGTCATGTGCCTGTCTACGTGCAGGAGGATATGGTGGGTCACAAGCTGGGTGAGTTCGCACCCACTCGTACCTTCCGCGGCCACACCAAGAAAGCGTAAAAGGAGGATGCAGAGTAATATGGAAGCGAAAGCATATCTGAGATACGTCCGCATCTCTCCCCGCAAGGCCCAGATCGTCTGCGATCTGATCCGCGGCAAGGATGCCAAGACTGCTATGGCCATCCTGATGAACACCCCCAAGTCTGCCTCCGAGCCGCTGGTCAAGCTGCTCAAGAGCGCCTGCGCCAATGCTGAGAACAACTTCAGCATGGATCCGGACAAGCTGGTGGTCACTCAGGTGTTCGCCACCCCCGGCCCCATCCTCAAGCGCATGATGCCTCGGGCTCAGGGCCGCGCCTACCGCATCAACAAGAGAACCTCTCATGTGACGCTGGTCGTCGCGGAGAGAGACTAAGAAAGGGAGGAACAGTTAAATGGGTCAGAAAGTTAATCCCCATGGCATGCGCGTGGGCGTCATCAAAGACTGGGATTCCCGCTGGTATGCCAGCAATGAGAAGGTCGGCGACCTGCTGGTCGAGGACCACAAGATCCGCGTATACCTGAAGAAGCTGCTGTTTGCCGCCGGTGTCTCCAAGATCGAGATCGAGCGCAGCAACGAGGTCGTCACCATCTACCTGCACGTGGCACGCCCCGGCGTGGTCATCGGCAAGGGCGGCGAGCAGATCGAGCAGTACCGCAAGGACGTGGAGAAGCTGATCGGCAAGACCGTGAAGCTGAACATCGTCGAGGTTCGCAACCCCGATATGGATGCACAGCTGGTGGCTGAGAACATCGCCGCCCAGCTGGAGAAGCGTATCTCCCACCGCCGCGCCATGAAGAATGCCATGGGCCGCGCCATGCGCGCCGGCGCCAAGGGCATCAAGTGCAACTGCGGCGGCCGTCTGGGCGGCCGTGAGATCGCCGGCTCCGAGCATTATCACGAGGGTACCATTCCTCTGCAGACCCTGCGCGCCGATATCGACTACGGCTTTGCTGAGGCTGCCACCACCTTCGGCCGCATCGGCGTGAAGGTGTGGATCTACAAGGGCGAGATCCTGTCCCAGGCGCTGCGCACCACCCCGCGCACGCTGGACACCAGCAAGCCCTATCAGGAGCGTCGTGAGCGTCGCGGCAACCGTCGTGACGGCGACCGCCGCGGTGGCTTCCGCCGCGATGGCCAGAACGGCGGCTTCAACCGTGACCGTCAGAACGGCGGCTTCAACCGCGGTCCCCGCCCCGAGGGCGGCTTCCGCAAGCCCGCAGAAAAGAAAGAAGGAGGCGCTCAGTAATGCTTCTGCCCAAGAGAGTTAAGTACCGCAGAGTACACCGTGGCCGCCTCACCGGCAAGGCCATGCGCGGCAATAAGGTGACCTACGGCGAGTACGGTCTGGTTGCCCTGGAGCCCAGCTGGATCACCAGCAATCAGATCGAGGCCGCCCGTATCGCCATGACCCGCTATACCAAGCGTGGCGGTCAGGTCTGGATCAAGATCTTCCCCGACAAGCCCATCACCGAGAAGCCGGCCGAGACCCGCATGGGTTCCGGTAAGGGTTCCCCCGAGTATTGGGTCGCAGTAGTCAAGCCCGGCCGTGTCATGTTTGAGATCGCCGGTGTTTCCGAAGAGGTCGCCCGCGAGGCCCTGCGTCTGGCCAGCCACAAGCTGCCCATCAAGACGAAGATCGTCAAGCGCGAGGATCTCGAAGCCCAGGAAGTAGGTGAATGAGATGAAGGCAACTGAAGTACGTGCAATGACCGTGGAGCAGCTCAACGAGAAGCTGGACTCCCTGAAGAAGGATCTGTTCTTCCTGCGTATGCAGCACGCAACCAATCAGCTGGACAATCCTCTCAAGATCGCCGAGACCAAGCGCGACATCGCCCGCGTGAAGACCGTTATCCGTGAAAAGGAGGAGAAGTAAAATGGAAGAGAAGAGAATTTCCTCCCGCAAGACCAGAGTCGGCAAGGTCGTTTCCGATAAGATGGACAAGACCGTGGTCATCGCCATTGAGGACCGCGTTGCCCATCCTCTGTATAAGAAGATCGTCGGCCGTACCTACAAGCTGAAGGCTCATGACGAGCAGAATGCTTGCGGTGTTGGCGACATCGTCAAGGTGATGGAGACCCGCCCCCTGTCCAAGGACAAGCGTTGGCGCGTGGTCGAGATCGTCGAGAAGGCTAAGTAAGGAGGTGCCGCAAGTATGATTCAGCAAGAGTCCTATCTGAAGGTTGCCGATAATACCGGCGCCAAGGAGATCAAGTGCATCCGCGTTCTGGGCGGCTCCAAGCGCAAGTACGGCAACATCGGTGATGTGATCGTCGCTTCCGTGCGCAAGAGCGCTCCCGGCGGTCAGGTGAAGAAGGGCGAGGTCGTCAAGGCCGTGATCGTCCGCTCCGCCAAGGGCGTTCGCCGCGCCGACGGCACTTACGTCCGTTTCGACGACAACGCCGCCGTCCTCATCAAGGACGACAAGAACCCCAGAGGTACCCGTATCTTTGGGCCGGTTGCTCGTGAGCTGCGCGACAAGGATTATATGAAGATCCTGTCCCTCGCTCCCGAAGTTATTTAAGGAGGGCCGGTCACATGAATAGTCTGAAGATCAAGAAGAACGACAAGGTCGTCGTTCTGTCCGGCAAGGACAAGGGCAAGTCCGGCAAGGTGCTGGGTACTGTCCCCAGCGAGCGCAAGGTCGTGGTGGAGGGCATCAACGTGGTGACCTGCCACATCAAGCCCCGCAAGCAGGGCGAGGAGGGCGGCATCGTCAAGCGCGAGGCTGCTATCTACGCCAGCAAGGTCCAGGTGGTCTGCCCCAAGTGCGACAAGCCCACCCGCGTGGCCTATGAGATCAAGGACGGCAAGAAAGTCCGCGTGTGCAAGCACTGCGGCGCCGCTCTGTGAGAAAGGAGAGAGTAAGTAAATGGCACGTCTGAAAGTTAAGTATACCGAAGAAGTGGCTCCCGCTCTCTTCAAGAAGTTCGGCTACAAGTCCACCATGCAGATCCCCAAGATCGACAAGGTCGTCGTGAACGTGGGCTGCGGTGAGGCTCGTGAGAACGCCAAGGTTCTGGACGCTGTGTGCAGCGATCTGGCCACCATCACCGGCCAGAAGGCCATCATCACCATCGCCAAGAAGTCCGTTGCAAACTTCAAGCTGCGTGAGGGTATGCCCGTGGGCGCCAAGGTCACGCTGCGCGGCGACAAGATGTGGGAGTTCCTGGATCGTCTGTTCAACGTGGCTCTGCCCCGTGTCCGTGACTTCCGCGGCATCAGCGCCAACGCCTTTGACGGCCGCGGCAACTATGCCCTGGGTATCAAGGAGCAGCTGATCTTCCCCGAGATCGAGTACGATAAGATCGACAAGATCCGCGGTATGGATATCGTTATCTGCACCACCGCCCAGACCGATGAAGAAGCACGCGAGCTGCTGACCCTGGTCGGCGCTCCCTTTGAACGCTGATTAGGAGGAGAACGAAATGGCTAAAAAGTCTATGATCCTGAAGCAGCAGGCGCCTGCGAAATTCTCCACCCGTAAGTACAACCGCTGCAAGCTGTGCGGCCGTCCCCACGCCTACCTGCGTGACTACGGCGTGTGCCGTATCTGCTTCCGCACGCTGGCTTACAAGGGCGAGATCCCCGGTGTCCGCAAGGCTTCTTGGTAATCTTTTGTCCTCATACTTCGTTGGTGCGGCTCGGCGTACACAAAGTACGCCATCGCCTCACCGCCTCGTCTGAGAACAAAATCTCTACCAAGAGAACTTTGGCAGAGGGCACTGCTCCCTGCCGACCCAACGTACCTAAGAGCCGCAAGGCTCCCGGTAATATAGGATGGCGAAAGGTCACTGGTAATTAAACATCGGCATCGTGAGTGCCGGCGGATCAAATTATCAGTGATACCTCGCTGCCTCAACAGGCGACAGCCTGTAACTCTAAAATAGGAGGAACTACAAGTATGCACATCACTGATCCTGTTGCCGATATGCTCACCCGTATCCGCAACGCCAACAATGCCAAGCACGAGACCGTGGATGTTCCCGCTTCCAACATGAAGAAGAGCATCGCTCAGATCCTGCTGGACGAGGGCTACATCAAGTCCTTCCAGGTCATCGACGACGGTACCCAGGGCGTCATCCGTATCACCCTGAAGTACAACGCCGGTAAGGAGAAGGTCATCTCCGGCCTGCGCCGCGTGTCCAAGCCCGGCCTGCGCGTCTATGTGGGCGCCGACGAGCTGCCCCGCGTGCTGCGTGGTCTCGGTATTGCGATCGTATCCACTTCCAAGGGCGTCATGACCGACAAGGCTGCTCGCGCAGCGCACGTCGGCGGCGAAGTCCTTGCATTCGTATGGTAAGGAGGTATTTGAACAATGTCTAGAATTGGTAGAATGCCCATTACCGTCCCCGCCGGTGTGGAAGTCACCATTGCGGAGAACAACGTTGTTACCGTCAAGGGCCCCAAGGGCACTCTGGTGCAGGCTCTGCGCCCCGAGATGATCCTGGAGCAGGACGGCAACGTCATCCACATCAAGCGCCCCTCCGACGACAAGCTGCACTGCGCGCTGCACGGTATGACCCGCGCTCTGCTGCACAACATGGTCGTTGGCGTCAGCGAAGGCTTCAAGAAGGAGCTGGAGATCAACGGTGTTGGCTATCGTGCCGCTAAGGAAGGCAACGAGCTGGTCATGAACCTGGGCTACTCTCACCCCGTGAAGATGGCCGAGATCGACGGCATCACCATCGAGGTCCCCGGCCCCAACAAGGTCGTGATCTCCGGCCCCGACAAGCAGAAGGTGGGCCAGTTCGCGGCGGAAGTCCGCGAGAAGCGTCCTCCCGAGCCTTATAAGGGCAAGGGCATCAAGTATGTTGACGAAGTCATCCGCCGCAAGGTCGGTAAGACCGGCGCCAAGAAGTAAGGAGGTGTGCCGATATGATTAAAAGACCCGATACTAACGCGCAGCGTCTGAAGCGCCATAAGAGAGTCCGTACCAAGCTGTCCGGCACTCCCGAGCGTCCCCGTCTGAACGTGTTCCGCAGCGAGAAGAACATCTATGCCCAGGTCATCGACGATGTGGCCGGCAACACCCTGGTGTCCGCCTCCTCTCTGGATAAGGAGATCGAGGGCAACGGCGGCAACAAGGCTGCTGCCCGCGCCGTGGGCAAGCTGGTGGCCGAGCGCTGCAAGGCCAAGGGCATCGACCAGGTCGTGTTCGACCGTGGCGGTTACCTGTACCACGGCCGTGTGGCCGAGCTGGCTGAAGGCGCCCGCGAGGGCGGCCTGGAATTCTAAGGAAGGAGGACTTATCAATGGCAAGATTTGAAAGAGAGCAGAGCGAGTACATTGAGAAAGTAGTCGCTACCAACCGCGTATCCAAGACCGTTAAGGGTGGTCGTGTCATGAAGTTCTCCGCCCTGATGGTCGTCGGCGACGGCAAGGGCAAGGTCGGCTTCGGTCTGGGCAAGGCCGCTGAGGTTCCCGAGGCGATCCGCAAGGGCATCGAGGATGCCAAGAAGAACATGATCACCATCTCCCTGTCCGGCAGCACCATCCCCCACGAGATCATCGGCGAGGCCGGTGCAGGCCGCGTGCTGATGAAGCCCGCCGCTCCCGGTACCGGCGTGATCGCCGGCGGCCCCGTGCGTATCATCATGGAAGCTGCCGGTATCAAGGATATCCGTACCAAGTGCCTGCGTTCCAACACCGCCGTGAACGTGGTAGCTGCCACCTTTGAGGGCCTGAAGGCCCTGCGTACCCCGGAAGAGGTCGCCCGCACCCGCGGCAAGAGCGTGGACGAGATCGTGGGTTAAGGAGGAGAGAACATGGCTAATCTGAAGATCCAGCTCGTAAAGAGCCTCAACGGCAGACTGGAAAAGCACATCGCCACTGCCAACTCTCTGGGCCTGCGTAAGATCGGCGACACCACCGTGCAGCCTGACAACGCTCAGACCCGCGGCAAGGTCGCGAAGATCGGTTACCTGCTGCAGGTGACCGAAGTAGAATAAGGAGGTGCGAGAGCATGAAACTGAATGAACTGTCTCCCGCCGCCGGCTCCACCAAGGAAGCCTATCGCAAGGGCCGTGGTCACGGCTCCGGCAACGGCAAGACCGCAGGCCGCGGCCATAAGGGTCAGAAGGCCCGCTCCGGCGGCGGTACCCGCATCGGCTTTGAGGGCGGTCAGATGCCTCTGGCTCGCCGCATCCCCAAGCGCGGTTTCAACAACATTTTTGCCAAACCCCTGGAGATCATCAACCTGAGTGCCCTCAACAAGTTTGAGGACGGCGAGATCGTCACCACTGAAGCCCTGCTTGCAAAGGGTATCCTGCGCAAGTGCGAGTACGGCTACAAGGTCCTCGGTAACGGCAAAGTTACCAAGAAGGTGACCGTGCAGGCCGCTGCTTTTTCCCAGGCTGCTAAGGACGCGATCGAAGCAGCCGGTGGAAAGGCAGAGGTGATCTAACGTGATCCAGACGATCAAAAAGGCATGGGCGATCCCCGAGCTCCGCAAGAAGCTGGTGTTCACCGCCCTGATCCTGCTGATCTTCCGTATCGGCAACGCGATCCCTGTTCCCTATGTGAACACGGAGCTGCTGGGTGATTACCTCAACCAGCTCAGCACCACCGTTCTGGGCCTGTACAATGTCATGTCCGGCGGCGCGTTCGCACAGGCAACGGTTTTTGCACTGGGCGTCCAGCCCTATATCAACAGCTCCATCATCATCCAGCTGCTGACCATCGCCATTCCCGCTCTGGAGCGTATGGCGCGTGAAGGCGGCGAGGAGGGCAAGAAGAAGATCCAGTCCATCACCCGTTACGCAACGGTGGCTATCGCCATCCTGCAGGGCTGGGGCTACTACGCACTGATGAGCAACTACGGCATCCTCACCAACACTGGTGTCTGGGCCGCTCTGGTCATCATCGTCTCCTTCATTGCCGGTTCCTCCTTCGTGATGTGGATGGGTGAGCAGATCACCGAGTTCGGTATCGGCAACGGCATCTCCATCATCCTGTTCGCGGGCATCCTGTCCCGCGTACCCAGCATGGTGGGCAACATGGCCACCACTCTGCGCACCGGCGATATGGCCTGGTGGATGGCCGTTCTGGTCGTGGTGGGTATCCTGGCTCTGATCGTCCTGATCACGTGGGTCAACGGCGCCGAGCGCCGCATCCCGGTGCAGTACGCCAAGCGTCAGGTGGGCCGCAAGATGTACGGCGGTCAGAACTCCACCCTGCCCATGAAGGTGAATATGTCCGGCGTTCTGCCCATCATCTTCGCCCAGTCCATCGCCATGATCATCCCCACGGTGGCCGCGTTCCTGCCCGCACCCGAGAAGGGTACCTTCGGCTACGCGCTGGTCAACGCCGTGGACAGCAAGAGCGTGCTGTACATGATCTTCTACTTCCTGATGATCATTGCGTTCAGCTACTTCTATGCCACCATCCAGTTCAACCCGGTTGAGATCTCCAACAACCTGAAGAAGAACGGCGGCTTCATCCCCGGCTTCCGCCCCGGTAAGCCTACTGCGGACTTCATCAGAAAGGTCCTCAACAAGGTTACGCTGTTCGGCGCCATCTATCTGGGCGTCGTGGCGATCCTGCCCCTGCTGATCGGTAAGATCGTGAACGTGGCAGCTCTGTCCATCGGCGGTACCTCCGTCATCATCGTGGTCGGTGTTGCACTGGAGACCGTACAGGCTCTGGAATCCCAGATGCTGATGCGTCAGTATAAGGGCTTCCTCGAATAATTGAGGTGTATCATGAAACTGATCCTTTTAGGCGCTCCTGGTGCCGGCAAAGGCACTCAGGCGGACATTATCAAGAAGACGCTGGGTATCCCCACCATCTCTACCGGTAACATTCTGCGTGCAGCTGTCAAGAACGGTACTCCTACCGGCCTGCGGGCCAAGGAGTACATGGACGCCGGCAAGCTGGTGCCCGATGACGTTATCATCGGCATCATCAGCGAGCGTCTGCAGGAGCCTGACTGCGCCAACGGCTACATTCTGGACGGCGTGCCCCGCACCATCGCCCAGGCTGAGGCGCTGGAGCAGGCAGGTATCAGATTCGATGCTGTGGTGGCCATCGAGATCCCCGACGAGCGGATCGTCGCGCGGATGGGCGGCCGCCGTGTCTGCGAGAGCTGCGGCGCCAGCTATCATGTCGTTAACATTCCTCCCAAAAAGGAGGGGATCTGCGATGTGTGCGGCGGCGCGCTCAAGCAGCGTAAGGATGATGACCCCGAGACGGTCAAGGATCGTCTTGCGGTCTATCATAAAGAGACGGAGCCTCTCAAGGACTTCTATAAGGCCAGAGGCATCCTGAAGACTGTGGACGACCAGCCCACCGTGGCGGGTACGACCCAGTTGATCCTCCGTGCGTTGGGAGTGTCCGAATGATCACTCTGAAATCAGCGCATGAGATCGAGTTGATGCGCCGGGCCGGCAAAATTACCGCGGCAGCCCGTGCTCTGGCACGGGATATGGTAAAGCCCGGCGTCACAACACAGCAGATCGATAAGGCTGTGTTCCAGTTCATCACGGAGCAGGGCGCCACGCCCTCGTTCCTGCACTACAACGGCTATCCGGCCAGCGTGTGCGTCTCCGTCAACGACGAGATCATCCACGGCATCCCCGGCAAACGGGTATTGCAGGAGGGCGACATCGTCAGTGTGGATGTGGGCGCGTTCATCGGCGGCTTCCATGGCGACTGCGCCGGCACCTACCCCTGCGGGCAGGTGTCCGACGAGGCCATGCGGCTGATCCGTGTCACGCAGGAGAGCTTCTTCGAGGGCATGAAGTATGCCAGAGAGGGCTATCGCCTGTCGGATATCTCCGCCGCTGTGCAGGCGTATGTGGAATCCAACGGCTTCAGCATCGTCCGGGAGTATGTCGGTCACGGCATTGGCCGGCGGATGCACGAGCCGCCGGAGGTGCCCAACTACGGCAACCCCGGTCACGGTCCCCGGCTTCTGCGGGGCATGACCCTCGCCGTGGAGCCCATGGTCAACGCGGGCAGCGCTGCCATCAAGCAGATGGCGGACGGCTGGACCGTGAAGACGGCAGACGGCAAGAATGCCGCCCACTATGAAAACACCATCCTGATCACCGCCGGAGAGCCGGAGCTTCTGACGGACCCGGAGAAATCGTTGGTGTAATATGGACATAGCCAAATCAAACATTGTAAGATCAGTCGCCGGCAGGGACGCGGGAAGCCTCTTCTTCGTGCTTGCAGCGGAGGGAGACTTCCTCCTGCTGGCCGACGGGAAACAGCGCCGGCTGGAGAGCCCCAAGCGCAAGCGCCGCAAGCACGTGGTGCTGGTAGGGGAAAGTCACAGTCTGGTGGCTGAGAAGATCAGAAGCAGCGAAAAAATCACAAATAGTGAGCTTCGTAAAGCCATAGCCGCGATAAGCGGCGGTAATCAAGACCAGGAGGGATAACACTTGGCAAAATCCGATATGATCGAAGTTGAGGGTGTGGTCGTCGAGTCCCTGCCCAACACCACATTCCAAGTTGACATTGGAAATGGACACACGATATTAGCGCATATTTCCGGAAAGCTCAGAATGAATTTCATCAGGATTCTGCCCGGCGACAAGGTGACAGTTGAAATGTCTCCCTATGATCTGACCCGTGGCCGGATTACCTGGCGCAGTAAGTAGGAGGTTTATCAAAATGAAAGTAAGACCGTCCGTGAAGCCCATGTGCGAAAAGTGCAAAGTGATCCGCCGCAAAGGCCGTGTAATGGTGATTTGCGAGAATCCCAAGCATAAGCAGAGACAGGGCTAAGTAGAAAGTGGAGGTGCTCTAAGTTATGGCACGTATTGCCGGTATTGACCTGCCCAAGGATAAGCGAATCGAGATCGGTTTGACTTATATCTATGGTATTGGAAGAAAAAGTGCGCAGGATATCCTCGCGCAGACAGGCATCAACCCCGACACTCGCGTAAAGGATCTGACCGAGGCCGACGAGGCGAAGCTTCGTGAGGTCATCGACCAGTCCTATGTGGTCGAGGGTGATCTGCGTCGTCAAGTGGCGCTTGACATCAAGCGTCTGACCGAAATCGGCTGCTATCGCGGCATGCGCCACCGTCGTGGCCTGCCCGTTCGCGGTCAGCGCAGCAAGACCAACGCACGCACTCGCAAAGGCCCCAAGAAGACTATCGCTAACAAGAAGAAGTAAAGGAAGGAGGAATAGATCATGGCAGCTAACGTAAAAGGCAAGAAAGTCATTCGCCGTCGTCGCGAGAAGAAGAACGTCGAGAAGGGACAGGTCCATATCCGTTCTTCCTTCAACAACACCATGGTGACCGTCACCGATGCTCAGGGCAATGCTCTGTCTTGGGCTTCCTCCGGTGGTCTGGGTTTCCGCGGCAGCAAGAAGTCCACGCCCTTCGCCGCCCAGAGCGCAGCTGAGACTGCGGCCAAGGCTGCGATGGAGCATGGTCTGAAGACCGTCGAGGTCTTCGTGAAGGGCCCCGGTCAGGGCCGTGAGGCCGCCATCCGCGCCCTGCAGGCGGTGGGTCTGGAAGTGACGATGATCAAGGACGTCACCCCCATCCCCCACAATGGATGCCGCCCCCCCAAGCGTCGTCGCGTGTAATCGGAAGAAGGAGGATCAATAGATTATGGCTAAGAATATGCAGCCTATCGCCAAGCGTTGCAAGGCGCTGGGTATTTCTCCTACCGTCATGGGTTACTCCAAGAAGGAGACGAAGCGCAACCCCGGCGGCCAGATGAGAAAGAAGAAGAGCGAGTACGCCATCCAGCTCAACGAGAAGCAGAAGGTCAAGTTCGTCTATGGCATTCTGGAGAAGCAGTTCCGTGCTTACTACGAGAAGGCTTCCACTATGCCCGGTAAGACCGGCGAGAACCTGCTGAGCCTGGTGGAGCGCCGTCTGGACAACGTGGTGTACCGTCTGGGCTTCGCCATGACCCGCCGTGAGGCCCGTCAGCTGGTGAACCATGCCCATTTCACCGTCAACGGCCACAAGGTCAACATCCCCTCCTATCTGGTTCGCGTGGGTGATGTGATCGAGGTCAAGGAGAGCAGCCGCTCCTCCGTGGCTTTCAAGCGCCTGACTGCTGAGGATGCCCCCATGGTCACCGTCCCCAAGTGGCTGGAGCGCGACAAGACCGCCCTGAAGGGTACTGTCGTCACCATGCCCGCTCGTGAGGACATTGATATGCCTATCGAGGAGCATCTGATCGTCGAGTTGTACTCCAAGTAATAGGGTTCAAACCCTCACGAAGCACTGGAACCAAATTGGACGCGGCCTCTGACCGCTCCGCCAAAAGAATGAAGGAGGGTACTGCATGATCGAAATTGAGAAGCCCCAGATCGAGTGTATCGAAACACCCGGCGATGCTTCCTATGGAAAATATGTGATCGAACCCCTGGAGCGCGGTTACGGAATGACTTTAGGCAATGCGCTGCGGCGCATCCTGCTCTCGTCCCTTCCCGGCACGGCAGCCACCAGCATCAAGATCGCCGGTGTGCAGCACGAGTTTTCCACCATCCCCGGTGTGAAGGAAGATGTGACGGAGATCGTTCTGAACGTGAAGAATCTGTTGACCAAGCTGCACTGCGAGGGCGCCAAGACGGTCTTTATCGAGGCCACCGGCCCCTGCGAGGTGACAGCCGGCGACATCAAGAGCGACGGTGAAGTGGAGGTCCTGAACCCCGAGCTTCATCTGGCGACTCTGGACGTGGGCGCCACGTTGAGCATGGAGATCGCACTGAGCCACGGCCGTGGCTACGTGGACGCGGAGCACAACAAGGCGCTGCGCCCCAATGTGATCGGCGTGATCCCCATCGACAGCATTTACAGCCCCGTCTACAAGGTCAATTTCAGCGTGGAAAACACCCGTGTCGGCGCTTCCAGCGACTACGATAAGCTGACGCTGGAGGCTTGGACGGACAGCACGATCACGGCTCGTGACGCGGTGTCTCTGGGTGCCAAGATCCTGTGTGACCATTTTGCCCTGTTCACTGACCTTAGCGACACGCTGGGCGACAAGTCCACCGTGGTGGAGAAGGCCACCGATTCCAAGGACAAGATGCTGGAGCTGACCATCGAGGAGCTGGATCTGTCCGTCCGCAGCTTCAACTGCCTCAAGCGCGCCAACATCAACACCGTTGAGGACTTGATCTCCAAGACCGAGGACGAGATGATGAAGGTCCGCAATCTGGGACGCAAGTCTCTGGAGGAAGTTATCAATAAGCTGGCCATGATGGGTCTCTCTCTGGCCAGTGAGGACAACAACTAACTGATCTGCGCAGCTGCGCATATCCTTACAAGGAGGAAACAGAAATGCCCGGAACTCGTAAGCTCGGTAAGACTACCGATCAGCGTATGGCGATGCTCCGTCAGCAGGTCACCGATTTCCTGGACAAGGGTCGTATGGAGACCACCATCACCCGCGCCAAGGAGATCAAGCCCATGGCCGAGAAGATGATCACCCTCGGCAAGAAGGGCGATCTGGCTGCCTACCGTCAGGCGCTGAGCTTCATCACCCGCGAAGACGTGGCCAACAAGCTGTTCAAGGAGCTGGCTCCCAGCTACGCTGAGCGCAACGGCGGCTACACCCGCATCATCCGCACCGGCATCCGCCGCGGCGATGCTGCGGAGACCGCGATCATCGAACTGGTGAAATAAGCGAAGTCTAAGCTATAAAAACACCCTTTCCCATGGCGGACGCTGTGGGAAAGGGTGTTTTTTTCGCGGATGCAAGCCTGAGGTTGCGGGACAGCTCCAAAAATTTTCCGCCGCAACCTGAAGTTGATAGACAAACGCATCCCGCATACAGTATAATAGCCGCGAAGAACCACGAAAGGGAGGAACTGCCATGGCTTCGATCCGCTGCAAGGCCTGCGGCTGTACATACGATTACAATAAGGAGGGCATGTGTCCCAAGTGCGGCGCCTATAACCGCCCACCCCGGCGGGAGCGGGTGGACCCGGACGGCAGCATCCATTATCTGGAGCCCCGCGACGCCGCTGTGCCGCCCCATCGCGGCAAGAAGGTCTGCTACGAACAAAAGACCTGCTACGAGGAGCAGACCCGCCGCCCCCGCCAGCCCGCCGGCACCGGCGAGACGGATGCTCTCTGCGCACAGGAATGGGAGAATCTTAAGGGCAGTGTGCAGCGTCTGTGGACGCGGTACCAGACCATGGACAAGAAACAGCGCGGCAACGTGGGCAAGATCATTATTGCAGTGGTGATAGGACTCGTGCTGCTGCTCAATAGCTGCAATATCCACCGCGAAAGCAATGTGCAGGATGAGCCGGACTGGTCGGAGGGCAGCAGCGTCGTCGCCGTGCCGGAGCCGACCTATGCGAGCTACCAGATGAACGAGTGGTTTGACCTGCTGGACTGCTCTGTCGCCGTTACGGACGCCTTCCTCGGCGACGATGGTATCATCGTCACGGTGGAGGGCCTGCCGGAGGACGCGTTTGAGCCCGGCCTGTCCGCCTACGGCACGGACGGCTCCGTATATTCCACCTACCCCATGGAGTTCACCCGTCAACAGGATGACATAGATGTGATCACCTACGACCGCTATTTCCTGGAGGACGTGCCGCAGCTGGACGGACTGTTTCTGACATTTGACGAGTTCGTGGAGCTGGACGGCGAGCTCTATTACACCGGCGGCGTCATCACCGTAGACCTGACGGACATCCTCGCCTGAGGGAAAGGAGCGCCTATGGAGAAACAACGCTGCCCTTATTGCGGTGCGGAGATGCAGCGTGGGTGGCTGCGCAGCCGCCGCAGCGACATCTGGTGGGAGCCTGATCCCGCGATGCCCGCGCCCGACGCGGAGCAGGGAATGCGCTGCATCGCCGCAGCCGGCAGCTTTACCGGCGCGGAGGCGGAAGCGTGGGATTGCCCCGCCTGCAAGAAGCTGATCCTTGACCGCAGCCGCCGCAACCTGCCTTTAGACTGAATATCTGTGCAGCCGCCCCGTACCAGACGGGGCGGTTGCGTATGCGCCGTCATATAGACCGGAGTCGACGCATATACTCCCATCGGTGATACAATGAAACGACTTCTCTGTGCCGCGCTGGTGGTACTGCTCCTGCTGTCCGGCTGCGCCGCACCCTTCGATGAGCCCGTCCCACCCCGCGTACCGGCGGCTGCCGCCGCGCCGGAGGCGGGCGACCTGAAATACGTGGCGCTGACCTTTGACGACGGCCCCTCGCCTCGCTGTACGCCCCGGCTGCTGGACGGTCTGGCGGAATACGGCGCTCGGGCCACCTTCTTTGTGGTGGGCTGCCAGACCGTGAAGGACCCGGACATCGTCCGGCGTATCGCCGCCGAGGGGCATCAGGTGGGCAACCACTCCTACGACCACCCGCAGCTGGACAGCCTGACCTACGCGCAGGCACTGGACGACCTGCAAAAAAACGACGATCTGCTTCGGGAGCTGCTGGGGGAGGGAGACTACTGGGTGCGCCCGCCCTACGGCCTGTGTACCGACCGGGAGGCGGCTGCCCTGTCCGTGCCGCTGGTGAACTGGTCGGTGGACACCGAGGACTGGAAGAGCAAGGATGCCGACAGGATCGTGGACATCATCTACCGGCAGACCGGCGACGGGGATATCATCCTGCTCCACGACCGCTACCAGAACACGGTGGATGCCGTGCTGCGGGCGGTACCCCACCTGCAGGAGCAGGGCTATGTGTTCGTCACCGTGGAGGAGCTGCTGACGCTGAGGGGCATCACGCCGGAGGCAGGCGTCACCTACCGCCGCGCCCCGTGAGAAACGAAAAAAGTGTCCCGAAGCATTTGCTTCGGGACACTTTTATGTCTTGTCTTGCTTACAGACCGGCGGCCAGCATGCAGTTGATGACCAGCGTCAGCACAATGAAAGCGGCGCCCACCCACTTGGTGGCCTTTGCCAGCTTGGCGTCCAGGCTCTTGGCCTTGGACTTGGCCATGTAGCTGTCGGCAATACCGCCGATGGTGCCGGACAGGCCCTGGCTCTTGCCGGACTGGAACAGCACGATGCCGATCAGGACTAAAGCAGCCAGCAGCTGCAGGATCGTAACAAAAATCATCATAGGGGAAACCTCCACATATATTCCGTGCCGAAAGGCACACGATTCACAGTACACACGATTTTACCACAACACAACAGGCAATGCAAGGGGTCTTCCGGGATTTTTTGTGCTTTTTCCGGGGAAAATGATAGAACAAATGTTGCAATCCGGGGGACGGTGTGGTACAATATAACAAAACCGTCGGGCTTGCGGCGGAAGAAAGGGGCATCCACATGGCAAAGCTGACCAAAATGCAGCAGAAGATCTACGATTACATCGCGGAGACCACACGGCAGCAGGGATATCCCCCCTCTGTGCGGGAGATCGGCGAGGCTGTGGGTCTGCGCTCCCCGTCCACCGTTCACTTTCATTTGAAGCACATGGAGGAGCTGGGCGTTCTGACCAAGGGCGCCGGAAAGGGCCGGGCTCTGACGCTGGCCCCGCTGGAGGGTGCCCGCCCGTCCGCCCCGCCGCCCCCCGTACCGGAGCAGCCGGAGGCGCCGGTGGGCCGCGTTCCCATCGTGGGTACGGTGGCTGCCGGTACGCCTATTCTGGCGCAGGAGTGCATCGAGGACTACCTGACCTTTGACACCAACGGGCGGGAGGGGGAGTATTTCGCCCTGCGGGTCCGGGGTGAGTCCATGCTGAACGCCGGTATCCTGCCCGGCGACCTGGTGGTGGTTCACCAGCAGCCTGTGGCACACAACGGGGAGATCGTGGTGGCGCTGCTGGGGGACGAGGCTACGGTGAAGCGCCTCAGCCGCCGCAATGGCGAGGTGTGGCTCCTGCCGGAGAACGAGGCGTACAGCCCCATCGACGGACGGGAGGCGTCCATTCTGGGGAAGGTCACTGCCGTTGTCCGCCAGTATTGAAAAACGAACAGCGTGTGCAAAAGCGCCCGTCAGCAGTAGGCTGACGGGCGCTTTTTCGATAGGGCAAGGCAGCGGTCATTTTGTCTTGGAGGGTTTATCCAAATGGACGACCCACTGCTCCAACGTGAAGAAGGGATCCGTCTCCGTGACGGTCATGCCGTCCACAAGACCGGTGGTGGTCACCACGGAATCCGCCTTAAAGCACAGAGGCGCGATGGGGACTTGCTTGTCCAGCTCCTCCCACAGAGAGAGCAGCGCCGCGCCGCGGGCAGACTCATCTGCCGTGCGGCAGGCCTCCAACAGGGCGTCGGTCTTTTCATCAGAGAAGCCGCCGTAGTTCAGACTGCCCTCCGTGCCGACAAGCGCCCGGATGTCCCAGTCAGCCGTCAGGCGGCACTCGCCGTAGTACAGGTCAAAGCGCCCGTCCCACAGGCGCTGAAGATACATCTCCCATGGCACGGCGTCCACGGTCACGGACAGGCCGCAGCGACTGAGGGTGTAGGCGAGTTCCTGTGCGGCGGCCACCTTGAAGGAGTTCTCCTCATTGACCAGCAGGGTCACCTCCGTACCGGCGTATTTCCCGGCGCTATCCGCGGCGGTGTCCTCCGGGGAGGTGTCTTCCGCCGCTGTAAGCTGTTGGAGCGCAAGGGTGCTGTATGTGCGCGCCAGCGTGGTGGGATACCGGTCACTGGCAGGGGAGACGGGGAATTGGGCGGCGCTGCCGTGACCTAACAGGCAGGAGTCCACCAGACCCTGCCTGTCGACGGCACAGCTGACCGCCTGCCGCAGTGCCTCGTCGTTGAAGGGGGCGCGGCGGGTGTTGAAGCCCAGAAACTGCATGACGGTGGTGGGAGCATCGGCGTAGTCACCGCTGCCGGATACGCCGGAAGCACCGGTACCGGTGAGATCCAACGGCAGCAGCTGGATCTCCCGGGAGGAAAAGGCATAGAGCATGGTGTCCCTGTCCTTGCAGTGCTGCAACTCGATGCGCTGCAGGGGCAGCGTCTCCTGCCGCCACCAGCTGGGCGAGGTTTCCAGATACGCACCACTGTCCGTCTTGGTGAATACATAGGGGCCGGTGCCTGTGGGGACGGCGGCGCTCTCCGTTCCGGCCTTGACGATGGGGATATCCAGCCGCCATGCCAGTGTGGACAGCTCCTCGCTCATGGCGATGAGCACGGTGTCGCCCTGTACCCGGACGGAGGACACCTCCGCCAGACGGGCGGCATAGCGGGCGGACGACCGCGCACGCTCCAGCGAGGCCGCCACATCCCGGGCGGTCAGGGGAGTACCGTCGGAGAAGGTGACGCCGCTTCGCAGCGTCAGGGTGTAGGTGCGCGCCGCCGCGTCGTAGGTGCAGCTTTCCGCCAGCAGGGGACGGAGAACGAAGTGCTCATCCAGCTCAAACAGCTTCTCGTACAGCAGAGCGCCCACCGCGATCTGCACCTTTTCCGTGGCGGTGATGGGATCCAGGCTCTCACCGGCGAAATAGGGCAGCGTAAAGGAGGTCAGCGGCTCCGGCTCCGGCTGCTCGTTCTCCTGGCTGTAAAACTCCGACAGCTCGCCCAGCGGGTCGGCCATCTCCTCCCAGCTGGCGCATCCGGCGGCGGAGAGGGACAGCACCGCCAGCAGCATACAGGCCAGCGCCCGCTTCAGAATACCGGCGCTCATGGCGTCACCTCCCGCAGGGCAATAAGGGCGGCCTGCTCGCCCCGTTGGAGGCCGGTTTTCCGGTGGCTCCAGTACAGGTCGGTGCGGCAGCAGGTGCAGTCCTCGCAGATGTCGATGTGCTGCACGCCGGCTTTTTGCAGCCACAGGGCGTTGACGGCCTTCAGGTCAATGTGCCACTTGCGGCCGTTCCACGCCATGAACGGCTCCGCCTCGCTGCCCAACGCACGGCGCAGCGCCTCCGGCACGTCGCCGTCGGTCTCAAAGCAGCACTGGCCGATGGCGGGGCCGACGGCCGCCCGGATATCCGCCGGGGTGCAGCCGTATGCTTCGCACATGGCGCGGACGGTCTTGCCGGCGATCCCGGCGGCGGTGCCGCGCCAACCGGCATGGGCGGCACCCACCACGCGGCGCACCGGGTCGTGGAGCAGGATCACATTGCAGTCGGCGGAGAACACCACCAGCGGGATACCGGGAACAGCGGTGATGAGAGCGTCGGCGCTGTCGTAGTCCTGCGGACGCCACAGACCCTTGCCGCAGTCCGCCGCCGTCACCACGCGCACATCGTCCCGATGGACCTGACGGCTCAGCACCACGCGGCGGACATCCATGTCCAGCGCGGCGCACAGGCGGCGGAAGTTCTCCTGCACGTTGGCATTGTCGTCGCCCCGTCGGTCATCCAGATTCAGGCTGTCCCACGGCGCGGGGGACACGCCGCCAAGACGGGTGGAAAAGCCGTGGGAGATGCCGCTGTCCGACAGTGCATCAGTAGTGAGGAACGTGACTCCGTTTTTGATTTGAGAGTGGAACATAGCGGCTCCTTTCGGAAGCAAAGGCGGGCGGCGGCTGATGCCGCCGCC
>ERZ507062.25-NODE-25-length-130995-cov-24.8916_pt1 | contig 130995 bp, 117 predicted proteins | sample MGYA00513786_ERZ507062 | MGnify/ENA metagenome assembly ERZ507062 | reverse complement strand
TGTGATACGCAGATACAAAGAAAACGAATACTTTGCCTTATTTGTATTAGAAAATCAAAGTAAAGTCGATTATGGTATGGTTGTTCGTATCATGAAGTATCAAGTCTTATTGTATGAACGAGAACTACGTAAGGCATCCCCAAACAATTACACACCAAAAGGTACAAAACTACCTATGGTGCGTGCCATCGTTCTATATACTGGTGAAAAAGAATGGGATGGTGCAAGAAAGTTAAGTGACATGATTCTCGATGAAAATGGACAGAAAATCAAATTAAATCCAATCGAAGACTTTTCTTTGAATCTCATTGAACTTAATAAAGATGTTTCTTATAATTTGAATAACCAATGTGTACAAGACTTTATAGATCTTGTTCATCAACTTTATGATACAACGATTCACTTAGGTGATATGAACCGTATCTATCAAAGAGATGCTGTTCAAGCAGCTTATTCTATAACCAAAGATGAACAATTAAAACTTATCTTAGAACAGGAAGAAGGTGACGTTAAAGTGTGTGAAGCGATGCGTGAATTATTTGAAGATGCAACAAATAAAGGAATAGCTTTAGGTGAAACGAAAGCCTTTATGGCAAGCATTAATTCCATCATGATCAAATTCAATCTCAATGCAGACCAGGCTATGGATGCATTATCTATTGATGAAAAAGACCGCGATTTCTATCGTGAGAAACTAGCATCTTTGAGTAAGAATTAGATTTATCAGGCCACTATTGTGGCCTTTTGTTCATTTCATAGACATTTTCTTACAATTCAGTATACTATCTAATAATTTGAATGGTAGTTATTTGTGAACTATATCACAAGATGAATAGAGAAGGAGAATATTTATTCAAAGAATGTTGTGGATTGATATTTTTTGTTCACTTCTTGATTATGAATTTTTTGAACTTCAAATAATAGTCTTATTGCGTTTATACCATAAATAGAATTGTATTAATTCAGATGTTTATGATTTTGTTAAAATTTAACATATGGTCTAAAAATCAATAAGATGCAAGAATATATACATCGTCTGAGAGGCATCGAACGTTGAATAGAAGTATACTTATATTCATTTGGTCTTTTAAATGCATAAAAGTATTTAATGAATTTGTATTATTTGGTGTAGAGTATCTATGCGTATTCCATACTGTCAGAGTCATTGAGTTTATTAAATAGAACATTATTAATAGTAAGTAATCATAATTTATTTATATGGATGTTCTTGGTTATTCTCTAGATCTGTATTTTTGAACATAAAAAAATAACATAATATACATTATGCGAAGTAATATATGTTAGAACCCGACACATATAGAAATATGTTGCGTTTTCATGAAACTAACAGCTTCTTTAAGAAACTAACAACTTCTTTTAAGAAATTATCTTGTTTCTTCATTATGAAACTAAGAACTTCCAAAGTTTGCTTCGTTTGTTTGTAAATGCACAAAAAAACAAAGAAACATAAAGTCTCTTTGTTCTTAGGCGTTCGAGATGTAATCACAGATATTCTTAGATGCAGGTGCTTTCGATGAAGGTCTTCTCTTTTTACAACTTGGACAAACCATCCTCACGGAAACCTCCAAAACACTCCCCATAGTTAAATAGAAGGCATAAAAAAAGCGGGTAAATTGATGAGGTTTACCCGTTACTAGTTTTGTCTATACATCGACAAATTGGAATTTACATTTACAACATGATCCAATATCTTTGTATTAGCTTACCCTCTTTTAAAACTTCGTTTTCTAATACTCCGCCATTATTGATAATTGATTTGACAGAACCAATGTTGTCTTTATCACAAACCAATAAAACTTTATCCATACCAAGTTTCTTGCATTCTTCTAAAGCCAAGCTGATCATTTTAGTTGCATAACCTTTTCTTCTTTCACTTGGTCTTATACCATCTCCAATATGACCACCATATTTCAATAAATATTCGTTTAAGTAATGTCTGATATTAACAGCACCAACCATGGTATCCCGGTCTTCATCTAAGCAAAAGAAAGTAGAATCAGGAACAAATCCATCATCCGTAGTTGATATTTCTAAATTATTTAGATAATATTCAAAATCATCATAATCATTTTTAAATATAGCTCATGGCGAAGTATTTGCGTTATGGGTATCGTTATACGATTTCCATTCTTTAATCATTTCTATAATTTGATTTTTGTATTGCAAACTGCCTTTCATTAATTTTAATGCCATGAATTTATTCCCTCCAAATTCTGATTTATCTAAATCTTTCTTATAGGATGTCGAATGACTGTTTTCCATTTTTCCGGTGCAACCTTTCTTGCATCCGACAAATATATTTCATGATGTAGTCTTTGACTATTCATATCATTCGCATATCCATTTTGTTTTAAATATTCATCCATAAGTGTAACTGTAGCTGGTTCATCATCAAAAGATCCTAAGTGCATGATTTGAACACATAAACCTTCATCAATCGTCAAAAACTCTGCCGATGAACAATCTATTTTTTTCTTTTTAGTTGCTGTTTCAACAGCCCATTCAAAATCTTTTTCATTCACAAAATCAGGCAATCGAATGACTGAAATCCAATGAAATGAATCTTTATTTGCATAATTCACACCATCTATATCATCCTGCCACCAGAATCCTTCTAGTGGTGGAACTACATATTCAAAGAATCCTTCAATTTTATAATCCGTCTTATAACTCATTCTCAAAGTATAAGCAATCGCATACAATACGCCAATTGCCTGCTGATATGCTCCACCTTCTTCATTTGGATTGCCCTCACCTCTAACCGCAATGTAATTTGCTTCAGGAACATTTACAATCACTGGTTTATTTTTAGGCATATAAAATTCTTTATATTCTTTCTTAAAATCAAAAGCCATAATTACTCCTTAAATTTGGTTTTATCTATTTTTTAAAGTATACCATGTTTAATGATTTTGAGTCCTTTTTTGGGAATGGATTTCTAAATGCACTTTATAGTTTCACATAAGGAAACCATTCAATGAAGCCTAAATTCACCACCAAAAAAGTAGTAAATTCAAAGAACTTCACAACTGCGAATATTACAGAAGTCCCACAAGAATATACTTGTCCTAAAGTGACTGGTGAAGTAACCTACAATGGTAAAGAAGATTTAGACGGGATTGCGATTACGGCTGTTTATAAATTAGGTGATAAATCTGTTTATGCATATACTACTTATTTACAGAGTATAGAAAGCGGATCTACTGAATCGTTTGAAATTAACCCTCTTTCTACAGAGCTTCCAGATCATGATTCTGTAGAAGTATACGTTCAAAATTGGTAAAAAAATGAGCAAGATCCAATCTGGATCTTGCTTTTGTTCCGTAATGCTTACTTTTTGGAAATTCATTGTCTGATTATTATCTTGTAAATGCTAAATACATATAAAATAGAACGACAATCAATACAATAAGACCAATGATCAGATATATCTTCTTTTTCATTTTTATCCCCTATTCGTTTACATCTTTAAATACAATTTCATAATCTTCGGAATCATAGATATTGTAGATAAAGTTTGTTAATACTTTTTTGGCATTGGATTTGGCTTGCTTCAACAAGCCATTTTTAATGGCTGTGTCTTTGGCTTGTTTACCCATTTTCTTACGTAATTCGGCTTTTTCTTCTTCGGATAAATTATTGAAAATACTCTCTTTTTCATAATAAACATGTTCTTTATCCGGTACCATTCCATTTGATAGAATCTTGGCTTTTGGTAAGGAAATAGTAATGGTTCCCTTCTTATTTCCCGTCTTTGGTTCAATTTGGGGAACTATTTTTTCAAAATCATATCCAGCTGTGATCTCAAAGTCATGAGAAAAGATACAAACCGAATTGGTTAGTGGTACTTGAGTTGAGAAAAACTCCCGATTATTATCCATGGTTTCTACAACAGTTACATAAGCTTCCTGGGTAGCTAGTGTACCAATATCTTTTAAACTGAGTTTTGTGACAGTTTCTTCATGGTCTTGTTTCGGTTTAGATATGGTTCCCATATAAAAACATGCACCACCAGCAATTACCGCAACGACTATTAAACTGATTAAATTGGGATGGATAATGTACTTCCCTATGGTCTTAAATATATTCTTATGCATTGATTTTTTATTTTTTCTTGTTGAAACTTTCTTTTCTTTTTCTTCCATAATTCACCTCTATTACTGCTTTTATAGTAATAGTATTTCTATTTCAATTATAGCACTATCCTTATACGAGTCTGATCGTTTGCGAAAACTATTCCTTTCTTGAACCATTGTAATGAAATGTTTTTCTTAAGGCAATCTCTACAGGAATAATTGAGCCAATCATAATAACACATTGTATGATCATGAGAATCGTTAGCGTTGTTTCATTTGTACCATAGTAAAGATGGAAAAGAAAGGATGGAATGAGTACAATCCAACCTAGTATCCACCATAGCTTACCACAAGCTTCATTCGCAAATTTCCATGTATCCGCATTTTTCATTGAGCGTTTGGTTCTATAGCCTGTATAATTATTAATTTTCTTTGGATAATGTTTCCACATCATTCTTCCATATACGATCATGATAATTGGAATGATGCAATCACATGACAACATTGACCACCAATATTCCATTGTCTTCCCTCCGTTTGTATAAACACTATACGATAATTTTATATTATGAATTTTTTAATTCTTCCATATAGAGTTCGGCTATATAAGCAGGACCATAGTGAAGCTTATTTTATTAGTTGTGTTTTATCCATGTGTCGTTTCTATAATCTATTATAACTTATGCACCTTCGCAAACTAGTATATTTTTCTAAACAATTTTATTGGACGATAGCGAATTTGTTTGCATCAGCCAATTAAAAAAGACCAATCGAACAAGAATTCGATTGGTCATTGAATTAGTATAAAACTTTTGTTTGAGCAGGTGTACAAGAAGCAATACATATTCCATTAAAGTTAAGCTTTGTAAATTTGGAAAATAAAAAGTGAAGGATCCAGGGATCCTTCTAAATACTTTGTTTCAATTTTCGATAATAGATACATGCAAAGATGGCACATACCCCTTCCGTTAGGACAAAGGCATACCAACCCGTATTAATGTCAAACTGATGCATTAAGAAATACGTTAATGGTAATAAGAATACCAGCTGGCGTGCTAATGTAATAAATAAGGAAGTATTAGCGTGATTTAAAGCTTGGAATGCAGAACATAATACGACATTAATTCCCGCAAAGATAAAGCTTAAACTGATGATTTGTAAAGCTGGAATTCCAATCGCATACATTTCATCTGTCGCACTAAATAAAGCCATCAATGGGCGCGCAAAGATTCGGAAAACCAACATTCCGATTGCCATAATGACAATGGATAAAACCAAAGAGAACTGGATACTCTTTTGTACCCGGTCGAAACGTTTTGCCCCATAGTTATAAGCGATAATTGGAATCAAGGCATTGGTAATACCTAAAACTGCCATATTTAAGAAGTTTTGAAGCTTATAGTAGACACTAAATACCGAAATCGCTATATCGGAGAATGGCGCTAAAATCATATTCATAAAGACGGTCATAAAGCTTAATACCGACTGCATTAAGATAGCTGGGAAACCAACTTTATAGATTTTCTTTAAGATACTACTAGAAAATGAAAAGTTTGAAAACTTTACTTCTAGATCTTTAATTTTCACTTTTGTAATGAGATAGCCAATCAGCATCGCACAAAATTGACCAATTACGGTTGCGATAGCTGCACCTGTTACGCCCATCTTTGGCAATCCAAATAATCCAAAGATAAAGATGGGATCTAAAATGATATTAATAATGGCACCGGCTCCTTGCATAACCATATTGTAGATGGCATTACCAGTCGCCTGCATAATTCGCTCAAAGATAATTTGTACAAAAATCGTAAAGGATAGTAAGGTACAGATTTTTATATAGATATTCCCCATCGCAAGAATTTCTTGATTCTTGGTGAATGCGGATAGAAATGCATTCGAGAAAAAGATTCCCAACAAGGCAAATATCAAGCCATTTAAAAGTCCCAGCAAGATGCCGTGTACAACGGTATTATTGGCTTCTTTAAACTTCTTTTCGCCAAGATAGCGCGCAAGTAAAGTATTAAATCCAACCGCTGTACCACAGGCAACAGATACCATAATGGTTTGTACCGGATAACATAGTGAGACAGCCGTTAAGGCATCGCTTGATATCTTTGCGACAAAGATACTATCGACAATATTGTATAAAGCTTGAATAATCATAGAGATAATGATGGGTAAACTCATTGTTACGACCAACTTTTTTATCTCCATATGTTCCATTTTATTTTGTTCTACAAGTGTTTCCATATCGATTCTCCCCTCCGCTTTGCCAGTTTCATAGGGGATGACAAAGACTATTCACTTTTATTAATTTAATTCTTTTAAAACGGATTGTCCAATTAAATCAGCTGGTTTTTCTAAACCAAAGTTTTCTAAAATAGTGGCACCAATTGTACCAAAGGAATTGGCATCATTAATCTGTTTACAAGTCTTTAGATTCTTGGCGTACATTAAACAAGGTACGCATTCCCGGGTATGATCGGTTCCTGAATAAGTTGGATCATTTCCATGATCGGCAGTTACTATCAATAAAGTATCTTCATCCATTTGTTCCATGCATTGACCTAAAAGTACATCAAAGCTTTCTAGTTCATTGGCATAGCCTTCAACATTTCTACGATGACCCCATTTGGCATCAAAATCAACTAAATTGGTAAACAATAAACCGGTAAAGTCTTCTTGCATTTGTTCAATGGTTTGTTGCATACCTTCTACACTGGAAGTAGAATGGGTGCTTCGACAAATACCTTGTCCATTGAAGATATCACTGATTTTTCCAATGCCATATACACTGTATCCATTGTCTTTTAGACAATCTAATACTGTTGCACTTGATGGGGATAAGGCATAATCATGACGGTTGCTGGTACGAGTAAAGTTTACTGGACTTGTTCCTACATATGGACGAGCAATAACGCGACCTACTTTGTATTCTGGTTTCATTGTGATTTCACGAGCAATTTTGCAGCAGCGGTATAATTCATCCAATCCGGTCACTTCTTCATGGCCACAGATCTGTAAAACGGAATCTGCAGATGTATAAAGAATAAGTTTATGCCCCTTCGATTCAATTTCTTCCATAGCCATTTCTTTTAAGATTTCGGTACCACTGGCACTTTTGTTGCCAATAAATTCATGACCCGTTTTTTCTTCTAATTCTTTGATTAAGGCTTCTGGGAAACCATGTTCCGTAAAGGTTTTAAAAGGTTTTGTCGTTTTAATTCCCATCATTTCCCAATGGCCAGTCATAGTATCTTTTGAGCAACTTGCCTCATTCATCTTAAAAGCTAAACCTAAGCTCTGTTTATTTTCAGCAGCTGGGTTTAAGTTACCTAAACCCAATTGATACAAATGATCAATTTTTAGATTGGGACGATAAGCAAGAATATGGCCAAATGTATCGGCCCCTTCATCGTTGAAGTCTTTGGCATCTTTAGCTTGTCCAATGCCAAAAGAATCTACGACAACTGTGACAATTTTTTTGTATTTCATAGACGAATCACACTTTCTAGCGCAAGGGTAATCATGTTGTTAAAAGAGGTTTGTCTTTCTTCAGCGCTTAAGTGTTCATCCGTAATTAGAGAATCGGATACAGTTAATAAACAAGCAGCTTTCTTATTCAGTACTTTGGCATTGTGGAATAAGGCAAAGCTTTCCATTTCGACACAAAGCGCATCGTATTCTTCTACCATCTTTTCAGGTTGTTCAAAACCTGGTTCATAGTAGAATACATCACTGGAATGGGTATTGGTTTTAACAACTGGAATATGGACTTCTTTACTTGTGGCTTCAATGGTTTTTAGTAAATCAGGATCAGGATATTGCATTGAATCAGTATCCCCGCTTTGTGCTAGAGCGTAAGTTGATTCACTGTAACATGCTTTGATTAAAGCAACATCTTTTAATTTTAGTCGTTGGGAATAGCTTCCGGTACTTCCGACCCGGATAATGGTATCTACATCATAAAATTTATAAAGTTCATACGAATAGATTCCAATGCTGGCCATCCCCATTCCTGAACCCATAACGGAAACTTTTTTTCCTTTGTAGGTTCCGGTATAACCTAACATGCCACGAACATCGTTAAATTGTTTTACATCGCTTAAAAAATTATCGGCAATTAATTTGGCACGTAAAGGGTCGCCGGGCATTAATACGGCTTTTGCGATATCGCCAAGATTGGCTTTATTATGTGGTGTTGACATATTTTTCCTCCTTAAAGAAAGACCAGACTAAGCTGGCCTTTGTGTATTTTAGTATTGTCCTGGGTTGTATTTGAAGGCATTTGGAACCGTGTTGTTTGGATCGTATTTATCTAAGATTTTTCCATAACGTTCACGATAGTCATTATCAATTTCTAATTGTGGAATGACTTTTGTTCCTTCTTCAAAGAAGTGTTTTGAACCACGTCCCATTTCTTGTCCACGTTTGGTGTGTTTATCTAAAGCAATATCTGGAACGGTCATCTTTTTACCCATGGCAGCTTCTTTAATGATAATGTTTTTTAAGTAATCGCTAGAGCGATCTTTTGTGCTTGCGCAAAGTAAACGAATGGCGTGAATGAAGTACATAGGTTGATCTCCATCATCGTAGTTATATTCTTTACGCATTTCATTTAATGTATTGACTTGTACCGCCGCTTCAAGATTTCCAAATCCAATATCTTCGACAGAAATGGTTAATAAACGACGCCATAACTTATCTAAGAATAAAGGTCCTGTTGTATATAATTCATAAGCCGCTTGACAAGCTTCTTCTGGTTTATTTCTACGAATACTTTTTTGTAGGGTAGAAATTACTTCATCTGCAGCAAAACCATTTTTTGTCTTGCTGGCTGACCAAATATTATATGACATATTCTGTATTCCACCTTTCTTTAGTATTGTTCTTTGCTGTAAACAAATGCGTTTTCAACAACATTTTCTGGATCATAAGTTTCTAGGATCTTACCGTATCTTTCACGATAATCGTTATCGATTTCTAATTGCGGAATGACTTTAGTAGCTTCTTCGAAGAAGTGTTTTGATCCACGTCCCATTTCTTGGCCACGTTTGGTGTGTTTGTCTAAGGCAATATCAGGAATTTCCATCTTTTTACCCATGGCAGCTTCTTTGATAATGATGTTCTTTAAGTAATCGCTTGAACGATCTTTTGTACAAGAACATAATACGCGAATCGCATGAATAAAATACATAGGTTGATCACCATCGTTGTATGGGAAGTTTTTACGCATTTGATCTAAGGCATGAATAATTACAGGTGCATTTAAATTTCCAAATCCTACATCTTCGACCGCAATGGTTTCAAGACGAGACCACATTTTATCTAAATAAACAGGTCCAGAAGTATAAAGTTCATAAGCCGCCTGGCATGCTTCTTCTTCTTTTGCACGACGAATATATTTTTGTAAACTGGATTGTACTTCGTCAGATAAAAATCCGTTTTTCGTTGTCATATTTGCCCAAATACCCATTTTACTAACCTCTACTTTCTAATAATAATGTCATTTCTTGAATCAAAGTTTTTATTGTTTCTGCTGCCATCAATTGATCTTCAGCATGAGCCAATAGCATCGTGATTTGAGGTTCTTGTGTACTCATTTCTTCTTGTAAAACATGCAGATGTGCTTCATGAGCCTGAGAAAAGTTTTCATCCCCATCTGACATAGCTTTGGTATATCCCTCTAAATCATGATTGCGATAATATTTTAGAGATTCAATATAACAAGATTTTGCCATACCAGCATAGGTAATGACTTGCATTGCAGTTTCTGAAATAGCTTCAATACTTGCCATACTAACCTAACATTTTTTTCGCCATTTCAATGACAGCGGCTCCATCTGCCATTGCATAAAGTCTTGGCTCAATACTAGCAACAGGAATATTTAATTGCTTATGAATCGAATCTACGGCATAAATCAATTGAGGTCCAACTAGACATACATCCCATTTACCCACTTCATTTTTAATAGAAGCATTTGCGACTGCACTTACTTCAATATCTTCACCTGTTTTTTCGGCAACATCTCTAATTTTTTTAACAAGAATTGAACTTGACATTCCTGCATTACAGCATAACAATATTTTCATTTTGATTTCCTCTTTCTATTTTAATTCTGGCCAATATGCTTTATTCGCCTCAATAAAATCATCTAAGATTTTTCTTGCCACATTGGCATTTGGAACACATTTATTTAAAGTTAATGCCTGCAACATTTTTAAATAACTGTGCTGCTCATACGCATCAACTACAAGTTTTTCACAATTGACTTGTTGTTCCATCAATCCCTTTTGGAAATGTGGAATTTCACCCACCGTTAGTGGTTCATATCCATCTTTACCAACAATACAAGGAATTTCAACCATAGCATCGTTTTCAAAGTTTGAAATCGCTCCATTATTTGGAACAATCAACAACATTCTTTCATGCGTATTAAATGCTAAGGCCGTTGCTAGATCCACAATAAATTCAGCATGGATACCGATTTGTAGTGTTGTATCCTTTGCGGTACCTACTTTTTCAATACGAGCACATTCACCAAATACACGTTTTTCTCTTGTATCCACAACTTGATCAGCACGCGTATAATTTGGATCTGTATGTGCCACCATATCATCTCCAAATAAATAGTATTGGAAATATGAATTTGGACACATCGTTGGATCAATCGCAATAATATCCTTTACCTTTTTAGCTGTATCAAACCATGAGCTATCTGTATAATTTGATGCATCATCATCAGCTAAACAGTTTCCATATTTTAACTGGTGTTTAATCAAGTCTTGAATATATTCTTTTCCATCCTTATCCTTGATTGATGTCCACCATCCGAAATGATTCAATCCATAATAACGGATGCACATTTCTTTACGGCTTTTGAAACCTAAAATACGTGCTATTGTATGCTCCATACCAATTGGCATATCGCAAATATTGATAACTCTTGAGTTTGGTTTAAAACGACGACATGCTTCTGCTACAATACTAGCCGGATTGGAATAATTTAACATCCACGCATTTGGTGAATATTTTTCCATATATTCAATGTTTTCCAATACACCCGGAATGCTTCGTAATCCATAAGCCATTCCACCAGGACCACATGTTTCTTGTCCAACAACACCATACTTCAATGGAATCTTTTCATCTAAAGATCGCATTCCAAGTTTACCTACACGGATGTGTGCTAATACAAAATCAACATCTGTATAAGCAACTTCAGGATCTGTTGTTGCGACATATTCAATAGTAGGATCTTTTTCTTTGATTAAGATTTCGACCGCCTTTGCGACATGATTTTGACGTTCTTCATCGTTATCATATAATTTGATACTTCTTAATGGTAAACGATCTAGGTTGTCTAACAACATTAAAATAATTTCTGGAGTATATGTACTTCCTCCACCTGCAATAACAATTGAAAATTTTTTCATTTTACTATCTCACTTTCTTTTCATAAGACAATAAATTGATACATATATTATGTTTGATTTTATTGCTTTTTACTCTAACAATTTAAAACTATATAAGTTTTTAATGAAGGCATCGCTATCTTCACTTTGAAGAAGTGCATGCATATATTTTTTGTGTGAAACAATTTGGTTAAAGAATTGAAACAATAAATTCATTTCATCATCACGTTTCATCTCTAATGCGAGTAAGAAGATCAATTGGATCTGATTTCCTTGATGTTTGATTGGATGCTTTAAAAAAGCAACTTCAATTCCCGTCTTTTTGGCAAAGGTAAATAAGGCATGAGGAACCATTACATTTGCTCCCAGATAGGTTGGATAGTTTTTCTCGCGCAACAAGATATCCTCATAAAAGGATTTGGTGTCCGCGATGATATTCGCTTGATGTAGCTTTTCACTTAAGTCATAGAAAACATCTTTCAAAGATATCGATTGGTGGTAAATATGTACATGCTCTTTGGGTAGATATTTAGCGAGTATTTTCGAAACACGTTTATTCATACGGATGCTATGAATGGTTGCGTTTAAACGTTCAATATCTTTGATTTCCGGAAGTTTATCCATTCTAAATACTTCAACATCTTTTAAAATAAGGAACGAATCAAGCGTAATGACTAAATCAATGTTAGAAAGATCCATCGCTAAGCAATGACTCTTTGTGACTTTATCGACAATGACAATTTGATTTTTAAAGTAAGTGCTTAGCCATTGTTCCAAGAGTTGTTTCACACTATGCCGATGACTCGTTACAATTAAAGTTTTTAGTTTAATATTTTCGTTTTCCAAGAAATGCGCCACATATACCGTCAGATAAGAAATTTCATCTTCTGTTATGTAGACTCTCTTGTACTTAAATAGGATTGGAACAATCATCATGCTGATTTCAAAGGCAAAGGGAAATTTTGTCTTTACGTCATCAACAATCGGATTCTTCAATTCATATCCACCAATGACCCGGCGATTCATAAATTCGATGTGCAGAAGCATTTTATTTGATAAGGTTTCGGATTCTTTAAAGTTGATGGAGTACTTATCAAAGACTTCATTGCAGAATTCATCGAATACCATGCGGGTAAAATCGGTAATTTCGGGTTTCTCATCAGTAGATTTAAATTTAAAGGTATGCAACAAAGTATATAAGACTGAAATATCTGAGCGATCCAAATACGATGATTGCATCGTTAATTTTGTGATAATGCGAGTCGACAAATCGTCCGGGGTATTCTCTGCATAATTTTCTAAAGAATACCCGTTCAGATTTCGCACATTACAAATAATGATACACGCTGCAAAAATGGTTAAATCGGTATCCAGTAAATATACTTGCTCTTGATTCATGATTTTTAAGATTTCTTGTTTCGTTGATTCATAATATTTAATGAACCAGGCATCACTTAAAATCATATACAGAATGTCATTGATAATGTCCGGATTTTCATAAGCGGCATCTTTGATGATTTTAAATAAGAGCTCACGAATTTCCACTTCATTTAATAAGACGATACATTCATCTTTTTTGATTTCAAACAATTCTGTATTGTAGTTTTTACGTAAGTAAATGGATACTTTTCGAACTTCTTTGCGGATGACAGATTCGGATAAACCTAAGAGTTCGGATAGTTCATATATGCTGCAATCCTCAAAGAATAATACTTTTCCAATTATTTTTAGGATTCGAAATTTCGCTAGATCAATGTTTTCAACATCCTGTTTCATTAAATTTTCAATGATGTCCAAATGGTCCTCATTAATGGAATATCCTTTATTGGAACTAGATCGAATCAAGGCACAGTCGGTTACATCATTCATAAAGGTAATCTCATTACGAATCGTTCGACTCGATACTTGTAGTTGTTCGGATATTTCCTTGCCGTGAATGCCAGGATTATTCATGATTAATTTGATGATTTTTAATTGTCTAGCAGTTAACATTTTCTCTTCCTAAGCTTTTTTAGCCTCTATAGCTTCTTCCTTTTGAAGTTCTTCTTTTTCCATCATTTTGAAGAATGGATAGTAGAAAATCGTTTGAATAACTAAGATGACAAGTACTACGACAACGGCTTTCCAATCCAATGTCATTAAGAAAGCACTTACTCCTGGAGGTAAGAATCCTGGAGGATTGGCAATTGGTTTGGCTATCATACCGAAGTTCATTGTACAGTAAACGATAATGGTACTAATCAATGGTCCAAAAACAAATGGAATGAACATAAATGGATTTAAAATAATTGGTGTACCAAAGATCAAAGGTTCGTTAATTCCAAATAAACTAGGAATAATCGATACTTTACCAACGGAGTTCAATGATTTTGCTTTAGATCGCATCATTAAGATGTTTAATCCTAAAGTTAATCCAGAACCAGATACACACAAGAAACCATAGAATAATCCGAAGGTAAAGATATGTTCGATTGGTTGACCAGCGTTATAAGCTGTAATGTTTTGGGTTGCGTAGGCAATCGCAAATGGTGCCCATACAGCTGAAGTGATACTTGGACCATGTAATCCAAAGAACCACAACAATTGGGTAAAGAACATTACAAGTAACATAGCTGGTAAGCTGTCCATTCCAGAAATAGCTGGTGCTAAAATGTTCATAATCAATTGCGGGAACACAACTTTTGTACAAGCTAAAGACACATTGGTAATGATAACAGCAATGATAACATTTAAGATTAGTGGAACTAAAGCGGCAAAGCTATCTTGAACCATTGGTGGTACACTGTCAGGCATCTTAATATACCATTTATATTTATAACACAAATGATAAACTTCTACAGTAAGTAATGCAGCAATAATACCAGTAAATAAACCCGTAGATCCTAAATATGCCGTATTTAATTGTCCGTCTTTAATAACTGCAACTAAGATGAAGAAAACAACTAAAGCAGTAATTGCTGGTTGACTTCCCTTCATGTCATATTTTTCGGATAAAGTCTTCGCGATAAAATATGTTGCATAAACAGCTAACATATCGTTCGTAAATGCAGATGCATACGTTAAGACGCTCATATGTGCATTTAAGAAATCATAAATAGGTCCACTTCCCAATAAATTGGCAATACCTAAGAAAATTGTACAGAATGAACCAACGATAATAATTGGTACAGATGCGATGATACCATCTTTAATCGCTTGAATATGCTTTTGCTGTTCAAGTTTATTCGCAATAGGCATCAAGTACTTCATAAGTGCATTTTGAATTTTTTCCATTTTTCTCTCCTCGAAAAACAATTTCTGTCGACTGAATTGTTAACTTAATTATAGACAAGCAAAACGATTTCCTCAAATTCACTTTTTCCACTAGCAGTGGAAACGTTAACAATACCTTTTTATAACTTCATGGCACTATTTTTTGCTAGACATTGTTTTAAGGTTGAAATCATAATTTCTTCATCTAATGGCTTAGCCAGATGGTCATCCATTCCGGCTAAATGACTCTCGATAATATCTTCCGCAAAGGCATTTGCCGATACGGCAATAATTGGTATTTCCTGCGCATCGTGGCGATTTAAAGCACGAATCGCACGGGTTGCATCAAGTCCATTTAAATGTGGCATCATGATATCCATAAAGATGACATCAAAATACCCAGGTTGAGATTTCTCAAAAAAGTCGAGCGCTTCTTTTCCGTCTTTAGCACCGAGAACTTCGATATCATTGTCTTCCAACATAAATTGAATAACTTCCATATTCAAATCGTTATCTTCTGCAACTAAAGCTCTTAAACCTTTAACCGAAATATCTTCACTGGCATGCGTAATGAGTCTAGAGTCCTTCTTTCCCATTTTAAATGGAATCTGTACAATGGCTGTTGTTCCTTTTCCTACTTTACTTAAGAGTTCAATCGTTCCACCCATTCGATCAGCCAGTTGCTTGGCAATGGCTAAACCAAGTCCTGTTCCTTGATATTGGGAGCGACTGGTTTGTTGCTCCTGGGTAAAGAGTTCGAAGGCATGGTTTAAGAATTCTTTATTCATGCCAACCCCTTGGTCTTTACAATAGAAAGTTACTAAAACCCGATGATCTTTTTGTAGTTCTGTTTTTGCCCAAACTCTTATGCATGTATTGGGTTGACTGAATTTAATGGCATTATCGCCAATAATCGATAGGATCCGACCTAAATAAACAGGATTTCCTGTCAGAATTGGATGACGAATCCCAGATTGTTTCCAATCAACAATATACTGGATATTTTTTTCTTTACTTCTTTGCGCATAGATCTGATTGAGCTCTTGAAGAATCTTGGCAAGATCAAAGGTTAATTCCTGATTTTTTAATTCTCCACTTTGCAGCTTATTCATATCGAGAATATCGTTGACAAGCGAAACCAGATACTTTAGCGATTCCATCATCTTTTCTCGAATTTGGCGTAAGACTTCGACATTATCGGCATTCTGGTTGGCTAGATTGACCATGCCAATAATACCGTTTAATGGGGTACGAATATCATGGGACATATTAGCCAGGAAGCGACTTTTCATCTCCGTTTCACGTTTGGCACTGGCAACCGCAAATAGATAGTTCATTTCTTTTCGTTTGGCATCCGTAATACTATTGATGGCACAAAGCACGTGAGTTACTACGCCTGCCTCGTTGCGTTTTTTCACAATAAACTGAAAACTTTGCCAGTTCCCATCTAAGACTTGGTACTCAGTCATCAAAAATTCATCTTGCTTTAAGCGCTCAGCTAAAGTTGATAAATCAAAAAAGTTCTTTACCATAGACCGATACTCCAAGGTCACGATATTTTGACAGATGGAATTCAATTTTTCTTGTGCTGGTCCCTTTTTTTCAATAAAGTGATGGGTTTTTCCATCACTGGCGATTTCTTCATAAAAGTCTTTCTCTAAATTAATTCGGTAGATGGATGAATAGTTCTTACTGATGGCGGAAATAATTTCATTTTGGAGCTGTGCTTCGTCCAAGGCTTTTTGGATATTTTCTTGGATCGCTTTTTCTTTTTTAATCACATCATCAATAAAACGGAAACCTAAAAGAATATGAAAATGCTCGGCATCTTGCCCCAGCAGTATAGCTTGAGCGGCAAAATACTGATTTCCATTGAGATTAGGTAGACTTTGATAATGGTAGGTAGCTCGTTCGACTTTACGCAAACGATTCTTTAAGTGATCTAAAGAGAACCACTTCATAAATGCTTCTCGATCTTTTTCCAACAAGTATTTATTTGCGTAAATTCTTGCCAGTTCGTAAAAATCTTTCGGTAAAGTTTTCATTTTGTCTATGATGGATTCTATATTCATTTGCGAATTCATCTTTAAGATTTCATATTGTCCGGAATTACACTCCACATAATACACTGCCGTAAAATCCGAACATAGTTTATCTAAAACCAATTTATCTTTTTCAATTTTCTTTAAGGCCTCAAGCAGCTCATTATTGGCTTTTTGCGCTTCTTCTAAGGCATCTGAAACGCGTTTTTGGCGTTCGTTGGCTTTTCTTTCTTCATCAATTGTTTCGTTGGTAAATACCCATAAAGATAGATCTTTTTCATCTCTACGATCCGAATAGCGATCAATTTTTAAACTGACAAATGTCCCATCTTTCTTTCGATAAGACAAGTTTACACTTTTTCCAGACAATAGAATTTCATAGATCCGATCATAATTTAAGGTGTATTGTAGTACGCTTTGATCTTCTTCTAGAACAAAAGTCGCATTGTACTTCTTTATCGCAAGAGAGTAATACCCTCCTTTATCTTGTACAATCGCACGAAAATAATCAGGACCAAGAATATCTCTAAATAAATCGGTTTTGCGATTCAGTACATAGACACCCATATAATTCGGTGCAATAGTTCTTAGAAACTGTTCGGAATCCCGTTTTTCAAGCAAAAGTTGCTGATAGGCAAGCTCTTGACTAGTTTCAGAGATATTTGTTTTATTGCTGGAATAATTTTCTTTGGTTCCTTTTTTAATCATATCAACAATTACTTTCCTCTTCTTTTTGTATAATCATATGTATCGTTTGAATGAGTTTTTTTTGGGTCAACTGGTTTGATTAAAAAACCATTCATGCCCGCTACTAAGGTTTTTTCTTTATCTTCTTCAAAGGCATTTGCGGTCATGGCAATAATCGGAATTTTAGCCATCTTTGTATCCAGATTCCGAATTTGTTTGGTTGCGGTATACCCATCAACCAATGGCATTTGAATATCCATTAGAATTAAATCGTATTGTTCGTCTTTGGCTTTCTTAATTTTATCTACCGCAATGATACCATCATCTGCCGTATCCACTATAAAGCCAACTTCTTCTAATACCGTCTTGGCAATTTCTTGATTGAGGCTGTTATCTTCAACCAAGAGAATCTTCTTCCCTTTACAATCCTCAAGCGTATGCGGGGTATGTGTTTCTGGTAAAGCCATGGTTGGATGCAATAAAACCTCACGCAAGTCGGAGGCAAATAAGGGCTTTTCTAAAATGGTTGTTACGCCTGCTTCTTTCGCTTCCTGTTCTATTTCATTCCAATCATAAGCGGTCAGAATAATAATCGGTTGTGTATCACCAATTTCACTGCGTATTCTACGTACTGTTTCAATACCATTCATATCTGGCATAAGCCAGTCAATGATATAGGCATAAAAATCATCACCGATCTCTTTAGCGAGTTTGGCACGAATAATCGCTTCTTTACCCGAAACAGTCCATTCACTGCGCACACCCATTTGCCTCAACATTTTGGCAATACTTGTACATGTATCCATATCATCATCGGCATAGAGTTTAGGATCCTGCTGATCTTTGTACTCGATCTTCCAGAATCCTGCGTGACCAGTCATGAAATAGGTTTGAATATCTTGTTGACTTAAATCGGACATCTGCCTGTACCCACTCTTTGTCTATTATTACTTAAAGGTTTTCTAAACTCTATTTTACTCTAAAAACTCCCTTGTCTTCTATGATTCCCAAAACTTTTTCAAAAGTTTACGAAAAAAGCATGAAAGTCAGAAACCTGCATGCCTTAGTTGGCTTTAATCGATTGAATAAAACGATGTTTTCCATGTTTTGATTCATAGACGCGAATCTCACAATTATCCGGTTTTGGTCGCCATTTCATCCTCTTATCTTCTAAATACCCACAGAGGGTTCGAATAATCCCTCCATGACAGACAATCAGGACATTTTCATACTCTTTCTTTTCTATCTCTTTAAGAAAACTTTGGGAGCGTTTAACCATCGAATCAATGGATTCTACACTTTTAGGATTGGGAAGAACTTCTGGTAATAACCAGTAAGAAGTCATTTTAAAGCCCAGTCGCGTATACTTCTTTCCTTCATAATCACCAAAATTTACTTCGATAATGCGGGAATCAACTTTGACATCCTTTTCAGGAATCCCGGCCATAAGGGATGCTGTTTGGATGGCTCTTTGTAGCGGTGAAGCATAGACGGCATCAAAATGAATCCCTTCCAGCGCTTTGTGGGCCCGTTTGGCTTGCTCGATTCCCATTGCATTTAAAGGAATATCCGTAAGCCCTTGCATCAATTGTTCTTTATTTAGATCGGTTTGACCATGTCTTGTAATCCATATTTTCATATCATTACTATACCATGAATTCTTTGATGATTCAGGATTTAAGTTGTATCATAAGGGCTCAAGAGGGAGTTGTATTATGACAAACGATATGACAAAAGGGCCTATATTGAAAACGTTGATTTTCTTTACGATCCCTTTAGTTTTAGGAAATTTACTTCAATTAACCTACAATACCATCGATAGTATCATAGTCGGCCAATATGTAGGTAAAGAAGCATTGGCGGCTGTCGGTACAGCCAATCCAATCATGACCTTGATTCTTTTATTTACCAACGGTATATGTCTGGGAGCTGGAATTCTCGTTTCTTTTTACTATGGTGCAAAGCGGTATGATACGTTAAAAAAACAAGTTAGTACCGGAATGATTTTTGGTTCTATATTCACTTTATGTATGAGTGGCATTATCTGTTTATTTGCCCGCCAGTTTCTCTGCCTTCTACAAGTAGAAAAAGCCATTCTGGATTTGTGTGCCCAGTATTTACGCATCGTTATGATCAGTATGATCTTTAGCTATATCTATAACTATTTGGCAAGTATCTTACGGGCCTTAGGCGATAGTCGATCTCCCCTTTACTTTCTTGCGATTAGCAGTATCTTAAATATCTTTGGTGACCTTTTATTTGTCGTTAAGTTTCAAATGGGTGTTAATGGTGCTGCATATAGTACCGCATGTTGTGAAGCAATCAGTGCTTTATGTTGCTGGATCTATATGACAAAAAAAGTAAAAGTTCTTAACCTGGGCCGACATTGGTTTGATTTTGACTGGCATCTATTAGGAAAAACGCTCTCCTATGGCATTGTCAGTGCCTTGCAACAATCTTCCATTCAAATAGGAAAGTTAGTTACCCAAGGTATGGTCAATACCCTAGGTGTGAATGCGACAGCTGCTTTTAATGCCACCAATCGAGCCGATGATTTTGCGATTCTTCCGGAACAAAACATCGCTCACGGAATGACAAGCATCATGGCCCAAAATATCGGTGCTGCAAAAGATGAACGAGCTCGTCAAACTTTTTTAGATGGCACGGGCGTTTCCATTGTTTATGGCATCGTTGTCGGAGGCTTATTATACTTTGGTGCTGAAGGTATTATGCGCTTATTTACCAATGATCCCGATGTCATTGTAGAAGGTATGAAATACTTACATATCATTGCCTATATTTATACTCTTCCAGGTATCACAAATGCGCTACAAGGTTATTTTAGAGGCATCGGAGATTTAAAGATTACCCTTTGGTCAACCATCATGAATATGAGTGGTCGCTGTGTTTCTTGTTACATATTAATGTTTCATTTTCACTTTGGCTTTGAAGCTATTCCCTGGTCGTATTTAATTGGCTGGATTCTTATGATTCTCTTTGAAGCGCCATTTATTTTCTTTGGTAAGAAAAACTATTTTCAGACAAACAAGATTTAAAACAATCAAAACCTGACATTTGGGCAGCTTGATACCAAAGATCTAACTCTTGATAGGCTTTAGAGATAGCGTTCGATAGATTTGGATCTTTGCACATACATCCAGGTAAGCCATCAAAAGTCACAATGAAATCCCCTCTATAGGGGTCTTGAATAATGCTTAATTTTAGTTCCATACGATTCACCTCTATAAGAAGGATACCTTTTTAATTGACATTAATGATGCATATATAAAAATCGAGAGAAAATTTCTCTCGATTATTTATTATTGCATTTATTTTTTAAAGTTTGACTGGGACGAAACTTAGGAAGCAAAGAAGAATGTATCATCATTGGTTCCATATTACTTGGATTTATTCCCATTCTCTCTTTCCGGTGAAAGAGTTCAAACTTACCAAAAGCCGAAATATCAATATTTCCATCATTGGCTAAGGCATCACTCATTTCATCAAAAATCAAATTCACAGCCCGCATTGCATCTAACTTGGAAATATTTAAATCCAAAGAGACGGCATCAGCTAATGAATCTTTATTTACAAATTTAGCCATTAAAACTCCTCTTTCAAATTTCTTAACATCAAATCTTTGGCACAGGTATCGGGTTTCTTTCCTTCGTATAAGATTTGATAAACTTCTTCACAAATTGGCATCACAATACCATTTTCTTGAGAAATGCGATGCACAATTTTTGCCGTTCTTACCCCTTCTACTGTCTTGGTATTATTCGCAAAGAAATTCTTTACGGTATTTTCTTTACCAATTTGATAACCAGCTTGGAAGTTACGCGAATGGATCGATGAACAAGTCACAATCAAATCGCCAATTCCTGTTAGACCCATAAAAGTTTTTTCCTGGCCACCAAAAAAGACACCATAGCGAATCATTTCTTGTAGACCACGAGTAATTAAGGCTGCACGGGTATTATCTTGATAACCTAAGCCAGATAGAATTCCACTGGCAATGGCCATAACGTTTTTAATCGCAGCCCCCAGTTCACTGCCAATTTCATCCGTTCCAGTATAGATACGTAGGTATTGATTCGAAAAGAGTTCTTGAATTAATTTAGCATCATCAATTTTTAAACTAATCGCATCAATAGTTGTTAATTGACGAATTACAACTTCTTCGGCATGGCTCGGTCCGATTAAAGAGACAACCGAACTTAAATGCTCTTTAGAAATGGTACGACGAATGACTTGTGACATGCGTTCGTTGGTATCGGGATGGAACCCTTTGGATACATTGACAACAATGGTATTGTCTTTTAAATAAGGATCAATTTGTTGACAAATCGATTCAATCGCAATGGTTGGTACAGCTAGTACGACAACATCGGCACCTTGTACTACCGTAATATCTTTTGTTGCTACCAGGGTTTCGTTTAAAAGAACATCTCCAAAAAATTTTGAATTTTTATGATTTTGATTGATGTCATCTACTTCCGATTGTGATTTTCCATAGATGATGACATCTTGTTTATTATCAGCCAGGGCTTGAGCTAAAGCTGTTCCCCAGCTTCCACTACCTAAAATAACAGTATGCATAGGTAATCCTTTCTAAGCACGTTGTCGAGCAATTATATGAATTGGTGTACCCGTAAACATAAAGGCTTCGCGCAATTTATTTTCCAAATAACGTTTATAACTAAAATGGAAGAGTTCTGGATCATTGACAAAAAGCACGATCGTTGGTGGTTCTACACCGACTTGTGATGCGTAATAAATGCGCAATTGACGTCCATTATGTGGTTTTGGTGGGTTAATCATTTGGGCATCTAAAATGACATCATTTAAGACATTGGTTGGTACACGTAAACAACATGCATCATGTACTTCATCAATTAAAGGAATCAATTGATTGACTTTTTGATGCGTTTTAGCTGAAACGAAGACAATCGGTGCATAACTTAAATAAACAAATTCATTACGAATCTTCTGTTCGATTTTATGCATCGTTTTTTCATCTTTTTCGACAGTATCCCACTTGTTGTAAACAATAATGACACCCTTGCCTGCTTCATGCGCTAGACCAGCAACATGTTTATCTTGGTCGCGAATACCTTTTTCTCCATCAATTAAGAACAGAGCTACATTACTGCGATCAATTGACGATAAAGCACGTAAAATGGAATACTTCTCGATGTTTTCGTAGATCTTTCCACGCTTACGAATTCCGGCTGTATCGATAATCATATATTCTTGGTCGTTATAGGTGAATGGGGTATCAATGGCATCTCGCGTTGTTCCTTCGACATCCGAAACAATAACGCGATCTTCCTTTAAAATCGCATTGACTAATGAACTTTTTCCAACATTAGGCCGTCCGATGCAACAGAAAGAAGTAATGCCTTCATAGGGTTCAATGGCTTTTTCGGGTAGTAAGTCCATGATTTTATCTAAGACATCCCCAAAGCCAATACCATGGGCTCCACTGACAACCATAGGATCCCCTAAAGCGAGTTGATAGAAATCATATTGCATCATTTGTAGAGCTTCATTATCGGTTTTATTCACAGCTAATACGATTGGTTTTTTGGATTTTTGTAACTTACGAGCAATTGCTACATCATCACTGGTTACTCCTTCAATCGCACTGGTCACAAAAAGAATGACATCGGCTTCTTCAATGGCAATATCAACTTGCATATTGATTTCATCCCCAAAATCCTGGTTTTCGATTTGGATACCACCGGTATCGATTAAACGAAAAGATTGGGTTAACCATTCGACTTCACCATATATACGGTCTCGAGTAACACCTGGTGTATCATCTACAATACTCTTTCTTTGCCCGATTAAACGGTTAAAAATTGTGGATTTACCTACATTTGGGCGACCAACAATAGCGACAGTTCCTCGTAACATATTCAAATCTCCTTTTCTATTAAGCTTTGCGTACAAGCTCTAGTACTTCTTTAACAACTTCCTCAATCGTTAAATTGGATGTATCAATTCGAATCGCATCTTTTGCTTGAACTAAAGGAGAGATTTCACGATGACTATCTTGATAGTCGCGAGCGACAATATCTTGATAAATCGTTTCATAATCTGCTTGTATACCTTGTGAGATATATTCTTTATATCGTCTTTCGGCACGCGCTTTAGCAGATGCATCCATATAGATTTTTACTTCGGCATCAGGTAAAACGACGGTACAAATATCACGACCATCGAGAATATATCCTTTATCTTTGGCAACTTCTTGTTGCAAGGTAACCATTTTCTTACGAACCGAAGGATTGGTTGCAACTTTAGAAGAAAACATTGATATTTCATTGGTACGAATTTCTTTTGATACATCTACATCATTTAAAAAGACCTGTTTTCCTTGAAAGGAAATATGTATCGAATCTAAAGCCTGGTCTAAAGCTTGAGAATCGGATAAATCAATTTGGTGGGAAACTAAATAATACGCAACACAGCGATACATAGCTCCGGTATCTAAATGAACCATATGCAAACTCTCTGCGACTCGATCTGCAATGGTGCTTTTCCCTACACCACTTGGTCCATCAATGGCAATATTTATAGCACTAGACATACTAAGCAGCTAATCGACGCATCATTATCACAGTCGCAATGATAAAGACGACTAATAAAACAATTAAGACCGCTAAGACAATATTTAAGATTTTTCCAGCCGTATTTTTAGAACCCGTATTTTGTATTGGCGCTGGTTTAGTTTCAACCTTTGGTTTTTTAGGCGCTTCTTTTTTAATTGCTTCTTTCTTTACTGGCGCTTTTTTAGCTTTAGGAGCTGGCGCTTTTTTCTCTTTCTTGTTAAAGAAAGGTTTATGTTCTTTAGCTGGTTTTTCACTAACTTGTTCTGGCTCTTTTTCAGCTCGGATACCAGGACGTTTATAATGATCTTTACTAGAAAGAGTTTCGAAGGTTTCTTCTAGTTCATCATAGACAAAGTCATCGCTGGATAAGATGATTTTATTGTCTGAATCTGAATCGGTGTTTGTTTCAACAGGTTTGGTTTCCAAGGTATCGAAATTTTCTTCCGGTTCTTCCTCTTCTAAAGGATACATAGGAAGTGGTTTTTCGGACATTGGTAGAATGGTTGGCCCTTTGTCTTCGACAACTGGTTCTTCTTTTTCTTTTTCTTGAAGAATTGTTTTATCTTGTACTTCTTTGATTTTAGTCACTGGTAATTGCATCGTAGAACCAAGATTTTCTTGTTGCTGCTCCAATGGAACAAAATGTTGGTTACGATGTTTGGACTGGGTTCCATCTAATTGTTTTAAGATGTTGATTTGCGTATCATCCCATACTGAGTTTCCTTGATCAAGATTGTATTGACGAACTTCATCAATCAAATGATCCATAACAGGACTATTAGGTAAAGTAGAACTTACCGTTTGATTGCTGGCTTCTTTATGGGGATTATTCGCATGGGATAAATTTCCATTTGAATCTTTATTTGCGACACGTGATAAACGTTGATATGGTTGTTCATTTTGCACTTGTTGAGCTTCTGTTGTTTCTTCTTCCAACCGATCTCTCAACACTTGATATCTTTGCATTCTTGAATATTTAGGCATAGTTTCCTCCTGTTTCACACTCTATAAATTATATAAAAAAACGCTTCTAAAGTCTATAAATATAGGAAAATCCCTAGGATGGGTCACTTTCTTTCTTGAAGGATTTCGCATGAAATAAGGCATAAATGAGTCCTCCCATTAAACCGCCTAAGGTATTATAAACCAGGTCAGATAATTGAAATGAACCAAGTTTTAGAAACAATTGGGTAAATTCAATACCCAGTGAAAACAAGAAAGAAATCTTCACGGATTTTTTGATTAAAGCAAAAAAAGAAAACGATTGATTTTGCTTCATCACAAAGTATAAATACATCAATGGAATAAAGAGAATCAGGTTTTCAACACCTTCGGTAAAAATATTTCCATCTACATCATGTAAAGACCAGGTACCAATCACATTATTTAGCGGATTGATCCATAAGGAACGACCTAAGATCGTACGCGATAAAATCATAAAGAGATAGAAGACGAAATAGAATATCCTGCGTAAGTCCTTGCTCGCTTTAAATTTTGTAAATAATCCTTGAATAGCTACTTTAAAGCCGCCTTCTTTTTTCGCAGTTAAATAAAAAAACATAAAGAAAAAAGCTAATAATAAGGATTCAAAAAATCCAGTATAAAGTCCCGATAAAATGTTTGTTAGAATGTTTTTAAATATCATCATGATTGTATTTTTCCCCTTAAATGTAGAAAAGCTGTTGGTTCCTTCAACAGCTTTGTGCACTTATTTATTTTGCGCGTCCAGAATACTTTCCATCATTGGTATTAACCACGATCATTTCATCTTGATTAATGAATAATGGAACTTTCACTTCTAAACCTGTCTCTAAAACAGCATTTTTACTAGCTGATGTAGCTGTATCCCCTTTTACTGCAGCTTCACATTCAACTACTTGTAAAGTAACTTTATCAGGTAATTGAATACCTAAGATTTCCCCTTCATAGCTTGTGATGTTTACATTGTTTTCTGGTTTGATAAATTGTTTTTCCCAAGTTAAACGTTCACTGGGAATTTCAATTTGATCATAGGTTTCATTATCCATGAAAACCATAGAATCTTCGGTATCATATAAATACTGCATTTCGCGTTTTTCAATTTCGGCAGGAGTAACTTTTTCTCCACCACCCCAAGATAATTCGATATTACTTCCTGAACGTAAGTTACGAACTTTGGCTTTTACTACCATAGCACTACGTGCCGTTTTATTTTGTGAAATATCTAATACAACATAAATTTCGTTGTCTACTAAAATTGTATTTCCTGGTTTTAAATCATTTGAACTAATCATGTTACTTTCTCCTCAAATTTCTTTTTAATTATATATTAGACCATGTATTTGTCAATTCAGACAAAGTAAAAGACGTCATATTGACGTCTTTTACTATATCGAAAGGAATCGATATGAATAAATATGCTCACATACGTTAAGGAAGGATGTGTTGTATGCGAGTCGTTGAGATTGAGCCTGATCTCATACTTTATCCACCGTTATAATACAACTTTGCAATGGAAATGTAAACCCTTACAGATAAATTCTCATTGCTCAATCCAATCTTTCTAGTGATGAAGCAGTTTTAACTTTTTCAAAAATGCCTTTAAACCTTTGATTTCCGTTTCGGGATGATATTCTTTACGAATATAGGCATCTTGATAATCGTATGGCTCATCGGTACTATTGATAGCTGTATATGATCCATCAGGAAGGATAATACGCGTCTTTACATTATCTCTCCATTGATCTTCAAAATACTTCATAACTAAGGCTTTGCAGGAAGCATCTAAAATCGGACTCGCTACTTCAACCCGCTTTTCGGTATTTCGTGTCATAAAGTCAGCACTGGAAATATAGACTTTACAATCTTCTTTCGGACCAAACCAATAAATTCTAGAATGCTCTAAGAAACGTCCGACAATCGAATGCACTTCAATATTTTCGGTTTGCCCTTCAATTCCTGGTAAAATGCAACAAATTCCTCGAATGATCATATGGATCTTAACTCCTGCACAACTTGCTTTTTGGAGTTTCTCCATGATCTGTACATCGGTCATAGAGTTCATCTTTAAGGCAATAAAGGCATTTTGATGGCTCTGTGCTCTTTCAATTTGTTCATCGATAGCTTGTAAGACACAGTGTTTTAATTGATTTGGAGAAACCCATAATTGATTGTATTTTCCATGTACATCGGATAAAGACATATTTTGGAAAAAATGTTGAGCATCCAAGCCAATTTCGGAACGTGCTGTGATATAAGAAATATCCGTATACATTCGACTTGTCTTTTCATTATAGTTTCCGGTTCCAATTTGGGTAATCGTCTTCATGCCTTTATGCGTTTTTAAAACAATCTGCAACAATTTCGAATGCACTTTGTATTTTTCAAAACCATAGATAATTGTACAACCTGCTTGTTCGAGCTCTTGCGCAGCTGAGATATTGTGTTGTTCATCAAAACGTGCACGAAGTTCCATTAATACCGTTACTTCAATACCATTTTCTGCAGCATTTTGTAAAGCATGGACAATCTTACTGTTCTTCGCTAAACGATAAATCGTAATCTTGATAGATACGACTTGTTTGGATTGACTTGCTTCATTTAAAAGCTTTAAGAAGATATCAATATCTTCAAATGGATAGAATAAAATCAAATCATGGGCCAGAACTTGAGGAATAATCGGAAGCTCTGGAATATAGTTTTGACAAGCATTTGGTGTATATGGTTCATACAACAAAGGTTTTGCCAAGTTTTTCGGTGCATGATCAATAACGTCAAAGACATGACTCATTTCCATTGTCGTTCTTGATTCAAACATCTGGTCTTCTTTTAGATTCAATTGTTTCGCTAAGTATTCTTTAGTTTCTTTATCGATATGTTTATAGTATTCCAAACGAATCGGCGCTAGACGTTTCCGTTTCTTCAGAATCGTCTTCATATAGTCCCGATAGTCTTCATCTTCATCCATTTCTTGGGTATTTAAGTTGATATCGGCATTGCGCGTTACACGAATAATCGATTTAGAAAGAATTTCATACGAATTAAAGACTTTATGCACCATATGATAGATCATATGCTCAACTAAAACATAGGATCCTTGCATATCTGGTACATAAATGACTCGTGTTAAATAGTCGGGTACTGGAACAATCCCAAAGACTTCCTTATCCTTTTCTTTTAAACGAACAATAATGTATTGCGCTTTGTTTAATAAATGTGGAAAAGGATGTTGCCAGTCAAGAATCAGCGCTGATAAAAGCGGAGCTACCTGGCTGTCAAAATAGTCTTCCATCCATTTTAACTGCTTTTTATTGAGCTGACTTTTAGAAAGTCGGGCCATATGTAATGATTCCAAGGTATGATTGATGTTCTTTTCCACTTCATCTTTTTTGGGATATAAATCCGCAACTACAGAATAAATGGCATCCAGTTCTTCACCTGGTGTCATAAAACTTCGATGGTCTTTGTGCTTTGGTTCTACAAGTGATAAATCATATAAAGAACCACAGCGAACCATAAAAAATTCATCTAGGTTGCTACAAAAAATTGCTACGAATTTTAATCTTTCTAATAAAGGAATTCTTGGATCAGCGGCTTCTTCTAAAACTCGTTGATTAAAGTATAACCAAGATAATTCCCGATCTTGCATAAATGTCATTGTTTTAATATCCTTTCTAGGACATATCCTTCTCTTACCCCAAACATCGATACTTGAATATGTTTTGCCTGGGTAAGATCAAGTAAAGTATCCACAATCAATAAACCTGTAAATAAAGTATGGACACGATCTGCCTTTACTTTTAAAAAGAGTCGAATCACTTCTTTACTAGGTCGATTCAATAATTCATCCACTAAAGAATGAATCATATTACTATCTATATCATAGCTTTCTGGATTCATTTCATCTAATCGAATTAATAAACTACGAATCGCCCGCATACTTCCACCGGTAATTGTCAAATTATCGACTTTCTTTTTCTTTTTTATACAATCCGTAAATTGATTTTCAATCTCTTTACGGATTGCACTGGCTTCTTTTTTGTTGGGAATGATTTGATCTACATACTTTTGATAGAGATTTAAAGACCCAATAGGCAAACTAATTGGGTCCATCGGTTCTTTTTTCTTAAAGCGAACGATTTCGGTACTACCTCCACCCGTATCAATATAATATCCATTTTCAAATTGGATTTTACTGAGGGCTCCTTTAAAAGATAACCTGGCTTCTTCTTCCCCTGATAATAAATCAATGGACACATCGCAGGTTTTTTGTATATACGCTAAGACTTCTTCGGTATTTTCAATATTTCTTAAAGACGCTGTCGCAAAAACATGGAATCCATCTAAATGCAGAGCTTGTGCCGTATCCTTAAAAGATAATAGACAATCTTTTAGGGCATCCATACCCTCTTTTGTATAACGTTTCTTTTTAATATAAGCGACAAGACCTACTGCCTCTTTTTTTGATAATAAGTTTTCAAATGTTTGGTTTTCTATTCGATAGATATTCATACGAATCGTATTTGATCCGACATCTACAATTCCAACAAGCATAAATTCCCTTCTTTCTATTTAAGTATAAAGATGCATTGTATGCTTTTTGTAAAGTCCATGTAAAAGCGTACAGAAAAAAAAGAAAGTGAAAAAATCACTTTCTTACTTAGTTAAATATTCATCAATGGAACTAGCTGCTTTCTTTCCAGCTCCCATTGCACTGATAACTGTAGCTGCACCGGTTACGGCATCACCACCAGCATAGACACCATCTTTAGTTGTCATTTCGTTTTCATCAACAACTAAACATCCGCGACGGTTGACTTCTAGACCAGGTGTCGTTGAACGAATCAATGGGTTTGGACTGGTACCAATGGCCATAATCATACAATCTGCTTCGATTTGGAATTCACTACCTTCTACAGGAATTGGTCTTCTTCTTCCTGAAGCATCCGGTTCACCAAGTTCCATCTTAATGCATTCTACATGCGATACCCATCCTTGATCATCTCCAATTACCTTTACCGGATTATTTAATAAATCAAAGATAATACCTTCTTCTTGGGCATGTTCCACTTCTTCTTTACGTGCAGGTAATTCTTCCATACTACGACGATAGACAATATGAACTTCTGCCCCTAGACGTCTAGCACAACGGGCTGCATCCATGGCAACATTTCCACCGCCAACGACAACACATTTCTTTGGATGGTAGATTGGCGTATTACTATCTTCTTTATAGGCTTTCATTAAATTGATTCGAGTTAAAAACTCATTGGCACTAAATACACCTTTTAAGTTTTCACCCTCTAGGTTCATAAAGCGTGGAAGACCAGCACCAGAACCTACAAATACAGCTTCAAAGCCATCTTCTTCCATTAATGCATCAATGGTATCACTGCGACCTACGACAAAGTTGGTAACAATATTGACACCTAAAGCTTTTAAGTTTTCGATTTCTTTACGAACAATGTCTTTTGGTAAACGGAATTCAGGAATTCCATACATCAATACACCACCAGCTTCATGTAAAGCTTCAAAAATTGTTACTTCATAGCCTTTCTTCGCTAAATCTCCGGCACAAGTTAAGCCAGAAGGCCCTGCACCAACAATCGCTACTTTATGACCATTGCTTTGTGGTTTTACGGGTTTTTCTTGGGTATGTTCGCGATGGTAATCGGCAACAAAGCGTTCCAAACGTCCGATTCCTACCGCTTCATGTTTAATGCCTCGAACACAATGTTTTTCACATTGATTTTCTTGAGGACAAACACGACCACAAACCGCAGGTAAACTAGAAGTAAGGGAAATCACTTGATAAGCCCCTTCAAAATCTCCGTCTTTCACTTTTTCAATAAAATCGGGAATGTGGATATTTACAGGACATCCACTGACACAAGGTTGATGTTTACAATGCAAGCAACGTTGTGCTTCATAAATTGCATCTTCTTCGGAATAACCCATCGCAACTTCTTCAAAGTTGGAGCGACGTACATTTGGATCTTGGACGGGCATTGGGGTTTTCTTAGGATCCATATTAGGCATTATGCTACCTCCTTTTTCAACAAGTTACAGCTCTTCTCGCGGGCATGTTTTTCAAAATCTGCATAGGTGCGATTTCGTGACATTGCTTCATCAAAATCGACAAGATGACCATCAAAATCTGGTCCATCTACACAGGCAAATTTCATTTCTCCACCAACAGTCAAGCGACAACATCCACACATTCCCGTTCCATCAACCATAATTGGGTTCATAGAAACAACGGTTGGAATATTATATTTCTTTGTCGTTAGACAAACGAACTTCATCATGATCAATGGTCCAATCGCAACAACTTCATCAAATTGTTCTCCGGCATCGATGAGCTCTTCTAGTTTATTGGTAACTAAACCTTTTTCTCCACATGATCCATCATCACTCATTAAGTAATAGTGATCAGATACAGCTTCAAATTCCTTTTGCAGGATCACAAGATCTTCATTTCGGAATCCGACAATTGTTGTAACATCGGCACCTGCTTGTTGAAAAGCTTTAGCCGTTGGATATGCGATAGCACAACCAACACCACCACCGATAATACAAACTTTTTTATTTCCATCAATTTCGCTTGGTTTTCCTAGAGGACCAACGAAATCATGAATTGAATCTCCAACTTCTTTGGCATTTAATAATTCTGTCATGCCACCAACAATTTGGAAAATAATTGATACAGTTCCCTTTTCTGGGTCTGAATCTTCAATTGTGAAAGGAATTCTTTCACTATCCTCGTTGACACGTAAAATAATAAATTGACCAGCTTTTGCACGCTTTGCGACAAAAGGTGCTTCAACAACTAATTTTGTGACCGTAGGATTTAAAACCTCTTTTTCAAGAATTTTATACATTTTTCATCACCTATCCAACGTGCATTATACATAAAATTGCGCTTTAAGTCACGAATGATAATTCTTTCACAAAAAAACACCTGACTATCAGGTGTATACAATTACTTTTGTTCTTTTAACAACATCAACCCTCTTTGTTCGATATTTGGATCAAAATACTGCATAGGTGGATTATCGCTTGTACCTTTGGTGTAATTACGGTTATTGATAAAAGTTAAGAAATCTCCTTCTTTACTTAAATCATCGAGACAATCCAAGAATAAATTGATGGCGGTTTGAGCTTGGACTAAAGCCTTGTCATATAATTCAAAGAAACTATCGGTACTAGTCTTTGTACAATCACAAGGATGACACCAAGTTTCATGCAGTAAGTTACAGATGTCGCATGGATCATTTGGTTTATCTGGAATAATCATAGCTGAAATCAAACCATCTAAATGGAGTTTCTCTTCCATATTGGATAAGCGTTTGAGTTTTACACCAGATTGATCATACAAGGCTTTTTGACAAAGAGCCCAGTCATTTAAGGCTTCTAAGATTTGATGGGGTTTAATGTCCGTATCATAAACAGTTTTAGCGCCTTTGACATACAAACGCGCAATCGAGCGTACATCATCAATATCTACTTCACAGATCTTATAGGCTTTAAAATCTTTAATTGTCTTTTCCTCTTTAACTTTTAAAAGAATCGCATCAAGTAAAGATTCGATTTTATGGTGGCGGAATTTAGAAATCGTATCGCCAGATCCGGTACGATAGAAAATATATGGATGCGTAACCGAATCCAAAGCCCAATGGCTTAGTAAACCCATCATATACGCAATTTCATCTTGTTTCACTTGTGGATCGCTTTCTTGACGAATGACATTTAAACAAGATTTAAAGAACGAATTGATTTCTTTCCGATGACAATAAGTACCTAAAGCGCGTACTTGACTCTTTTCTTTCAAGTTTTTGGGATTTACCCCATGAAAGTATAGAAAATCAGGACCATTGGCACCAATTTCATACAGTGCTTGATTAAAATTCACTTTTTGTACTTGTTCATCCGACAAAGACTTTTCCTTTAATTCCCGTGCAAATAAGACATGAGTAATAATATTTGGCATATTTAGCCCTCCTTGACTGCTTTTAACAGTCCATGATATACCACGTATTCTGCATACGTATCCATTTGACAATAGGTACGGATGTTTTGACGAATTATAGAACGCTTCTGTTCGTCTGCTTTTTCAAAGTTTCGATACGCATATACCGCATTCAACCCATCTTTAATAGATAGTTGGTTATAAGAAACCGAATCTGTAAAAATCGGGAGAATATTCTTTAAAGAATAATGCCCATGCATGCGATTATCATAGTATAGACCACATTCAAAAGGTTTAGATAAGTCGATCATGCGATCGTAAATTTGCGCTAAATCATCGGCATATTGAGGAAACTGTTCTCCTAATTGAATCAGACGTAGTTTTTCGGCTCCCTCCATATTATAAACCAAGATGCTTCCTGTTTTAGGAACAGAAGAAATCAAAGATTGAATAAAAGCCTCGCGACAATCCCCATAATCGAAGAAGTCCAAATGGGTTAAGTTTTGATCTTCATCTTCGACATGTAAACTGTATTGAAAACACAATACATCAAATGGTTTCATATTCTTATAGGGTGGAATCGCAAAAGTATCCCATTCAAAATCCAGGTAAGAAATCGGTTCTTGCAGCTTTTCCAACCACGTTTTAATGGCTACATGATCGATAAATAGTCCATTCTTGCTGGCCATGTATTGCGCATATTGTAAACGAAATCCTTCTAACAATTTAGGATCTAGTTGACTCACATGTTCAATACCCGATTCTAAAGCCTGGAGCTTTTTCGATGAAGTAGTTAAAAAAGCAATCGAATCATCGGGAAGCGTTGAATCATCAAAACAAGATTCATAAAAAGGACAGCGCCGACCTTGGGTACAGCGTTTATTCCGTTCAGGTTTATGATTCGGCAAGTTTTGCAGCAAAGCTTCAGTTTGTTCAATCCAGCTATCTAAATCAAAAGTTTCCTTTTCCATACAAGCATCAATGGATAAATGTAGATTATTTCTTCGATTAAATAAACAATCGGAAACTAAAAAGAGTTGATTTAGATCCAGATCATCTTGTCGAACATAATCTTTATTTAAATAGAGGATCTTATGTTTTGTGATGGAAATACCTAGATGGGCCAGGATTTCTTTATTCACTTTCATCATCCGTGCTTCTTTTTCTTTTGGGAAAGCGGAAAGATATGGATAAATTGCTTCATAGCCATCCGCAATTTGCTTTAGGATGGGAATGCGCGTACGACAATCCTTATAGGAAAAACGTCCTTGTACAAGTATTCCATTTTTATGTAGAAGCTCTAAGGAAGTATTGTTTGAATCTCCGGTATGTCCACATGGTGCATCTTCTAAATGAAAGTAGCGCATCCAGGTTTTTGAAAATGGCTCCAACATATGATAGTAGCCTTGAAATTCCTCTTGCTTTTCCCTTTGGTTCTTTATGAAGTAAGGACAACGTTCAAAATGTAGTAAATCAGTAACATGTATCATTTTATTCACCTTTAGTATCATACGTTATCCTTGATAATTACGCAAAGTCGAAACTAAGCGTTCTTGGTATTCGTTCACGATTTGTTCAGGAGACAGGATGCGTATATCTTTTCCAAAAGAGAACAGTTGCCGATACAATAAGTACAAATCTTCAACTAAAAAAGAATAGATGTTCTCTTCCTCTTCACGGAAATCCAGACCCCAATAGGCTTCTTTAAAAAGCCGTAGAATCGCTGGACTGACCCAAACAGTAACGCGATAAAATTCCCCTTTAATCAAAGAATTCTTTCCTATATGTGCTTCGACATGAAAATCCACATCGCGTGTAAAACGTTTTTCACTGCATACGACTTTTTTCATGCGTTCACTGGAAAAACGATACATACGATAATCTTGACGGGTATGGTTATAGCCGAGTACATAATACGCATCGTGATAATGAATCAACTCATATGGATCAACCAAATACGTTTCACTAGCTTGTTGGCGCTTGGCTTGATACGTAAGTTCAATGGAGTGATTCATTTCAAGGGCATCTTGTACGGTATGTAACATAGATAATTCCTTTTTTGACATTTGGATATTTGGATCATCCATATAAATCGGAAAAATCAAATTCATATCGCGACTTGAATTTAATACTTTATTTACCGCCGAATTAAAGCTTGATTTTTTTTCAAACTGCTGAGTTTGAATAAAATGTTTAGCTTCTAAAAGGGCTTGTTCTTCTTGTTTATCTAAACGCAAGGCCGGGAAAATACTTGTTTCATCGAGATAATACCCACCATATCGGCCTTTGATTTCTTGAATATTGTAACCAGCTGTAATCAATTCCCTTTTATATTCACGAATATTCCGGGGATTTACTTCCAAAGCCTGGGCTAATTCTTTGGAGTTAATGGGACTTTGTTTCGTTGCATTGGCTTTTAATATGAGCAACATTCTTATACATAAACTTGTTCGATTCATATCTTACTCCGTTTCATTTTCTTCCATACGAATACCGCGTTTTTTAAATTGGGTAAATTCGTATTCTTGCATCAAGCGATAAAGGGAAGAAAAAACTGGTATAAAGACAATCATACCTAATACCCCACCAATGCTGGCACCTACGGTAATAGCCACTAATACATACATGGATGGTAGACCAACCGACTTACCAACAACATTTGGATAAATGAAATTTCCTTCCACTTGTTGGATGCAGATAAACATCACAAAGAAAGTGATCCCTTGTGTTGGACTTTGGGCAAATATTAATAGCGAACAAAGAAAAGCTGCAACTAAGGCACCAAACATGGGAACTAGCGCCGCAATTCCAATCACAAAACCACATAAGAATGAATAAGGTAAGTGGAGTAAAGTACTTCCAATAATAACCAGTGAGGCCAGAATTACGCATTCCAGTAAGGTTCCTCCAATGTAACGAGCAAAGGTATGTTTAAAAACTTGATATATATGATTTGTCTTGGCATAAGCATTTTCTGGTAAAACCGCATAAAAGAAATGATGCATATCGGTTAAGAAACGCTTCTTATTAAAAATCACAAAGATCGAAAAGACAAAACTAATAAAGAAAGTCGTTACCCAGGAAATCGTAGTCGAAATAATCGAATTGACTTGACCGACAAAGGTATTACTACCAAAAATCAGTTTGCTGGTTTGATCTAGATAACCGACCATCGTCTGGGTATCAATTTTGGATAAATCAATATGTGCAACGAACTGATACAAAGACTTAGAATGTTTCGTCAAACGCAAGGCAAGCGTTTTTAAGTGTGTCGCAATCAAAGGTATATTATTGACTAATTTTTCAATAGATAAAACCAGTTGCGGAATAATCGCAATAAAGAAAGCAATAAAGATCAGTACAAAAATGATAATCGATAAAAGATTTGCGAAAGTACGTATCCGCTTCGTTTCCTTTTTCTTGGTAATAGCTTTGTATACACGAATTAAATTATTGGAAATAATGTTAAAAACAAACGCAAAGCCTAAGCCGATAAAAAAGGGAAATAAAATAGAAACGATCCACGCAAAGAACGTTAAAATTTTCTCTATATTGATTACAAACAAGATAACTAGCGCAATGAAAATCACCATGTATTGGCAAAATTGCACAAGTTTTTTATATTCTCTTGGTGCATGAAACATGACATCACATCCTTTGGTTTAATTCTACATCATACTTGTCAAATTACAAGAAACAGAAACAATTGTAAAGGCTTTCGGAGTGTTGAAATGTCTTTCATTTTTTGTTTACAATTCTTGCATTTGGGATTAAAATAGTCGACATTGGAGGATTCGATTATGACAAAATATATCTTTGTGACAGGTGGTGTTGTATCAGGTTTAGGAAAAGGTATAAGTGCTGCCAGTTTAGGACGTTTATTGAAAGCACGTGGCTATAAAGTGACTTCGCAAAAGTTAGATCCATATATTAATGTGGACCCTGGTACGATGTCACCTTTGCAACATGGTGAAGTATTTGTGACGGAAGATGGTTTAGAAGCCGATTTAGACTTAGGCCATTACGAACGATTCATCGACGAAAATTTACATACCTATTCCAATTTAACGACCGGTAAAGTGTATTGGAATGTCATTAATAAGGAACGTGATGGAAAGTACTTAGGCCAAACAGTTCAGGTCATCCCTCATGTGACCAATGAAATTAAATCCTTTATTCATCAAGCTGGTAAACATGCCAATGCGGACTTTGTGATTACCGAAATCGGAGGAACGACTGGAGACATTGAAAGTCTTCCCTTCCTGGAATCTATTCGTCAAATTCAATTAGAAGTTGGTCGTCAAAATTGTTTATTTATTCATGTAACCTATATTCCTTATTTGGAAGGAAGTAAAGAATACAAGTCAAAACCTACTCAACATAGTGTAAAAGAATTACGTTCGTATGGAATTAACCCAGACATTATCATTACTCGTTGTAATGAAAAAATTCCGGCATCGGTCTTAAATAAAATCAGTTTGTTCTGTAATGTCGATCAAGAAAGTGTTATTGAAAATATTACCTTGGATTCTTTATATGAAGTTCCATTAATGTTGGAAGAACAACATCTAGCCGATATTGTTTGTAAGAAAATGGATTGTCAAATTCGTAAACCTGATCTTAGTGAATGGAAAGCCATGGTAGATCGTATCAAACATCCGAAACAAACCGTACATATTGGTTTAGTTGGAAAATATGTCGAATTGCATGATGCCTACTTAAGCGTTTCCGAAGCGCTTTATCATGCTGGTTTTGCGAATTCTGCCAGTGTTAAAATCCATTGGATTGATTCGGAAGGATTAACCCAAGATAATCTAGGCGAAAAATTAAAAGGTATTGATGGTATTATCCTACCTGGTGGTTTTGGAGATCGTGGAATAGAAGGTATGATTCAAACAGCCATTTATTGTTACGATCATAAAATTCCTTACTTTGGTATCTGTTTAGGTATGCAAGTGGCAGCGATTTCATTTGCCCGTAATGTATTAGGTTATAAAGATGCCAACAGTTTTGAATTTGATGAAACTTCGGATCATTTAATTATCGATTTCATGCAAGATCAAAGCAATGAAATGCGTAAAGGTGGAACTATGCGTCTAGGCGCTTATCCTTGCCAGTTAAAACAAGGAACCAAATTATATGCCTTGTACAATCAAGATTTAATTCAAGAAAGACATCGTCATCGTTACGAATTTAATAATTTCTATCGTGATGAATTTGAAAACCATGGAATGATGATTGCCGGTACAAGTCCGGATCAACAATTAGTGGAAGCTATTGAAGCGAAAGATCATCCATTCTTTGTCGGTGTGCAATATCATCCAGAATTCAAATCCCGTCCGAACCGTCCACATCCAATCTTTGAAGGATTCATTCAAGCATCCTTACAAAATCAAGACTAAGATGAAAAATCTTAGTCTTTTTTTACAGTAAGCGTTTGTCATACATTCTCTTTAAAAACACTTTATGATAAAATACAGCCATGGAGGAAAATTGGAAAATGAAAATAGTTGACGATTATTTTGGATGCAATGTGTTTAGTTTGGACACAATGCAGAAATACCTTCCCCATTCAACCTACAAAATCATGAAGGATGTAATGGAAAATGGGAAAGAATTACCCAAAGAAATTGCAGACATCGTTGCCAATGCAATGAAAGATTGGGCCATCGAAAAAGGAGCGACACACTTCACACACTGGTTCCAACCAATGACAGGAATCACCGCAGAAAAGCATGACGCCTTTATTAATCCATCGGGTCCTAATTCGGTCATTAGTGAATTCCGAGGAAAAGAATTAATTAAAGGAGAACCCGATGCTTCCAGCTTTCCAAGTGGCGGGTTAAGAGCTACTTTTGAAGCCAGAGGATATACGGCATGGGATCCTACAAGTTTTGCGTTTGTGAAAGATAAAACCCTGTATATCCCTACCCTATTCTGTTCTTTTGATGGATCAAGTCTAGATAAAAAAACCGGCTTATTGCGAAGTATTGATGCACTAAATGCCGCAGCTGTTCGCTTATTAAATATTCTTGGTTACAATACAAAAAAGATTAATGTAACTGTCGGACCGGAACAAGAATACTTCTTAATTGATGAAAAGATGTATAAACAACGTTTAGACCTGATGGTAACGGGACGTACTTTATTTGGTTGCCCACCAGTCAAAGGACAAGAGTTGGATGATCATTATTTTGGTAATATCAATGAACGCGTAAAAGCTTTTATGGAAGAAGTAAATGAGGAATTGTGGGAGTTAGGTGTCTATGCCAAAACCGAACATAAAGAAGTTGCTCCTTGCCAATTTGAGTTAGCGCCTGTCTACTCTTCCCTAAATCTTTCCTGTGATCAAAACCAGTTGACCATGGAAGTCTTAAAGAAGGTCGCAAAACATCACGGCTTGGTATGTTTGTTGCATGAAAAACCTTTTGACGGTGTCAATGGATCTGGAAAACATGATAACTGGTCCTTTAGTGATGATAAAGGCCATAATATTTTAGAACCAGGTGATAGTCCAGAAGATAACATTCGTTTCTTAACCGTATTAGCAGCTATTATTAAAGGTGTTGATGAATATCAAGATCTTTTACGCTTAAGTGTAGCCTCAGCCGGTAATGACCATCGTTTAGGTGCTGATGAAGCTCCTCCAGCTATCATCTCCATTTACTTGGGCGAAGAGCTAACCGCTATTCTAGAAGCCATTGAATCTGGTAGTGAATATATCGATCATTTCAATACCAAACTGGAACTAGGTGTATCCAGTCTTCCATTGATTGCCAAAGATACAACCGACCGGAATCGTACCAGTCCGTTTGCGTTTACAGGAAATAAATTTGAATTCCGTATGTTAGGAAGCGAAGACAATATTTCTTGTCCAAATACCATTTTAAATACCATTGTGGCAGAAGAATTAACTCAATTTGCGACAGAATTAGAATGTTGCAAATCTTCGAACATTACCGAAGCTACAATTCAATTAATTCGTCGTACCCTAAAAGAACATAAACGAATTCTATATTCAGGAAATGGTTATTCGGAAGAATGGCGCCAAGAAGCTTTAAGTCGCGGTCTATTAGAATTTAAGACAGCTGCAGATGCCTTAGTGCATTATACGGATCCTAAGAATTTGGAATTATTTAAACGCCATAATATTTATTCAGCTAGTGAATTACATGCACGGGAAAACATTCTTTTGATGAATTACTATCAAGTCATTCACATTGAGTCAAAAACAATGGTTTATATGTTGCGTAAACAAATTCTACCAGCCGTCTTTGCGTACCAGGCACAACTTGCCGATATTATGCAAAGTAAACAAGCAGTTGGAGTTTCGGTAGCGATGGAACAAAAAATGATGCAAAAAATCAATGCACCATTAGAAACGCTAGATACTTTATTAGAACAATTGGAAGAAATCAACGCTAAAGACGTAAATGAAGCTAAAGCAGCTTCAACATTTGCCGCTACTGAAATTCTTCCACTTATGGAAACCATTCGTCAACTTACGGATACAATCGAAAGTAATATGCCAAAGAAAGCTTGGCCAATGCCAGATTATAACGACATCTTATTTCAGTCATTTGACTAAAACACAAAAGAGGATCAATTGATCCTCTTATTTTAATATATAAGCACGATATGCATCTAGTTGAATCGTATGATCTATAGCTATCGTTTTATCAGTTAGTAAATCTGTTTTTTCACCACTAAAGTCCAATGGGAATGTGCAAGGCTTTTCATCAAGATTGATACAAACCACGCAGTCATTTCTTTGATAGATACAAGCTGTATTGCTGATGGCAATTTGTTTATAGTTGGCATTATGGAAAGCTGCTTCAGATTTTTTAATCGCAATAAGTTTTGCGATATAATCGGTTAATTCATTCCATTGACAGGCTTCAACAGCTGGACGCAATGCTGTGTCATTAGCATTTTTTTGCCCTTCTATGCCCCATTCACTGCCATAGTAAATACATGGAATCCCTGGCATAGTCATCAACATTGTATAAATCAAAGGTAGATGCTTTTTATTCGTCAATACAGAAGCAATTCGCACTACATCGTGATTGTCTAAGAAATTCCATAACATTTTTCCGGTATATAGACACCAGGGATCTTGGCCAAATTGTCGATTGAGCGAGTACAAGATTTCAAAGAAGTTTCTGGAATTAAAGCTTGAGTAAAGTCCTTTATAACATTCATAGTTGGTACAACTATCTAACATGGCATCATTCATCCAAACATTGTAATCTCCATGTAGGGTTTCCCCTAATAAGAAAAAGTCGGGATTTTTTGCCTTACAATGACTTCTTACTGTTTTTAGAAAATCATGATCCAGACAATACGCCACATCAAAACGAATGCCATCAATACAATAGTAATCCATCCATTCATCAATGACTTTTAATAAATACGCTACAAGTTCAGGATTTTTTAAATTTAATTTAACGAGAATTTCATTACCTTCCCAGTTTTGATACCAAAAGCCATCATTGAAACTGGTATTCCCGTTAAAATCAATAAAGAACCAATCTTTATACGGACTGTTTTCGCGTTTTTCTAACACATCTTTAAACGCGAAGAATTCTCTTCCCACATGATTAAATACCCCATCAAAAAGGACTTTAATGCCTTCTTGATGATAGGCATCGAGAACTTCTTTGACATCTTCATTGGTTCCCAGGCGACAATCTACTTGAAAGAAATCTGTCGTATCATAGCCATGGGAAATCGATTGAAACAAGGGGTTAAATAGGACACCCGAAATTCCCAGCTTCTTTAAATGCGGAATCCACTTCTTTGCTTGAAGAAAACGGTGTTCTAATTTTACATCGTTAGTAAAAGGAGCTTTGAAAGCTCCTAAAGGATATATTTGATAAAATACACTTGCATCTGTCCACATAGAATTCTCCTTTACTGAATAATATCGGCTGCTTGAATAGGAATTAAGTCAAATAAATCTTTTGGATTCATCTGAATCTGACAACCAATCTTTCCCCCGCTAAAATAAATAGAATCAAATGTCAGGGCAGTCTCATGGATAAAGGTTGAAAAAACCTTTTTCATCCCTAAAGGAGAACAACCGCCACGAATATAGCCAGTTATTTTATTGATATCTTTGACATGAATCATATCCACCTTTTTCACGCCAGCAACCTTGGCACATTTTTTTAAATTCAATTCATGATTTACCGGAAGCATAAAGACAAAGAACTCTTTGGTGTTTGCCTGGGTAACCAAAGTTTTAAAAACTTTATTTGGATCTTCATTCAGACAATTGGCAACGCTGATTCCATCTACAGCTTCATTTCCGTTGTGTTCATATAGAGATACGGAATACTTGATTTTATTGCGGTCTAAAAGCCGCATCGCATTTGTTTTTACTGTTTTCATGTATTTAAACCTTCAATCAATTGTTTCGCTACATCTACTTTAGTCAAAGAATTTTGCATCGATACCTGTTCAATATAATGATGTGCTTTATCTTCGGACCAATGGTAGCTTTCAATCAAGACCATTTTAGCACGATTTATCAATCGATCATCGTAGATTTTCTTTTTTAATTTAGAAATCTCCGCTTGATAGGCTTCAATTTCTTCTCTTTTGGTACGAAGAATTTCTAAAGCTTGTAGAATATCTTGGGCTTTAATTGGAAAAGCTAGCACAAAAATACCCGTATTCTGCAATTGATAAATGACTTGATCGTATGTTTTCGAACTCACCAAAACAAGCATTTCCGTATGAAAGGTCGCATGTATCTCGCGCGCTATCTTCCAGGCTGGACCTTCACTTAAGGCATCATGAATAATCAATAAATCACAATTCTGGGTGCGAAGACTATTCTTACACTGCAAAAGGGTAGGAAAAACACTGACTGGAGAATATAAAAAAGATGGAAGTAAAGTCTTGATCTTTGTACTAAAATCAGGTTTTGAACTAAGTACAAATACTCTTTCCGTCATAAAATCCCCTTTCTACAAATAAGCTTTTAAAATATTTTCAGGTACGTATTTCTTTACAAAATCCGAATTTTTAGCAAGTTTTTTCGCTTCTTTTAAAGATTGTGGCAAAACATCAAACTCCCCTGTTTCCTTAAATAAATTTAAAGAAGTAGGTTCCATGCAAGTCATATGTTTTTCAATTCCATCTAGACCAGCATAAATCAATAATGTATAAGCTAAGAAAGTATTTGCCAAACAATCTGGCGAACGCAGTTCCAAACGTTTATTTCCCGCCGGAATTCGAATCAAAGTAGAGCGGTTATTGTAACCCCAGGAAACATATTTAGGCGCTTTATCTTCACCAAGACGGTCATAAGAGTTCTCTGTCGGATTTAAAAATAAGGTGATTTCTTTAATATGATTCAGAATACCAGCCATAAATTCATCCATATGCGAATTGGTAGACATATTAATATGGAAACCATTACCGGCTTCTTCTTTTAAAGGCTTTGGCATGAAGTTAGCCACTAAACCATTGGCTTGCGCTACTGTCTTAATGACCCAGCGTAAGGTAGCTCCATCTTCTGCCGCTAATAAAGGATTATTGTAACGGAAATCAATTTCATTTTGTCCCGGGCCTTGTTCATGATGACTGGCCTCCGGTTCCATACCCATTTCCATCATATAATGACAAATTTGTCTTCGTACATCTTCCCCTTGATCAAAAGGAGCTATATCCATATACCCAGCCTGGTCTAAAGGCGTCTTTGTCGCTTTACCTTTTTCATCTAATTGAAATAAATAAAATTCGTATTCATTGCCACAACGAATTTCAATTTGGGCTTTTTTTGCCTGTTCTAAAGCTTGTTTTAATAAATAGCGTGTATCATTTTTATAAAGGGTTCCATCTGGATTGTAGATATCACAATACATTCGTACGACCGAACCATCAAAAGAACGCCATGGTAAAATCGATAAAGTTCGCGGTTCTGGAACTAAGAATAGATCACTATGGGCTTCATCGTTAAATCCTTCAATGGAACTGGCATCAAAAGAAATTCCTGTGGAAAAAGCACGTAATAATTCACTTGGTTGAATGGAGATATTTTTTTGATGACCTTTTACATCAAAAAACGCAAGACGGATAAATTTCACATTTTCCTCTTCTACATACTCCATGACTTCTTTTTGTGTAAGCATAACTTCACTTCCTTTCCATTTTTTTATACTACAAAAAGAACGTGACTTTCAAGATTGAAAAAGATAGAATGTAAAAAAATAAAATTTATTTTCAGAAAAGATTGACAATTGTTTACATGTGAGTAAAATAATACCCATAAACGACAACGGAGTCGACAAAACCTAGAAATAGGTTTTTGTTGTGCCGTTGTCTTTTTTTATATAAGGAGGATCGTTATGAATACGACTATTACGGATGTATTTGCGAGCAAAGTTTTTGATGAAGCAAAGATGAAGGATTATTTAGCCAAAGATACTTTTCGCGAAATTGAAAAGACCATTCGCGAAGGTAAACCCCTAAATCCAAAAATTGCCGAAGCGGTTGCACACGCAATGAAAGAATGGGCCTTATCAGAAGGAGCAACCCACTTTACGCACTGGTTCCAACCATTAACCGGAGTTACTGCAGAAAAGCACGATAGTTTCTTAAATCCAGGTAAAGATGGTGACATCGCTTTGGAATTCTCAGGAAAAGAATTGGTCAAAGGTGAACCCGATGCATCAAGTTTCCCTAGTGGAGGTTTAAGAGCTACCTTTGAAGCACGTGGTTATACAGCTTGGGACCCAACCAGCTATGTGTTCATTAAAAATGGTGTACTTTGTATTCCAACTGCTTTCTATTCTTATACCGGACATGCCCTCGATAAGAAAACCCCATTATTAAGAAGTATGGAAGCTATCGACATTCAAGCCCGTCGTGTTCTTAAACTATTTGGATATGATGATGTAAAAACCGTAAAGACCACGGTTGGACCAGAACAGGAATACTTCTTGGTCGATAAAGAATATTTTGAAAAACGAAAAGACTTAATGTATACAGGTCGTACTTTATTTGGAGCTGCTTGTCCAAAAGGACAAGAATTGGATGATCACTATTTTGGAAAAATTAATGATCGTGTCCAAAGCTTTATGAAAGATTTAAATTTGGAATTATGGAAATTAGGTATTCAAGCAAAGACAGAACACAACGAAGTTGCCCCAGCACAGTTTGAAATTGCCCCAATCTTCTCTACCACAAATATTGCGACAGACCACAACCAGTTAACAATGGAAATCATTCAGCGTGTTGCCAAAGAACACGGTATGGTTGCATTGCTTCATGAAAAACCATTTGAATACATCAATGGTTCTGGAAAACACAATAACTGGTCCTTATCGACGGATACCGGTGTCAATCTTTTGTCACCTGGCGATACACCTCAAAAAGATGCACAATTCTTATTGTTCTTAGTCTCTATTATCAAAGCTGTAGATGAACATCAAGATTTATTGCGTTTAAGTGTCGCAAGTGCTGGTAACGATCATCGTTTAGGTGCGAATGAGGCCCCTCCTGCAATTATTTCCATTTTCCTAGGTGATCAATTAACTAATATCCTGCAGGCTATCGAAAACGATGATTCTTACACAGAAGACGCTAATGACCGTATGCGTGTTGGCATCGATATCCTTCCTAAGATTAAAAAAGATTCGACTGACCGTAACCGTACAAGTCCATTCGCATTTACCGGAAACCGCTTCGAATTCCGTATGCCTGGATCTAGTGCTTCGATTGCAGGATGCAACATTATGTTGAATACAGCCGTTGCAGATGTATTAAGCGAAATGGCCGATATCTTAGAAAAAGCCGATGACTTTGATGCAACGTTACATAACTTGATCAAAGAAACGTATAAGAAACATAAACGTATTATCTTCAATGGTAATGGATATGACGATGCGTGGGTAGAAGAAGCTGAAAAACGTGGCTTATATAACTTAAAGTCAACTCCAGATGCGCTTCCTTACTCTGTCAAACCAGAAAATATCGCATTATTTGAAAGACAACATGTTTTAAATAAAGAAGAAGTTCTTTCTCGTTATGAAATTAACATGGAAGAATACACAAAGATTATCAACATTGAAGCTTTGACAATGTTAGATATGGCAAAGAAAGACATCTTACCGAGTGTAAGTCGTTTTACAAAAACTTTATTAGAAACGATTTCCAGCAAAAAAGCTTTAGGTATTGATGCAAGTTATGAAGAAGGATTTGTTCAAAAAATAAGTTCTAAATTAAAAGAAGCTTATACAGCGCTTGAGGACTTAGATAGCAAAACCAAAACATTCAGTGAAATCGAAGATTTCGAAAAAGCCGCATTCTATGTACGAGATGAAATTATTCCGGCTATGGATGCTTTAAGAGAACCATGCGATGTAATGGAAACATTAACGGATGCCAGTGAATGGCCATTCCCTACGTATGGAAAATTACTATACGGAATTATGTAAGGAGGATTTTCATGTGTACCATCTTTGGATATTTTAAAAATGATACAACGAAAGAGACAATTGAAAAAGCGTTACAAAAAACGATTACCCGAGGCCCCGATGACCAAAGAATTTCCCAAGTTAAAAATGGTTGGTTAGGTTTTCAAAGATTGTCCATTATGGGTTTATCCCCTGAAGGAATGCAACCATTCAAACGAAATTCGATTCAATTAATATGTAATGGTGAGATTTACGGGTTTCGTCCAATCAAAGATCGTTTGATTCGAGATGGTATTGAATTTAAATCAAACAGTGATTGTGAAATTTTAATCCCTTTATATGAACAAAAAGGTGTAGAAATGTTTAAAGAACTGGATGCAGAATTTGCCTGCATCCTTTACGACGAAAAAAACGATACGATCGTAGCTGCCAGAGATCCAATCGGAATTCGTCCATTGTATTATGGTTACGATAAAGAAGGTAACATTGCCTTTGGTTCAGAACCAAAAAATATTATTGATCTTGTGGAAAAGGTCCTTCCTTTTCCACCTGGTCATTATTACATCAATGGCAAATTTGTGTGCTATCGCGATATGCGAGAAGTCAATGAAGTTCATTCAGGTTCATTAGATACGATCTGTAAGAATATTCATGATAAATTAATTGCCGGTGTAGATAAGCGATTGGATGCCGATGCTCCGGTTGGTTTTTTATTAAGTGGGGGCCTCGATTCTAGTCTTGTTTGTGCCATTGCAGCCAGCCGCCAAGAAAAACCAATTCGTACTTTTGCGATTGGAATGGATATTGATGCCATCGACTTAAAGTATGCCCGTCAAGTCGCTAACTATATCGGTGCCAACCATACCGAAGTCATCATTAATCAAAACGATATAATTGATGCCATTGAACCAGTTATTCAAGCTTTGGCAACCTATGATATCACCACCATTCGGGCTTCCATTGGTATGTATTTAGTTTGTAAGTATATCCATGAACATACCAATATTCGCGTTTTACTATCTGGTGAAATCAGTGATGAATTATTCGGTTATAAATATACCGACTTTGCACCGTCACCAAGTGAATTCCAAAAAGAATCCGAAAAACGGATTCATGAAATTCATATGTATGATGTGTTAAGAGCCGATCGTTGTATAGCCGTAAACTCACTAGAAGCTCGTGTACCTTTTGGTGACTTAGATTTTGTCGAATACTGTATGTCCATCGATCCAGAATTAAAGATGAATAAATATGGAAAAGGTAAATATTTACTTCGTCATGCCTTTGAAGAAGATCAACTTTTACCAGAATCAATTCTAATGCGAGAAAAAGCAGCTTTCTCAGATGCTGTAGGACATTCCTTAAAAGATGATTTAGCAGCTTATGCCGAACATCAATATACCGATAGTGAATACGAAACAAAGAAACAGAAATATACCGATGTAACACCAATCAGTAAGGAATCCTTACTCTATCGTGAAATATTTGAAAAGTATTATCCAAATCAAGCGCAGATGATTCCTGGTTATTGGATGCCAAATAAAACTTGGCCAGGATGTGATGTAGATGATCCATCTGCCAGAGTTCTATCCAATTATGGAGATAGTGGAAAGTAGAGAGGAAATGAAAATGAGAGAACACGATGCATGTGGAATCGGAATGATTTGTAACATCGATGGTCGTAAGACTCATTCGGTCGTTCATTCCGCTCTTCAAATTGTAGAAAAATTAGATCATCGTGCAGGTAAAGATGCAAGCGGTAAAGTCGGAGACGGTGTGGGAATTTTATTACAAATTTCTCATACCTTCTTTTCGCATATTGTCGAGTTCCCTTTGCCTTCTGCACGACAGTATGGTGTAGGAATGTTTTTCCTGCCCAACGATTATTTAAAGAAGAATCAAGCCAAACGTATTTTTTCAACCATTGCGAAAAGCCATGGTTGCCAAGTGCTAGGCTATCGAAAAGTTGACTGTAATCCAGAAATCCTAGGAAAGAAAGCTTTGGATTGCATGCCAGCCATTGAACAAGTCTTTTTAAGTCGCCCCGAAACATGTAAAACTGATTTCCAATTCGATCAACTTTTGTATGTCATTCGAAGAGAATTTGAGAAAAGTTCACCAAATACCTATGTTTGTTCCCTTTCTTGTCGAACAATCGTTTATAAAGGAATGTTCTTAGTTAACCAATTAAGAGAATTCTATAAAGATTTACAAGATAGTTCTTATCAATCCAGCATTGCGATTGTCCATTCAAGATTTTCAACGAACACAACCCCATCATGGCAAAGAGCCCATCCAAACCGTATCATTGCCCATAATGGGGAAATCAATACGATTCGTGGAAACATTAAGCGTATGATTGCTCGAGAAGAAAGTATGACTTCTCCATTCTTAGAAAAATATAAAGATATCTTATTGCCAGCCATTAACCAGACCGGTTCTGACTCAGCGATGTTAGATAATACCTTAGAGTTTTTAATGATGAATGGCCTACCTTTGGATAAAGCCGTTATGATCTGTATTCCTGAACCATGGAAACAAGTCCCATTAAGTCAAGATATTAAAAACTTCTATCATTACTATGCATCCATTATGGAACCATGGGATGGTCCAGCTGCCGTTATCTTTAGTGATGGAGATAAAGTAGGAGCAACCCTAGATCGAAACGGATTACGTCCTTGCCGTTATTATTTAACGAAAAACAACCAATTGATTTTGGCCAGCGAAGTTGGTGTCTTACCAATTAAAGATGATGACATTATTAAAAAAGATCGTCTAAAACCAGGACAAATTCTTTTAGTTGATACAAAGAAAAAGAAATTAATTCCAAATGCAGAATTAAAAGCCGATTATGCCAGCCAAAATCCATATGGTGAATGGTTGGATCAAAATTTACTTCATTTAAAGAGTTTGCCTGTCAAAGATAAACGCCCTCATATGTATGATCAATTAGAACGGGATCGTTTATACAAGAACTTTGGTTATACCTATGAAGATATTATGGACAACATGATTCCCATGATTCAAAGAAAATCCGAACCAATTGGATCAATGGGAACCGATATTCCTCTAGCTGTCATCAGTAATCAACACTATGGTTTATTCCATTACTTTAAACAACTCTTTGCCCAGGTAACTAACCCACCAATGGATTCTTTGCGTGAAAAAGTTGTGACCGATACGACTGTCTATTTAGGTGGTACCGGAAATCTATTGGAAGAAAAACCGGAAAATTGTAAAGTCTTAGAGATCAACAATCCAATTATTGATGAAAGAGATATGCATAAGATTCGTCAATTGAATCAAGATGGATTCCGCAATGAAACAATTTCGCTACTTTTCTATCGTGGTATGCCTTTAAAAGAAGCTTTGCACCTACTCTTTGTCGAATGTGAAAGAGCGTATCATCGTGGTACCAATATCTTTATTTTAAGTGACCGAGGTGTAGATGAATACCATATGGCTATTCCAAGCTTATTAGCCGTTAGTGCTTTGGATCAATACTTTGTACGTACGAAAAAACGTACCGCAATTTCCATTGTATTGGAATCTGCTGAGCCAAGAGATGTTCATCAATGTGCTTGTTTATTAGGCTATGGTGCAACTGCCATTTATCCATATTTGGCCCATGAGTGCATTCAAGAATTAATTGATAAGAAGATGTTGGATTCTGAACCAATGGCAGCTATTACAGCTTACAACAATGCGATTAAAGATGGCATTGTACATATTGCCAGCAAGATGGGGATTTCTACCCTTCAATCGTACCAAAGTGCGCAGATTTTTGAGTCCATTGGTTTATCTCAAGAAGTCGTCGATGAATACTTTACCAATACGGTAAATGAAGTTGGTGGAATCGGTCTAAAAGAAATCGAAGAAGATATCATGTATCATCACGATAAAGCCTTCGATCCGCTTGGATTATCCATTGATTCAACCTTAGATTCGATTGGATTCCATAAGCAGAGAAACAGTGAAAAAGCCGAAGATCACTTATACAATCCAAAAACGATTGTCTTGTTACAAAGAGCGACTAGAAATAACGATTACAATTTATTCAAAGAGTATACTAAACGCGTAAACGATGAGAATAAGCCACATACTTTACGTTCCAACTTCCAGTTTGTAGCTAAAAATAAACCTATTCCGATTGAAGAAGTTGAACCAGTTAGTGAAATTGTAAAACGTTTTAAAACCGGAGCAATGTCTTATGGATCCATTTCTGAAGAAGCTCACACCTGCATGGCCATTGCGATGAACCGCTTAGGTGGTAAATCAAACTCTGGTGAAGGTGGTGAAAAACCTGAACGTTATGGAACTGAAAAGAACAGTGCTATCAAACAAGTTGCCAGTGGTCGTTTTGGCGTTACTAGTGAATATCTTGTTAGCGCCAAAGAAATTCAAATTAAAATGGCGCAAGGGGCAAAACCTGGAGAAGGTGGACATTTACCAGGTAAAAAAGTCTATCCATGGATTGCGAAAAACCGTTATTCAACTCCTGGTGTAACATTGATTTCACCACCACCACATCACGATATCTACTCCATCGAGGATTTAGCGCAACTGATTTATGACTTAAAGAATGCCAATCCAAAAGCACGAATCTCGGTTAAACTTGTCAGTGAAGCCGGCGTTGGTACTGTTGCATGTGGAGTTGCCAAAGCAGGTAGTCAAGTTATTTTGATTTCAGGTTATGATGGTGGAACCGGAGCGGCCCCATTATCCAGCATTCATCATGCCGGACTGCCTTGGGAATTAGGTTTGGTTCAAGCCCATCAATCCTTGATTTCGGAAGGATTAAGACAAAGAGTTGTCATTGAAACCGATGGAAAATTAATGTCAGGTCGAGATGTAGCGATTGCGACAATGTTAGGTGCCGAAGAATTTGGCTTTGCGACTGCCCCACTTGTAACCATGGGATGTCGTATGATGCGGGTATGTAACTTAGATACTTGTCCATTTGGCATCGCAACACAAAATGAAAAATTGCGGAAGCGTTTTGATGGAAAACCTGAATACGTAATGCACTTTATGGAATTCATCGCTCAAGAAGTTCGTGAAATTATGGCAGAATTAGGTTTCCATTCCATTAATGAGATGGTGGGACGTTCCGATTGTTTGGAAGTACGTCATTCATCGAACGAACGACAGAATATGTTAGACTACAAAGCGATTCTCCAAAAGCCAGCCAATGTACACTTTGAAAAAGCTTACGACTTCCATCTAGAGAAAACTTTAGACCAAAAGACTTTAATTCCAGCCTTTGAAAAAGTCTTAAAGGGTTCAAAAGAAAAGGAAGTCAATGTAAAAATTTCCAGTACAAACCGTACCGTTGGTACCCAAACTGGTTTTGTGCTAACAAATACGCAACAAGCCTTTGACGATGATGCCTTTATCGTCCATGCCCAAGGTGGAGCTGGACAATCCTTTGGAGCCTTCTTACCAAAAGGTTTAACCTTTGAAGTCCAAGGAGATGCCAATGATTATTTTGGAAAAGGCTTAAGTGGTGGAAAGCTAATTCTTACGCCACCAAAAGCATCGAAACGTAAGGCCGAAGAAAATATCATCGTAGGTAACGTCGCCTTATATGGAGCAACCTCTGGAGAAGCCTATATTTCTGGTATTGCCGGTGAACGTTTCTGTGTACGAAATTCCGGAGCAACGGCTGTTGTCGAAGGTTGTGGTGACCATGGCTTGGAATACATGACAGGTGGAAAAGTTGTCGTACTAGGTAAAGTTGGTAAAAACTTTGCTGCTGGTATGTCCGGAGGTCTTGCCTATGTTTGGGATAAAGATCACGATTTATATCTGCAAGTCAATCATGAATTAATTAATCTTGAAATGGTTACATCAAAAACGGATAAAGAAGAGTTATATGCCCTTCTACAGAAACATAAAGCTTACACCAATTCCGCAATCGCAAGTGAAATCTTAGCCGATTACGAAAACAATTTAAAACACTTTAAAAAGATCATGCCAAAAGATTATGCCAAGATTCATGCTTTGATCAAAGAATATACAGATAAAGGCTATAATGCCCAAGAAGCTCAAATGAAAGCTTTTGAGTTTCTCTATTCCTAAGGAGGTAAAACATGGGAAAACCAACAGGATTTTTAGAATATGAACGGGTTTCTAATACATGGATGGAACCCTCCAAACGAATGGAGTCTTTCGAAGAATTTCAAATTCCATTAGATGAAAAACAAAGACGCCAACAAGCCAGCCGTTGTATGAATTGTGGCGTACCTTATTGCCAGTCCGCTATTGAGTTAAAAGGGATGGTCACAGGCTGTCCTTTACATAACTTAATTCCGGAATGGAATGATGCCATTTATCGTGGATACGATAAAATCGCCTTTGACCGTCTATTGAAAGTAAATCCTTTTCCAGAATTTACCGGACGTGTCTGCCCTGCCCTTTGCGAAAAAGCATGTTTAAATGGTTTAGATGGGCAAAGTGTTTCCATTCATGATAATGAGAAATACATCATTGAAATAGCTTATCAAAAAGGTTGGATGAAAGCCCAAATACCAACCGTGCGCACCGATCGAAAAATTGCGATTATCGGTAGTGGTCCCGCTGGATTAAGTGCAGCCTATTTGTTGAACCAAAGAGGCCATTCGGTAACCGTTTATGAAAAAGAAGACCAACCCGGTGGTTTATTGATGTACGGTATTCCAAATATGAAATTGAATAAAACCTTCGTAGAAAGAAGAATTGTTCTTTTAAAACAAGAAGGCATTAAATTTGTATGTAATACCGAAGTTGGAAAAGATATTACCCGTAAAGACTTAGAAAAAGAATATGATGCCATTATCTTATGCGTTGGCTCTAAAACACCAAGAGATCTGAACTGTAAGAATCGCAATTGTGAAGGCGTTTATTTTGCCGTAGATTTCTTGACTAAAAACACCAAACATTTATTAAATGACAAAGAAGCATATATCAACACGAAGAATAAAAACGTAGTTGTTGTTGGTGGTGGAGATACCGGAAATGACTGTGTAGGTACATGTATGCGACATGGAGCAAAATCGGTTATTCAATTGGAAATGATGCCAAAAGCACCCGATGAAAGATTAGAATCTAATCCATGGCCAGAATGGCCTAAGGTTTGTAAGACCGATTATGGTCAACAAGAAGTCATTGCCAAATTTGGTCATGATCCAAGAATTTATTCTACAACGGTTAAAGAATGTATCGCTAAAGATGGTCATTTGAAACAAATCAAAACCGTTCAAGTTGGATTTGTCGATGGAAAACTCACCGAAGTCAAAGGATCGGAACAAATCTTAGATTGTGATGTACTTTTAATTGCAGCCGGATTTGTAGGTGTCGAAAAGACAATAAAAGAAGATTTCCAATTAGAATGTACAGCCCGAAATGTATTTAAGGCAGACGAAAAATTCCAAACGAAAGCCGACAAGATTTTTGTTGCCGGTGACTGCCATCGTGGTCAGTCTTTAGTTGTTTGGGCTATTGCTGAAGGTAAAAAAGCAGCTGAAATGACGGATAAATTCTTAATGGGATATTCTTCCATTCAAAGTTAAAGTTCGATGGATTTAGATGCAGATAATGCATGTTTAGGAGAAATGCCGAAAAATCCCAAATGTTTGTTTTTCTTGTATCGTTATTTGTTGGTAAATATCGTGTTTTTTGAAAATCTTGCTAATGCCAGGCGAACGCTCTTGTGGTGTCAAATATCGTTCTATTTCGTGGCGTATCACCCCCTCCTATTAGCAGATTCTTAGCAAAAAGGGCATTAAAATACGTGACTTCAGAACGTCTGCGAACGGTTTTTCGTTCGGATGACGTTGCCCCTGCAACCATATTTATTCCCAAAGTTCATTAAAATGTCTATAAAAACGAATTAAATCACAACTCCTTTTTACATACTCAGTTACACGACTGGGATATGTAGGAAAGAGTTTTTATTATGAGAAAATTCATTTTTGTAAGTTTGTATTCGATACAACTGCATGCTATTTTTTGTTTAAAGGAATATGCTTCCAGCATAATAATGGTGAATACATGAACAATGAAATAATTAAGTTTGTGAATGGTGACTTACAGATTGATGTAATAATTTCTCCAAATGAGGAAACTGTATGGCTAACTCAAAAACAAATGGCAGAACTATTTGACGTTAAGTCACAAGCAATAACTAGACATCTAAAAAACATATACAATGATGAAGAACTATTTAAAGAAACAACTTGTTCCAAAATGGAACAAGTTCAAATTGAAGGTAATCGAAAAATAACTCGTAAAATGGATTTTTATAATTTAGATGCAATCTCATTATCGATGGAAAGCAAATTATTTCAGACAGTGCACTTATTACCATTACTTTAATGATTGCTGAATCCAGACCTGAAGAAAAAGAAACAATGGTCAAACTAGTAATGAATTTCTTAAAAATATAAGTCATCAAAAAATAAGTGAAGTAAGAATCATTTTCAGTATATTACTTCACTTATTTCAATTTTAGTGAAATGAATTATTAATTTAATTGAATTTAGTTAAGTTTTTCGTTATAATTTAATTAACTTAGTAAAGTGGAAAGGAGAAAATATGTTAAGTGTTGAATTAGATGATTTAATTAAACAAATTATTAAAACAAAAGCTGAATCTCAAACAGTTGAGGTAAAAGCTGCTCATGGTGGAACGCCAAAGCGCTTATATGACACTCTTTCAAGCTTTTCCAATCAAGATAGTGGTGGAATAATTGTATTTGGACTTGATGAAGCACAAGATTTTAAACCTGTAGGTGTATACGATTTACAAGATCTTCAGAAGAAAGTAACGGAACAATGTAATCAAATGGTTCCTCAGGTTCGCGCTATTTTCACCATTACCGAATATGAAGGAGCTAATATCTGCAGTGCAGAAATTCCTGCTGTCGATATAACAAATCGTCCTTGTTATTATGCAGGAGCAGGAAAAGTAAAAGGATCTTATGTCCGTGTTGGTGATGCAGATTTGCCAATGACAGACTATGAAATTTATAATTTTGAATCTTTTAAAGCCCATGTTCATGACGATGAAAGACCAATTGAACGTGCTACTTTGTCTTTATTAAGAGAAACTGATATTAATAATTTTATTCTACAAATGAAGATAAATCGTCCTGGTTTTTCAAAATTATCTGAAGATCAAATCTATGAATTGTTATCCATTACACGCAATACCATTCCTACATTGGCTTCTGTTTTAAACTTTGGAATTTATCCACAAGGATTGCTTCCCCAATTAGCAATAACCGCAATTGTTGTTCCTGGTAAGACAATTGGTGATATTACAGAGGACGGAATTCGTTTCTTAGATAACAAAAGGATTGAAGGCACTTTATCCGAAATGCTAGATGAAGCTATAGCCTTTTGCAAAAGAAACATGAAAGTTCAAACCATCATTAATCCAAATAGCGGAAAAAGAGAAGATCGAGTGGAATATCCAATGAATGCCATAAGAGAAACGATTCTAAATGCTTTAATTCATCGCGATTATAGTATTTATACAGAGGGGACACCCATTCAAATTTGTTTCTTCACCGACCGTTTAGAAATTCACAGTCCTGGAAGTCTATATGGAAGAATGACCGTAAATGATCTAGGAAAAGCTAGACCGGATCTTAGAAATCCTGCACTTGCAACAATGTCTGAATTCTTATTGAAAACAGAAAACAGATATTCCGGAATTCCAACAATTCGTAGAGAAATGAAAGAGTATGGATTGCCTGACCCTGTATTTGAAAATAAAAGAAATGAGTTCGTTGTTACGTTATACAACAAGCAAAAAGCTGAAACTAAGGGTACTGATGAGAATAATGATTTAATTTCTTTTTGTAAAACACCGAAGTCAAGAAAAGAAATTGCTGAACATTTGGGCATACAAACAATCGCTTTTGTTACAAAAGAATACATCCAACCCTTAGTTGATGCAGGAAAACTAACACTAACAATTCCAGACAAGCCTAAAAGTAAAAATCAAAAATACTATTCTAAATAAAATCGTGTTCTCCTTTTTACATACCAGTTAACCACTGGATATGTAGAAAGGAGTTTTTTTTATGCGTAAATGTAAAGTAATAGCCGTCACCAATCAAAAAGGTGGTGTTGGTAAAACTACAACTACGGCAAATGTTGCGATTGAATTTTCTTCTTTGAAGGAAGATGATCAAAACGAAGATAATGAAGGTTTTTCAAACGGAATCTAACGTACTTGATTAAAAAAACTAAAAAAGGACCGATTTCAATCTTTTCGCATCTGAATATCGGTCTTTTTTAGTGCTCAACTCCCTATTCAAAAAAAAGAGAGCTATCGGCTCTCTTCTAAGTATCTACGCATAGTTCGTGTATGAAGACCACCACGTAAGGCTAATAAAGCTTCTAAAAGCACTTGGCGTGGACAAGCTACATTCATACGTACAAAATTCTTTCCAGAAGGACCAAACTCACTTCCCTTTGATAAGAAAATTCCTTCTTTGCTACGTAGTAAATCACAAACACCATCTACATTATCAGTAAATTCCGAAAAATCAATCCATAATAAATAAGTAGCTAAGGAAGAAACCACATGAATTTCTGGAATGGATTCCTTAATAAATTCAGTGGCAATCTTTTTGTTTTCGGCAACATAAGCATTCATGGCATCGAGCCATTCTTGTCCATCTTCAAAAGCCGCAATAGAAGCATGCGCATTTAAGTAATCAGGATCAGTAATCATCGCTTGCGCAAAAGCTGTTTTGGCCTTTGCACAAAGATCTCCATTTGGAATGATGGCACAAGCGCTGGATAAGCCAGGAATATTAAAGGCTTTGGTTGCAGAAACAAGCGTAATACTATTATTCCAACAAGTATCATTGACTTTCATAAAAGGCATATAAGTAAATCCTGGTTGCACAATATCAGCATGGATTTCGTCACTAACGACAAGTACATGATATTTATCACAAAGATTTCCAATTTGTTCTAAGTCTGCTTTATCCCATAAATTACCAGTTGGATTATGGGGGTTGCATAAAATCATCATCGTAGTTTTCGGATTCGATAACTTTTGTTCTAGATCATTAAAATCTATAGAATAAGCCCCATTGATATAGAGTAAGGGATTGGTTTGTACATAGCGACCATTGCGTTCAATCAAATGATAAAACATATGATAAACAGGTTCCATCACTAAGACATTTTCCCCTGGTGCAGTAAAGCGTTGAATCATTACATTTAAGGCAGGTAAAACGCCAGTCACATACTGCATGCTGTTCTTTTCAAAACCGATGCCATGTCTTTGTAGCCACCATTTTTGAATCGATGTATAAAAACGATTTGGTAAAAGTGTATAGCCATAAAGATTATAGTCACATCGATCATGTACAACTTCTTGAATCGATGGAGCTACTTGAAAATCCATATCTGCTACCCACATTGGGTATTTTACCATCGCTGTATCCCATTTGAGAGAATCTGTTTCTCGACGATCTGTCGAATAATCAAAATCAAATTTCATAAACATCACCTGCACCTATTCTACCATATTAAGTAAACGATTTATATCTTAAAAAAGACTCTTCCGAATCTAAATACAGATAAGAAGAGTCTTTAATCTTTTCATTATTTGCTGGATTTAATCGCAGCTTGCGCAGCAGCTAAACGAGCAATTGGTACACGGAATGGTGAACAAGAAACATAATTCAAACCAACGTTATGGCAGAATTCAATACTCGCTGGATCTCCACCATGTTCTCCACAGATACCTAATTTAATATCAGGTCGCGTTTCACGTCCTGCTTTGGCAGCCATTTTAATCAACTTACCAACACCTTTTTGATCTAAGTGGGCAAATGGGTCTTGTTCAAAAATGTTCTTTGCATAGTAGTCTTGTAAGAATCCACCTGCATCATCACGTGAGAAGCCAAATGTCATTTGCGTTAAGTCATTCGTTCCAAATGAGAAGAATTCAGCTTCTTGGGCAATTTCATCAGCTAATAGAGCCGCACGAGGAATTTCAATCATGGTTCCAACATGATATTTCATATCAATTGAACTTTCGGCAATAATCTTGTCAGCCGTTTCTTTTACGACATTCTTTACATAACGAAGTTCAGCTACATCCCCTACTAATGGAATCATAATTTCTGGTTGAATGGTCCATTCTGGATGTTTAGTCTGTACACTAAGTGCAGCTTGAATAACGGCAGTTGTTTGCATTTCCGCAATTTCCGGATAAGAAATAGCTAAACGACATCCACGATGCCCCATCATAGGGTTAAATTCATGAAGACTGGCAATGACTGCTTTTAAGTCATCCAAAGGAATGTTCATATCTTTAGCCAATTGGGCAATATCATAAGAACTTGTAGGTAAGAATTCATGTAGAGGTGGATCCAAATAACGAATCGTTACTGGAAGACCTTGCATGGCTTCATAAATATTTTCAAAATCGCCTTGTTGCATTGGCAAGATTTTTGCCAGAGCTTTACGACGTTGATCTTCAGTTTTAGAAACAATCATCTCACGTACCGCTTTAATACGATCTCCTTCGAAGAACATATGTTCGGTACGAACAAGTCCAATACCTTCAGCCCCAAAGTTATATGCTTGTTTCGCATCACGTGGCGTATCTGCATTGGTACGAATCATCAAAGTACGACGTTGATCAGCCCATGCCATAAAGCGTTCGAAGTTACCACTGATTGAAACTGGGACTGTTTTAATTTCTTCACCATATACATTACCAGTAGATCCATCCACACTAATTACATCACCACGGTTATATTGTTTGCCATCAATGACGAAATAACCTTGGTCTTCATGCATTTCAATAGCACTACATCCAGCTACGCAGCAAGCACCCATACCACGAGCAACAACAGCTGCGTGACTTGTCATACCACCACGAACAGTTAAGATAGCCTCTGAAACATGCATACCTTCAATATCTTCTGGACTTGTTTCCAAACGAACTAAGATAACTTTAATTCCATTGCTGGATTTTTCAATAGCTTCTTCTGCACTAAATACGATTTCTCCACAACCAGCACCTGGACTCGCAGGTAAAGCACTGGCAATTGGTTTAGCTGCTTTTAAAGCTTTTGGATCAAACATAGGGTGTAATAAAGAATCCAATTGTTGCGGTTCAACCATCATCAAAGCTTCATCGGTTGTAATAGCGCCTTCATCTACCATATCACAGGCGATTTGTAAAGCTGCTTGAGCCGTACGTTTTCCATTACGGGTTTGAAGCATAAACAATTGACCTTTTTCAATCGTAAACTCCATATCTTGCATATTGCGATAGTGTTTTTCCAATGTATCGCAAATTTCAATAAACTTGTCATACGCTTGAGGCGCAACTTCTTTTAAATGATCAATCGTTTGTGGTGTACGAATACCTGCAACAACATCTTCGCCTTGGGCATTCATTAAGAATTCACCATAGAGTTTCTTTTCACCTGTACTAGGGTTACGGGTAAAGGCAACACCGGTACCACAATCGTTACCCATATTTCCAAATACCATCATTTGTACATTAACAGCAGTTCCCCAGCTTGATGGAATATTATTCATACGACGATAATAGATGGCACGATCGTTATTCCAAGAACGGAATACGGCTTCAATAGCGCCCATCAATTGTTCTTTTGGATCTTGTGGGAAATCCGTACCTAATTCGGATTTATAGAATTCCTTAAAACGAACAACGAGTTCTTTCATATCTTCGGCTGTTAAATCCAAATCATCCGTAATACCACGTTTTTCTTTGACCTCATCAATGATTTTTTCAAAACGCGATTTGTTCAATCCCATAACAACATCTGAGTACATTTGAACAAAACGACGATATGAGTCATACGCAAAACGAGGATTTTCCGTCATTGTAGCTACCGTTTCTACAACAACATCATTCATACCTAAATTTAGAATGGTATCCATCATTCCAGGCATACTTGCACGAGCTCCAGAACGAACACTAACAAGTAACGGGTTGGAAGTATCACCTAATTTTTTACCAGATTGTTCTTCTAATTTGTCTAAGTATTCAAAGATCTGTTTTTGAATTTCTTCATTAATGGTTTCTCCATCTTCATAATACTGCGTACAAGCTTCGGTAGTAATGGTAAAACCATAAGGAACTGGCATTCCTAAATTGCTCATTTCTGCTAGGTTGGCACCTTTACCACCTAGAAGTTCACGCATGTTTTCGTTTCCTTCACGAAATAAATACGTAAATTTTTTTGTCATAAACTTCTCCTTCTAATTTTTAATTGAAAAATCTAACCGCTTTCATGCTGACGAAATTATAACACAAAGGACGAAAAAATGCGAAAATAAGTGAAAAAGTATGCATTTTTTTCATACATTTTCAAAGAAATATACACATTCATCCATACATGTCTTCTTTTTTCCTGTGCTATAATGCCTTGGAGGTGAATGATATGGCCGAATTTGTATACGTATTATTACTATGGATATGCTCTGCCCTATTCTTTTCAAGTCGATGGGCATTTGATTATTTTGGATTGTCTTGTTTTGAACAAATCCCCTTTCATTTAAAAGTTTCTCTAGAAGGAACAAATACGGAATTTATTTTTGACTGGTTCAAAATGTGTGGGATTAAAAGTATCCTGCAAACCATTATTCTTGGATTCTGTTTACATTTTTCACAGCATCCTGACCGTTGGATTTTTCTTCTCTGTATCCTTTTAATTATAGGAGCTGGAAGCCAAGTTCATTTTTTCGAATGGATCATCAATCAATTTCGGAAAACCCAAATCTATGAAAAATATTTTGTAGATAGCCATAAAGTGGAATTAGAATTTCCCAAACAAAAACGAAACTTAATTGTCCTTTATGTAGAATCCTTGGAAACAACCTATACATCAAAGGAAAATGGTGGTGATTATGCCAGTGATCTAATTCCGGAGCTGTCAAAACTTGCGCAAGACAATATTAACTTCAGTCATCAAGATAAACTTGGTGGTGCACATATTGTAGCCGGTACTGGATGGACAACAGGTGGCTTAGTTGCGACAAATACAGGAGTTGGGTTAACGGTACCTTTATTATCAAAACGCTATAAAGAAGACACGCCTTTTTTAGCCCATACTTTAGCCTTAGGTGATATTTTAAAAGAACAAGGATACAATCAAGAATTCTTCATCGGATCAGACGCAAAATTTGGCGGTCGAAAGAATTTTTACGATACCCATGGAGCTTATACTATTTGGGATACAAATCGTGCTAAAAAAGAACTTCCCGAAAACTATCATGTTTTCTGGGGCTATGAAGATAAAAAGCTCTTTGCGTTTGCCAAAAAAGAAATTTCCAAACTTGCCCAACAAGAAAAACCTTTCAATTTTCAATGTTTAACGGTAGATACCCATCATCCCAAAGGCTATTTAGATGAAAATGCCAAAGAGATATATCCCGAAAGATTATCCAACATCATTCATTATGAAAGCCAACAAATCGGTGAATTCATTGACTGGATCAAAGCGCAGCCTTTTTATAAAGATACGACCATTGTAATTACTGGAGATCATACCAGTATGGCTGCAGAATACATCAACAAAACCTATGAGAAAGACTATGATCGTACAACCTTAAATATTTTTATCAATAGTCCGATAAAACCTCTTAAAGAAAAAAATCGCCAGTTTAGCAGTTTTGATATCTTCCCTACCTTACTAGCCAGTATGGGAGTAAAAATCAAAGGGGAAAGATTAGGCTTCGGAACAAATCTTTTTAGCAATAAAAAAACCATCCTGGAAAAGATGGATCAAAAAACTTTTGATTTAGAGTTACGTAAACAATCACAATATTATAAGGAGCACATTCTCTAATCCATCATTATCAAATAGTGCTAAAAAAGTAGGTATGGATGAAACAAAACAGATTCAAGCACAATATAAAAAAATGACGGAAACACCAATCCCCAAATTAATTACAACCTTAAGTATTCCAACCATCGTTTCAATGTTGGTCACAAATATCTATAACATGGCAGATACCTACTTTGTAGGGACATTAGGAACTTCAGCTTCAGCAGCTACAGGTGTAGTATTTGGCTTAATGGCTATCTTACAAGCCTTTGGATTTATGTTTGGACATGGAGCTGGAAGCAATATTGCTCGATAACTTGGAAACCATGATATTAGTGCTGCAAAAGTCTATGCATCTACTTCCTTCTGGGCTTCTATTCTATCTGGATTAGGCGTTATGATTTTAGGCATGATTTTTATGGAACCGTTCGTACGCTTATTAGGTAGTACGGATACCATTCTCTCCTACGCAAAAGACTATGAATTGCCGGAGCAGCAATGACTTCAGGCTGTGTCATGAACAATATTTTACGTTACGAAGGTAAAGCTTTTTATGCAATGATTGGGCTGACTTCAGGGGGCTTCTTAAATATCTTTGGAGATTATCTTTTTGTCACTAAATTTCATATGGGTATTAGCGGAGCTGGACTATCAACAGCCATCTCCCAATATATCTCTATGGTGATTCTCTTGTTGCCCTATCTGCAACATAAAACACAATCTTCTTTTCATATAAAAGATATTTCTAAACAACCACAAATCTATCAAGATATTATTTCTTGTGGTCTTCCTTCTCTATTACGCCAAGGTTTAAATTCATTATCCACGATGGTATTAAATGGAACAGCTGGCTTCTATGGCGATGCAGCTGTAGCTGCCCTTTCTATTGTCACAAGAATTGTCAACTTCTTATTCTGTATTGCCTTAGGAATTGGGCAAGGCTTTCAGCCAGTATCCTCTTTTAATTATGGAGCCCATAAATATAAAAGAGTGAAAGCTGGCCTGTTGTTTAGTTTAAAACTGGGAACAGCCTTAATGATTTGTTTATCGGTTTTCTCGTTTATCAATGCGAAACCTTTTATAGCCATATTCCGAAACGATCCAAAAGTTATTGCCATTGGACAAAAAGCCTTACGTTGGAGTTCTATATCGCTAATCCTTATGCCAATCACAATGTATGGGAACATGTTATTTCAATCCGTTGGTAAGGCCAGCATCGCAAGCTTTCTAGCCGCTTTACGATCCGGTCTAGCCCTGATTCCAACCATCCTGATTATGCATGCGATATTTGGTTTAAGTGGCTTAGAAAAAGCCCAATCGATCTCTGAAGTAATTTCTGCTTATATTTCTTTACCTTTTATGATTCAATTTGTAAAAAACTTACCAAAAGAAAAATAAACCGGTCTTACCGGTTTATTGCTTTATATAGAATCTGAATCTAAAAAGAGTTGAGCTGGTTTGGCATCTTGACGAACTGCCCCACAAACTTGATAATTTGGACAAGAATCGTTACATGCTTTTTCACAAGCTTCATTAATTGCAGCACGCATCGAAGGTGTCATCATTGTCGTAATTTCATCATCGTCATAACCAACGACAAAACTCTTTTCACTAATCATAATCGGACGCCGTAAAATCGAAGGATTTTTTCGAATCAGCTCCACAAGCTCTTTCATAGAATAATCATCTAAATCTTTCTTTAAGGCCTTAAAAGCTTTCGAACGCACAGAAATAATATCTTCCGTACCATTTTCACTACGAGAAAGAATATACTTGATTTCATCCTCATTTAATAAAGAAGTAAAAATATTTTTTTCGACAAATTCGATATTATTTTCTTTTAACCATTGTTTCGCTTTGCGACAACTGGCACATCCAGGTGATGTATAAATTATAACCATAAAAACATCCTCCTTTTATTTCTATATTATAACAAAGTTGTCAAGTATTCCTTAAATATTTGCTCTGAAACGCTAGGGAAATATTTGAAAAAAATTCATTTTGTGATAACCTAATACATATAAACCGATGAAGCGGAAATCAAACGAAACAAAGAACCCAAAGAGAGCTCAAGATGGTGGAAATTGAGCGGTGACTATTTCGCAAATGGACCGTTGAGGGTGTAGTGAAAAGAATTCTTAGTAGCGTACAACGTCTCATTCTCGTTAACGAATGTTTGGATTTATTCGAATTCAATAAAGTGTACAAGTATACTTGTAAATAAAGGTGGCACCGCGGGTAGTTTACTCGTCCTTGACAATTGCGTCTGGACGAGTTTTTTTATTCCAGACAGCTAGAAAGAAGGAAATCATATGGATAGAGTTTTAAGTGCAGTTAAGCCAACAGGAAGATTAACATTAGGAAATTACATTGGAGCAATTCGTCAATTTGTCCAATACCAAGATCAATACGAAATGTTCATTTTTATTGCCAATGAACATGCGATTACCATTCCTATTGACCCCAAAGAATTGCGTCAGAACACAAAAGATTTAATTGCGTTGTATTTAGCCGCAGGTCTTGATCCAGAAAAATGTACATTGTTTCTACAAACTGATGTAGATGCACATGCCAAATTAGGATGGGTCATGACATGTATGTCTTATATGGGAGAATTACAACGTATGACCCAATATAAGAGCAAGACCATCAATGGAGAAACCGGAATTACAGCAGGCTTATTCACCTACCCTTGTCTGATGGCCGCAGATATTCTTCTATACGATGCCAAATACGTACCAGTAGGTATTGATCAAAAACAACACGTCGAATTAACGCGTAATCTAGCGGAACGTTTTAATCATCGCTACAGTGATACTTTTGTCTTGCCAGAACCACTTATGGCTTCTACAGGTCAAAAGATCTATTCCCTACAAGATCCGACCAAAAAGATGTCAAAGTCTGAGGAGAATCCAAAAGGAACCATTGATTTATTAGATCCACCTGCAGCAGCGCGTAAGAAGATTATGAGTGCTGTAACAGATTCGGTAGGCATCATTCAATACGATCCAGAAAATCAACCAGGTCTTGCTAATTTATTGACCATTGAATCTTGTTTAACAAATGAACCAATTGATTCAATTGTAGAACGTTTCCAAGGCAAAGGATATGGCGAATTAAAGAAAGAAGTTGGACAAGTTGTCTTTGACTTCTTAACCAATCTTCAAGCTAAATACAAAGAAATTATCCAAAGTGGAAAGATTGATGAAGTCTTAGCACAAGGTGCAGAAAAAGCTAACTATATTGCGAATAAGAAAATCCGTAAAGTCTATAAGAAGATTGGCTTTACAATCACAAAATAACGTAAGGAGCTACAAGCTCCTTTTTTCATTCCTATTAAAAAAAAAGAAGTTCTGGATAGAACTTCTTAACTGTCTTATCTTAATACATAGAACAACAATAAAACTAAAATACCTAACACAATTCGATAGTATCCAAATACAGTGAAATCGTGTTTTTTTACATAGTTAATTAACGAACGAATTGCGAACAAACTAACGACAAAACTAATAAATGTCCCTAGTAACAATAAGAATAACTGTGACATTGGGAACATACCATTGACATGCACATATTTTACGATCTTCAATAAACTAGCTCCTGCCATCGTTGGAATCGCAATGAAGAAACTGTATTCACTCGATAAAGTACGTGTACATCCACTGTATAAACCACCAAGAATCGTTGCACCACTACGGCTGGTACCTGGAATCAAAGCTAAACACTGGAAGAAACCAATCTTTAATGCGGTAAGATAATCCATACGTTCGATATTTTTAATGGTAGCTTTCTTAGGATGTTTTTCCACTACGATAAAGATAATACCATAGGCAATCAATGTGACCGCAATCACAAAGTTGGCGGATAATACTGAATCAATTAAATCATTTAAAATCAATCCAAACACGCCAGCAGGAATACATCCAATTAATACTTTTAACCATAAATTAAACGTACGTTTCTTTTGTTTCTCATTTTTACGTCCATCCCATGGATTTAAACGATGCCAGTATAAGAAAATAACGGCTAAGATTGAACCAAATTGAATCACAACTTTGAATACGTCAAAAAATTCATTTGGCAACATAGGCCAAATACTGTTGAAAATCAACAAGTGACCCGTACTACTGATTGGTAACCATTCGGTAATACCTTGGATAATTCCTAAAAATATAGTCTTAATTACATCGGCTATGAATCCCATACTTATTTCCATCCTTCTATATATTTATGCACAAGATCTTTAAAGATTTCCCCACGAACTTCATAATTCTTAAATTGATCAAAGCTTGAACAAGCAGGGCTTAATAAAATCGTATCACCTGGTTGGGCAATTTCACAAGCTTTTTCAAAGGCTTCTTCCATTGTCTCACAAGAAGTTTGATGCGTAAAAATCGGTTTAAAATGATCTTTTGTTTGACCAAAAGAGAAACAATGTTTCACCTTTCCATCAAATTGTTTTAAATCATCGAAAGAAATGTGTTTATCTTTTCCCCCGCATAATAAGATTACATTTTTATCAAAAGCACTTAATGCTGCACAAGCACTGTGGGTATTGGTCGCTTTCGTATCATTATAAACACGAATATCATTAAATGTATCGACATATTCAATACGATGTTCTACCCCTTTAAAAGAAGAAATTACTTCACGAATATCTTTAATCGATACTCCCATATGATAGGCCATACAAGCAGCCATCATCGCATTACCACAGTTAAAATCGCCAACGATCTTTAAATCTTTTACATCAAATAATTCCAAATCCTTTAACCAGACTTTTCCATATTTCACATAAAGATCCACATCATCTCTTTTTAACGAAAAATCAATAACTTGACAAGGAATATCCTTGGCATATTTCATAACATTTTCATCATCTACATTACGGATAAAGAAGTCATCTTTTGTTTCATTTTTATAAATGCGCATTTTTGATGAATAATAGTCTTCCAAAGAATCCATATAATCTAAATGATCAGGAGCAAGATTGCTCACAGTACTAATATGGGGACGGAATTGATCAATCCCTAATAATTGAAAGTTACTTAACTCTAGAGCAACATCTTTTTTTGTACCATCGCTCTGCAAAGCTTGTTCACTTAAAGGAATACCTATATTCCCTGCGACAAGACTTGGAGCTTTCTTTGAAAGCATTTCATAAAGCAAGGTTGTGATCGTTGTTTTACCATCAGTACCCGTAACTGCAGCATAACGGAATTCTGGTGTAAAACGATATGCGATTTCAATTTCAGTATAAATGGGAACCTTATGATCCACAAAATACTTAACAATTTCCACTCGATACGGAATACCAGGATTCTTAACCACAAAGGCATAATCCGTGTTTTTTAAAGAATCTGGATGTCCCCCATCAACAACCGTAATACCTTGGTCGATTAATTCTTGTTTATTATCAATCACATTCGAATCAGTTAAGATTACTGCATACCCATGATTTCGCAATAGATGACTGACCGCAATCCCACTACGTGCTGCACCAATAACTAATACTTTCTCCATCTTACATCACCCCAATCCATGTACCTAAAATGGCTAAAATTACACCGACTAACCAAAATCTAGAGACAACTTTCTCTTCTGACCAGCCACCTTTTTCAAAGTGATGATGTAAAGGAGCCATACGGAAAATTCGCTTATGCGTACGTTTATAATAGGAAACTTGAATCATTACACTAAGTACTTCGGTAACAAATACGCCACCAATCAAAATCAATAAAACTTCTTGTTTTAAAATCATCGCAACCCCAGCTAATAAACCACCAAGGGCTAAAGAGCCTGTATCTCCCATAAAGATTTGAGCAGGGTGTTTATTGTATTTTAGATAACCTAATAAAGAAGCAATAACAAGTACAATAAAGAAAGCGAGATTATTCTGAGCACCGCGCAAAGAAAAAATCAAAAACGGCACTAAGGCAATAATCATTTGTCCAGCACAAAGGCCATCAACACCATCCGTTAAATTCACTGCATTGGTTTCTGCAGTAAACATAATAAAAATCAGCACAAAGTAGAAGATACCTAAAGGAATGGATACATTCACAATTGGAATCCATAAATCCATCGAAGCACCAGAAACCATATATAAAATAAAGAAGACAACAGCTAAAACGGACTGCAAGAAGAATTTTGCCTTTGGTTTTAGTCCTTCATTATTTTTCTGTACAACAATAATATAATCATCAATAAAGCCAATTAAGCCATAACCAACAAAGGCGAGTAAAACGATCCAAATCTGAAGTTCTAAATCAACTAGATGGAATAAGGCAAAGACCAAATAGATGACTACTGGTACAAAAATAAAGGCCAATCCACCCATCGTAGGTGTTCCCGTTTTGGACTTATGACTCTCTAATCCTTCTTCTCTTTCGGTTTGACCAAATTTAATCTTATGTAAATAGCGAATCAAACGCGGCATAATCGCCAGCGTCAAAACTAAACTACAAAGAAAACCAATACAATATATAATAAAATGTGGCAACATAGTTCATCTCCAATCAACGGAGTTATTATATCATTATCAACTTAGTCAAACAAATTAAATTTGTGCTTGAAATACCTAGATTGAAATGATATTATAACTAAGCGATTGTGAACTCAATCAACCATATTATTAAAAAGGAGGACAATCAAGATGTCAAAAAGATGTGAAGTATCTGGACGTGGTCCTTTATCAGGAAATAGACGTTCTCACTCAATGCGAGCTACTCGTCGTAAATGGAATGTAAATTTACAAAAAGTACGTGTAGTAGTCGATGGTAAACCACAAACAATCAAAGTGAGTGCAAGAGCCTTAAGAACTTTAAAGAAACAAGGTGCTATTTAATAAGGACAAAAAATAGGATGGACATAGAAATATGTCCACCTTTTTTTATTTTACCGTCATAGAATAAAACCAGCGCGAGATAATCGGACTATTCGCTTTAGCGTACTCTTTCTCCAACCAGTCAAAGTATAAGCCAGGTGAAAAAATTCCTTGAAGCGTCAACAGATCACTTTCTAAAGCCTTTAAGACACTATCAATAAATAAAGCACAATTTACCCCTAAGGCCCAATACGTTTTAAAACGTCCTGATTCAATTTGATAAAAATTGGCATCTGCATAGACTTTTAAACGATTGGCATAATCATCCTTTAACAATTTTAAACGATGGGAAGACGATTCGATCGGTGCATGCCATGGTGTAGATATATCCTTAAAATACTGAAGCTTTTCCGCAATTAAAGTATCTTGTTTGGCAGTAGTTTTCACCCCATATTCAAAAATCGAATTATTCTCATTGGATAAAATCATAGGTAGATATTTCTCATAAGGTGCAATAAAGAAAACCCCATTACCAACGGTTCCATTTAAATGTTGGCTGGCTTTATTATAGTTTCCATAACTATAGACCATCCCATTAAATACAACGGTTATATGACCGACCTTCTGAAACCCTTTAGGACCTACATGAACCATAAGCCGTAAGTTCGTTGGTTCTTGTTTATCGTTTTTTTCATTCTTTGTTTCATGATTCTTTTTATAAGAAATCGCCCAATCTGGCAAAAAAGCAGATAAAAGAATTGGTAAAGATAAACGATACTTCCGTGACCAGCTCGCATTCTGTCCTGGATTGATAACCATCATAGCATCATTCACATAACGAAAGCCCAGCAACAGAACATATACACCTAAAAACATCATAATAAGATAGGTTTTGAAATCACTATAAAACAGCAAAAACAAGGCTAAAAATAAAAAGGCTAAGCCATGAAAGAAAGTAGTGACCCTGCGTTTATTGGCATTCCAAAAATAGATGCCCCATTGAATAAACGTACAAATACTATAAATGATACAATACGCACCAAATCCAACCCGCATTACCCATTGCGGAAAAAAGTGATGATTGTATAAAAAAAGTGCGAAAAGCAAGGATCCAAAAGAAAAGACCAAATCCATTTTGTTTCGCTTCCGGGCAAAACGTAATACCAATAATATGCAGTTACCGAAAGACAATAAAATGGCAGCTAATAAAATCAAGATAAAAACTTGGTTTGGAATAAAAAGCATAATCAAACCAGCACAAATGAAACTAATGCCAATCAATAAATCGATTTTACTTTCTGCCATATGTACTCCCTTCTATTTTAAATTCGACTCAACACATAAAAACTTTCCAGAATGCACGGTAACAATGCCTTCTTTACCCAAAAAAGAATTGCTGGAAAGATAGAGATCTGAACAAGTAACCTTACGATGCTCTAATGGATATTTATAGTTCTCTAAAGAGATTTCTCCAGCTTCCAGAGCAAAGAAAGATACATGCTGATACCTTGCCGCCAGCGTATATCTTCCCTTTTCCAACAAAGTAATTTTCTGGTTTTCATCCATTAAGACCAAGGAAGCATATCGGTACATCATTAAACCAAGATTGATGATCGTATGATCTAAGCGACCCGAAATTGCTCCCCATAAAACAATATTTGTATAACCTTGCTCTTTTGCCAGGCGCAAAGCTAACTCGCTGTCGGTTTCATTTTTTTCGATAGGATGTTTATAGACCCTTGTCTGTGAACAAACATAAGCATAATCTTCTTCCGACATCGAATCAAAATCACCAACCGCAAACTGCATTGGCAAGCCAGCCTGTAATATCAAAAGCGCACCCGCATCTACCCCAATATAATCCACATCTTCCAAAGTTGGAACACTGTGTGATTTAGGGGTAATTAATAAAGCTTGTTTCATCGAAGTAAAGAAGCTACTTGTTCAACAATATCGCCTTTAAAGACATAGCTTCCAGCTACAAGCGTATCACTACCAGCTTCAATAGCGGTATGATAAGTCGAACCATTGATACCACCATCTACTTCAATTCGATAGGAATAACCTTTTTCATCTCTTTTGTTTTTTAGCCAAGTTACTTTAGACATCATGTCTTTCATAAAAGATTGACCACCAAAACCAGGTTCAACCGTCATAACCAAAACCATATCCACTTGATCTAAAATCGGTTCAATAAAAGCAACATCGGTTTTAGGTTTAATGACAACACCCGCTTTTACGCCTTTTTCATGAAGTACTTTTAACAAGTTGGAAATACGGTTTAAATCATTATCCAAGGCCTCAACATGGAAAGTCACCATATCAGCCCCTGCATCGACAAAGATTGGTGCATATTTTTCTGGATCTGAAACCATCAAATGCACATCTAAGACCATATCCGTCATCTTACGGAAACCTTTTAAAATGTCGGGACCAAAAGTGATATTTGGCACAAAATGTCCATCCATGACATCAAAGTGCATCCATTCTGCTTTTGATGCATTTAATGCTTCTACCTGCTCCTTCATTTTGGAATAATCCATCGATAAAACCGATGGAGAAATAATAATTTGGCTCATACTAGACCCTCCTTTATAGTCTTATAATCCTCATACATCAAGGGATTAACTTCTCCCTTTTCAACCGCTTCTTTAATTGCACAATCTGGCTCTTTTAAGTGTTGGCAATCTTTGAAGCGACAGGAACCAAGATAAGGTTTGAAATCCAAAATCGCTTCATCTAAGTGATCCAAATTCAAACGTGTGAAATCCAAGCTGGAAAAACCTGGTGTATCCGCAACCAAACCATGGGCAACATGATGTAATTGACAATGACGAGTCGTGTGTTTTCCGCGTCCTAAAGCTTTGGAAATAGCCTGGGTCTGAAGGGAAAAACTCGGATCTAAGCGATTCAACAAGGAACTCTTTCCTGCTCCAGACTGACCACATAAGACACTGACCTTCCCATCCAATACTTCTTTTAAGGCATCATCATTACTACCAGGGTGCGTATACACCATTTTATATCCCGCTTTTTTATACCAAAGTAATTCATTAGAATAATCCTCGATATTTACTAAATCAGATTTCGTGATACAAATGATTGGTTCAACCCCAGCTAAAGAAACCAAGATAATCAAACGATTTAAAAGATGAGAGGAATAATCCGGATCTTTCATACTCGTTACAATCAATGCTTGATCGACATTGGCAATAGCAGGACGTAATAAACGATTTTTTCGAGGACAGACCTTATGAATCCGAAATACATCTTCTACAGCTTCAAACTCGACCCAGTCCCCCACAACCGGAACCATGCCTTTACGCATCTTGCCTCGTGCTTTTGCCTCAATCAAGCGATTTTCATATTCAATGGTATATTGATTGGAAATTATTTTAACAATTCGACCTTTATTCATAGTTATTCATAGAACAATGTTACAACACTGTCTGATCCTTCCTGTGTATACCTAGCTCCGACAACAGGGTCTACGCTCACAACATAGCCTTGTTCATTATCATTACTAACACCCGATAAAACGACCGCAATCCCTTTATCATTTAAATACTCTTTGGCAGCATTGACTTCCATACCAATTAATTTTTCCGGAATCACAATATTTGGATAACGACTCACAGTAAAGGTAATCGTCTGTTTTTTATTGGGATCAATACGCTTACCTGCTTTTATACCCCTTTGCGAAAGAACAATATTAGGATCGGTATCAGCCACATCTTTATATTTGATTTTAATGGTAAGCTTTACGCCACTCTCTTTTATCTCTTTGCGAACATCACTGATCGTACGACCAGTAAAATCTTTGACAAAATAACCGGGGCCCTTTGATACCGTTAAAACAATTTGATTCGAAGACTGAATAACTTCACCGGAATCATAATTGGTAGAAATCACTTCATCTTTCGGTACGGTATCGCTTAAAACTTTCTTTACTTTAATGTTATGAAAATTGTGTTTCTTTAAAGCGAGTTCAGCATCCGTATAGTTTTGATCAACCACATCCGGAATCGTTTCATACCCTAAGAAACCATCAATCTTGATTTTCCCACTAGCAGTAGCACTTAATAAGATTAAAGCACAAATTAAAGAGACCGCAATAAGGCCTAAACCAACCGATTTCCATTGGATGGGTTTTTTCTCTTCTTTGACTGGTTCATCCGAATATTCGACTTGGACATGTCCATCATTGACATCGACTTTGGTGATATTTGGTGCTTCAAATTCAATCCGGCTTTCATTACGCCGATTCCAATCCATACAATGCTCTAAATCATCCAACATGTCATCGGTTTTCTTATACCGATTTGCAGGATTTTTAGCCGTTGCCTTTAAAATGATGTTTTCTACGGATTGCGGAATTGAAGCGTTAAAATCACGAACATAAGGAATAGGTTCACGTAAATGTTTAACTGCTATCTCCGTTGGCGTTTTGCCATGAAAAGGTACATCCCCAGTTAGAAGCTCATAAAAAACAATCCCTAAAGAATATATATCGACTTGTTCGGTTGCATCTTTTCCCTGAGCTGTTTCTGGCGCTAAATAATGTGCTGAACCCATAACCGCATTATTTAATGTCAATTGAACCGCATCATTAGCAATCGCAATCCCAAAATCCGTTATTTTAACCGTTCCATCATCTTTAACCAAAACATTCTGCGGTTTAATATCCCGATGAATGATATGGTGGGCATGCGCATGACAAATCGCGCTGGTTAGTTGCATCATAATATGAATCGATTCACTAACACTTAAAGCACCCCGTTGGGCAATCATCTGTTTTAACGTTCGCCCACGGATATATTCCATAACAATATAATGCATCCCTTCATATTCCCCAACATCATAGATATCAACTACATTAGGATGGGATAAACGACTTGCGGCACTGGCTTCTCTTTGAAAGCGAACCAAAGTCATCGCGTCATCGGAAAGTTTAGGTCGTAAGACTTTAATTGCTACGATCCGATTAAGAATAATATCTTTAGCTTTAAAAACATCGGCCATACCACCTTGTCCAATTAAAGAAATGATGTCATATCGATTGGCAATTTGTTTAATCAACTCCATAGGCATCCTCATCATTTTCAAATAAGACAACGGTGCAATTATCATAGCCTCCCGCCTGGTTGGCTTGTTCAAGTAATAACATAGATTTTTCTTCCAAACTCATTTCCGGATTTTCGACAATCACTTCAATCACATCTTGCGGAACATAGCCATGTAAACCATCACTCGATAACAATAAATACTTATAAGTTGATTCGATTTTATGGAAATCAATTTGGAATACATGCCATACCCCTAAGGCATTGGTAAGTGTGTTGCGCTGTTTATGCGTTTTGGCTTCTTCACGAGAAATTTCCCCATTGGCTAGTAATTTTGCGACCACATTGTGATCTTCACTCATCTGAATCAAGCCTTCTTGATAGTCCGCATAAACACGTGAATCACCTACATTGAAAATATAGGTATTTCCCTTTGTATAAATAAAGCCCACACAAGTTGTTCCCATACCTTTTTGGTCCTGGGAGTGCATCGCTTTATAGAAAATGGCATCATTGGCGCGATTTAAAACCGTTTGAATCCATTCATCGACTTCATAATCGTGATCCAAAACAGGGTTTTTCTGGAACGCTGCTTCAATCGTTTGCACCGCAATATGACTAGCTACTTCTCCAGCTGCCGATCCCCCAATTCCATCGCAAACGACACCAATCCAATCCCCACGTTCATTTTGAAACGTGACATAAGCATCTTCATTTTGTTCACGTATTAATCCAATATCGCTATTACCAAATGATCTCATTGTCCATTTCCTTTCTTCAATTCATTGATACGCAATTGACCACATGCTGCATCAATGTCTTGTCCATGCTCTTTACGAATCGTGGCACGAACATGATTCTTCATCAATAAGTCATAGAAAACCATGGCTTCATCATGTTTAACACTTTTAAATTGCTTTTCATCCACCGAATTATACGGAATCAAATTGACATAGGCATTTAAACCCTTTAATAATTTAGCCAATTGGCGCACATGTTCCGGTTGATCATTTACACCCTTTAATAAAATATATTCAAAAGTCAAACGACGATTGTTCTCTTGGCCGTAAAAACGAATGGCTTCCATTAATTCATCCAATGGATAAGCCTTACTGACAGGCATTAATTCCTGGCGTAAAGGCTGATTTGGGGCATGCAAGCTAATCGCAAGATTGTATTGTGTATGCGCTTTGGAAAAATCATAAATGCGCGGAACGATTCCACAAGTAGAAACTGTAATATGGCGTGAACCAATCCCTAAACCACGATCATGATTCACCGTTTCTAAAAAGGTCATCAAATTCTCATAGTTATCAAAAGGTTCGCCAGTTCCCATCACAACAATATGACTTAAACGATCATTGGTCTTATCCAACTCTCTTTGAATCTTTAATACCTGGGCAACCATTTCCCCACTTGTTAAGTCGCGTTTTTTCTTCGTTAATCCACTGGCACAAAAAGCACAGCCCATATTACAGCCAACCTGACTGGAAACACAGACACTCTTTCCATAATCAAATACCATCATAACCGATTCAAGTAAGGAACCATCTTCGGTGGCAAATAGAAACTTGGTTGTACCATCATGAGAAACTTGTTTACGTACCAAACGCAATGGATCAATAGAATAATGGGCTTTTAAAATTTCCCGTGTATCCTTGCTTAAATTCGTCATAGCATCAAAATCTGTAACTCGCTCGCGATAAAGCCATTGAAAAATCTGATGCCCGCGAAATTTTTTCCAACCAAAACTTTCCGCTAAGTCGCGCATTTGTTCGTAAGTAAAATCATATAAACTTTGCATGCATGTACCTCAATCTATCCTATTATTATAGCAAAGTTTTCTTATATTGCATCTTTGCCATATAAAAACCATCCCTTAATTCATTCGGAAATAAAGTTTTTTCTTCAATCAAATGAAAGTCTGGAGCCTGCTTTAAAAAAGCCTGAACTTGTTTTTCATTTTCCTTTTTATTTAATGTACAAGTCGAATACACTAATATTCCCCCATCGCGAACCAAACGCGAAGCATTCTGTAAAATAGCTGCTTGTAAAGGAATCAAGGTATCCATATCCGTAGGCTGCATATGTAACTTAATATCAGGTTTACGAGAAAGGACCCCATATCCCGAACAAGGTACATCGCATAAAACCTTATCGTAATACATCATACTCGAATACGTACTTGCATCCGCTTGTTGCGGATGAATAATCGATAGATGCAGACGCTTGGCATCCTTTTCAATCAATTGTACGCGATGTTCATGTAAGTCAAGACAAGTAATCGATCCTTCATTATCCATCATTTCTGCCATCGCCATCGCCTTAGTACCTGGTGCACTGCAACAATCCAAAATACAATCACCGGCCTTAGCTTCGACAAATTGCGCAATCGCATAAGAACCTATGTCTTGGGCTGACATCTTACCCGCTTTATAAAGTGGATCCTGAGCAAAATTCGTTCCCGTATAAATCGGAAGTCTTTGACCAATATCATCAATCGAATCTTCATTGGCAAAGGAGATGGCATCAACTTGCAGCGGATTGCGACGTACATAAGTCGGTAAAATATGTAAAGAAGCCTGGGCATTCCATATCGCTTGATCTTTCCCATATTGTTTAATCCATAATCGCATCAGCCATTCGGGAATCGAATAGCGCAAAGCGATTGAGGAAATAGAATCATCTAAATCAAGCGGTTGTACTTTACGTAATACCGCATTAACTAAGCCTTTTGAAGAAGGACTAATTTTTTTAGAAATAGAGACCGCATCATTCACAACGGCATAACTGGGTACCTTATCCAAAAACAGTAACTGATAAACACTCATTGTTAAAAGCACACCCACTTTTTTATTCGGTTGATGTTTTACAAGACGTTGCCAACAAGCTTGGCAATTTGCCCAGTTTTGTATCGTTCCATAAAAAATGCGGGTTGCGAGTGCTTGATCTTTTTTCGGACAATCGGCTAAGTGTGTCCGCAAATAAAGATTGGAATATTTTTGATCTAGAACAACCGCACACAAGGCTTGATAAATCCAAAATCGCATACTAATCCTCCAATGTCATAGGATACATATTGATATCCTGGTAAACTTTTGTATGTAAAGCTTGATGGTGCTTGGCTAAAGCCCAAATTCTTTGATTTAATTCTGCTTTACTCTTTGATTTCACAACAAGACGCACACGTTGTTTTGCTTGGCGCATAGAAATCAAAACCGGACCTAAAACTTTCATATCACCTAAAAATTCTTTGGCCTCTTGCGCTACTTGCATAACGGTCTGTAAATCTTTATCCATATAAATAATCGTACATAAATAAGCATACGGTGGATAAAAACCTAAATGCCGAAATTGCATTTCCCTACGAAAAAATTGGGAGTAGGAATGATGGACCACGCATTGCAGCAGAAATTGATCCGGATCAAAGGTTTGAATCAATACCTGTCCAGATTGAAAACGACCACTGCGTCCACTTGCTTGTTCCAATAAATCATAGCCAATCTCATTACTTGAAAAATCCAGCCGTGTAAAAGCTGCATCTGCATTTAAAATACCGACTAAATTGACTCGGGAAAAATCCAGACCTTTGGCAACCATCTGGGTTCCCAGCAGCAAATCTCCCGATTCTTCAAATTCCTTTAAGAGTTTTTGATGGGCATTTTTTTTGCGGGTCGTATCAGCATCCATACGAATAATTTTCTGTTGCGGAAAAAGACTTTTTAAACCTTCTTCCAGTTTTTCGGTTCCTATACTGCTCTGGTAAAAATTATGTCCATGGCAGTTTGGACACTCCTCTTGATAAGGAAAAACCCGACCGCAACAATGACAAACCAGTTGATGATCCTTTTTATGGTAGGCCAAAGCTAAACCACAATCCGGACAAGTCAAAGTCGCATTACAATCCATACAGCGCATTACTGGTAAATAACCGCGACGATTCAATAAAAGAATAACTTGCTCTTTACGTGTAAAACATGCCTGCATGGCAGAAATCAGCGATTGGGATAAACCAAAGTTTGTTTGTTCGGATTTCATATCAATTAAAAAGATTTGCGGCATAGAAGTAGCGACACGTTGCTTCAATTCCACTAAATGATATTTTTTCTTGATCGCATGGGCATAAGAATCCAAGCTTGGGGTGGCAGAGGCAAAAATCACTTTACAGTGATGGGTTTGACTACGCTTTAAAACAATATCACGCGTATGATATTGTGGTTTATTGTCTTGTTTATACGAAGTGTCGTGTTCCTCATCCATTAAAATTAAACCTAAATCCGAAAATGGCATAAAAACACTGGAACGCGTACCAACGACAATATTTACTTTATGATCACGAACTAGACAATATTGATTGTATTTTTCTTGTGCATTCAATTGCGAATGGTAGATGGCAATACGCTCTTGAAATCGACTGGTTACCCTTTCAATCATCATAGGGGTCAAACCGATTTCTGGTACTAAAAACAAGACTTGTTTACCTTGCTGCAAAACGTCTTGCGCTAAGCGTAAAAAGACTTCCGTTTTCCCAGAACCCGTTACACCATGTAATAAAAAGATAGAATCTTGACTGGATTGAATCGTTTGAATAGCTTGGGCTTGTTCCTGGGTCAAAGTTGGCATCGTTTTTGAGGCATAAGAAAAAGGCATAGCGACATCTTTTTCTTTTTTAACAATTTTTAATACCTTCTGTTCTAATAGAGAACGCGTCATTGACACGGATTGTTTACGCAATTCACTCGCTAAAATAGGAAAAGTATTTGCGGCTAGAAAAGCTTCCTGGCGTTTTGTCTTGGGAGCTAGACCTGTAGTTTCCAGCCAATCAAGGGTAACAATTTTTGCGTGCTTATGACTAGGTTTTAGCGCAGGAGGCACCATAGTTTTTAGACAGCTCATCTTGCTGGAAACATAATACGTAGACATCCAATCAGCTAAGTTCATCAATTCTTCATTGAGAATGGGTTTGGTATCAAGGACTTCCAGCACATCTTTTACCGATTCTAAATCACAAGATGAATGGATGGATTGTACATAACCAATCAGCGTACGCGAGCTAAAAGGAACTTTTACCCGACAGCCACAAGATACAGGATATTGGCAACGGTAAGTAAAAGTTTGATTCAATTGTAATGCATTATATTCTATATATACGTCTACATAAACCATGGACTCATTGTACCACATAAAAAGAGTGAATTATTCACTCTGTTGTCGCAATATTTCAAAAGCTATGACCGCTACGGCACTTGGTGTATCAAGCGCATTACGGAAATCTCTACCATATTCAATCACAAGATTCTGACTGGAAGCTTGAAGCACAGTTGCACTCAATCCTCGTAAAGCACCACCAATCGCTACGCAAAAAGAATGCGGAAATTGCCAATCTGTTAAAGATTTCGCATGGTTGCGATAGGCACAATATAAAGGAATATGATTTTCCTGTAAATATGTAACCAATTCTTGTTCCGAATCAATCCAATAGATAGGCAGTTTTTCATAAGCCCCAGCACTCGCTTTAAGAATCGTTGTCTCACTTTTACTCCAATCACGATTTGGTAAAATCAAGCCATCACAACCGGAAGCATAAAGACTACGGCAGACACTTCCTAGATTATAGGGATCTTCTACACCATCCACATAGGCTAAAAAGCCCTGCGCATGGCCTAATTTTCGTTTGTCCAGGCTTTGTGCTTCTAATAGAATACCGCCATAACGTTGATTGTCGGTTAATGCATCCATTTCCTTCCGTTCCAAAAAACGTACAGGGCAACCTTGTTTTTTCGCTAAATTAATAATATAGCGAAATTCTCGATTGCGTTTTTTCTTATCTATATATAAACAAGTACAAGTTCGTTGGGGATTTTCTAAGATAGCTTTACAAGAAATCGTTCCTTCGTAATATTTTTTCATACCGCTATTATATATAATTTGCATTAAAGGTTCTAGATGTTAAAATAAAATTTATGAAAGTGAGGTCCTTTTATGCACATAAAATTTGATGAAGAAATGCAGAAAAAGATATTAGTTTATTCGAGTTCTTTGATCATTGCCATCGTGATAGGAATCTTTGTATACAACTTTAAAAGTATCACGAAAAACATAGGGGTCATCGCAAATATTGCCTTACCTTTCTTAATTGGTATTTTACTTGCCATCATCTTGCGTATTCCTACAGCTTTTTTAGAAAAAAAAGCTTTTTCTAAATTTAAAAAGAAAAGACTGATTTCTGCACTATGTGTCTTTGCGTTCTTTATTTTATTGATTGTTTTGATGTTTCGTTTAATCATTCCAACGATTTTTGCTTCTTTGCAAGAATTCTTATTAAACAACGAAGAATATATTTCTAATTTTAATTTCTATTTAAGTAAAATTGAAAAAACCTTTGATATTTCACTTGATCCAATTCGCAAGCTTGTGGATGGTGGTATTATTGCCTCGATTCCCAAACATGTATTAACAATTGCCAACTATTCTATAGCCTTTGTGCGTTTCTTTATTAATATGATCATTGCCTTAGTCTCTGCTTTCTATATCATCTTAGATAAAGAAAACCTGAAATTATCGTTTAAACGTTTAAATTATTCCTTGTTCAATCGAAAGATTGCAACCCGCTTTAGTCATTATATCGATTTAGGTCGGGAAATCTTCGATAAGTTCATTGTCGGAAGCATCATCGATTCAACAATTATTGGTATATTATGTTTTGTCGGAGTAAGTCTATTACGGCTTCCTTATTCACCAATGATTGCCTTTATTATTGGGGTTACCAATATTATTCCGGTTTTTGGACCATTCTTAGGTGCCATTCCTGTCGCCTTTCTATTGGTTTTAATTAAACCCATCTATGCCTTTGTCTTTGTGATATTCATCTTTATTTTGCAACAAGTCGATGGAAATATCATTAAACCAAAAGTTTTAGGCGATCAATTAGGTTTAAGTGGTTTCTGGATTTTATTTTCTGTGACCATTGGTGGTGGCTTAGCTGGCGTACCAGGTATGTTTTTAGGCGTTCCTTTATTTGCCCTCGTTTATCGGATTTTAGGTGAATATACAGAAGCAAGATTAAAAGATAAGCATATTAATATAGATGAAGAGTTCTAAGATAAGGAGGTATATTCTTGTTAGAATTAATTCTTGATACCATTCATGATACATGGCTCATGTTGCCACTTTTATATATTACCTATTGTATATTAGAAGTCTTTGAAAGAAGACAAAGCGATGAATCCGATGAAAAGATTTTCTTTGCCTTACAGCGCATAGGCCCTTTCATTGGTGCTTTGATTGGTTTGATTCCTCAATGTGGCTTTAGTGTTCTAGCCGCGATGTTATTTCTCCAACGAAATATAACATTGGGAACCTTAGTTGCGGTTATGATTGCAACCAGTGATGAAGCTGTACCGATTCTTTTAAGCAATCCTGAGTTATATAGCACCTTAGGCTTTTTATTACTGGCAAAATTTATCGTAGCGCTCATTGTTGGATATTTGGTTGATTTCCTATTCCGCAATCGCCAAAAGATTATTCGCTTTGAAGATATGGAAGAAGAGGAATACGACGAAGAGGAAGAAGCCGAAGAAACACAAGGTTCTCAAGGTGGATGCAGCTGTTGTTATCCTGATTTACCTCTACCGGTAAGTGCACTCTATCGTACCATTCGTATCTTCATCTTCTTATTTATTACGACTTTTGTGCTCGGCGCTATCATGAAAGTATGCGGCCCAGATACTTTAAAACATATTCTTTTATCCAATAGCGTTTTCCAACCGGTTTTAGCTGCTCTAGTAGGCTTTATTCCCAATTGTGCAGCCACAGTCATCCTGGCACAATTATACGCAACAGGAAGCATTTCACTAGGTTCTTTATTTGCCGGACTCTGTACAAATTCTGGTTTAGCTCTATTGCTGTTGATTCGCTATGGCGAAAGAAAAAGATACCTAGCCAGAGTCATAGGTATCTTATTTATCACCGCAACCATTGTTGGTGTTGGCATTCAGGCTTTTTAAAGCCTGTTTTTTTTATTTTGTTTCAATCACACGAACTAAGAAGTCCCAGATTTTCTTAACCGAAGCAATACTCATATGTTCATTAGGCGTATGAATATCGATAATATCTGGTCCCATACTAATGGCATCCATACCATCGATCTTGTCGGCAAATAAGCCACATTCTACCCCAGCATGAATAGCCGTAATCGTTAAGTCTTCGCCATACATTTCTTTATAGATTGTACGCATTTTATCACGTAAAGGAGAATTCTTCACCCATTGCCAAGCAGGGTATTCCCCTTTCATTTCAATCGTTGCACCATAACTTTGTACAATCCAGTAAATTTTCTGAACAAGTTGATCATAACTAGCTGAAACCGAAGAGCGTAAAGCACTGACCATTTCAAAATGATCCTCATGTAAAGAGGCAACGCCCCAGTTTAGAGATGTTTCGACTAATCCCTCAATATCTTTACTCATCTTTTGTACCCCTTGTGGTAATGCCGTTAATAGAGAAATGACCTTACAAGTGGATAGTTGATCTAAAGGAAGTAATTCATTACTTGCATCTTCGGCAACAAAATGAATATCCGGATCAATATCGGCATATTCTTCATGAATTTCTTTTTCTAAAATATGCACAACGGCTTTAAAGGCTTCGGGCTTTTCTACCGCAACAAGTAAATGTCCTTCACGGCTTATCGCATTGTCTTTCGAGCCGTTTTCACAGCTGACAATACGTAAAGGTGTCGTATAGTAACCACGGCGTGAAATACGGCCCATAAGCTCTTGAGAGCTTGCTCTACCCTTATGGATTTCAGCTCCAGAATGACCACCTAGTAAACCAGTAATTGATACTTTAACCATGGGCCAGTCGCATGCTTGACGAACTACTGGTAAAGATACATGGGCTTTACCGCCACCAGAACAACCAGCTAAAACAACGCCTTCATCATCACTATCTAAATTAATTAAAGTATGACCTTCTAGGCAGGACAAATCTATAAAATGAGCTCCGTCCATACCAACTTCTTCACCAATCGTACATACAAATTCTAATTTTGGATGTTGAATCGTATCGGAATCTAATAGAGCCAGAGCATAGGCAACCGCAATACCATCATCGCCGCCTAGAGTTGTACCTTTTGCCCAGACATAGCCATCTCGAACTTCTAAATCTAAACCTTCTGTAAACATGTCTTTCTTTACATCAGCCCGCTTCTCACAGACCATATCCATGTGTCCTTGAAGAATAATAGGATCCATGTCTTCATACCCTGGTGTAGCATCTTTAAAGATAATGACATTAAACAAATCATCCTGGATATACTCTAAATGATGCGCCTCGGCAAATTGAATCAAATAATTACTAATTGCTTCTTCATGATAAGAAGGTCTAGGGATTTTAGAAATCTCTTCAAAATAATAAAAGACCTTATTAGGTTCTAAATTTTCTAATACACGCATTTACATACCTCACTTCACAAAAAATCATAAAACAAAAGAAAAAAACCTTCAATAGAAGGTTTCAATCAAGATGGTGGGGACGGTGGGACTTGAACCCACACGGGAATTAACTCCCAACGGATTTTAAGTCCGTTGCGTCTACCAATTCCGCCACGACCCCAGGTAATGGAGGTTCCGATCGGATTCGAACCGATGATCACAGAGTTGCAGTCTATTGCCTTAGCCACTTGGCTACGGAACCAATTGCTTAATTATTATACACAATTCAAATAAATTATGCAAATAATTTTTATTTAGCGCAAACAATTTAACCTGTCTGCGAAAATAATCTTAACACTTATTAAAAGTATATGCAAGAAAAAAGGACTATTTAAAAATAGTTGGGGTTCATTAGTGCTTTAAATTTACTTGGAGGGGTGGAACCAGCTGATTCACAATTTGCTCCAAAGTTTTTTGGGACGTTTTTTAGTGTAATGGTGGTGGAAGGATAGGTCAGAAAAAGAAAAAAAGTGAAATTGCGACATTCCACCCATAATTGTCTTATTCACTTTTCCTTCAACCTCGGTCAAGGTTTAGTTATGTTACATTTTTATACTACTGAGAACGCTACACATGTAACAGGCAAAAATTGTATTGTCCACTAACGACGATACCCTATGCTCTTATCTAAACCGCCCTATTTTATACACGATTATAAAGAATTGGTTCATCGTATCCAAATGTTTTCTTTCCATTCATTTCCATGCTTTCAGATACTTCAAGACAAGTATCTGAAAATCTTTCCCACAATATGAGTTTCATGACAGGTGAAAACTGACTTGTACTTCCACCTTCCCAAATACCATTCTTTTCACGATAAAGAGCAGGTGTGAACTTTTCTGATTTTTTAAGATCTGTATACTCTACTTCATGCATAGAAGCGTAGGAAAAAGTATTCTTGTCTTCACCTTTTGGAATTTCATAAGATGAAAGCAAAACACCATCCTCACTCTCTGTAAATAAGAAGAGATGTGGTGAGGCATGACGCTTCCCATTAGTTTCATAGTAGCTTTCTTCTACAACAAATAGACCATTAAAGTCGTTTGGTAGATTTTTTATCTTGTTATTACATACCGTATTCACGTGCTCTGCATAAGGAAATTCTTTTCCTGCTTTTTGCATAGCTTCAAATTGTTCACGATTATCAAAATGACCAGTCATAAGGCGTACAAAATTTTCTAGTTTCATATACTTTTACCTCCATGCAATACGATTTTATAGAAGCATTAACTGTAATCCCAGTAGAATCATCCATACATATGCACATGTTTTAGGAATCATTAATAAACCAATTTTTGGCTTAGATTTGCTGAAAAAAGTTACTGGCAAATAAAATCCAAAAGGAGTAAGCAATCGCCTACTCCTTGTTTTCATTAATAAAGTCTAATAATTGTTCTGCCGCAACATTTAAGCCCTTACGGTTTTCACGGCTGAATCCTAAGTGTGTATAAATTTCACCTGTAAAGATTCCATTTTCTTTTAAGCAACGGAAAGTTTTATCAATTAATGGTTCACAAACATCTTCCATTTGCATAGGTCCAAATGGATTCGCAAAGTATGTTGTAGAAATACCAACTTCTTGCGTTGTTCCTAAAGCCATACGTTTACCAAGCTTACAAGTCTCTTTGACTTCTTCTACAGATAATTCAGCTAAACCATATTTATCAGTGTAGTTATTGGCATACGCAAATAAATCAATCTTATGGTTGGTAACCACAAAATTATATGGAGAAGCTGGGGTAACCATACGACTGTTTGGATTTTCCGGAGCCATAAATACAGAGCGGTCCATATCACGATATGGTGTACCTGGTTCCAAATCATCTAATCGAATAAAGGCACCAATCTCTGTACCTTGACCATATGGAACACCATCTTCGATATGAATCGTACCCATATCATCAAAGATAACTTGCACATCACGAATATAGTCTTTACCAGCCGCTTTTAAAGCTTCAATGGATTCAGACTTTCCTGCTCCAGAGTCACCCATCAACATGATGTTCTTGCTGGAACCATCTTTCATGCAAATCTTCACAAATGCACCATGAATTGGTAACCAGCCATCATGCATCTTACGAACATTGTGCAATGTTAACATCATTTTCTTTAAGTATCCAAAATAATCCATACGTGGATGATCAGAAATGCATCCTACCCAAATATCATTGTCTTCATCATGATAGAATTGGGTTTCGTTCTTTCCATCTTCATTTCCGACAATACAAATCAAATCTGGTTTTTCTTCAGCTTCTTCACGCGTAGCTAATTCAAATAAGTTAGCTAGAGATAAAGCCAATGACATATATTTGATATTAAAATATGTCATACAAGATAAAGATCCAACCTTACATGGGAAACAGAACCAGTTCTCTGCATCGCCAGTAAAGTAATTCATTGGGTTTTCTTGAATTTGGTTAATGACACCAGTACGTTTTGATGACTTATTATGTAAGATCATTGGTGTACGAAGCATAACGGTATCAATAATAGGAATCTCTTGTAGTTTTGAATATTCTTTAGGGAATAAAGTATTTCGTGTATGAATCGAGAAACAAGCATTTGTACCAGCTTGGGCTTGGCGATATACACGGTTATAACGATCTTGTACACGTTCTTCTAATAAACGATAGGTACGTAAAATTAAATCATTTAGATTAGAATCTAAGGCAACAAGGGTATTCACACCATATCCATCTTGGTCTCCACTCTTCATGAAACCAAAACGACTAGGCGTCCGCCAGAATTTATATACTTGTTCAATAACTTCTAACAAGATTTCTGCATTTTTGGCATAAGGACTATCAATTTCGTTTAATTCAAAAATTGATAATTGACGTAAGAATTTCGCAAACTCTTTAGCACTCTCTTCGTGAGACAATTTTCCATCTTGCGTTAAGTAATTTAAGATTTTCTCATTGGTTTGTTGCGAAATATAGTATTGAATTAGAACATGAAAAGCTTGACCCTTTAGTAAGGCATCACGATTTTTCGGATACGCTAAATCATAGTTCATTACAATTTGGTGATTTGATAAATAAATCTTGTTCATTGCACAATCCTCCTTGGTTCTATAGTATAATTTATAATTTTTAAAAATGCAAAACAAGTAATTTCTTTCAGAAAGCGATTTCAGTTTTCAGAAAGCATTGAAAATTATTCATAAATAGCCGAAATCATAGCTTCTACATCTTCTAAAGCAACTTCTTTTTTCTCAGAACTATTACGATCTACCCATTCCAAAATGCCATTTTCAACGCCTCGACCAACCGTAATACGATGTGGAATACCAATCAATTCCATATCTTTAAACTTAACGCCTGGTCTTTCTTTACGATCATCTAACAAGACATCATAACCTTTTTGTTTACAGAATTCATATAAACGATCAGCAACTTCCATTTGTTTTTCATCTTTATTAGAAATAACAACGATAGCTAAACGGAAAGGTGCGATTTCATCGGGCCACATCAACCCTTTCTCATCGTTATATTGTTCTGCAACAGCAGCCATACAACGTTCTAGACCAATGCCATAGCATCCCATCCAGATTGGTTTTTGTTGGTTATCTTTATCTGTATATAAAACATTCATGCTCTTTGAATATTTCGTACCTAACTTAAATAAGTTCCCGACTTCAATTCCATGTTCAAAAGTAAGTGGTTGATGGCAACAAGGACAAATATCTCCTTCTTGGACTTGGCATAAGTCACCAACTTTTTCAGCCTTGAAATCTTTACAGTTGACATTTTCATAATGTTTATCGGTTTGGTTTGCCCCTACGATAAAGTTTTTCATTTTTAAAACCTGACGATCCAAATAAACTGGACAATCAATACCTACAGGACCCGCAAAACCAACTTTGGCATGCGTAACTTTTTCTACATCCGCAAAAGAAGCCAATTCCATTTCTACAGCATTTAACATCTTTAAGGCTTTTGCTTCATTTAATTCACGATTACCTGGGATACAGAAAGCGACAATTTTTCCATCTACATTGTAAATTAAGGTCTTCACAAAATCGCTGGCCTTCTTACCAAAGAAAGCTGCTACTTCATCAATCGTCTTTGCATCTGGGGTAGCTTTTAACTCCATTTCTTTTTCTGCTTCCGTATTTTCTGGCATGCAGTCTACAACTTCGGTAATTTCCATATTGCTGGAGAAATCACAGTTTTGACAACCTACGACAATATCTTCACCAATTGGAGAAATTGCTTGATATTCTTCACTTAAAAGTCCACCCATTGCACCTGTATCGGCACGAACAATTTTGTAGTTTAAACCTAAACGATCAAAAATACGATTGTAGGCATCATACATTTTGTCATAAGATGCATCTAAACCTTTTTCATCTACATCAAAAGAATAAGCATCCTTCATAATAAATTCACGTACCCGAATCAATCCAAAACGAGGACGCGTTTCATCACGATACTTGGTTTGAATTTGATAAAGGTTGTAAGGAAAATCTTTATAACTCTTACCATCCATTGCTGCCGCTAGCGTAAATAGTTCTTCATGCGTAGGACCTAAGACATATGGACGGTTGTAACGGTCTTTTAAGGCAAACATATTCGAACCAAAAGCCTCACGACGACCCGATTGAATATAGACTTCTTCCGGAATCAAGGCTGGCATCAATAATTCTTGGGCATCTTTGGCATCCATCTCCTCACGGATAATATTTTCAATTTTTGATAATACTTTCTTCCCCATTGGCATGATCATGTACGTTCCCGCACTGCTTTTTTTAATCATCCCAGCGCGGACAAGTAAATTACTTGAAACGCTGTCTTCATCTTTCGCGTTTTCTCTTAATGTATAAAAATAACTATGACTTAATTTCATATCTTTTTTCTCCTCTTTCGAATCATGGCGCCTACCTCTTTAGGGCCTTGCCAATAAGTCTTTACCTTCTGCATCGGTTTGTTACAAACCACTAAAGGAAGATCATTTTCATCCGTAATTCCGGTTAAAGAAATATCCGTACTCAATGTATGCGGACCAAATATTTCTAATTCATCATCCAAGGTAAACTTGTTCTTTACTTGTAGTAAAACTGAATCATCATCAACGGCTAAAACCGAAGCCACATATTCCTGAGTAACGGTTTCATCATGGTCTTGATACAATTGTACCTGATAGCCTGGAATCCCTTGATAAAAACCAGGACCTGTTTGGCGGTTTTCCGCTTTCGCAATTTCAAATTGAATATCTTTTAATTGCTGATCACTTACGTATCCTTGTTGATAAATCAAATCAATGAGATGGCGATAACTGGAAACCACTGTAGCTAAATAATACGCTGATTTCATACGTCCTTCAATCTTTAAAGAAGAAACGCCCCATTCTATAAAAGAAGCAATTTGATTCACAGCTTGTAGATCCTTGCTGGACATAGAAAAGAGATTATCCGGATTAGAAACCTCGGTATTTCCATCCATTAAATGATATTTCCACCGGCAGCTTTGGGCACAACCCCCGCGATTGGCATCCCGTAGAGTCATATGGTTGCTTAAAACACAACGCCCGGAATAAGAAATGCACATACCGCCATGAATAAAGACTTCAATGGGTAAAATATCTGCTTGCGCAATTTTCTTGATTTCATCCATTTGACATTCTCTGGCAAGTACGACACGATCCATCCCCTGCTCTTTCCAAAAACGAACCGTATTCGAATTGGTTGAAGAATGTTGGGTAGAAACATGCACTTCAAAATGACAACCCAACTTTTTCGCTGTCATCATTATCGAAGGACTGGCCACAATAATGGCATGAACCCCTAATCGATCTAAGTCAAGAAGATAGTCTTCCAAACCTTCTAAATCACTTTCATGAGGCAACATATTTACCGTTACATGTACATGGGCTGAATGGGCATTCGCAAATTCAACCAATTCTCGAATTTCTTCTAGAGAGAAATTCGAGGCGCGCGATCGTAAAGAAAAAGATTTTCCTCCAATATAGACCGCATCGGCACCATATAAAATAGCCGTTTTCGCTTTTTCTAAATTGCCAGCAGGAGCTAACAGTTCGATTTTTTTCATACTGTATCCTCCTTCTTTAAGGTTGTGTTTTGATAATACCAATGGTTAGAACCATCGATTGGTGTTCCCTGACGATAAGCATTTAAGACTTGAATCGTCCACGCATCATCTTTTAATAAAGAATCAATGCGAAACCGTTTGATTCCAAAAGATTCTAAGGAAGCAATCTCCTGAATACTTTGAATCGGCTGTTCACTAAAGATGTGTGTTCCCGTTTCATCTTCTACAATTGGCATACGATCCGAACGGGTTTGTTCGATTAAATCCAGATGACTTCGCTTTTTAAAATCTGGACGATCAATCGCATCTAAATAATTCGTAATTAACGGTCGCCGTGAATATAAAATAGAAAAATAACCATCAATCAATACTTCACATCCACCTGCAACACTAATCTGTTGAATTTCCGCAAGCGACAACTCGTGCGCTAAGCTAACGGCTAAACAGCCTTGATTGAGATAAAATTCTACATCGCGATGATTGGCAATGAGGGTTTCGGGTTGATAGACCAAGCGCGTATAGCCCATTTCTTTAGCTATATACAAAAGGCCTTCATCAGAAAAATAGATACCATCAATAGAAAGATCCTTACAAGTTTGAATGAGATCTTTACATCGATCAAAGTCAGAATCCATCATCAATTTGCAGGCATTCACATAAAGTTCCATTTGATTTGCCAAACAGATTTCTTTCCAATCTTTCAAGGCTTCTATCTCAACAGTATTAGCACTACAAACGGATAATCCTTTTATGCCAATAAGAATGGCATCAGCTCCAGCCTGCTTTAAAGCAGGTATTGAATCCATTTCATGAATTGTCGTAATAATCAAGGAAGTCACCTCCACAATGCTTCTATTTTATCATACAACCGGAATTTGTTTTGCATAAATGTTTCAAAAAAGAGTATAATAACAGCAATTATAAGGAAGGACAAATATTATGCAAAAAATTCAAATGAAAACGCCATTAGTTGAAATGGATGGCGATGAAATGACAAGAATTTTATGGAAGATGATTAAAGATGAACTCATTCTTCCCTACGTTGATTTAAAGACAGAGTATTATGATTTAGGTTTGGAAAATCGTGATGCTACCAATGATCAAGTAACCATTGATGCCGCAAATGCCAACAAGAAATATGGTGTTTCTGTAAAATGTGCAACGATTACTCCCAATGCCCAACGTATGGATGAATACAACCTTCATCAAATGTGGAAGTCTCCTAATGGTACGATTCGAGCTATCTTAGATGGAACCGTATTTAGAGCCCCAATTATGATTGATCCAATTGAGCCAATTGTAAAAAATTGGAAACAACCAATCACAATTGCCCGTCATGCCTATGGTGATGTCTATCGTGATACCGAATTCCGTATTGATAAACCAGGCAAAGCAACACTTTGTTTCACAGATACAGAAGGAAACAAAGAAGAACAAGAAATCTTCCAATTTGAAGGAAAAGGTGTTGTCCAAGGACTTTACAATAAAGATGATTCCATTACATCTTTTGCCCGCTCTTGTTTCAATTATGCCCTAGATAAAAAACAAGATTTATGGTTTGGTGCAAAAGATACGATTTCTAAAAAATACGATCATACTTTCAAAGATATTTTCCAAGAAATCTATGATACAGAATACAAAGCTAAATTTGAGGCAGCTGGAATCACCTATTTCTACTCCTTAATCGATGATATTGTCGCACGTGTGATGCGTAGTGAAGGTGGTATGATCTGGGCATGTAAGAACTACGATGGCGATGTCATGAGTGACATGGTCTCAACCGCTTTTGGTTCTTTAGCTATGATGACCAGTGTCTTAGTTTCTCCAGAAGGAAATTATGAATACGAAGCAGCCCATGGTACCGTAACTCGTCACTACTATCGTTACTTAAAAGGTGAAAAAACTTCCACCAATCCAATCGCAACGATCTTTGCGTGGACTGGTGCATTAAATAAACGTGGCGAAAAAGATGGTTTGCCTGAACTTCAAGATTTTGCCCAAAAATTAGAACAAGCTTGCCTGGACACTTTAAACGCAGGAATTATGACAAAAGATCTTTGTCATTTAGCCCAAGGTATTGAAACAAAAGAAGTGAATTCTGAAGAATTCATCCATGCAATTCAAACCCGTTTAAATGAATTAATGGCATAAAGTAAATGCTAGAGAATGATTCTCTAGCATTTTTTTAATATCTTTTTATAAACATAATCGGCAACACCTGCGTGATTGTTGTCCACATCACTAATAACATCAGCCACCGCCAAGGCATCCGGACTACCATTGCACATACATACGCCCGTTCCACAATACTTTAAGAGTTCAATATCATTGGTTGTATCACCGAATGCGACAATATCTTGATTGGATAAGTTGTTATATTCACAGAACTTATGCATCGCATACGCTTTTGCGATACGTTTATCACTGAATTCAAATAAAGTAGGCTGGGTTTTATAACCAACATAATTAGGACTTGGATGTTCCTTGACATATTGTTCAATTTTAGGCATATCTTCTAAATTCACTCGAAATAAAATCTTCGCATTTTCTTGCGCATACAATTCTTCTAGGGAATCCACAATCACTAACTCTTTAAAAGAACGCTCTGCACTACGACGCATTAGATCGTCATCTTTTACGGCATAGATTTTATGGTTTAAATAGATAAAGGGATTACATGGCCATTGTTGCATAATCGCAAGGGTTTCTTTTAACCATTCCTTTTTCATTAAAAAATATGAATGTTCTTTTTGATGAAAACCATCCCAAAGCTCCGCCCCATTCATGCCAATGATGACATCAAATGGCCGTGATAAATTCCACATTTGTTGTTTGGGCATCAATTCATCAAGTGGTCGCCCACTAGCCAAACCAAAGGCATAGCCTTCCTTCCATAAATCCTCAATCATCTGAATATTCTTTTCGGGAATGGTTCGCTCATCGTTCATTAGCGTTCCATCTAAATCACAGATAATAACTTTTTTATGCATTAACTTTCCCTTCTTTCCAAATCTTTTAAAAGCGCAACAAGTTGGTCTTCATTATACACAATGTAATCACTTGCCACGCCTTCTTGTAAGTTATGACGGTTAAAATGAATGGTATGTAAACCAGCCGCTTTCGCTCCTTCCATATCTTTTATATAATTATCACCAATATAATACATCGTATCGTAAGGAATCGACAAACGATCACAAACCGTCTGAAAAGCTTTGGCATCAGGTTTCGCATAACCTATACCTTCACTGGTAAAAATCGCATCATCCCCAATATAGTCATACATACCTAGTGTACGCACTTTGTCTTTTTGATGTCCTTCTTGTCCGTTTGTTAAAATAGAAACTCGCGCAGAAGTCGAAGCAAAAAATTCATGCAGAACTGGTTGCATGGAGATCTGTCCTTGATATTTGCGGTAGGCATCTTGAAAATCAGCGGCTTGTTCTAAAGTAAAAGGAATAGATAATTCTTTACAAGCCCCATAAATACGATAAATTCCTACATCATCGGAAGTAATAACATGTTCATGTTCTAAATCAAAAACACGATCACCTACTTTACGATAAACTTTGTAAAAAAATGGCAGACTAACTGGTAAAACCGGAATAAATTGTTTTACAGAACGATTAAATGGTTCTTGTAAGTCATAAAGGGTATCATCACAATCAAAACATAAATTAAGCATTTTCCAACCTCACTAATAAATCTATCAATTCTTCTTCCGTATAAACGGTATAATCAGAACAATTCCCTTCCTGATGATGATGTCGATTCAAATGAATCGTATGCATACCAGCATTCTTTGCTCCTTCCATATCATTTATATAGTTATCGCCGATATAAGTCCAATCAGATACTTTCGTCTTTGTCGCTTCAGCGACAATTTGAAAAGCTTTTGGATGGGGTTTGGCAAAACCAATTTGCCCACTGGTAAAAATATGATCACTAGGAAAATACTTTTCGACTTCTAAGGCATGAAGTTTCATTCTTTGATGACAATCACTTCCATTGGTCAAAATAGCGAGTTCAGATTTCGTTGTTTGAAAAAAACGATGATAGGCTTCACTCATAGAAATAGCACCTTGATTTTTCTTGTATAAATCTTGAAAATCAGCAGCTGTTTCTAAATCAATCGGATAGCCCATTGCAGCACTCGCTTTATAAATACGATAAATGCCACTATCATCTACGGTAATGACATCATCTTGCAACAAATCAAAAACTGAATCACCAAAATCACGATATATACGGTAAAATTCTTGACTGTCTCCATCAAAGGATGGAAAGAATTTTTTTAAACACATTTTAAAAGGCCATTGCAGATCATAAAGTGTATCATCGCAATCAAAACAAAGCTTCATAAGCAAAACCTCCAAAAAAAAATAGGAACTGTTTAACAGTTCCTATATTATACGATTATTCGTCTTCTTTTGCTAGACTTACTAATCTATGACGACGCTTCATAGCATCTTCTTTACAAGCTTCCATCAATGCGTCAGCAGCTTCTTGACCTTTCAACTTAATTAATTGGTTGAAACGAGTTTCTCTCATCATGAATGCTTTCATCTTAGAGTAATCAGGTTCTTTAGAATCAATTGTTAAGTGTTGTTCAGCACGTGGGTCGTAACGATACAATGTGACATATCCACATTCAACTGCATCACGTTGTACTTGTTGGTGAATACCTAAACCACCTTTAATGTGGTGTTCAGCACAAGGTGCATAAGCAATGATCAATGATGGTCCATCATAGCTTTCAGCTTCTTGGAATGCTTTCAATGTTTGCATCTTGTTAGCACCCATACATACTTGAGCTACATATGCATGACCATAAGTCATAGCGATTTGTCCTAAATCCTTCTTAGAAGTAGATTTACCACCAGCAGCGAACTTAGCGATTGAAGCACGTTGACTTGATTTAGAAGATTGTCCACCAGTATTTGAATAAACTTCAGTATCCAATACTAAGATATTTACGTTTACGTCGTTAGCCAATACATGGTCAACTCCACCGTATCCAATATCGTATGACCAACCATCACCACCGATGATCCATACAGATTTTTCAACTAAGTCTTCTTTAGCTAATGATTGAACATCAGCATTAGCTTCTTTAGCAGCTAATTCTTTAATTTGTGGTTGTAATGCACGTTCAGCATCTTTATCACCTTTAGCAGCGATATATTTATCGAACAATGCTTTTAAGTCAGCAGAAACAGTATCTGCATTTTCTTCCATAATTCGATAGATACGAGCCATCTTGTAGTTTTCAGCTAATGCCATACCATATCCGTATTCAGCATTATCTTCGAACAATGAGTTAGCCCAAGCAGGTCCATTTCCATCTTTATCTGTTACAAATGGAGTACTTGGAGTAGCACCACAGTAGATTGATGAACATCCAGTAGCGTTAGCAATCATCATATCTTTACCAAATAATTGAGAAGCTAAACGGTAGTAAGGAGTTTCACCACATCCTGGACATGATCCAGAAACTTCAAAATAAGGCATCAAGAATTGAGAACCCTTGATTGTGTTCTTAGGGAATAAATCAGTCTTGTATTCTGTTTCTTTATATAAGTAATCAGCAAGTGGATCTTGATCCATCAATGAGTGGATAGGAACCATCTTCAAGGCTTTTTCACCCTTCTTACCTGGACATTCAGTAACACATAATCCACAACCAACACAGTTAGATGGACTTACTTGTACACGGAAAGCCAATTTCTTATCTTTAACACCAATAGCTGGAACAGTTTCGAATTCTTGAGGTGCACCAGCAACTTCTTCATCAGTTAAAGCAAATGTACGGATTGTTGCATGTGGACATACGAATGAACAGATACCACATTGGATACAGTTTTCTGCATTCCAATCAGGAACCATAGCAGCAATTGCACGTTTTTCTTTGAATGATGCATTTGGTTGCATTGTACCATCTAATACACCAAATTTAGTGAATGCACTAACTGGCATATCGTAACCTTCAAGAGCGTTAATACGTCCTGCATATTCATCCCAGTAAGCATCACCAGTCATAACACGAAGTTCATTGAATGGTAATTCAGCCCAAGCTGGATCTACTGGAACTTCAACGATACCGTCTTTACCAGCATCAATAGCCTTATAGTTCAAGTTAACGATTTCGTCACCTTTCTTACCATAAGATTTCTTAGCAAATGCTTTCATCAATTCAACAGAAGTTTCCAAAGGCATGATTTGTTCGTTCAATGCGAAGAATGCACTTTGTAAAATTGTGTTTGTACGACGTCCCATACCAATTTCTTGAGCAATTTGAGTTGCGTTGATGATATAGAATTTTGCATGTGCTTTAGCCAAACGAGCTTTTAAACGATTTGGCATTTGTTTAACGATTTGATCTTTGTCAAATGTTGTATTCAATAAGAATGTTCCACCGTCTTTTAATCCACGAGCAACATCATATTTGAACATATATGTATCAAGTGATACAGAGATGAAGTCTGCATTGTTTACATAGTAAGTTGCATGAATTGGAGATTTTCCAAAACGCAAGTGAGAACGTGTAACACCACCGGCTTTTTTAGAGTCATAGGCGAAGTAACCTTGTGCATATTGATCTGTGTTATCACCAATGATCTTAATAGTGTTCTTGTTTGCACCTACAGTACCATCAGATCCAAGACCCCAGAATAAACATGAAGTAGCATCAGATTCGATTTGGTAAGAAGTGTCAACAGGTAATGAAGTATGAGTAACATCATCTTCGATACCAACAGTGAATCCTGTCTTGATTTCACTTTCTTTTAAGTAATCAAATACAGCTTTGATATGGCATGGTTGTGTATCGTGTGAACCTAATCCATAACGACCACCGATGATTTCGATGTCTTTACCATTTAATGCACCTAATACATCTAAGTACAATGGTTCACCACCAGCACCATATTCTTTTGTACGGTCTAATACCGCAATACGTTTTACAGTTTCAGGTAAAACAGCAGTTAAGTATTTAGTAGAGAATGGACGATACAAATGAACTTTGATCATACCAACTTTTTCACCTTTAGCTACTAAATCATTGACAACTTCTAATCCAGCTTCACTAGCAGAACCCATAACAACGATTACACGTTCAGCATCTGGAGCACCAACGTAGTTGAAAGGTTTATAATCACGACCAGTGATTTCGCTGATTTTTTTCATGTAGTCAGCAACAACATCAGGAACTACATCGTAATGAGCGTTTCTTGCTTCTACAGTTTGGAAGAAGATATCGTCATTTTCGTTAGCACCACGAGTTACTGGATTTGCATGTGGATCCATTGAACGTTTACGGAAGTCAGCTAATGCTTCGTAATCGATTAAATCCTTATATTTTTCAGTATCGAACACTTCAACTTTATGAACTTCATGACTTGTACGGAATCCATCAAAGAAGTGTAAAAAAGGTACATGACATTTAATCGCAGTTAAGTGAGCGACACCAGCTAAATCCATAGCTTCTTGAACAGAGTGAGATGACAACATAGGAATACCAGTTTGACGTACTGCATAGATATCCTCGTGATCACCAAAGATGTTTAATGAACGACTTGCTAAAGAACGAGCCGCAACATGTAAAACAACTGGAAGGTTTTCACCAACCCATTTATAAATGTTTGGAATCATTAACAACAAACCTTGACTTGCAGTGAAAGTTGTTGGTAATGTTCCTCCCTGTGCAGCACCGTGCACAGCACCTGAAGCACCAGCTTCTGATTGAAGTTCAGCAATTTTTACGACTTCACCAAAAGCGTTTTTTCTTCCTTGGCTTGCCCAAACATCCATAACTTCTGCCATAGGAGAAGATGGTGTGATTGGGTAAATACAACTCATTTCGGTAAGTGCATAGGCGTTATGAGCCGCAGCTGTATTACCATCCATGGACTGAAATTTCTTTGCCATATGTAATTTTTCCTCCTTAAAAATAGTATTTACTTACACCACAACCATTATACGAGCTTTAAAGTCTTTTTTAAAGGAATTTTTACCCTTTTTTCGCAAATTTGAAAACTATTTCACAGTTAGATAAAGCTTATTTCAAACATAACAATTGTTTTTATTCTATAAACAAAATAAAAAGAAAAAGGGATTATGCAAATAAATACAGATTCAAAATTTTGTGTGTTATAATAGCAGCGAGATTAAGGAAGGACGGATACGTATGATTCCAGCTTCACTTTTTCCTTTAGTAACAGCTATTATCAGCAATATTATTGCCCAGATTGCAAAAACCATTGTGTATTTCTACAAATCTGGCGAATGGGATCTACATTGGGTCATCGCAAGTGGCGGATTTCCTAGTTCTCACTCGTCAACGGTAACGGGACTGGCCATGGCAATTGGCATGCAAGAAGGTTTCAACAGTGCACTCTTTGCCGTGACAACAATTTTTGCTTTTATAGTTATGTATGATGCTTGTCATGTTCGTTATTATTCAGGAAAAAACATCGAATTAGTACAACAATTAATCAAAGACCTAAAAGATGAAGCCAAAATTAATATTGGATATGATGAACCCATCTACAAAGAACAGTTAAAAGCTGTTCTAGGGCATAAATTTACCGAAGTAGTTGGTGGATTTGTCGTTGGAATAATTGTTCCATTACTTATTTGCCCATTATTTTTAAGATAACAAGGAGGATGAACCTATGTCGGAAGAAATCAATAACAATGAGCCCCATATTCCTACAAAAAAAGAAGTCGAAGAATGCATCAGCAAGATTCGCCCCTACATCCAACAAGATGGTGGCGATATTGCTCTATTAGGCATTGATGAAAACAATGTCGTATATGTTTCATTCCGCGGTGCTTGCCAAGGTTGTTTTATGGCAGTCGAAGATTTCTCAAGTGGAATTAAATCATTAATTTTAGATGAAGTACCTGGCGTTACAGATGTCATGTTGGTATAAGAAAAGCGGATTAATCATCCGCTTCTTTTTTTTCTAACATATGGTTAATAAAATAAGGAAACTGCTTTTGCCACCACGGCCAATCATGGGCTACATCATACCCCCAAAAATCACACCAAGCATGAATTCCCTTTGCTTGAAAGATTCCATCCAATTTACGCAAGTCCGATACCGTCTGATCTTCCCAGGCCCCTTGACCTACACAAAAGATCATTTGACCACGATTGTATTTTTCAATATACGGATGATCTAATGGTAAATTATACATATATGCCATAGGATTATTGCGATACGTTATATCATTATGATAAGAGCCATAGAACTCACTCACATCATAAATCCCTGATAAACCTAATACCCCATCAAATAAGTCCGGAAAACGGAAATAGAGATTTGCACTATGTGTAGCACCAATACTGGCACCCGTCACCCACCAGGGAGCAAAATCATTGAGTTTCTTTTGCACCGAAGGAATCAATTCATCGACAAGATAGTTCATCCAGTTCTCATGCATATCAAAACGATATAAAGGGTCCCCATAACAATTCGACCAAGTCTCCATATCAATCGAATCACACGAAACAAAACGAATCTTTCCCTGCTCTATTTCATCTTGCACCGTATCATACATATGCCGCCATTCCCATTCATGAAAACGATTATTTTGGGTAGGAATGACTAAACAGATCTTTCCTGCATGACCATAAATTTTATATTCCATATCTCTTTGTAAAGACTGAGAATATTCTTTAAAATATTGAATTTGCATGTCTGTATTATAGCTCGATATTGCCTAAATTACTACTATGCTTTATAATTAGACTGTTTTTTTAAAGGAAAGAGAGTGACAACATGTCCAATAAAGAAAAAATTTTGAATATTGCGGTCATTGCTCACGTCGATGCAGGAAAAAGTACTCTAGTAGATGCTTTCCTCCGTCAAAGTGATGTATTCCGTGATAATGAAGAAGTTGTAGATTGCGTCATGGATTCAAACGATTTGGAACGAGAACGTGGAATTACCATTTACTCAAAAAACTGTTCCATTATTCATGACGGCGTAAAAATTAATATTGTCGATACCCCAGGCCACGCTGATTTCTCAAGTGAGGTCGAACGTATCATTCGTACCGTAGATGCAGTAATCCTATTAGTTGATTCCAGTGAAGGACCAATGCCACAAACACGCTTTGTTTTATCAAAAGCTTTGGAATTTGGTCTAAAACCAATTCTTTTAATCAATAAAATTGATAAAAAAGATCAACGTGCAGAAGAAGTTGTTGATGAAGTATATGACTTATTCTTGGATTTAAATGCCAATGATGAACAATTAGACTTCCCTATTTTATACGGTGTGGCCCGTGAAGGAAGAGTCCAATACGATTTAAATACCCCAAGCGACAACATTGATCCATTGTTTGATACCATTTTAAAACGCTGTGATGTCTATCCTGATAACGATGATAAACCAGCACAAATGCAAGTATCCGCATTAGCTTATGATGAATACATCGGACGTTTAGGAATTGGTCGTGTATACAATGGTATCTTACGTCAAGGTGATACATATATTCGTTGTAATGAAAAAGGCGAAGAGAAACGTGAAACCATTTCTAAACTCTTTGTCTATAAAGGATTATCTCGTACCAGCGTAAAAGAAGCCCATAGTGGTGATATCGTTGTAGTTGCTGGTATGCCAGATATTTCAATTGGTGATACAATTTGTGATCCCGATCATATCGAACCAATGGAACATATTGAAATTGAAGAACCTACCCTATCCATGAACTTCCATGTTAACACCAGTCCATTTGCCGGACAAAGTGGAAAATACGTTACAAGCCGTAACATTAAAGAACGTCTTGAAAAAGAATTGGAAGTAAACGTTGGATTAAAAGTAGAACCAACCGATAGTGCTGATTGCTTCAAAGTATCCGGACGTGGTGAATTACATATTTCCATCTTAATTGAAAATATGCGTCGTGAAGGCTATGAACTAGCTGTATCAAAACCCGAAGTTATCTTACATAAAGATGAAAACGGAACCAAAGTAGAACCCGTTGAAGAAGTTATCTGTATTGCGCCAAGCGAATACCAAGGTACCATCATCAACAAGCTAAATCTTCGTAAAGGTGTTATGCAAGATCTAAACGAAGAAAATGGTTATGTAAGAATCACTTACCAAGCTCCAACCCGTGGATTGTTAGGATTCCGTAGCGAATTCATCAATGATACCCATGGTGAAGGAACCCTTGTTCGAAGAATCGCTGGATATGAACCATATAAAGGAGAAATTCCTCAACGTATGCAAGGTGCTATGATTTCCACCGAAACCGGAACAGCTATGACATATGCTTTATGGAACTTACAAGAACGTGGACAACTTTTCATTTCTCCACAAACCGAAGTGTACGAAGGAATGATCATTGGTGAAAGTGCCAAAAACATCGATATGGATGTCAATCCATTAAAGAACAAAAAGTTAACCGCTATTCGTTCCAGTGGACGTGATGAAGCCATGTTATTAACCCCACCTAGAGTATTCTCCCTAGAAGAAGCGTTGGAATGGATCAATGATGATGAATTGGTAGAAGTTACACCAGATGCAATTCGTATTCGTAAAAAAGGTTTAACGGCACAAGATCGAAGAAATCTCTATCGTCAAAAAATGGCCCGTGACTAAAATATACCTGCTCAATTGAGCAGGTTTTTTCTTTTATAAAAAAAGATGGCAACTGCCATCTTTTAGGCTTTTGCCATCAATTCATCATATTGTTTTTTCGTTAATTCGTATTGTTCTTGATAAGAAGCTAATTTATCTTTTTCTTGTTGAACTTTAGCCGCAGGTGCTTTAGCAACAAAGCCTTTATTATTTAACATACCTGTAGAACGCTTGATTTCTTTTTCCAAATGTTCTAAGGCATTAGATAACTTCGCTTTTTCTTTTTCAAAGTCAATCAAATCACCCATTGCACAAGTAAATACCGCATGAGAAATTGTACGCGATAAAATATCATCGCTACCAAGTTCTTCGACATTTTGTGCATGACACATCTTATCCATAACCGCATTAGCATCTTTTGATAAACCAATCCATGCGTTGTCTTGATCACGCAAAGAAATCACAAGATCCTTACTTGGTTTCATATCATAATTCGTTTTTACTTCACGAACCGTTTCAATTGCCGACATAACAATAGCCATTTCTTGTTTTTCTGCTTCTGTATACGCAAAGTCAATCTTTTCTGGCCAAGTTTCAACATTTAAACTTTCTTTTTCATGAGGAAGATCCAAATAGATTTCTTCTGTCACAAATGGCATGAATGGTGAAAGAAGTTTTAAAATATTGATCATTACCGTATAAAGAACTGCTTTAGTACTCTTAACAACATCGGCATCTTCACTAAATAAAGTCGCCTTACTTAATTCGATATACCAACTGCAGAAGTCATCCCAAACGAAATTATACAATTCATTTCCAACCATAGATAACTCGTATTTTTCCATATTTGCAGTTACATGGTCTAAGACTTCATTAAAACGCGATAAAATCCATTTATCACTGCTGGATAATTTATCCAATTGCAATTGTGGCATTTCATCGCCCACTTGCATTTGTACATAACGAGCCGCATTCCAAATCTTATTGATAAAATTCCAACTTGAATCGACTTTTGTCGTATCATAACGCAAATCTTGGCCTGGAGTTGAATTGGTTGTTAAGAAGAAACGCAAGGCATCCGCACCTTTTTCTTGAATAACATCCATAGGATCAATACCATTACCTAAAGATTTAGACATTTTACGACCTTGGTTATCACGAACCAAACCATGAATTAAAACATCTTTAAATGGACGATTCTTCATGGCAAAACGCGTTTGGAAAGCCATACGGGCAACCCAGAAGAAGATAATGTCATAACCTGTAACTAAACAGTCATTAGGGAAATAACGTTTTAAATCTTCGGTTTCTTCTGGCCAGCCTAATGTTGAGAATGGCCATAAACCGCTGGAGAACCAAGTATCCAAAACATCTTCATCTTGAACCCATAAATCTTTATCTTCAGGATCTTCCATACCAACATAGATTTCTCCGGTTTCTTTATTGGTCCAAGCTGGGATTCGATGACCCCACCACAATTGACGTGAAATGCACCAGTCTTCAATTTTTTCGAGCCATTGAGTAAAAGTCTTCTCAAAACGTTCTGGAACAAAGTGAATCTTTTGGTCTTCGATTTCCTGGTTTGCGAGAACTTGTTCAGCTAAAGGCTTCATCTTTACAAACCATTGTTTACTTAAATATGGTTCAACAATAACACCCGTTCTTTCGGAATGACCAACGGGATGCATATGTTCTTCAATATGGTCAACAACACCAGCTTTTTTGAAGTCTTCGACTAAAGCTTCACGACATTCAAAACGATCCATACCTGTATATTTACCGCACATTTCATTCATCGTTCCATCTGGATTCATACAAACTGGCATTGGCAAATTGTATTTTTTAGCTAATGCGAAGTCGTTTGGATCGTGTGCAGGCGTACATTTCATAACCGCTGTACCAAAGCTCATATCAATATAGTCATCAGCCATAATTGGTAATTCATCCCCATTAGCCGGATTGATTGCATGCATACCAACAATATCTTTGTAGCGTTCATCATCAGGGTGTACAAAGATCGCCTGGTCGGCAAACATCGTTTCTGGACGTGTTGTCGCAATAACTAAAGTCTGTCCTGTTTCGACTACTTTATAGTTAAAGTAATACATGTGTCCCATGATTTCTTTATGTTCAACTTCAATATTACTCAAAGCCGTCTTAGCTTCTGGATCCCAGTTAATAATTCTTTCGCCTTGATAGATCAAACCTTGATTATATAAATCAACGAAAGTTTTACGAACCGCTTTCGATAAACCCTCATCAAGGGTAAAACGTTCTCGACTATAGTCCAAAGATAAACCCAATTTAGCCCACTGACTACGAATGGTAGAAGCGTATTCTTCTTTCCATTCCCAAGCTCGGTCTAAGAATTTTTCTCGTCCAATATCATAACGGGAAATGCCTTCTTCTTTTAAACGTGCATCAACTTTCGCTTGCGTAGCAATACCAGCATGATCCATACCAGCTAACCATAAAACATCATAGCCGCGCATTCTTTTATAACGACATAAAATATCTTGGATTGTCGTATCCCAAGCATGTCCTAAATGCAACTTTCCTGTTACATTAGGTGGAGGAATCACAATACAATAGGGATGTTTACTCACATCACCAGCTGTGAAATACCCATGTTTTAACCAATCTTGATATCGGTTTGCTTCTACGGCCAAGTGGTCGTATTTTGGTGCCATTTCTTTAGTCATAATCTCATCCTTTCCTAAAAAAAAGCACATCCGAAAGGACGTGCTTTGACGTGGTACCACCTAACTTTGCTTATTCAGCCTTATCACATAACGCTGTGTCTGCGTATTCTCCTACTCCATTCAGAAAATAAGCTCCTAGACTACCTTCATCTTCCCTAATTACTCTCTTACACCAAACAAGAGCTCTCTATCAATTAAAGGTAAGACTACTCCTTCTACTCATCGCTTTTACTTCCTTATAGTAACAAAAGTAGAAAAAAATTCAAGCTAAAGTGTATTTTGATCAAATTGCGCTAACCAGGTTTCGACTTCTTTCATAACTTCAACTAAACAACCTGCTTGAAAAGGAACCTTTAATCCCGCTAATTCAACAACTTGTCGGAATGGATATTTGCCCCCTATCGAACAAATCTTTTGATAATCCGAAAAAGCCTGCGAATCTTTCTTTTCAAACCGTGACCAGAACTGTAAAGCACAAACTTGCGCTAAAGTATAATCAATGTAATAGAAAGGATCCATAAAAACATGCAGTTGACGCATCCACCAACCACCTTGTTCTAAGAATGGAATTTCGGAATAGTCTTTGTGTGGCAAATACATCTTTTCCAGTTTTCGCCAACAAGCCATTCGCTCTTGGGAAGAATATTCAGGATGTGCATAAATTTCATGTTGGAAATGATCCACTAAAACGCCATAAGGTAAGAATTTAATCGCTCCTGACATATGGTGATACAAATACTTATTCGTATCTTCTTTAAAGAAAGAATGCATCCAAGGATAGGTGATAAATTCCATCGACATCGAATGAATTTCACAAGTTTCATAGGTAGGCCAAACACATTCAAATGGGAAAATAGAACGACTCGACCATACTTGATAGGCATGCCCTGCTTCATGTGTCAGAGTTTCAACATCACTGGATGTACCATTAAAGTTCGCAAAGATAAAAGGACTTTCATAATTCGGAATATACGTACAATATCCCCCGGCTGCCTTATCTGCTCTGGCCTGTAAATCCATCAAATGGGAATCCATCATGCTTTGAAAGAAAGAACCCGTTGAATCGGATAATTCACGGTACATCTTACCAGCTAACTTAACACATTCTTCTTGGGAAACATGGGGCTTTGGATTTCCTGTGGTAAATTCCACTTTTTCATCCCAAGCATATAAATGATCGAGATGCAGACGCGCTTTTTGTGATGCATAAAGTTTTTGTGCGACTGGAACGACTTCTTTTAGGATTTCCTGGCGGTATTGTTTTACATCGTCTTGATTATAATCAAAACGATTCATACGATAATACCCTAAAGGAATGTAATTCTCATAGCCAAGTTTTTGTGCCATTTTGGTTCGCACTTGAACTAAGCCATCAAAAATTTCTAAGAGTTCATCTTTATGTGCTTCAAACCAACCCCAATAAGCCTTGGTGGCTTTTTTACGGCAATCTCTAGAAGCATCGGTCATCTTTACTTCTAAGGAAGATAAATTATAGATCTTTCCTTCAAAGGAAATCTCTGCAGAAGCAATTAAAGACTGATAATTAGATGCTAGCCGGTTTTCTTCCTGTAATTCTGGTACGATTTCAGGAGAGAAGCTCTTCTCCTCCATTTCTTTCATCGCAAAATAGGTCGGAGGAATCTGGTCTTTGACTCCTTCCATCCATTTACTATGAACGATGGATTTAGAAATAGCTTGAAACGATGCTTCAAGTTCCGGAACCTTTTCATCATAGAACTGATTTTCCTTTGCATAATAAGGATCTTTAGTATGAATCGAATGACGAATCGAACAAAGCGTCACATTGGTATCAAAGTCTTTGTATAGGGTATCATATTGCTTCCATAAGGACATAAACTCCGCTTGGCTATCTGCCTTTTGAATTGCTTCATTTAATTCTTCTAAAGAAGTCTTCATTTCATCCACATTGATGGAATGATACGTAAAATCTTCAAAAATCATAAAACCTCCAAAAAAAGAAGCGGAACAGTATGTTCCGCTAACAATCGAAAACTTATTTTCCTAAAGTTTCTTTGATTACTTCTTGAACTTCTTCCATTGTTTCTTTTTCAACACACTTAGCAGCAAGTTCTTGCGCATCCGCAAAACTCATGTTGTTGATAATCTTACGAGCTCTTAATACTTGAGTAGCACTCATAGAGAATTCATCCAAGCCTAATCCTAACAATACAGGAGCAGCTAATTCATCACCAGCCATGGCACCACACATACCACACCAGCTTCCGTTCTTATGTGCACCTTCAATTGTCATCTTAACCAAACGTAAGATACTTGGGTTCAATGGTTGATATAAGTAAGATACATGTTCACTCATACGGTCAGCAGCCATTGAGTATTGGATCAAGTCATTTGTACCAATTGAGAAGAAGTCTGCATATTTAGAGAATTGATCAGCTAAAGCAGCAGCAGCTGGAATTTCAACCATCATACCAACTTCGATATCATCGGCAACTTTAACACCTTCTGCAATCAATTTAGCTTTTTCTTCTTCATAGATAGCTTTAGCTTGTCTAAATTCATTGACAGTTGCGATCATTGGGAACATGATAGCTAATTTACCATAAACAGAAGCACGGCATAATGCTCTTAATTGCGTACGGAATACATCTTGTTCTTTCAAGCACAAACGAATCGCACGGTAACCTAAGAATGGGTTCATTTCTTCAGGGAAAGTATAGTAAGATAATTTCTTATCTCCACCAATATCCAAAGTACGAACAACAACACGTTTACCATTCATACCTTCTAATACTTGTTTGTAAGCTTCAAATTGTTCATCTTCTGTTGGGAAGTGATCACTGTCCATGTATAAGAATTCCGTACGGAACAATCCAACGCCTTCACCACCATTTTTCAATACACCTTCAACATCTTTAAATCCACCAATGTTTCCAGCAATATCTACTTTATGTCCATCAGTAGTGATTGTTTCTTGGTTAACTAAAACTTTTAATTCTTCTTTTTCTTTTGCGTAAGCAGCAGCTTTTTCTTTGTATTTAGCAATTGTAGCTTCATCAGGGTTTACAACAACTTCACCATCTAAAGCATCCAAAGCTAACACATCGCCATTTTTACAAGCATCTAATACACCTGGGCATCCTACAACAGCAGGGATTTCAAGGGAGTTAGCCATAATAGCAGAGTGAGAAGTTTTACCACCGATTTCCGTAGCAAATCCTTTTACATATTCATTTAATTGTGCTGTATCACTTGGTGTTAAGTCATGAGCAACAATAATAGAATCTTCAGAAATAGCTGTTAAATCAGGAATTTCTAATCCTAACAAGTTACATTTCAAACGGAAAGTAACATCCTTAACGTCTGCAGCTCTTTCACGGAAGTAATCGTTATCCATGCTTTCAAACATAGCGACCATGTTATCAGCAACTTGTTCTGTAGCATATTCTGCATTAACAGAATCGTTTTCGATTTGTGAACGAATTTGACCAGCTAATTCTGGGTCTTGTACCATCATCAAATGAGCATCGAAGACAGCTAATTCTTCTTCAGCTAAACGTTTAGAAGCTCTTTCTTTTACTCCTTCAATATCTTTTACTGTTTTTTCCAAAGCAGCATCGAATTTTGAAATTTCTGTTGCGGCATCACAACCTTCTTTTTTTGTGATAACAACATTTGGTGTTTCCAACTTATATGCTTTTGCAACGGATACACCAGCACTTGCAGCAATACCTTTTAACATGATTAATCCTCCTAAATAGATGCGTTATTAACGCTTTCATTCAATCAAAATTTTAACACTATTCTTTTCCTATCGCAAACAAAAAGACATTCCGAAGAATGTCTTAAAGATTATTTATTTTGCATTTTGAACAAAGGAATACTTACAGCCGTTGTTACGATACAGCATAAAATCATTTCAACAACACCTTGTACACCAACTAAGGCAATCACAAACATCAATGGATTGTTGACATGTAAACCAGCACAGATATTTTGTACATAGCTAGAACTATAGAAGAAGATTACCAACGTTCCCATAAAGAATAACGTATTAAAGAAAGCAGCTAATAATCCACTAATAGCACAATTTAGCTTTTGTGGGAATTTGTTCCATTTCGTTAAACCTTGGAATACTAAACCAGTACATAATCCCATCAAAACACGAGCTACAACACAAACCACAAAACATCCAAATGGGTTGATGGAGAATAATGCTGTTCCCATAGCACTACCACCAGACATAGCATTAAAGAAAGATGTACATCCAAATACTAAGCCAAGAATCAAACCATCAACAGGTCCCATCACAATAGCTCCAATGGCAACGGGAATCGTCAATAAGCTCATTGACAAAGGTCCAATCACAAGGTAACCCAATGGTGTAAATGACATTACAACCACAACCGCGATAAGTAGCGCTAAAGTACTCATTCGCTTTGCATCAAAACTTGATTTGTTCATATTCAATTTTCCTCCTACTCTCGTTTCTTACGAATACGATGTAAATCAATACATTTGGCATAATAGTTTGCTGACTGTCAAACGATCAATCGCAATACGCCGAGGAAAATGATAACACTTATCTGTTAAAAAAACTAGACTTTTTTCCTTCTACACAAATCCAGTCGGTTCCGGGTTTGGTGTGAACCCTTACATTGGAAAATCCGGCTTTTTCAAACATCGTTTGATAACCAGCTTCATCCGTAATAAAAAGATGATACTTTTCAATATTCTCTAAAGTTTCCTGGGATAATCCAGGTTTTAAATAAGTATCACAAACCATTAAGAAAACACCGTTCTCTTTGAGAACACGTAGTACTTCTTTTAGGTTTTCTTGGGGATCAGGCCAAAAATAAAAACTTTCAACGGTAGTAATTTTATCAAATGTATGATCCGCAAAAGCTAATTGGGCAACATTGCCTTGTTGAATGTCTACTTTTCCAGCCTCTACTAAGGCTTGATTATAGTTCGTAGATTCTGCAACCGATACATCAGAATAATCTACACCATAGACTTTTTGGCAGGTTTTCGCTAATAACGAAATCGTATTTCCTCCACCGCAACCAATATCTAAAGCGCAGTCATTTTCATTTAAATTAAAAAAGGATAATGCCCAGTTTGTCACTTCATTATGTGACTGGTTCATTCTTTCCAGCATTTGATGTCCTTCTTGTCCTTGGGGTTTTGCCGGATTTCCTTTTTGCGTAATTTCATTTTGATTTTGATCTGTCATAAAAACCTCTTTTCCTATCCAGTATTATAAAAAAATTTCCAAAGAAAAACCAGCAAGTGCTGGTTTTGTCTTATTCTGAATGGTGTTGCGCAATAATTTTTTGTGCAATAGGTTCAGGAACTGGATCATAACGATCCATCGTCATCGTATATTTACCAAGCCCTTGCGACATACTACGTAAATCTAGAGAATAACGTAGCATTTCAGCTAATGGAACTTGGGCATCAATGATTTGATCATCTTCTTGTGGTTCCATACCCATGATAGCTCCACGACGTTTGTTTAAATCACCAATAATCGTTCCCGTATAAGCATCTGGAACAACAACACGAACATTCATAATTGGTTCAAGAAGAATTGGATGACATTTACCCATCGCATCTTTGAAAGCTAGATGCGCAGCCATTTTGAAGGCCATTTCGCTTGAATCTACATCGTGATATTTTCCATCCATTAAGGTTGTTTTTAAATGAACCATTTTATAGCCGGCAAGTGGTCCCGATAAACTACATTCACGCAAGCCCGTTTCAACGGCTGGGAAGTATTGTTTAGGAACTGCTCCACCAAATACTTTTTCATCAAAAACAAGTTCTTCGCTATCTTCATTTGGTTCAAAATCCACAAAGACATGTCCAAATTGTCCATGACCACCGGATTGTTTTTTATGGCGTCCTTCACCAGTTGCCTTCTTCGTGATTGTTTCACGATAAGTTACTTTTGGATCTTCGGTCGTTACTCCGACTTTATATTTAGAAGCCAGCTTGCTTAAGATAACATCCAAGTGTTGGTCTCCAATACCATAGATAATCGTTTGTCCGGTTTCTTTGTTGTTAACAACTTTAAAAGTAGGATCTTCTTCTAATAAACGCGATAAACCAGTTGATAATTTATCTTCATCATTTTTGGTTTTAGGGTAAATAGCTTGTCCATACATTGGTTCATCAAAAGTAATTGGATCCGCAATCAACAATTTATTCTTTTCACAAAGGGTATCATTGGTATGCGTATTTTGTAACTTCGTAACGGCACCAATATCACCAGTAAATAACTTACCAACAGCTGTTTGGTGTTTTCCTTTGATGATATAAATCGGACCAATCTTTTCAGTAGCTCCATTATTTGCGTTAACAACTGTCGAATCACTGGAAAGAATACCACTTAAAACTTTCACATAAGAAATTCTTCCAACAAATGGATCCACAATGGTCTTAAAGATTTGGGCTGTTAAAACTTCTGATTCACTCGTTAAGAGTTCAACCGGTTCTCCATCTGGAGTTTGCGCAGTATATAAACCTTTTTCTGAATAGGTTGGGAAATAGGCAACAATTAAATCCATCAAACGACGAATTCCAATCATTTCCGTAGCACTTCCTGAATATACAGGAACAATTTCTCCATTACGGATACCAATACGAACACCTCGAGTTAATTCAGCATCGGTAAATTCTTCACCTGAAAAGAATTTTTCCATCAACTCATCATCACCCATTGCGACTGCTTCAGCAATTTGATCTTTGTATAAAGCTACTTCATCTACTAATTCATCTGGAACAGGTTGGGCAACATCAGCATTGGCCTTTTCCCCTTTATAGTACCAGGCTTTATTACGAATAATATTTACTGAACCAACAATCTCGCCATTTTCAACGATTGGCAATTCAAATGGAATGACGTTTTTACCAAATTCTTCACGTAATGCACTATAGGCATCTTCAAAATTGGTATCAGGTTCATCTAATTTATTAATAAAGAAAATCGCTGGTTTTTTGGCATGTACGGCAGCTTTATACGCAAGCTTGGTACCAGATTCTAAAACGTTTTTCGCACTGGCAACAATAAGAACAGAATCTCCTACATCAAAGCCAGCTTGTTTTTCTCCTACATAATCCAAATAACCTGGTGTATCGATAAAATTGATTTTACAATCTTCCCATTCAATAGGAATGATGGAAGTATAAATACTTGTTCCCCGTTTAATTTCTTCGGGATCAAAATCAATAACACTGCTTCCTTCACTGGTTTTTCCAAAACGATCTGTTGCCTTCGTATACAGCAACAATGATTCCATTACGGCAGTTTTTCCTGCTCCACTGTGTCCTAAGACAGCTACATTACGAACTTCATGACTTAAATAATCTCGCATAACGGAACCCTCTACTTCAAGATTGGCTCAAGTTGAGCGCGATTCGATTCACGAATATAATCTAATGCGGTACGATCTTGTTTGTCGACCATATCTTTATCCGCTCCAAAGGCTAATAATTTTTCTACTAAACTAGGGTATCCACCATAAGCTGCACGCATTAAAGCAGTACATCCATTATTATCAAACAAGTTGACATTGGCATTACGTTCCAAAAGAATCGCAATGGTATCTCGTTTAAAGGCAATACAAGCTTCCATCAAAGCCGATCTTCCAACTTCATCTTGGGCATCAATACTTGCACCATTATCCAAAAGACAAGCTACACAACGATCTCTACCTAAGAATGCTGCACGCATTAAAGCAGTACGTCCACGATCATCTTTGGCATTAACATCGGCTCCGGCAAGAATCAACGCTTTACAAATCGTTAAATTTCCTTTTTTAGCAGCTCCCATTAACGCTGTTTTCCCTTTATTATCTACGGCATTTACATCTGCACCATGATCAATCAATAATTGAACAACATCTTTATTATCTCTCTTGCTGGCCCGCATTAAAGCTGTACGACCATCTCCATTTTGATAGTTCACATCGGCACCAGCTTTAATTTGTGCTGCTGCCATCGCAAAATCACCTTGTGCACATGCATCCCAGAATACTTTGTTGAAATTTTGATCCATTTTATTTGCCTCCTTATAGAATCATCCATGAAAAAAACTGGATACACAAAGTTACCCAGTTAAAACCCACGAAAAGCGTGGTTGTAAATTGTATTATAAGTTTGAACATTGCTAACAGTAACATTTTTCATTACAACCACCTCTTTTCTTTGTTAATTCCATTTTAACGAAGTCTTGGTATCCGTCAAATTACAGACCAACTTGGACATCAAACAAACCAAAATGGACAATCAAAATAAATTCCTTATAATAATAAGTATGATTAAAATAATATTTTTTGATATTGATGGAACTTTAGTTGATTATGGAAAGATTCATATAAGTACAGCAGTAGCTGAAGCTTTACAAGCCTGCAAAGAAAAAGGGATTAAGCTTTTTCTGGCAACCGGTCGTCCCCGCTTTGTGATTCCAGAATTCGACAATATTCGCTTTGATGGCGCCTTATCTTTTAATGGTGCATATACTTTTAATACCGATGAAGTGATCTATACCAATCCTTTATCCAAAAAAGATATTTATACCCTTTTAGATAATGCCAAAAAGATTGATAAAGCGGTAGCTATCGCAACCAAAGATGCAATGTGTTGTGATTTCTTTCAAGAAAGCCTGCAAGAGTATTTCCACATTGCTCATCAACATTGTAAGGTCAGTCCTGCCTTTCATGACATGTTAGAGGAAGATATCTATCAAATCATGATTGGATCAACGGCTAAAGATGATGAAATCATTTTAGATGGCATACAAGAATTACAATCGGTACGCTGGGTCGATTTTGCCACGGACATCATTCCTGTTTCTGGAGGAAAAGAAGTTGCGATGCAAAAAGTACTAGATTACTATGGCTTCCAACAAGAAGAGTGTATGGCATTTGGTGATGGAGGAAACGATAAGAAAATGCTAGAATATGCTCATATTGGTGTAGCCATGGAAAATGGTATGCCAGAAGTAAAAGCCATTGCCGACTATATTACATCGGATGTAAAAGAAGATGGTATTGTAGCTGCGCTAAAACATTTTGAAATTCTATAAAAAAGGACGGGTTAATGCCAAATGGCAAATTCAACCTGTCCTTTTTCTAAGTTAACACCCGTACAAATCACTTGAACCTTTTGACCTAATTCAAAAAAGCGATGACCAGATTGGGCTACCAGTCGCATACGCACTTCATCGTACTGATAAAAATCATCGTAAAGCGTATGAACCGGAACGAGTCCTTCTACCGTATTTTCTAACTCGACAAAAAAGCCAAAACTCTGAACGCCTACAATAGAGCCTACATAGTGTTGTCCAATATGTTTTTTCATATATTCGGCTTTTTTATAATCATCGACTAAACGCTCAATCGCAATTGCTTCTCTTTCTTTTAAAGAAATATGGAAAGCCTGCGTCTCAATTTTCGTTTGATCCTTTTTGATATGGGTAGAGGCTTGATTTTGAAAAATATACTTTCGCAACATTCGATGCACAATAAGATCAGCATAGCGGCGAATCGGTGAAGTAAAATGACAATATTCCTTCAAAGCTAAACCAAAGTGTCCCACACATTTCGCATCATAACGGGCTTTTTGCATGGCACGTAAGGAAATCATCGACAGAACTTGATGATGCTCTTCAGAAATGGATTGTAAAAAGTTCTGAATATCTCTTGGTTCCACATCTTCGGGATAAAAGGCACAGACTTCATCCATTGTACGTGCCGCCTGACAAATCTGCGAAACTTTTTCAGGGTCGGGTTTTTCATGAATTCGATAGACACAAGGATATTGATGACTATGTAAAAGGTTTGCGACACAAACATTAGCTAGAATCATGCATTCTTCAATCATCTGTTCGGCAAAGCCGCGCTCTTTAACTTGAACATCAACTGCTTGACCTTTTTTATTTAATACAATAAGTGATTCACTCGTATCAAATTCTATGGATCCTCTTTTCTCATCTTGTTTTTGGAGCTTTTCGCAACATTTTCTTAATGTAGAAATAAAGCCGGTTAAATTCTCGTATCCCTCAACATTTTTCCCCTCTAAAACATCATTGACCTGATGATAGGTACAACGTTTATCAGAATGAATCAAAGAAGGAAATACTTCATAAGAAGTACAACGGCCACGGGAATTGATTTCCATCTTACAGGTAATGGTACAACGATCCACATTTGGATTTAATGAACAAATCCCATTGCTCATCGCAAAAGGTAACATCGGTACTACACGGTCACAAACATAAATACTTGTCGAACGAGCATATGCTTCTTTATCAATAGCCGATTGTTCTTTTACATAATAAGAAACATCAGCGATATGTACATATAACGTGTAGCCAGACTTCTTTTTCTCAATAGAAATGGCGTCATCGAAATCTTTTGCGTCATCTCCATCAATTGTCACAGTGAATAAATCTCGTAGATCTTTTCGATTCAGCTGATCTTTCGCTTCTACTTGATTTGGAATCTTGGCGATTTCTTTATTGACAGCTTCAGGCCATTCGGTACGAATGTGGTTGGCATGAAGCATTGATGTGATATCTACACCTGGGTCTTTTTCATGACCTAACATTTCCGTAATGCGAACTTGTAAAGGATTTCCATACTTCACAATTTGAACAACCGCTTTATGTCCATTTTTAATGGCAAATTCTGACATGTTTAGAATCTGAATAGTGCGGTGATAATCAATATCCGTATGAAAAATCATGCCTTTTTTGCGATGATAAAACGTTCCCGTAATCGATGTGATACCATGTTCATATAAATGAACGATTTCGCTTTTTTCTAAATCGACTAAAACGATATCCCCATCGAAATAAGGGCAAGATTTTCCTTTATATAAGTAAACTTTTTGATCCTTATTACTGACTAAAAGTTCAAACTTTGATACATCTTTTACTTTTCCTATCAAATATTTCTCTGTATCTGTATACAGATATGAATTGTGATTATTCAATAGAATGCGTTCTTCTTCTAAAGCGTTTAAAGTTTTCACTAAAGAAACAAAATCTTTACTAGATTTTAAATGTAGACTGGATTCAAGTTCTTTTAGTGTCCATTCATTCTTTTTATGAAATAATGTTAAAATTTCTTCTCTCATTCTTCCCTCCATTCCAAAAGAAAAAGGCCCTATAGGCCTAAATCACTTGTAAAGCAATAACGATTGCAAAGAACAAAATACCAGAAATCAATGTCATACGACTAATAACTTTTTCTGGACCTCTTTCCTTTTGAACAGCAAATAAGTTCAAATCACCACTACCAGTAAATGCAGCAGATAATCCATCTGATTTACCGCCTTGCAAAAGCGTTAATATAATAATCAAGCCAGATAGGCACATTAAAACTATATTTAAAATATCTTTCATGTAGCTTCCTCACTTTTCAAATACTATAACATAGACTTAGTAAAAGTCAAAATTCAATAATTCCATCAAATCTTTTACAACATAAGTAGGTTGAATGCCATAGACATCCAAATCTTTTCGGGTATGTACACCAGTTTCTACAAAAACGGTATCTACCCCATTTTCAACCCCTAATAAAATATCCGTTCCAAGATTATCTCCGACTAAGAGAATCTCTTCTTTATGCAAATCAAAATGTTGTAAAAAATATTTTAAAATCGGATAAGCTGGTTTGGCAATATCTGGACTCGTTTGTTTTGTGGCATATTCAAACATTGCAACAATACTGCCATTACCCATTTCAAAACCATTAGGTTTAGCTAAAATCCAATCTTTATTGGTTCCAATCAATTGGGCCCCATCTAATAAAAATTGCAGGGCATATGAATAAGAAGCATATGTAGCATCTTTATCTAAACCCACAAAGACAAAATCAGGATGATCTTCCGTAATTTGAAAACCATTTTCTTCTAATGCTAAACGCATACCTTCCTTACCGATATAATAGGCTTTTCTGCTTGGAGAATGCGCCATAACATATTCGACACTGGCCATCGCACTATTATAGAATTGCTCGGCTTTAATGCCTCTATATCCCATTTTTTCCATATGCAGCACATTTTCTTGTGGGGTTCGCATCGAATTGTTGGTTAAGAAATAAAATGGAATTCCTTCATGGATACAAAAATCAAGAAAACGTTTGGCACTGGGTATGATTTCGTTTCCTCGATACATCGTTCCATCTAAATCAAAAACAAGTGTTTTCATGTAAAAAGAAAGTCTTAATCGACTTTCTTTAAATCTAGATAAGGAATTTCAGTAGGTGTTTCACGGCCAAACAAAATCAATAAAACAGTAGCTTCTTGTTTTTCGTCGTCCATTTTTTCAACCGTTCCTTCAGAATCCTTGAAAGCTCCTTTTAAGATTTCTACACGATCACCAACTTGGAAATCTACACTAACGTTGGTATCTACGATTTCAAGACGTCTTAAAACAGCATCAATTTCTTCTTGAGGAACTGGGAAAGGTTTTGCTCCTTTACCACTAGAACCGATAAAACCAGTTACACCTGGTGTATTTCTGACGGCATACCAAGCTTCATCTGACATAATCATTTGCACTAACAAATAACCTGAAAATAAATTTTTCGTCTTTTCGACTGGTTTTCCGTTTTTGTATTCCACTTCGGTTTCTTCTGCAACTACAATTTGAAATAAGTTGTCTTGTAGACCCATTGTGTTAATACGACGTTCCAAATTTTCTTTGACACGATTTTCTTGTCCGGCATATGTATTTACGACATACCACTCTTTTTTTAATCCTGTATCCGACATATTCTTCTCCTTACATTCCTACAATCTTTGAAATAAATCCAGTTGCGACCATTTCACAAATGAAAAAATACACACCAAATAATAGGGTAAAAACAATGACCAATAAACTACTCTTTGTCAATTCTTTTGGGGATGGCCATTGCACTTTTCTTAATTCACGGAACACAGCAAGGGGCGTATAGGCTCTTCCTTCTTTATGTTCTTTTTCTTGTTTTTCTTTTTTCTTACCAAACATTGATATCCCTCACTTCGTTTCTTTATGTAATGTATGTTTACCACATTTTGGGCAATATTTTTTGATTTCTAATCGCTGTAAATGGGTTTTTTTATTCTTCTGCGTGACATAATTCCGGGATAAACATTCGGTACAAACTAATGTAACTTTATCTGACATTTTTTCACGCTCCTTAACTTAATTAAGATACCATTCGATTTATAGACTGTCAAATCAGAGAAATGCATTTTTTTATCTTTTTCACAAGATATTTGACTCTTGCGACAGTGGTTTCCAAGATTTCAGCAATCTCTTTGATTGAATAACCATCATTTCGCAATAAGAAAATACGGAATTCTTCTTCGGTCAATAAGCCTTTGATTTTTGATAAATACGCATCACAGACAAGTTTCGTCATGACAGTCTCATGAACCGAAAGCTCACAAGATTGCGATTGATACTCAAATACATAAGGCATATTATCCGTATAAGTATCCAAGCTAAGTACATCTAGTACTTGTTTACGACGTGATTCATACATGATCCGATCATAGAGACGATTTTTCAAAGCAAGACGATAGAAAGCAGGAAATGTACAATATTGATCGGTTCGACATTGTAGAATGCACTCATATAAGACAAGATCTGCGATTGCGATATATTCATTACGCAGAAAATCGCAAGATAAATCTTTATATACACTGCTATGAATCAGTTTGATTGTCATAGGGCGAAATATATGAATAATGTACCCCATCACATCCTCATCGCTATTAAAAAATACATAGAGATATTCAAATAAATTTTCTTTCATATTGCCCTTTCCAGAGCAAAAATGAAATTACAGAGGATTACGTTGCGAATGAATCTCATACAGTAGAACCGCACAAGCAACACTCGCATTTAAACTCGTCATTTTACCTTCCATAGGAAGAGAAACCATATAATCACATTGTTTTTTTACTAAAGGAGAAATTCCCTTTCCTTCAGAACCGATGACCAAACAAATTGGTACATCATAAATTCCTTCGCGATAGTCTCTGGCGTGATCCATGTCACTACCAACGATCCAATACCCTTCCTTTTTTAATTGTTTTAAGGTATTACTCAAATTATTGACAATCGAAACAGGAACTGTATAAGCTGCACCTGTACTTGCCTTAATAGCAGCTGGGGTTAACCCAGCACTTTTATGTTTGGTTAAAATCAAACCACTCACACCGGTACAATCACAAGTTCGTAAAATTGCCCCTACATTATGGGGATCCTGAATACCATCAAGCGCAACAATGCACTGGCTTTTACCCATTAGTTGTTTGACATCCACGGTTTGAATATCTTTTACTTTACAGGCAATACCTTGATGGTGACTGGTCTCTGTCAATGTATCGAGTTGTTGGCGATTTAAGACCTTATAAGCTAGACCAGAAGCTTTAACTTGTTGAAGAATAGAAGGATCTTTTAATCCCGATTGGATATAGATTTCTTTAATTTGTTTGGAATTTTCGGAAATGGTTTTCCAAACATTTTTTCCATAAATAATCATAACTGTTCTCCTAATTCAATAATTTTATTTAAGCTGGCTTCTAAGCGATCGGTATGATTGTATAAGTAGAGATAACCTAACCAGGCTTCTAAAGCTGTGGCTTCTAAATATTGTTTTCCGGAAGCATTTTTAGCTTTGGAATGAATCGTTGCGTTGCGACCACGTTTTAAAATCACACATTCATCTTCGGTAAAGAAATTTTCTTCCATTAAAGAATGAAGAATGGCTGATTGTCCTTTGGCACTACAAATACGCGCACTCATCTGTTGCAACTTGTGCGCATTTTGATAGCCCTTATCCAATAAGGATACACGGACTTTTAAAGACATCACGGCATCGCCAATCCAAGCTAAGGAAGTTGCGTTTTCAGTAACAATTTCCATCACAAAATTCCTTTTTTCTGTAAGGTATGACGATATTGATCTGCTACATCAAAGTTCTTTTCTTTAACAGCTTCACGCCATTTTTTATACATTTCTTTATCTTCACTAGATACAACGACTGGTTCAAATTCAATACCTAAGACATACAACATCTTTTCCATCGTTGTTTTTAAAGAACCGACAAGATCAGTATCAATGTCTCTTTTACGTAAAGCTTGATTTAATTGTTTCATCAATTCAAAAATCGTAGAAATCGCATTTGGCGTATTTAAATCATCGTTTAAAGCCGCAATAAAAGCATTCCAACCTTCTTCATTTACGGTATAAGAATCTTGTGCATCAGCCATCTGAAGTTTTACACAGGCCTGATTATATGCGGTTTGAATTCGTGTCAATTCTTTTTCAGCTTGTTGGAAAGTCTCTTCATTTAAGTTTAATGGAGCACGATAATGCGTTGAAATCAAGATCCAACGGATTTCATTACCACCAAATTGAGCAATTAAATCTTTTGCCCAACGGACATTTCCAATGGATTTAGACATCTTTTTATTGTCGATATTGATCATTCCATTATGAATCCAAAGATTAGCCAAATGGGTATGGTTGACAATTTCGCATTGGGCAATTTCATTTTCATGATGTGGGAATTTTAAATCAAGTCCCCCACCATGAATATCAATCAATGGTTTTTTAAAGACATCTTGAATCATAACAACACATTCTGTATGCCATCCTGGACGTCCTTTTGACCAAGGAGTATCCCATTGAATCCCCTTGTCGGTTGCTTTCCATAAGGTAAAATCTAAAGGATTTTCTTTTTTGGTATTCTCATCAATACGCGCACCAACCATTAGATCTTCCATGTTTTGATGGGATAATTCCCCATAGGCCTGATCCGCATTGACACGGAAATAAACATCGCCACCAACTTGATAAGCTGCGCCTAAATCAATCAATTTTTGAATGAACGCAATGACTTGATCCATCGTTTCCGTAACGCGTGGGGTTACATTAGGTTGATCAGCATGCAAATCAGCTCGAGTTTGTGCATACGCTTTAATATATTTATCTGTAATTTCTTTTTCACTCACATTTTGTTCAATTGCTGTATTAATAATTTTGTCATCTACATCGGTATAGTTACTAACATAAGTAACTTCTAAACCTTGCGCTTCTAACGCTTTTTTTAACGTATCAAATACAACAATAGGCCGGGCATTTCCGACATGCGGATAGTTGTATACCGTAGGACCACATACATACATGGAAACCTTACCTGGTTCAATAGGTTTTAATTCTTCAACTTTTTGGGAATAACTATTATATAACTTCATATGCGTCCTCCTACTTCTTTTCCTTATCCATTTCGACAGATAGATTCTTAAATTGGTCCAACAATCTAGGATCTATGCCTTCTTCTTTCATTTTTTCTAAATATACTTTATCTAAATCGTTGACATCTTTGGTTAATTCATCACGATCTTCATTAGATAATTTTGTTCTAATTGCCATAAAGCACCTTCCTTATACGTAAATACAGAATACCCTAATTAGGCCTTTTTTTCAATAATTAGGACAAACCCTATCCTTTAAAAAAGCACCAAGAATGGTAAGACTCTTGGTGCAATATTCTTTTTGTTTTAAAGCAGGCTATCTATTTTGTGTTTTCTTTTAATAAATCACGGATTTCTTCCAATAGAAGGACAGATTCATCTTTTTCTGGTTCTTCTTCTGCAACTTCCTCTTCTTTATTCAATTTAAATGTCGCAAGCACTTTTAACATCGAGAAGATACATGCTGCTACAATTAAGAAATCCACAACATTCTGGATAAAATTTCCATATTTGACTGTAGCTGTTCCAACTTGAATTTGGAGACTGGTAAAATCCAATCCACCAATTAAAACCCCAACGATTGGCATTAAGATATCATTAACTAAAGAAGTGACGATTTTCCCAAAAGCACCACCAATGATAACCCCGACAGCCATATCCATGACATTTCCTTGAGCGATAAATTCTTTAAATTCACTAACTGTTTTATTTAACTTCATATTTTTTCCTTTCTCTAACTCTTAAGGTTTCCTACCTAAATAATCATAACAAAAAAAACGACATAACTAAAAGTCATGTCGTTTAATCTCATTATAAATACGGAGAATTATTCACCTAATTCAGAGAAGTATTTAATTGTACGAACCATTTGGCTAGTGAATGAGTTTTCGTTATCATACCAAGAAACTACTTGTACTTGAGTGTTTCCATCTGGTAATTCGATAGCCATTGTTTGAGTAGCATCAAATAATGAACCATAAGTCATACCAACGATATCGCTAGATACGATTTCGTCTTCGTTGTATCCGTAAGATTCAGTTACAGAAGCTTTCATTTTAGCGTTGATTTCATCAACAGTTACTTTACCTTCAACAGCAGCAACTAAGATAGTTGTAGATCCTGTAGGGCATGGTACACGTTGTGCAGAACCGATTAATTTTCCGTTTAATTCAGGGATAACTAATCCGATAGCTTTTGCAGCACCTGTTGAGTTAGGTACGATGTTTTCTGCAGCAGCACGACTACGACGTTTGTTACCTTTACGTTGAGGTCCGTCCAAAGTCATTTGGTCACCAGTGTAAGAGTGAATTGTACTCATGATACCACCTTGGATAGGTGCTAATTCATTTAATGCTTTTGCCATAGGAGCTAAGCAGTTTGTAGTACAAGATGCAGCAGAAATGATCTTATCTTCTGCAGTTAAAGTTTTGTGGTTTACATTGTAAACGATAGTTTTCAAATCGTTTCCAGCTGGAGCTGAAATAACGACTTTCTTAGCACCTGCATCAATATGAGCTTGTGCTTTTGCTTTAGAAGTATAGAATCCTGTACATTCCAAAACAACGTCAACGTCTAATTCACCCCAAGGTAATTTAGATGCATCTGCTTCTTTATAGATTGTGATTTCTTTTCCATCAACAGTAATTGAATTTTCACCTGCAGAAACTGTGTTAGCTAATGCATAAGTTCCTTGAGTAGTATCATACTTTAACAAGTATGCTAACATATCAGGACTTGTTAAGTCGTTGATAGCTACTACTTCGTAACCTTCAGCACCAAACATTTGACGGAATGCCAAACGTCCGATACGTCCAAAACCATTGATTGCAACTTTTACTGTCATATCAGTAATTCCTCCTTTAATCAATCATCAATATTATAAAAACTATAAAGGCATTTGTCAACGAGTTCACAACATATCTCGTGGGCTTTTTCACTCGTCTTTTCGTACCATTTTCTCAGCAATTTTTACCCATTCGTGATAAAATAGGAAAAAGGAGTTTAGACATGAATCAAAATAATATTCTAGATTTATTAGAAAAAGATGCTCGTTTAAATGCCCAAGATTTATCCGATATTTTAAACGAACCAAAAGATGAAATTGAAAAAACCATTAAAGAATTAGAGGATAAAAAAATAATTTGTGGCTATCATACAGTAATCAATTACAACCGTGCCCAACGCGATGAAAAAGTCATGGCCTATATTGAAGTTTCTTGTTCTCCAACAAGAAACCGCGGCTATGATAAAACTGCTATGACTATAGCCAATTATCCTGAAGTTACGACAATGTATTTATTAAGTGGGGATTGTGACTTCTTATGTTTAGTTGAAGGTAAGACGATGTTTGAAGTAGCTCGCTTTGTATCCGACAAAATTGCCTGTGTAGAAGATGTTATTTCTACCAAAACGTTATTTGTCTTAAAACAGTACAAATCATCTGGTATCTTAACGGAATCTTTAAAGAACGATGATAACGATAGATTGGTCGTGACTCCATAATGAAAGAAATCTCAAAAACCGTAGAAGCGCTAAAACCAAGTGGAATCCGACGATTCTTTGATTTAGCTAATACCATGGAAGGCGTTATTTCTTTAGGCGTTGGAGAACCTGACTTCTCTACGCCATGGCATGTATGCGAAGAAGCTATTCAATCCATGGCCGATGGAAGAACGCACTATACCGCAAATAAAGGATTACTTGAATTACGCGAAGAAATTGCCAAATTCCATAGTGAACACTACAACCAGAACTATGATCCAAAAACAGAAATCTTATTAACAGTTGGAGGTAGTGAAGCCATTGACTTGTCTATGCGTGCTTTACTAAATCCAGGAGATGAAGTCATTGTCATGGATCCCAATTACGTAGCCTATGAACCAGCCATTCGTCTAGCTGGAGGCGTTTGTGTTCCTATTGTATTAACCCGAGAAAATGAGTTCAAATTAAAAGCAGATGACTTAAAAAAAGCCATTACAGATAAAACCAAAGCCATGATCATTAACTACCCTAGTAATCCAACGGGCGGTGTCATGACCGAGGCCGATTATCGAGAAATTGTTCCAATTATACAAGAAAGTGAAATTTATGTCGTCAGTGATGAAATCTATGCCGAACTAAGTTTTGATCAAGCCTTTGCGTCACTATCACAGTTTGAAGAAGTACGCGATCAAATTCTAGTCATCAACGGATTCTCTAAAGCCTATGCGATGACAGGTTGGCGACTTGGTTATATTCTTGCCAATCCAACCATCACTAAAGCTCTGACAAAGATTCATCAATATGTCATTATGTCTGCTTCTACACCTGCCCAATATGCAGCAATTGAAGCTTTAAGAAACGGATACGATGATGTGATTTTAATGCGCGAAGAATACTTAAACCGAAGAAACTTACTTGTAAACAGCTTAAATCGTATGGGATTAAATACCCCTATGCCACATGGTACATTCTATGTATTCGCAGATATTCGTCCTTACGGATTAAGCAGTGAAGAATTCTGTAACGAACTCTTAAATCAAGAAAAAGTAGCTTGTGTTCCCGGAGATGCCTTTGGCCCCCATGGACAAGGTTTCATTCGTATCTCTTATGCATACAGCTTAAATCACATTAAAGAAGCTTGTGTACGTATTGAACACTTCCTTCAACAATTTAAATAAGCCTAGATTCATCAAAAAAATCGTATAATAAAAGCAGGATTTCGATCCTGCTTTTCATTTTATTCAGCGGTTAATTCAGACATTGCCTTTTGGAATTTTTCCGTTTTCGCATGGGCTTCGGCTTTATCTGCCCCTTTAATACAATAGTAGAATTTACATTTTGGTTCGGTACCACTTGGACGAACTGCAATCCAGCTACCATCTTCAAGATAGTATTTCAATACATTGGATTTTGTAAAGCCAGTTAATTCACTTACTTTTCCACCTTCACAAATTGTACATTCCTGGTAGTCTTCACTACGAACTACTTTCACACCTGCAATTTCTTTTGGTGCATCAGCACGTAAGTCAGCTAAGATTTGTTTAATACGATTAGCACCCGCTTCGCCAGATAAAGTCAATGCGACTTGACTTTCTTCATATGTTCCATGACGATCATACAAGTCATTTAAGACATCCACTAAGTCTTTACCTTGTTGTTTATAGAAGGCACAAGCTTCCGCTAAAATCAATAGAGCTTGTGGTGCATCTTTATCACGTACAAATGGTTTAACCAAAGAACCATAGGATTCTTCATAACCAAAGACATAATTCTTTTCATGTGTTACTTCGTATTTTGCGACTTTTTCACCAATGAATTTGAAACCAGTTAATGTCTTTTCTGTACTAACTCCATAATCAGCTGCCACTTTTTCACCTAAATCAGAAGTTACAACAGTATTAAACATGACAGGGTTTTCTGGCATTAATCCTTTTTCTGTTAATTGTGAACAAATGTATTCAATTTCAACAGCACCGGATTGGTTACCTGTTAAAACTATATATTCCCCATTGTGTTTAACACCAACACCCATACGGTCTGCATCTGGATCACAAACCAAAATCAAATCGGCATCGTTTTCTTTCGCATACTTCAATGACAACTCATAAGCACCTGGTTGTTCTGGGTTTGGTGTAGGTGTATTTGAGAAGTCAGGATCTGGTGTACATTGTTCTTCAACTGGAATACAGTTATAACCAGTCATTTTAAAGACATCTTTGACAGGGATATTGGCTGTACCATGTTCTGGAGAGAAGACAATTTTGATATCTTTCTTAACATCTGGGTTCAATTGAATCGACAATACATGTTTATAGTAGTCTTGATCCACATCATCTCCCATTACCGTAATCAATTTCTTTTGTTCTTCAGTACAGTTGGCATCAATTGCTAATTCATCTTCGATCGCATTAACTTCACGGATAACGGCATCAGCTAAATGAGGGACCAATTGACAACCTTTGTCATCATATAATTTATATCCATTATATTCTTTAGGGTTATGACTGGCGGTAATCATGATTCCACCAAAGCATTTATTATAACGAACCGCAAATGACAACATTGGAGTTGGACGTAAAGAATCATAAACGTAAGATGCAATATTGTTTTTTGCTAAAAGATCTGCACAATCAAAAGCCAATTCACGTGACATATGACGGTTATCATAACCAATCGCAATTCCTTTTTTACAAGCTTCTTCACCATTTTTAATAATGTAATTGGCAAAACCTTGGGTAGCTTTACGAATCGTATGAATGTTAATACGATTGGTACCAGGGCCTAATAAGCCACGCATACCTGCTGTTCCAAATTCAATTGTGGTATAGAATGCATCATTTTTTTCTTGATCCGACATATTCTCTAATTCAGCTTTATAACGTTGATCAAGATTGGGATGATTCACCCATTTCTCATATCTTTCTTCTACTAATGACATTATAAGAAATCCTCCTAAATATACTTCAATTATATCATTTTAATGCATAAATGAAAACGATTTCATTTATGCAATCTTTACAAAAAAAGACCACAATTTGTGGTCTTATCTTACTCAAAATTAGTCAATAATTTTTTGAGCACGTAATACTTCTTCGATAGAAGCAATAGCTGCATCTTCGTCTTCACCATTACAACTGATAGTGATTTCAGATTGTGTAGGGATTCCTAAAGACATAACACCCATGATAGATTTCATGTTTACTTCACGTCCTTTGAAAGCTACATTGATTTCACTTTTGAATTTAGAAGCTGCATTAACAGCTACAGTTGCAGGACGAGCATGAAGTCCTACTGGATCAACAACAGTTACAGTAATTTGTTTCATTATAAATTTCCTCCTAAGTTAATACCTATAGATATTTTAGTCCATTTCCTTGTATAAAACAATAGAAAAATGATGAATTATACTTCAATAACAGGAATTTGTAAGCGATTCAGACTTTCGCAAAATACACCACTTCCAGGAATCAAAATTGACTGAAATGTCCCATCATAAATCAATGTCTTACCACAAGATGGAGAACGACTTTTTACGATTGCGCAATCTACAGAATGCGCTTTGGCTACTTCTATCGCCTTTTTCGCACCTTCTCTATAAGCTTGCGTATAATCTAAGCCATCTTTACCAATAACTCTATTTTGGCACCGTTCACAAGGTATGCGAGGCGTTGGTAGTCCTCCCATAACCTCCGGACAAACCGGGAATACTTCATGTCCTTTTAATAATTCAATAAGCGTAGGATTGTAGTTATTCTTCCCGTTGTATTTACAATTTTGTCCTAATAAACAAGCGCTCACTAAGATTTTCATTATTGGTTCATCAATTCATTATAAAGTAATGAATATGTGTTCGCACTGTTATCCCATGATACATCTGTATTCATGGCATTGGTTTGCAGCATTTCCCAATCTTCTTTACGGTTTGCGTATACATCACATGCATAGTACAAAACGTTAATCAAATCATTGGAATCATATTTTTCAAAGCTGAAACCATTACCGCTCTTTTCGTATTCGTTATAAGCATCTACAGTATCTTTCAATCCACCCGTTTCACGAACCAAAGGCAATGTACCATAACGTAATGAAATCATTTGTGAAATACCACATGGTTCAAATAAACTAGGCATCAAGAATAAATCACTTGCAGCATAAATACGATGCGCTAATTCTTCATTGTATCCATAGTAGAAACAAATCTTTCCTTTGTTTCCATTTTCCAACTCACGGAATTTGTTTTCAATTGGTGCTTCACCACTACCTAAGATAATCAATTGAATTGGTGCTGCACAAAGTGCATCCAATTGTTCCATCAATAAATAGAAACCTTTTTGCCATGTCAAACGACTTACGCAGCCCACTAACATAACATCCGGATTTTCTTCTAAGCCCATTTCCTTTTGTAAGGCAAGTTTGTTCTTTTTCTTCTGAACTTTTACATTGATCTTATCAAAGTTGTAAGGAATTTCTGGATCCTTTGCAGGATTCCATGCAACGGTATCAATACCATTTACAATACCCCACAAATCGTATTTACGCATGTTCAAAACAGCTTCCAAATGTTCACCAAATTGTGGCGTTAAGATTTCTTGTGAATAGGTTGGAGAAACCGTTGTAACTTTATCGGCATAAAGAATACCGGATTTCATAAAGGAGATTCCTCCATCAAATTTAACGTTACCATTATCTAATAGATAATATGGTAAGCCTAAACAAGAATCTAACATTTCAGGTCCGAAGTTACCTTGGAACAATAAGTTATGAATCGTATAAACAAAACGAATTGCGTTGTATCTAGGATCTGAATCATGCGTTTCCTTGATCATACAAGGAATCATACCAGTTTGCCAATCGTGACAATGAATGATATTAGGCCAATAATTCAATTGGTTCAACATCTCAATAACGGCTTTTTGGAAGTACGCAAAACGTTCTCCATCATCTTCATAGCCATATAAAGTATCTCTTTCAAAATATCCTTGATGTTGAATAAAGAAATATGCAACATCATCCACAGTAGCTGAATATACGCGAACTGGGACTTCATGATAATTGATTGATACAGAATATTCACAGCAGAAGTACAAATCGTTTTGGTACTTGTCCCAAATCTTTTTATATAAAGGAATAACGATTTTTACTTCATGTCCTTTTTGTTTTAATGCTTGAGGTAAAGATCCAACAACATCGGCTAATCCACCGGTTTTGATAAAAGGTAATGCCTCACTAGCAACCATTAATATTGATGCCATTAAACTTGCTCCCTTCTAGCAATATACAGTGGTTTTTCTTCAATTCCAGCTAAAACTTTTTTCTTCGTAATTGTGGCAAATTTATCAATAACCATATGACTTAAATTGGCGTTAGGAGCAATTGTTACATCTGGTAAAATAACACAATTATCAATCACTGCATCATGTCCAATCTTAACACCCCGTCCAATTACAGAATTTGTAACAGTACCAGAGATTTCACAACTGTTTGAAATCAAAGAATTTTGTGCACTACCACCATTTAAATAAATAGTAGGTGATGAATCATAGGTACGTGTATAAATTGGCCATTTTGGATCATTTAATTCACGTAAGTTTTCTTTTTTCAAAATATCCAAGTTTTCTTGGTAATAACTTGTTAAATCATAGATATAGTAGAACTTACCACGATAAGAAATACCACGTACATCATAATCACCGGAGCAGAAGTCATTGATAATGTCTTTGAACCAATACATTGAAGAAATCTTTTTCGCTTCATTTACCGCTTCGACAAATAATTCTTTACTCATAATATACGTTTGTAAAGACAATGTACGATTCTTATATTTTCCTAAGTTCTTTTCAATTCCAGCTACACCCTTTTGTTTATTCAAAGCCAAAGTGTCACAACCAATATAGTTATCTTTTGCATCATCAATATTGGCATAAAGAACAGAAATATCTGCACCACTTTCAATATGATTCTCTAAGAGTTCATCAAAATTGGCTTTATAAAGAATATTGATAGGAGCGACAATCACATAGTCTGCTTTGGAACGCATAATGGAATGTAAGTTGTCATAGTAAGACTCAACATCTGGAGTAAATTGACCACGACCATTTTCTTTCCATAGCGGAACAATTTCCAAATTTCCATGTTTGGAATTAATGTTGTATTGACGTCCACGTCCAATATGTTCAAAAACTGGTTTTGGATTTCCATTCACAAATAAATGAATTTCATCCATTCCTGAATTAGTCATATTAGAAATTGGAAAGTCAACCAAACGATATCGACCCATAAAGTTAAAAGCAGCTAAAGGGCGATATTCTTGCATGCCTTCTACAAAGACACTTGAATCATTATATGAAATAATACCTAATGCATTTGCCATAATTAATCACCTTTCTTTACGTGTTTTGCAACCAAAGTAATCTCTTTACTTGAAGGCGAGCCAACTACTGCACCATCATCAATTTTTACATCGTCGCTAACAAGAGCACGATAGATTTTTGCCCCCTTACCAACAGAGACACCTGGCATTAAAACCGATTCACTAACTACAGCATCTTCGGCAATCGTAACACCGTTGAATAATACGGAATCTTCTACCTTACCTTCAATGATGGCACCTTGATTAATATAAGAATGGGTAACTTCACCCTTTTCACCAATATATTGTGGCAAAGAAGGAATATCTTCCGTATAGATCTTCCAGTCTGGATCATCTAAATTTAATTCATTATTCTTGTTCAACAAATCCATGTTAGCTTCCCATAGTGAATCAATGGTACCAACATCTTTCCAATAGCCTTCAAACTTCCAAGCCATCAAATTCTTTCCTTGATTCAAGTAAGATGGAATAATATCTTTTCCAAAATCATGACTTGTATCGGTCTTCTTGGCATCATCCAATAATTCTTTTCGCAACAATTTCCAGTTGAAAATATAAATTCCCATACTAGCTAAATTGCTCTTTGGATGTTCCGGTTTTTCTTCAAATTCAACGATATGGCCTTCATCATCGGTATTCATAATACCAAAACGACTAGCTTCTTTCATTGGAACCGGTAAAACCGCAATCGTTGCATCTGCATCATGTTCTTTATGATATTTCAACATTTTTGCATAATTCATTTTGTAGATGTGATCTCCTGATAAAACCAATACATATTCAGGATTGAATTTATCAATAAAATCAATGTTTTGGGTAATGGCATCTGCCGTACCTTGATAGACATCAAATTTGGTTCCGTCTTTTTCACGAGGTGGTAATACATATACACCACTACCACGTGTATCTAGGCCCCATCTTTGTCCTTGACCTGCATAAGCATTTAGCTCAACAGATTCATACTGTGTTAAAACACCCACAACATTGATATCTGAGTTCGCACAGTTGCTCAATGGAAAATCGATAATACGATATTTCCCACCGAAATAAACGGCCGGTTTCGCATTCTTTTTGGTCAAATCCAATAAACGCGTTCCACGACCACCCGCCAAAATCATAGCGAGCATATTATTTTGTTCCATACTCATCCTCCTAATACATATTATTCGATACAAAAATTATAACATAGTTTTCCTAAAAAATACGTAAAATTTCATTTTTGTAAGTGTTTACAGAAACTTTGAATTTGAACACTTCAAATCAGATATAAAAAAAGTGAAAAGTACCCAAAGGATACTTATTCACTTCGTAAAGCTTCTACTGGATCTTTTTTAGAGGCAATGCGGGCTGGAATGAGTCCTGCAAGAACCGTTAAAACCAAATCAATGCCAATCAAGAAGATGGCACCCGATAAAGGAAGCTTGGCAATATGGGCAACTCCGGTCATATGTTCTACCACTAGACTAATAGGAATATTCAATATTAGCGTTATACCGATTCCTAAACATCCACTTATACAACCAATAATAAACGTTTCCGCATTAAAGACCCGGGTAATATCTTTTTTACTAGCTCCAATCGAACGTAAAATACCAATTTCCTTGGTTCTTTCCAGAACCGAAATATAGGTAATAATGCCAATCATAATACTAGAGACAATCAAAGATACTGAGACAAAGGCAATCAATACATAACTAATGATATTGACTACTCGCGTCACACTGCTTAACATCGTGCCAATAAAATCGTTATATGAAATCACATTGGATTTCTTACCCGCTTTTTCTTGTTTCTTATTGTAGCTGGTAATGAGATCTTGAAGTGAACCCCAAAAGTTGGACAAACTTAGGAGGTTCACTTTTTATATGAAA
>ERZ507062.22-NODE-22-length-133128-cov-9.34487_pt1 | contig 133128 bp, 117 predicted proteins | sample MGYA00513786_ERZ507062 | MGnify/ENA metagenome assembly ERZ507062 | reverse complement strand
GAACAGGCATTTCGGCATGACGGGTTCCTCCTTTCTGCGATTGGATATAAAAACAGGGCAGCCCCTTAATCAAGAGACTGCCCTTGCAGTATGTGGTTACTATATTCTTACTTGAAGTCCGGGTAACGATTCCTTCTGCACCCCTACGAGATACCAGTCGTTTCCGTACTCAATGCGAGTGGGTATCCATTCGTCATTTATCAAGACCTCCATTGCAGTTCCGCAGTGCAGGCCGCCATAGATTTCCTTGTTCTCAAAACGGATATCCATACGTTCTGTTTGCCTCTCAAAGTATAATACGCCCTGTTGCATGGTACTTCCTCCCGTGTTATAAAAGTATCGGAAAATAAAATGAGCCAGACGGATCAGCTACATCCATCTGGCTCTGTGGCAGGCTGAAATCATGCGGGATAATAGCCGCTTCAAGTACCTCCTTCCCAGCATATTTTGTCGGATTCAGTCCTGATACTCACCGATTGCGGTTTTCTCTGACTATCCCAATTATACAGCGAACTTCCGTCTGAAAATCCACGGCGGGGGACGCCACCGCATTGGCAAAGCCGGTGATGGGTACCAGCGTACCGGCACCGGCCAGACGTGCCAGCCTGTGGTATACGCCCAGTCCGGTGGCCAGCGCCGACAGAAACACCAGCGTCACCGATGTGGCGGTGCCGGCGTCGGCGGTATCCAGCCCCAGCGTGCCGTACCCGTGGGACAGAAGCTGCCCCACGGTGCAGATGGCGCCGCCCACCAGAAAGGCCAGCGCCGTGTTCTTGACGATGGGGGACGGCGGAGACATCTGCTTCACCAGCGCCTGATATGTCTCGGGGGTCATGGCAGTCACTTCCTTTCTCTCATAGTGTGCGCCGCAGGGCAGCGTTTCATGCGGGCTTGTCAAAAGCGGGAAAAACGGCTATAATCAAAGAGATAAAATTGAGGAAAGGCGGGTGAGCCCATGACGGATCCGGCACACCCTTTTGGGCGAAAGGCCATACAGCTGGCGGTGATTGACGAGGTGAGCTGCACCGGCTGCGGCTGGTGCGCCATGTTCTGTCCCGTAAAGTGTATTCTTCTGCGGGAGGACGGCATCTATGAGGTGAACCAGCAGCAGTGCATCGGCTGCCGCAGCTGCAAGGTGAACTGCTTTTACGACGCGGTGACCATCCTGCCGCCGCAGGTGCAGCCATGAGCGGGCGGCAGGGAAAGCCCGCGCTGGGGCTGTATATCCACATCCCGTTCTGCAAGGCCAAGTGCGCCTACTGCGACTTCTACTCGCTGGCCCACAGCGAGGAGAAGATGGACGCCTACATGGCGGCGCTGCTGCGCCATCTGGAGGAGGTAGCGCCCCGCGCCGCCGGGATGCAGGTGGACACGGTGTATTTCGGCGGCGGCACGCCCAGCTATCTGGGTGCGGCGCGGCTTTGCCGTATCCTGCAAACGGTGCTTCGGCGGTACGACGTGGCAAGGGACGCGGAGATCACGCTGGAGGCCAATCCCGACAGCGCCGGGGACTGGAAGGAGCTGCGGAAGCTGCGGCGGGCGGGCTTCAACCGTCTGTCCCTCGGCGTGCAGTCCACCGACGACGCCCTGCTGCGGCGCATCGGGCGGGTACACACCTATGAGCAGGTGCAGCAGGCGGTGATGGCGGCGCGGAAGGCGAAGTTCACAAATCTGAGTCTGGATCTGATCTACGGCCTGCCGGGGCAGACCATGGAGAACTGGCAGCGGACGCTGGCGGACGCCGTGGCACTGGGACCGGAGCATCTTTCCTGCTACGGTCTGAAGCTGGAGGAGGGTACGCCCCTGTGGCAGCAGCGGCAGACGCTGACGCTGCCGGACGACGACGCGCAGGCGGATATGTACCTGTACACCGTGGCGGCGCTGGGCGAGATGGGCTACGAGCAGTACGAGATCTCCAATTTCGCCAAGTCCGGTAAGGAATCCCGCCACAACCTGAAATACTGGCGCATGGAGGAGTACGCCGGCTTCGGGCCGGGGGCGCACTCCGACTTCGGCGGCGTTCGGTACGGCTATGTGCGGGATATCGACAGCTATATCGCGGGCAGGCTGGTGCTGTCGGAGTCCGAGACCGACAGCACGCTGGCGCGGGATTATGAGTATGTGATGCTGTCGCTGCGGACGGCGGCGGGCATAGACCGGCAGACCTTTGAGAAGCGTTACCGCCAGCGGTTCCAGCCCATGGAAACGCTGTTCGAGCAGTATGAAAAAGCGGGCCTTGCCTCACGCACCGAGGGCGGCTGGCGTCTGACGCCCAGAGGCTTTCTGGTGTCCAACAGCATCATTGCCGCCTTGCAGGAGGCGCTGGCGCAGCAGCGTGCGGCGCGGCAGGCGGCCATGGCGGAGGGTAATTTCCGCATCGTATAGACCCGGCGGCACGGTGTATAGAACGGGAGAGGTATCTCTCCCGTTTTTCCTGCCTGCCTTTTTCTTAAAATCGTTCGGTGAACGAACGTTTTTTCGCGGGAACAGGGGATATTGTAACGGTTTCGTTAATTTTTGGGTGTGCCGCTTGCACAGCGCGCAGCGGCATGGTAGACTACTTCATTGGATAAAATCGGGCGTATGCCCATGTGGATAAAATCAGGCGAGTGCCATGGAGGAGCGGGAGTATGGCAAAATTCAGCGTAAAGAGGCCGCTGACGGTATTTGTGGTGGTATTGGCGGTGGTGGTGCTGGGTATCGTGGCGTATCTGCGGATGACGCCGGATCTGCTGCCCAATATGGATTTTCCTTATGTGATTATTGTCACCGCCGATCCCGGCGCCAGTCCCGAGGCGGTGGAGGAGGAAATCACGCGGCCTATGGAGCAGTCCATGGCCACGCTGGATCAGATCAAGGAGGTCACCTCCACCAGTCAGAACAGCGTGTCCATGGTGATGCTGGAATTTGAGGACGGTGTGAACATGGATACCATCAGTGTGGATATCCAGCAGAAGATCTCCGTGCTGGAGGGGCAGTGGTCCGACACGGTGGGAACCCCCTATGTGCTGAAGATCAACCCGTCCATGATCCCGGTGATGGTGGCCGCCGTGTCCCGGGAGGGCAGCGACGTCTACGCCCTCAGCGATCTGGTGACGGACGAGCTGACCGGCAAGCTGGAGGGCGTCAGCGGCGTGGCCAGCGTCACGGTATCCGGCGCGCTGACCCGGCAGGCCCATGTGATTTTGGATCAGGAGAAGATGGAGGCGCTGTCCGCCAAGCTGGCGGACGCGGTGAAGGCCCAGCTGAAAAAGGCGGAGGGCAAGCTGTATGCTGCCAAGCAGCAGGTGGAGGACGGTGAAAAGGCGCTGTCCGACGCCAAACGCGCGGCGGCGGACGGCGTAGCCGGCACGGTAGGCGATTCGGTGGACGAAGTCTATAAAAACCTGAAGGAGCTGTACGATAAGCTGGAGGGTCTGGACATCGACGACCTGGTGGGCGGCTTCATCACCGACCCGGATGGGACGCTGAAGCAGCTGAACGACCTTCTGGATACACTGAAAAGCAGTATAGAAAAGCTGATGAAGGAGCTGGAGAGCGGCAAGCTGGAGGGCGATATCTCCGATTTTCTGGTGCAGATGATGGACGGTATATCCCAGATGACCGGCGCGGAGCTGCAGCTCAGTCAGGCAAAGAGCCAGATCGAAAGCGGCCTCAAGCAGCTGCGTGAGGCATACGACAAGGTGGAATCCCAGACCGATCTGGGCGGCCTTCTGTCCATCACCACCGTCAGCGGCCTGCTGACGGCGCAGAACTTCTCCATGCCCGCGGGCTATATCGATGACAACAGCGGCGTGAGCTACATGGTGTCGGTGGGGCAGAAGTTTGAAAACAGCACCGAGCTGGAGAATATGGTGCTGTTCGACCTGGGGCTGGAGGGCATCGACCCCATTACGCTGGGCGATGTGGCCACCGTGGTGGTGACGGACGACAGCGACCAGCTGTACACCAAGCTTGACGACGAAAACGGCATCCTGCTGTCCTTTAACAAGCAGTCCAACTACGCCACGGCGGCGGTGTCCAACAACCTTACCGACCGGTTCCGGGAGCTGGAGAGCCAGTACGAGGGGCTCACCTTCGTGCCGCTGATGGATCAGGGCGACTATATCTACCTGATCGTGGAGACGATCCTCTCGTCCCTGCTGTGGGGCGCGCTGTTCTCCGTGGTGGTGCTGTTTCTGTTCCTGCGTGACTGGCGTCCCACCGTTATCACGCTGCTCTCCATCCCCGTCAGCGTCATTTTCGCGGTGGTGCTGATGTACTTCACCGGCGTGACCATCAACATGATCTCCCTCAGCGGCTTGGCGGTATCGGTGGGTATGCTGGTGGATAACTCGGTGGTGGTCATCGAGAATATCTACCGCCTGCGGGCCAAGGGCGCTACCATCGTGCAGGCGGCGGTGTCCGGCGCCCAGCAGGTGCTGGGCGCGGTGACGGCGTCCACCCTTACCACGGTGTGCGTGTTCGCGCCCATCGTGTTCGTGGAGGGTCTGACCCGCCAGCTGTTCACCGATCTGGCGCTGACCATCACCTATTCGCTGCTGGCCAGCCTGCTGGTGTCGCTGACACTGGTACCGGCCATGGCCTCCGGTATGCTGCGGCGCGAGTTCGTGCCGAAGCCGGGTCTGCTGGATAAGATCTATCCCGCCTACCGCAGGGCCATCGCGTGGTCACTGGATCACAAGGCCGGTGTGCTGCTGCTGTCGCTGGTGCTGCTGGTAACGACGGCGTGGGGCGCGGTGAGCCGCGGCTTCACGTTCATGCCGGAGATCGATATGAACAACCTGTCTGTCACCGTCACCATGCCGGAGGACATCACCCGCGCAGAGGCGGTGGACCTGGCCGATCAGGTGGTGGAGCGGGTCATGTCCGTGGAAAATATAGAGTCCGCCGGCTTTATGATGGGCAGCGGCGACATGGGCGGCCTGAGTATGGCCAGCGGCGACAACGGCGAGTTTGACGTCACCGGCTACCTCACCATGCCGGAGGGTACCTTCGGCTCCGATGCGGGGAAGGAGATCGAGGCGCTGTGCGCCGACCTGCCCTGTAAGGTGACCACCGCCGGTGTGATGAGCGGCATGATGAGCTATATGACCGGTACCGGCGTTTCCCTGCGGGTGTACGGCAGCGACATGGAGTCGCTGCAAGGCGCCGCCCGTTCGCTGGGACAGCGGATGGAGCAGGTGGAGGGCGTGCAGGATGTCTCCGACGGTCTGGAGGACGCCGCCCCCGCTCTGCAGGTGGTGGTGGACCGGAACAAGGCCATGACCAAGGGTATCACCGTGGCCCAGATCTATATGCAGGTGGCGGCGGCGCTGCAGGATACCACCACCGTGGCGGATGTGACGCTGGACGGCGAGAGCATGGAGATGATCGTGGACGCGGCGGCGGGCAGCAAGCTGACCCGCGAGAAGCTGATGGATCTGACCATTTCGCCGGACAGCAGCGCTATGTCCTCGTCCATGAGCAGCGGCATGAGCGGTATGAGTGGTATGGACAGCTCCATGTCCTCGTCCATGGGCAGTATGGGCGGCATGAGCAGTATGGGCAGCGGCATGAGCAGCTCCTCCGCATCCGCCGGACTGAGCCAGCTCACCGGCGGGGACAGTCAGGACGAGGATACCTCCTTCAAGCTGGGGGAGGTGGCCGAGGTCAAGGAGACGGTGTCCCTCAACAGCATCCAACGCGACCAGCAGCGGCGGTGCATCACCGTGTCGGCGGCGGTGGCGGACGGCTACAACGTGACCAAGGTCACCACGGCGGTGCAGAAGGCGCTGGGGTCTGTCACGCTGCCGGAGGGCGTCACCGTGGAGTTCGACGGCGAGAACGAGCAGATCATGAACGCCATACAGCAGCTTCTGCTGATGCTGCTGCTGGGCGTGGTGCTGGTGTACCTCATCATGGTGGCGCAGTTCCAGTCCCTGAAGGCGCCGTTTATCGTGATGTTCACCATCCCGCTGGCGTTCACCGGCGGCTTCCTGGCGCTGCTGCTCTCCGGCATCGAGGTGTCGGTCATCAGCCTCATCGGCTTCGTGATGCTGGTGGGCATCATCGTCAACAACGGCATCGTGCTGGTGGACTACATCAACCAGCAGCGTCTGGCGGGTATGGGTCTGCGGGAGGCCATCATCGACGCGGGCGTTACCCGTCTGCGGCCCATCCTGATGACCAGTCTGACCACCATTCTCGGTCTGATCGTTACGGCGCTGGCGAAAAACGCAGGTACGGCGCTGATCCAGCCCATCGCGCTGGTGTGCATCGGCGGCTTGCTCTACGCCACGCTGATGACGCTGTTCGTGGTGCCGTGTATGTACGAGATCCTCAACAAAAAGGAGCTGCATCAGGTGGCGGAGAGCGATCTGACACCGGTGGATATGTAAGCATACATCATACGCATCAGGCGGGGAGGGAACCGATTCCCTCCCCGCTTCGTCTTATGGATAGAAGAGCGTATAGGCGAAAGACCTTATGCGGAAAAGGAGGGCGCGAAGATGAGACGATTTTTGACGTGTTTTTTGGCGCTGTGCTGCGCCGCGCTGCTGGTAGCCTGCGAATGGTCGGCCGTCCCGCCGGAGGGGGACAAGCCGCCGGTCGATTCCTCGCCGGAGCCAACGGAGATCACCGGTCAGCTGGCTGAATACACCGAGGGGAACGTGGACGTGGCACTGACCATCCCCGACGGCTGGTGGTGGGAGACGCTGGAGGAGGAGGGACAGTCCGGCCTGCGCTTCGGGAAGACCGGGGAGAGGTCTGTTGCCTTCCGGCTGACCTGCTGGCTGGACGGCTACGGCATCTGCGGCACCGGCGTGACGGAGCAGGATCTGACGCTGTCCGGCGGCCAGAGGGTGTGGCAGTACACCGAGGGCGGGCAGAGTACCGTCTGGGTCAATATCGCGTTTCAGGGCGTACCGGGCAACTATGTGTGTATGCCCGATGACAATGGCGTGATGGGCAGCGCCGCGTGGGACGGCTGCCGGGACGAGGTGCTGGCTATCCTGGGTACCGCCCAGATTGGGCGGGGCATCCTGACGGAGCAGCAGGCCATCGAGCTGGCGGAGGCGCAGTACGACGGCGCATACGCCATGGCGTGGGGCCGATACGATGTGAAGACCGGCTGCTGGTCGGTGGTTTTCTCCGAGGACAGCAGCGGCGGGAACACCGTGACGCGCTATGTGGACAGCGACGGCACCGTCTCCGACGAGGAGCCGCGCTGCTGGGAGGAGGCGATGGAGGACGGGGAAAAATAGACCTTGACGGGCGGGCGAAAAGATGCTATGCTTTCCCTGTTATCGGCGATGAAGGGCGTGGCTGCCCGGAGCTGCGGGAGGAAATGCCCGCCGGATGCCCCGTTACCGGCAAGAGAGTGTGGAGCGATCCAAATTCAGGTGGAACCACGGACTAAAGCTTAGTTCGCCCTGATGTCAGCAATGGCATCAGGGCGTTTTTTGTTTTCCAAAAATATTCACATAAAAGGAGACGAGCACATGAAAAACACCGAAAAGACCATGGATAAGATCGTGGCGCTGTGCAAAAACCGCGGCATCATCTTCGCAGGCTCCGAGATCTACGGCGGCCTTGCCAACACATGGGACTACGGCCCGCTGGGCGTGGAGCTGAAGAACAACATCAAGAAGGCATGGTGGAAAAAGTTCGTGCAGGAGAACCCCTACAACGTGGGACAGGACGCCGCCATCCTCATGAACCCCCAGACGTGGGTGGCCAGCGGCCATCTGGCTGGCTTCTCCGATCCCCTGATGGACTGCAAGGAGTGCAAGGAGCGTTTCCGCGCCGATAAGCTCATCGAGGACTGGTGCCAGACCAACGGCGTGGAGCTGCCCAAGCCCATCGACGCCTTCTCCCAGCAGGAGATGAAGGACTTCATCGAGGACAAGAATATCCCCTGCCCCACCTGCGGCAAGCACAACTTCACCGACATCCGCCAGTTCAACCTGATGTTCAAGACGTTCCAGGGTGTCACCGAGGATGCCAAGAACACCGTGTACCTGCGGCCTGAGACGGCGCAGGGCATCTTCACCAACTTCGTCAATACCCAGCGCACCACCCGCCGCAAGCTGCCCTTCGGCGTGTGTCAGATCGGTAAGTCCTTCCGCAACGAGATCACCCCGGGCAACTTCATCTTCCGCGTCCGGGAGTTCGAGCAGATGGAGCTGGAGTTCTTCTGCAAGCCCGGCACCGATCTGGAGTGGTTCAACTACTGGCGCACCTTCTGCCACAACTGGCTGCTGGGCATCGGCCTGAAGGACGAGAACCTGCGGCTGCGTGACCACGACCCCGAGGAGCTGTGCTTCTACTCCAAGGCCACCACGGACTTCGAGTTCCTGTTCCCCTTCGGCTGGGGCGAGCTGTGGGGCGTGGCGGACCGCACCGACTACGACCTGAACCAGCACCAGACCGTGTCCGGCAAGGATCTGACCTACTTCGACCCCGAGACCAACGAGCGCTACATCCCCTATGTGGTGGAGCCGTCTCTGGGCGTGGAGCGCAGCGTGCTGGCCGTGCTGGTGGACGCCTACGACGAGGAGGTCGTGGACGCGGAGAAGAACGATGTCCGCGTGGTGCTGCACCTGCACCCGGCGCTGGCGCCCTACAAGGCGGCGGTGCTGCCCCTGAGTAAGAAGCTCAGCGACAAGGCCCGTGAGATCTACGCCGAGCTGGCGAAGGAGTGGATGATCGACTTCGACGAGACCGGCTCCATCGGCAAGCGCTATCGCCGCGAGGACGAGGTGGGTACGCCGTACTGCATTACCGTGGACTTCGACACCGTGGGCGACGCCGAGCATGAGGGGGACAACTGCGTCACCGTCCGCGAGCGCGACACCATGCAGCAGGTGCGCGTGCCTATCAGCGAGCTGAAGAGCTATCTGGCGGAGAAGCTGGCGTACTAAGAGAAGCACACCAACGGAGACAGCGCACCTGCTCCCCGCCGCAAAGGCGGCGTGTAAGCATTTTGGCGCAGCCAAAATCTTACGTTGGGGCGAATCCACTTTGCCCCAACATGAATGAAATATGGGGACCCCGCCCAACTTCGGTTGGGCGGGGTGCGCGTGCCTATCAGCGAGCTGAAGAGCTATCTGGCGGAGAAGCTGGCGTACTAAGCGCGGATACACCGCCGCGAGACATAGAAAAAAGAGAGCCGTTCGGCTCTCTTTTTTTGCGCTTATTCGTGACCCTCCGGTATGGGGGCGATGACGGTCTTGTAGATGTGCCGGAAGAACACCAGCGTCAGCAGCAGGGAGGACACCTCCGCGATGGGGTAGCACCACCACACCAGGTCGCTGTTGCCGATGGCCGCGCCGTAGCGCGCCAGCACATAGGCGATGGGTACGAGGAACACCAGCTGCCGGACGATGGACGTGACCATGGAGTACATCGACTTTCCCAGCGCCTGGAACGAGCTGCCCAGCGCGATGCACATACCGGCCATGCAGAAGCTCAGGGCGATGATGCGCAGGGCGGGTACGCCTGCGGCCAGCATCACGTCGCTGGCGTCAAAGAGCCGCAGCAGCGTATCGGGTATGGCCCAAAACAGCACCGTGCCGAACACCATGATGCAGCAGGCGTACAGGGTGCTGCGCTTGATGGTGGCCATCATGCGGCGGCGGTTCTGAGCGCCGTAGTTGTAGGCCACGATGGGGATCACGCCGTTGTTCAGGCCGAAGATGGGCATGAAGATAAAAGAGTTCAGCTTGAAATAAACGCCGAAGGCGGTGGCCGCCGTCTCGTGGGCGGCGTGGTAGGTGATGAGGATCTTGTTCATCAGGAACGTCATCACCGAGCCGATGGCGATCATAATGACGCTGGGCAGGCCGATGGCGTAGATCTCGCCGATGAGCCGGAAGTCGGGGCGGAAGCCGCGGAGGGACAGGGTGATGTCGGTGTTCTTTCGATGGTTGAACCAGACGGCCAGCGCAAAGCCGCAGAACTGGCCGATGATGGTGGCCACCGCCGCGCCCGCCACGCCCATTTTCAGTCCGAAGATGAAGATGGGGTCGAGAATGATGTTGATGATAGCGCCCAGCCCCTGGGTGTACATACTCAGCAGGGAGCGGCCGGTACCTTGCAGCAGCCGCTCGTACATGATCTGGCAGAACATACCCAGCGAGCCGATGGTGACGATCCGCAGATAGTCGTTGCCCATCTGGATGATGCTCTCCACCTGCGTCTGGGAGCGGAAAAACAGGTCGGAGCAGGTCAGACCCAGCAGGGCGGAGATCACAAAGCCCACCACCGCCAGAAAGACGCCGTTGTTGGCCACCCGGTCAGCCCGCTCCCGCAGCCCCGCGCCCAGCGCGCGGCCCATCAGGGCGTTGACGCCCACCGCCGTACCGGTGGCAAGGCCGATCATCAGGTTCTGCGCCGGGAACGCCAGCGACACGGCGGTCAGCGCCTGCTCGCTGACGCGGCTGACGAACCAGCTGTCCACGATGTTGTACAGCGCCTGCACCAGCATGGACGCGATGATGGGCAGGGACATATTCCAGATCAGCTTCGTAATGGGCATGACGCCCAGCTTGTTTTCGTTTTCCATACGGACTCCTTTATTGATAACTTGAATACAACTCAATATTTTATCACGTCCCGGCAAAAAAAGAAACCCCCGAATATGTGTGAAACGCACATATCCGGGGGTGAAAATTTGTGAAAAGCGGGGAAAATATTTCGTATGGCGAAGGAATTACCGCGCTTGGAAGAAGGTGCGTACCTCCTCGGCCGTGCAGGCGGCGCTGCCTTGGGCAAAGCCGTCCCGTCCGCCGCCCCGCCCGTGGAGGGCGGTGTTCATGTCCTTGATGAACTGGCGCAGGTCGCCGCCGCTCTCGATAACGGCGTACCGGTAGTCGCCGTCCTGTCCGGCAAACACGGCGCAGCGTCCGCCGGCGGCCTTGGCGATGGCGTCGCACAGCCGCCGCGCACCATCGCCGTCCAGCGGCTCCGCGATGTGCAGGACACTGCCAGCGTCGCGGTACTGCGCCGCAGTGTGGGCGAAGTCAGCCTCCTCCAGCCGGGCGGCCTTCTCCTTGAGGGAGAGCAGCTCCTCCTGCAAGCGGCTGACGGCGGCAAAGGCGCTCTGGGGCTTGACGGACAGCGCCTGCCCGATCTGGCGGGCCTGTTCCCAGCCGGCGGCGAGGCAATCCAGCGCCCGCTGGCCGCACAGCAGCTCCAACCGCACGCCGTCCCGGAACTTCTGGCAGCTCAGCAGCTTCAAAAACCCCACCTGTCCGCTGCTGGACACATGGGTACCGCAGCAGGCGCACCGATCCGCGCCGGGGAACTCCGTGATCCGCACCGCGCCGGTCAGCTCCTTTTTGCTGCGGTAGGGCAGGGCGGCCAGCTCCTCCGCCGAGGGATACCAGATGCGGATGGGATGATCCGCCCAGATGTAGGCGTTGGCGCGCCGCTCCACCTCCAGCGCTTGCTCCCATGTGATGGGGGCGTTGTAGTCGATGGTGACCACGTCCGCGCCCATGTGGAAGCCCACGTTGTCGCAGTGGAACGTGCTGCACAGCAGACCGGAGATGATATGCTCGCCGGAGTGCTGCTGCATATGGTCGAAGCGCCGCGCCCAGTCGATGCGGCCGCCCACCTCCGCGCCTACGGACAGCGCCCGGTCGCACAGGTGGGTGACGACGCCGTCCTTCTCGTGTACATCCAGCACGCGGGCCTCGCCCAGCGTGCCGTGGTCAGCGGGCTGACCGCCGCCCTCGGGGTAGAAGGCGGTGCGGTCGAGGGTGACAGCAAAGCCGTTCTTCACGGCCTCGCAGGACTGCACCACGGCGGTGAAGTCCTGCGTATAGGCGTTTTCGTAGTAGAGCTTGACGGTGTCCATCAGTCGTCCTTTTCCACGTCGCCCACGATAGCGATGTGCAGCTCATCCAGCTGCTTCTGCTCCACGACGGAGGGCGCGCTCATCATCACGTCCTGCGCATTCTTGTTCATGGGGAAGGGGATGATCTCACGGATGGAGCTTTCACCGGCCAGCAGCATGACCATACGGTCCACGCCCGGGGCGATACCGGCGTGGGGAGGCGCACCGTAGCAGAAGGCGTTGTACATGGCGGGGAACTTCTTCTTCACGTCCTCCTCGCCCAGACGCACCAGCTCGAAAGCCTTGACCATGATCTCGGGGTCGTGGTTACGGACAGCGCCGCTGGACAGCTCCACGCCGTTGCACACCAGATCGTACTGGTCGGCGGTGATGGTCAGGGGGTCGATCTCGCCCCGCTCGGCCTTCAGCAGCACCTCCAGCCCGCCGCTGGGCATGGAGAACGGGTTGTGGCAGAACTCCAGCTCGCCGGATTCGTCGCCGATCTCGTACATGGGGAAGTCCACGATCCAGCAGAACTCGTAGCGCTCCTTGTCCATGTGACCCTCGCAGGCGGCGCCCAGCTTGCCGCGCAGGACGCCGGCGGTCTTGATGGCCGCGCCCTTGTCGCCGGCGGCCACGCCCACCAGCATATTGGGCTTGAGACCCAGCTTGGCGGTGAGCGCCTCATGGCAGCCGCCCAGGAACTTGGCGATGCCGCCGGCCAGCTGGCCGTTCTCATCCACCTTGAACCAGTAGGGCTTGCTGCCGGACTGCACCTCCACGTCGGTGCAGAGCTGGTCGATGGCCTTGCGGGTCAGGGTGCAGTCGCTGACGGCGATGGCCTTGACCACCTTGCCGTCGATCTGCTCGAAGCCGCAGCCCTTCACCTCGTCGGAGATGTCGGTGAGGGTCAGGTCGATACGCAGGTCGGGCTTGTCGGAGCCGTAGGTCTCCATGGCGTCGTTGTAGGCGATACGGCGGAAGGGCGCGGCGGAGGCCACGTTGTAGGTGCCGTATTTGGCGAAGATGGGAGGCAGCACATCCTCCAGCACGGCGAAAACGTCGTCCTGGGTGGCGAAGGCCATCTCCATATCCAGCTGATAGAACTCACCGGGGGAGCGGTCGCCGCGGGCATCCTCATCCCGGAAGCAGGGGGCGATCTGGAAGTAGCGGTCGAAGCCGGAGGTCATCAGCAGCTGCTTGAACTGCTGGGGCGCCTGGGGCAGGGCGTAGAACTTGCCGGGATGCTTGCGGGCGGGTACCAGATAGTCGCGGGCGCCCTCGGGGGAGGAGGCAGTGAGGATGGGGGTGGTGATCTCCAAGAAGCCGTGGTCGGTCATGGCGGCACGGAGGGCAGCCACCACCTGACAGCGCAGGATGATGTTCTGCTTCACGGCGGGGTTGCGCAGGTCGAGGTAGCGGTACTTCAGGCGCTGCTGCTCGTCGGCCTCGCGGCTGCGGTTGATCTCAAAGGGCAGGGAGTTGTAGCGGCAGCGGCCCAGCACCTCGATCTTGCTGGGAACCACCTCGATATCGCCGGTGGCCTGCTTGGGGTTCTTGCTGGCGCGCTCCCGCACCACGCCCTCCACGCTGATGGTGGACTCCTTGTTCAGGTCGTGGATGACGGCCATCATCTCCTCGGTCTCCACCACGATCTGGGTGGTGCCGTAGAAGTCGCGCAGCACCACGAAGGCAAAGTTCTGGCCTACGGCGCGGACATTCTCCATCCAGCCCACCAGCTTTACGGACTGGCCCACGTGCTCCAGCCGCAGCTCGTTGCAGGTATGTGTACGCATCTGCATCATTGTTTTATCCTCCTGATATGATAAAGTATCGTATAATTAAGCGGAAATATTACGTTTTGTTTTTACTTTTCCAGGATCACAGCGCCCTCGTTCCGCTTGGCAAGACCCGTCTGGATCAGCGCCAGCGTCTCTGCAAAGGGCAGGGTGGTCTGCTCGCCGGAGGTCATGTCCTTGCATGCCACCACGTTTCTGGCGATCTCGTCGTCGCCGAGGAACACCACATAGGGTACACCCAGCTTGTCGGCATAGCTCATCTTGGCCTTGAATTTTTTCTGCTCGGTGTAGAGCTGGGTGCGGACGCCGGCGGTGCGGAGGCGGGTGGCCAGCGTCACGGCGGGGGACAACTCGGCGGTCATGGGCAGGATCAGCACGTCGGCGGGGGCGGTGGGCAGGTCGGGGTTCAGCAGACCCTGCTCGCCCAGCACATAGAAAAGACGGGTCAGGCCGATGGAGATGCCCACGCCGGGCAGCTGCCGGTCGGTGTAGTACTCCGCCAGATTGTCGTACCGGCCGCCGGAGCAGACGGAGCCGATCTCCGGGTGATCCAGCAGCGTCGTCTCATACACCGTACCGGTGTAGTAGTCCAGTCCCCGGGCGATGGTCAGATCCACGGCGAAGTTCTCTGCCGGAACGCCGAAGGCGGACAGATATTTCACCACGGTGTTCAGCTGGTCAAGACCCTCGTCGAACACCTCGTTGCGGCCCCGGTAGGATTCCAGCGCGGCCAGCACCTGCTCGTTGCCGCCGGTGATGGCGATGAATTTCAGGATCTCGCCGGCGCTGTCGGCGGACACGCTGCACTCGTCCACCAGCAGCGCCCGCACCTTCTCGGCGCCGATCTTGTCCAGCTTGTCCACGGTACGCATGATGTCGCCGGACTGCTCCGTCAGACCCAGCATGGCGTAAAAGCCGTTGAGGATCTTCCGGTTGTTGACGCGGATCTGGAACCGCTTCAGACCCAGCGAGGTGAAGGTCTGGTAGATGATGGCGGGGATCTCCGCCTCGTTGGTGATATCCAGCTTGCCGTCGCCGATGATGTCGATGTCCGCCTGATAGAACTCCCGGAAGCGGCCTCGCTGGGCGCGCTCGCCGCGGTAGACCTTGCCGATCTGGTAGCGGCGGAAGGGGAAGGACAGGTCGTTGTAGTGCAGTGCCACATACTTGGCCAGCGGCACCGTCAGGTCAAAGCGCAGCGCCAGATCGGCGTCGCCCTTCTGGAAGCGGTAGATCTGCTTCTCCGTTTCGCCGCCGCCCTTGGCCAGCAGCACCTCACTGGCCTCGATCACCGGGGTGTCCAGCGGCGTGAAGCCGTACAGGCTGTACGTCCGGCGGAGGATATCCATCATCCGCTCCATCTGCTGCTGCGGCTGGGGCAGCAGCTCCATAAAGCCCGACAGGGTGCGGGGTGTCATTTTAGCCATTTTCTGTCTCTCCTTTGTCCTCGTTATGTTCCGTTTCATCGGCATGGCCGTCCTCGATGGCGGCCGCGCCGCCCTCCAGCGTGTGGGACGCTGCCTCCCGCGCGGCCTGGGCCTCCGCCTCGTGCTTCAGCTCCCACGCCACCTCGCGGTAGATGCCGTCCAGCTCCGTACCCTTCCTCTGACCGGCCTTGCCGAGGATGATGGCGGCCACGACGCCCAGCGCCAGCCACGCATACCACAGCTTGGGCAGCGCCAGCCCCAGCACGCAGGCGGGCAGGACGCCCAGCCACACGCCGATCTCGGTGTAATGTCCCCGCACGGCGTGGTAGACGCCCTTCTTTTCCCGGATGGAGGCGGTCTTTTTCAGCTGTGCCAGACACAGACCCAGCCGCAGCAGGGCCAGCGCCGTCAGGGGGATGAAGAAGTCATAGGTGTGGGTTTGGATAAGCTCGATCACTTTTTGCATACGGTTCTCCTTTTTCGGCATCACGGCGTGTAGGGATATCAAAAAACGCTCCCGTCCCCTTACGTTGGGACGAGAGCGTTGAAACACTTCGTGGTGCCACCCAATTTCAGCCGCCGTGCGGCCCTTTCTGCTCCTGTTACGGGGAGCGTGCCGTGGATGTTTCCATCCCCGCTCGTCTGCTGTCTTGGCCCGTTCTGCCGCAGTGCGCTCTCAGCCGGCGGCGCACCTCTCTGCTGGCGGCGTTGTGCGGGTTACTCCTGCAAATTCAACGCGGTTATCCTTTATAATAGGCGATTCTCCGCCGGTTGTCAAGGCGGTCTTTACGCGGTAAAGGGCTTGCTCTTGGGATTGACGATGTCGCGCCAGTCCAGATAGCCCTGATCCAGACCCAGCACCAGCATTTCGGCAGTGGCAAGGTTGCTGGCGAAGGGAATGTTGTTCTTGTCACACAGCCGGGAGATATAGGTGATATCCTCATCGACGGTCTTCTGGTTGGGGTCGCTGAAGCACAGGACCATATCGATCTCGTTGTAGGCGATGCGGGCCGCGATCTGCTGGCCGCCGCCGTGGGAGAAGGAGAGGAACCGGTGGATGGTCAGACCGGTGGCGTCCGCGATCTGTTGGCCGGTGCGCGCTGTGGCGCACAGGGTGTGCTTGGCTAAAATGCCGCAGTAGGCGGTGCAGAACTGGACCATCAGCTCTTTTTTGTTGTCGTGCGCCATCAAAGCGATATTCATAGGGGGGCGCTCCTTTCTCTGTTATATCTTCATCAGGGGCGTCTTGCGGCCCATGATGCGTTTGGCGATGTTTTCGTAGGCGCGGGCGGCGTAGTAGTTGCGTTCCCGCAGCACCAACCCGCGATTGAGGCAGTAGGGGACGTCCTCGTCCTCCGGGACAACGCCCAGCAGGGGCAGCCCGGCGGTATCGATGGCGTCGTCGATGGTGGTATGCAGCGTCCGCAGCGTTTTGCGGGAGACGCGGCCCACCACCAGATGCACCGCGTTGGCGGGGAAGGAAGACAGCTCCATGGCGGTGCGCTGGGCGTCCCGCATGGCGGAGATGTCGGTGGTGGTGACCACGATGACCTGATCGGCCATGCAGGCGGCCATCTTGAAGCCCTGTCCCAGTCCGGCGGGGGCGTCCATCAGGCACCAGTCATACCGCTCCCGTATTTCCTTGGCCAGCGCCGCCAGCTGCCGCACCGTCAGAGGCAGAGGCTTGTCCGCCATAGGCGCGGTCAGCAGATCCAGCGTGGGGTACTGCCGGTGGGTCACCACGGCCTGCTCCAGCGTGCAGCGCTGGGCCAGCACATCGGAGAAGTCCATCAGCGCCCGGTCGCTGAGTCCCAGCGCCAGATCCAGATTTCGCAGGGTGATGTCGCAGTCCATGCACAGGACACGCTGCCCCAGCGACGCCAGCGCCAGTCCGGTGTTGGCGGTGAAGGATGTTTTGCCGGTGCCGCCCTTGCCGGAGACAACGGCGATGATCTTACCCATGTGACCCTCCTTTCCGGGTGATGCCGCTATTTCAGCGGCGCTTTTTTGATGCGGGCAAAGCTCCGCGGATAGATGGCGGGGGTGTCCTTGACCTTTTCGATGACCACCAGCCGGTGGCGCACCTGCGTCTCCGGCACGGTGTAGTCCCGGATGTCCGCGATGCGGCCGCCCAGCTGTCCGATGGCCCCCCGTGCGCCTTGTATCTCCTGGTCGGAGGATACGGATTTCATGGCCAGGAACTGCCCGCCCACCTTGACCAGCGGCAGTGCCAGCTCGCACAGCACATTGAGGTTGGCGACGGCGCGGGACATGGCCACATCGTACTGCTGGCGGTGACCGGCGGCAAACTCCTCGGCGCGGGCGTGGACGCAGTCCACTCGCTCCAGCGACAGGGACGCGCAGACCTCCCGGAGGAAGTCGATGCGCTTGCCCAGACTGTCCAGCAGCGTCAGGTCGAAGTCTGGCTCCATGATCCGCAGCACCATGCCGGGGAAGCCTGCGCCGGTGCCGACATCGATGGCGCGCTTGCCCCGCAGGTCCGCCATGGTCAACAGGGCGGCGCAGTCCAGCAGGTGCAGCGTGGCCACCTCCTGCGGCGCGGTGATGGCGGTCAGGTTCATTACCTTGTTTTTCTCCAGCAGCAGGGAGGCGTAGGCCTCCAGCTGCGGCAGGGCGTGGTCGCTGAGACCCAGCTGCGCCAGACCCTTTACCAGTATGTCCCTCATTTCTGCTGTTCCTTCAGCAGATCGCGGATCTCGGTGAGCAGCTCCTCCGCGGTGGGCGTCTCCGGCTCCTCCGGTTCAGGCTCCTCGTCCTTCTTGCCGAGGGTATGGAGCTTGTTGATGGCCTTGACCACCAGGAAGATGACGAACGCCACCAGAATAAAGTCGAGGATGGTGGCGAGGAATGTACCCAGCCCCAGCGTCACCGCAGCGGTGACCACCTCGCCGGCCTCGTCCAGCACCTCCGGCTTCAGCACGATGTTCAGCTGACCCAGATCAATACCGCCGATGAGCAGCCCGATCAAGGGCATGAACACGTCGTTGACCAGTGATGTGGTGATCTTGCCAAAGGCGGCGCCGATGACCACGCCGACGGCCATGTCTATTACGTTGCCGCGCATGGCAAACTCTTTGAATTCGTTGAAAAGCTTCTTCATGGGGTGAAACTCCTATACTAAGAGTATAAATGCCTGAAGATATTACGATGGGCTATCAGAAACCCCTCAGTGCAGGGGGATCAGACGCTCCTTGCCGCCCATGTAGGGCCGCAGCACCTCGGGAACCAGCACAGAGCCGTCGGCCTGCAAATTGTTCTCCAGGAAGGCGATGAGCATACGGGGCGGCGCCACCACGGTGTTGTTCAGCGTGTGGCACAGCTGCATCTTGCCGTCGGCGTCCTTGTAGCGGATCTTCAGGCGGCGGGCCTGTGCGTCGCCCAGATTGGAGCAGGAGCAGACCTCAAAATACTTCTGCTGCCGGGGAGACCACGCCTCGATGTCGCAGGATTTGCACTTCAGGTCGGCCAGATCGCCGGAGCAGCACTCCAGCTGCCGCACGGGGATATCCAACGAGCGGAACAGCTCCACGCTGTACTGCCACATCTGCTCGTACCACTTCTTGGAGTCCTCGGGCTTGCAGACCACGATCATCTCCTGCTTCTCGAACTGGTGGATGCGGTAGACGCCGCGCTCCTCGATGCCGTGGGCGCCCTTCTCCTTGCGGAAGCAGGGGGAGTAGGAGGTCAGGGTCTGGGGTAGCTTGTCCTCGGGGATGATCTGGTCGATGAACTTGCCGATCATGGAGTGCTCGCTGGTGCCGATGAGGTAGAGATCCTCACCCTCAATCTTGTACATCATGGCGTCCATGTCCGTTTGGCTCATGACGCCCTCCACCACGTTGCCGTGGATCATAAACGGCGGGATGCAGTAGGTGAAGCCCTTGCCGATCATAAAGTCGCGGGCGTAGGCCAGCACGGCCTCGTGGAGCCGGGCGATGTCGCCCAGCAGGTAGTAGAAGCCGCTGCCGGACACGCGGCCTGCGGCGTCCATGTCGATGCCGTCGAACCGCTCCATAATATCGGTGTGGTAGGGAACCTCGAAGTCCGGCGTCTTCGGCTCGCCGAAGCGCTGCACCTCCACGTTGCAGCTGTCGTCCGGGCCGATAGGCACGGAGGGGTCGATCATCTGGGGGATGACCAGCATGATCTTGTTCAGCGCGGCCTCCGCCTGCTCCTTCTTGGCCTCCAGCTGTGCCATCCGCTCGGCATCGGCCTTGACGGCGGCGTTGTTGGCGTCGATCTCCGCCTGAATGGCGGCCTTCTCCGCCTCGTCGGTGCATTTTTTCAGCTTGCCGAACAGGGGGCCGTTGGCCTTGGACAGCTTGTTGCGCTCGGCCTTCAGCGCCTCGCCGTCGGCAATGGCCTGACGGCGCTCGGCGTCCAGTGCGATGGCCTCGTCCACCAGCGGGAGCTTGGCGTTCTGGAATTTCTTGCGGATGTTTTCCTTGACGGCTTCCGGGTTCTCCCGGACAAATTTGATATCAAGCATACTTTTTACCTCTCGTCATTGTTTCACGTGAAACATTGTTATTTCTTTTTGATGGCGTGGAGCGCGTCCAGCAGATCGTTGAGATCGTCGGTGCCGTAGTATTCCAGCTCGATACGGCCCTTCTTGCGGCCGGTGACGATGCGGCAGCCTCGGCCCAGCCGCTCGCCCAGTTCCTTGGCGGCCTCCTCGGCGTAGTTGACGGTCAGCGGGTCCTTGACTGGCTTTTCCGGCGTCTCGGCCTGCAGTTTCTTGGCCAGCAGCTCTGTCTGCCGCACGGACAAATCGCTTTTCAGCACGGCGGCGGCCGCCGTCTCCTGCTGCTTGGCGGGGAGGGGGAGCAGCGCCCGGGCGTGACCGCCGGACAACCGGCCATCCTCCACCATGGCGCGCACCGGCTCGCACAGGTGCAAAAGCCGCATGGCGTTGGCCACAGCGGGGCGGGACTTGCCGACGCGCTTGGCGGTCTCCTCCTGCGTCATGCCGTATTGCTCCATCAAAACCTTGTAGCCCTCGGCCTCCTCGATGGGGTTCAGATCCTCTCGCTGGAGGTTCTCGATCATGGCCAGCTCCATGGCCTTGCGGTCGTCGGCCTCGATGACCACGGCGGGTACCTGCGTCAGACCGGCCATACGGGCGGCCCGCCAGCGCCGCTCGCCGGCGATGATCTGATAGTACCCCGATTGCAGCTTTCGCACGGTCAGGGGCTGGATAATGCCATGTTGCCGGATGGAATCCGCCAGATCAGCCAGCGCGTCGGGGTCGAACAGCTTGCGGGGCTGTGCGGCGCAGGATTCCACCTGACTGATGGGCAGCAGCAGGCTGTTCTTCTCCTCGTGGAGATCCATCATGTCGTCGCCCATCAGAGCGCCGAGGCCCTTGCCTAAACCCTTGGAATTACCTGCCATAGTGCATCTCCTTTCAGGCGTTTCGCTTCAAAAATTCATCTGCCAGCGCGATATAGGCGTCCGCGCCCCGGCAGTTCCGGTCGTAGGCGGTGATCGGCCGCCCGTGGCTGGGCGCCTCGCTGAGCCGGACATTCCGGGGGATCACGGTGCTGTACACCTTGCTGCCGAAAAAGCGCTTGACCTCCTGTGCCACCTGAATGGACAGGTTGGTGCGCCCGTCGAACATGGTCAGCAGCACGCCCTCGATATCCAGCGAGGGGTTCATGCTCCGCCGCACGATGCGCACGGTGTTCATCAGGTCGCTGAGTCCCTCCAGCGCGTAGTATTCACCCTGCACCGGTACCAGAAGGCTGTTGGCGGCGCACAGCGCGTTCAGCGTCAGCAGCTCCAGGGAGGGGGGACAGTCGATGAAAATGTAGTCGTAGTTCGCCGCCACCTGCCGCAGCGCGGCCTTCAGCAGGAACTGTCGGTTCTCCATCTCGATCATCTCCACTCCGGCGCCTGCCAGCGCCTTGCTGCTGGGCAGCACGTCGCCGTAGGGGGTGGAGACGATGGCTTTTTCGGTTTCCGTGCCGTTGATCAGCACGTCATATACGCCGTTGGACACGGACTTATCCACGCCCATGCCGCTGGTGGCGTTGGCCTGCGGGTCAAAGTCGCACAGAAGCACCCGCTTACCCTTGGCTTTGACGGCGGCGGCCAGATTGACGCAGGTGGTGGTTTTTCCCACACCGCCCTTTTGGTTGACGATGGCAATGATCTTGGACACGGCAAACTCCTCTTTCTGTATCGTACTGTATCTTAGTTAGTATATACCAAACGCGCAGGTAGTTTCAATAGAAAATTTGCAAAATGCGAAAGATGTTTCATGTGAAACATCGAAAAAACAACTTTCCCCGCCAATGTTTCACGTGAAACATTGGCGGGGAAAGGGTCGCTTACAGTAAGATCACGCCGTCCAGCGGCGGCAGAGTCAGATAGAGCTTTCCGTCCTGCACCAGAAACTGTTGGCCGGTGATGCCGTCGCAGCACAGGGGGCTGTCCCAGTCCAGCGTCAGGGGCAGTGTCACGTCCCCAGCGTTCAGCGCCGTGACGGTGCGCTCACCGCCGCAGCGGCGCTCGATGACCAGCCCGCCGCCCTGCGCGTACAGGTAGCGGATCTCGCCCCGCCGCAGGGAGGGGCGCGTCTGGCGCAGCTTGCCCACCTGCCGGAAGAACGCCAGCAGTGCCTCGTCCTCCTGTCCCCACGGGTAGGTGCCGCGGTTCAGCGGGTCCTCAAAGCCCTGCATCCCGGCCTCGTCGCCGTAGTACAGGGTGGGGGAGCCGGGGAAGCTGTACAGCAGCATTCCCGCCAGGCGCAGCTTCTGCTGACCACGCGCCAGCGCAGCGGGGGAGAGGCGGTACGCCGCCCGCTCCGGCTTGTCGGCAGGTATGTCCTCCGCACCCAGCAGCGTCAGGATGCGGGCGGTGTCGTGGGTGCCGAGGAAGTTCATAGCGCCGTAGAACGCGGCGGGGGGATAGTTTTCCCGGATGGTCTCCATACCGCGGCGGAAGTCGGCGGCGTCCCCGCCGCCCAGCCACGCCAGCAGCGCCGTTCGGAAGGGGTAGTTCATCAGACTGTGGGTCTCCTGCCCCAGCAGATAGCGGCGGCGGCGGGAGTAGGCGATCTTATTGCTGCCATCCTCCCACACCTCGCCTAAGAGGTATCCGTCCGGCTTCTCCCGTGCGATGGCGGAGCGGATGGCGGCGATGAAGTCGTCAGGCAGCTCATCCGCCACGTCCAGACGCCAGCCGTCGGCACCGCAGCGCAGCCAGCGCCGTACCACGGAATCCTCGTCGGAGATGATGAACCGCCGGTAGTCCGGTGCGTCCTCGTTTACCGCCGGCAGGGTGTGGACGCCCCACCACGCATCGTACTCCGTGGGCCACGGGTGAAAGCTGTACCACGGGAAATAGGGGGAGTCCTTGCTCTGCGCCGCCCCCGGCTCCGGGTAAAAGCCGTCGGCGTTGAAATACCGGCTGTTGGAGCCGGTATGGTTGAATACGCCGTCCAGAATGATGCGGATGCCCCGGTCGTGCGCTTCGCGGCATAGGGTGCGGAAGTCCTCCTCCGTACCCAGCATGGGGTCGATGGCCAGATAGTCCGCCGTGTTGTAGCGGTGGTTGCTGTCGGCCTCGAAAATAGGGTTCAGGTAGATGGTGCTGACGGACAGGCTCTGGAGATAGTCCAGCTTCTCCGTGATACCGGCCAGCGAGCCGCCGAAGAAGTCCCGGTTGGTGATCTGGCCGTTTTCCTCCGGCAGAAACACCGGCTGCTCGTCCCAGCACTGGTGTACCCACCGGCGCCCCACCATTCCCTCCGTCTCCGGCACGGAGGTGCGGCGAAAACGATCTGGGAATATCTGGTATGTCACGCCCTCGCCGAACCAGGCGGGGGTGGGGGTGTCCTCGTAGACCGTCAGCTGCCAGCGGGTCAGGGCGTCCTGCCCACACCAGCCGTTTTTGCCGAGGCAGACGGTGCTGCCGTCGTCACGGGTGAAGCGGAAGCCGTACCAGCACAGCTCCGGCTCCGCCGGGGCGGTGTAGACCCCGGAAAAGCCGCCCTCTGCCGGGGGCAGGGGGACGGCCTCGTCTATACCGGAGAACTCCCGGCGCACCAAAAGCTCACAGGCGTAATATGTCTCGTCACGCAGGGTGAAGGTCACAACCGTGCCGCAGGGCGCGGCGCCAAAGGGTGTTTTGCAGGAGCTGTCCTGCGGGTCAAAAACAGGGAGCATAGATAAGGTCCTCTCACTTCAAAAGGGTATTTTCGCCCACCGCGGCGCTGCTGTCCTGACTACGGCTGAACCAGGAGTTGATGATCTCCACGGCGGTGGTGGCCAGCGCCGCGCCGCTGCCGCCCTTCTCGATCACGATGGCCACGGCGATCTCCGGGTTCTCGTAGGGCGCGTAGGCCACGAACACGCCGTTGGCGATGTCGGTGCCAACCTGCGCCGAGCCGGTCTTTGCGCCGGCGGATACCACGCAGTCCTGAAAGGCAAATGCCACGCTGCCGGAGACGGTCAGATCGTGCATACCCTTCGTTACGGCGTCAACCGTAGAATCGGACATTTCGACAATGTTAAGCGGTTCTTCGTTGTAGACGTACAGCAGACGGGAGTTGTCGTATTCCTTGACGTTTTTCAGCAGGTGGGCCTGATAGTGCTCACCGCCGCCCACCAACGTGGCAATGTAGTTGGCCAGCTGTAAGGGGGTGAACAGGTTGTAGGACTGGCCGATGGCGGCGGTGATGGTCTGGCCGTCCGTCCACTCCCGGTTGTGGCTGTCCGCCCACTCCGGCGAGGCCAGCACGCCGCTGGAATCGCCGATCTCAATGCCGGTGGACGAGCCGAGACCGAACTGGGAGGCGTAGCTGTCCAGCGTGCGGATCCCGGTCAGGCGTCCCACCTCATAGAAGAAGTAGTTGCAGGACACGGTGATGGCCTGGGACACATTGATGCGCCCGTGGGTAGCGCCGCCCTGCTGATAGACCCAGCACATGGGCTGGGGGTGGGTGTAATAGGTATAGATGCCGCGGTCCTGAATGATGGAGGAGGGGGTGATGATGCCGCTCTCCAGCGCCGCCACGGCGGTACACATCTTGAAGGTGGAGCCGGGGGCGTACACGCCCTGCGTGGCGCGGTTGAACATGGGCAGCCGCTCGTCCGCCACCAGCGTCTCGTAGTCCTCGTTGAAGGTGGACAGGTCATAGGAGGGGTAGCTGGCCAGTGCCAGCACCTCGCCGCTGCCCACCGATACCACGGCGGCAGCGCCGCCGCGCTCGTTGCTGTCCTTGTCGATCATGCCGGAGATGGTGTTGGCCAGCGCCTGCTCCACATCGGCCTGTAGGTCGATGTCCAGCGTCAGCGCCACCGTTCCGCCGGGCTGGGGCTCCCGGGTGTACAGCTCGCCGGTGAGCTTGCCGTTTTCGTCGGTGGTGATGAGGCGCTTGCCGTCTCTGCCCCGCAGGTACGGCTCAAAGGCCTTCTCCACACCGGCCTTGCCCACCAGATCGTTCATGGAGTAGCCCTTGGCCGCGTAGCCCACATAGCCGGTCTTTTCGTCGCTGCTCCACTCCTCCTGCCAGATGGGGCCGATGGTGCCGAGGATATGGGCGGCCAGCGTGGTGTTATAGACGCGGGCGGAGGCGGTGTGGATGCTGACGCCCTCGTACCGCCCGTCGGTGATGAGGCTCAGCACCTCCGAGGACACATCCTCGGCAAAGGTGTAGCTGCTGCGGCTGTGCAGCTCATACCGCACGCCCGCCACCAACCGGGCCTCCGCGTCCGACAGACCCTCGTCGATGTGGTACAGCGTCCGCAGCTCCGCCAGCAGCTCCTGCCCGGTAGCGTTCTCCGTCAGTTTATTTTTCTTCAGAAAGGCGCTGAAGCTCTCCGAACGGCTGCTGACATAGCGGGAAAAGCTGCCGCTCTGTCCGATGGGCAGCGTATCGTTCCACGCTGTGTCTGTCTCCCGGCACAGCCGGACCAGCCGCAAAATGGCGCTGTTCAGCGCCTCCTCGTCGGAAAAGCCGCTGCGGTCGAACACCAGCGTATAGGCCAGCCGGTTGGATACCAGCACCTTGCCGTTCCGGTCGGTGATAATGCCGCGGGAGGCGGACACTGTTTCGCTGGCGGCGTTGCTGGAGATGGACTTGGCACGGTTCTCGCTGCCGTGCAGCACCTGCGCGTCATACAGCACCGCCAGAAACAGCAGCAGGCATACGCCGAAAAGACCCAGCAGGATCAGGACCCGCCGCTTGGCGGGATGTGGATTCTTTATCATGGGAAACTCCTCATTGTCAGTCGCTCCGCGTCAGCCGGAAGATCTTGCGGAAGGGAAAATGTGCCAGCGGCGTTACCGCCAACGACAGCAGCAGCTCCTTGCCCAGCAGCGTCAGCGCCGGGCCGATGGAGACGCCGTGCTGGTACGTCAGCAGCATGATCTGCAAAAAACCGCACAGCAGCAGTCCCACGGCGGAGACGGTCAGCGAGCAGAACAGGCCTGCCGCGATGACCTGTCCGGACAGCAGCCGCGCCAGAATCGCCGCGGTGAAAAACGTCAGGCAGTAGAAGCACACGAATACGCCGGAGGGGATCAGCAGGTCACAGGCCAGCCCGAAAAACAGGGCGTACAGCAGCGACGGCCCGCTGCGCTCCAGCGTGACGGGGATCAGGGCCAGCGCCGGCAGCAAAAACGGGTGTACGCCGCCTATGCGCACATACACCAGCACCATGTTCTGCACCAGCACCAGCAGCAGCGCACACAGGCAGTACAATATCCACTTTCGCACCACAGCGCGTCGTGTCATAGCCGATCCTTTCCCGCGGTCACTCCACCACGTCGAAATCCGTCACGATATACAGGTCCGTCAGGGTATCCAGCTCACAGCGGGGCGTCAGCACCGCATAGCGGGCCAGCCCGCCGTCGTCGGTGCGTACCTCCTCCACGGAGCCGATGGGCAGCCCGAAGGGGTAGTAGCCGCCCAGCCCGGAGGTGACCACCAGATCGCCCTTGATGAGGGTGGAGGAGTCCGGCAGGTAGCTGAGCTTCAGCTTGCCCTCCGTCATCAGCGTCAGGTCGCCGGCGGCGATGGCCGTCTCCTCTGTGCGGAACACCATGGCGCCCAGCTGGGAGCCGGTGTCCAGAATGGTGGTCAGGCGGCACCAGTTCAGCCCCACCTCCGTCACCACGCCCACCAGATTGCCGTAGCAATCCACGGCGCAGTCGTTTTCCGCCACACCGTGGCGGCTGCCACGGTTCAGCATCAGCGTACTGGACCAGTTGGACACGTCCCGCTGGGTGATGCGGGCCGCCTCGAAGGTCAGGTCGTTGCGCTGGGAGCGCAGCTCCAGCAGCTTGCGCAGCCGCTCATTCTCCTCGGCGGCGGGCGTAGCCGCCCGCAGCTCCTGCCGCAGCTCGGCATTTTCCTGCCGCAGCGCTTCGTTCTCCGCCTGCAAGTCCTCGATGCTGGCAAAGTGGTCGCCGATGCCGTCCACCCATGCCACCACCGCCGCGCCCGCCGAGCGGAAGGGGGAGGCGATGACACCCAGTGCGTTGTGCAGCAGACTGGTGCCGGAGCCCAGCGCCGAGATGATGCACAACACCACGGCGATGACCGCCGCGCCGCCCAGCAGCCAGATGCCGGTCTTCGTAAAAAATCGTTTCATCCGTCGTTTCCTCTCAACCCAGCAGGGTGATACCGAAGTCCGCCAGCATACGGCTCAGCAGCAGCACCGGCAGACCCATCACGTTGAAAAAGTCGCCGTCGATGCGCTCCACCAGCAGCGCGCCCTGTCCCTGCACACCATAGGCGCCCGCCTTGTCCATCGGCTCGCCGCCGGCGATGTAGGCGCGCAGCTCTGCCTCCGATGCGGGGCGGAAATAGACGTGGGTGGACTGGGCGCGGGTCAGCACCCGCTGTCCCTGCCGCACCGTTACGCCGGTGCAGACCGTGTGGTGACGCCCCTGCAAGGCCGTCAGCATGGCCAGCGCCTCCGACTCGTCGGCGGGCTTGCCCAGCTTTTTGTCGTCCAGAAACACCATGGTGTCGGCGGTGATGACGATCTCCTCCTGGTCGGAGGGGACTGCCTGCGACTTCTCCCGGGAGATGTAGCACACGATCTCCTCCGGCGTCAGGCCGTCAGGATACCACTCCTCCACCTGCGGCACCCGGATGGTAAAATCGCGGATGCCGATGCGCTGCAAAAGCTCCTGCCGCCGGGGGGAGCCGGAGGCCAGTACGATCCTTGCCATGCCGCTCACCGCCCTGTGGAGCCGAAGCCGCCTGCGCCCCGGTCTGTCTCGTCCAGCTCGCTGACCGGCACCACCGTGGGTCGCACCACCGGCGTCACCATCAGCTGGGCGATGCGGTCGCCGGGCCGGACGGTGTAGGGGCTGTCGCCCAGATTCACCAGCCCCACGCCGATCTCGCCGCGGTAGTCGCTGTCGATGACGCCCACGCCGTTGGCGAGGCACACGCCCTGCTTGATGCCCAGTCCGCTGCGGGCAAACACCAGCGCCACATAGTCCGCCGAGGGCAGGGCAATGGCGAGACCGGTGGGGATGAGCCGCCGTTCACCGGCGGCCAGCATCACCGGCTGGTCGATGCAGGCGCACAGATCCATGCACGCCGCTCCCGCCGTGGCAAAGCAGGGCAGGGGGATATCCGTTCCGATTTTGGGGGACAGGGCCTTGATCTTTAACTCCATAAGAACACCTTTTTCTGAAAATATGAAAACTATTTGTAATATTTCGCGTAAATTATACGATATGTTTACTCGACGCCCCGGTAAAACAGCCCGCGTGTCATGTCGTCCGGCGTCCAGTCGCCGCCGTCCTTGTACCGCCGCAGCACGGCGGCGCACTGCTCCGGTGTCTCCGTGGTGAACCGCAGCCGCCCGTAGGTCAGGCCGCAGCGGTGCATCTCCGGCTTGTCGGCCAGAAACAGCGTCCTGCTGTTCTGGATCTCGCACCGGCAGCCGTAGCCGCAGGTCACGGGGAATTGTGCGCCGGTACGGTCGGTGAGGACACTGCCTGCCCCGTGGGTACAGCCCACATTACACCGGGTGACGCAGTTCTCCATCACCATCAGCGGCAGCCGTCCGTAGACGATGGCCTCGCAGGGCAGGTGCTTGTTCAGATCGCGTACCTGCTGCCACCGCAGCTCAAAGGACGCCGTGGCGCTGGACAGTCCCTGCTCCCGCCAGAACAGCAGGGCGCGGGAGTTGAAGATATTCAATCCGAAGTCGCCCCGCAGCGTCCGCCCCAGGCCTCGCACGATGGGCAGGTGGCCCAGATTGCCGACAGCCACCGCCGTCGCCTCCGGGTGCCGCGCCATAAGCTGCCGCAGTACCGGCTCGTCCGCCGTCCGGAAAATGCGGGGCAGCACGGCGCACAGCTCCGTTTCACCCCAGTCCAGAACGGCGTCCAGCCGCTCCAGCTCCTCAATGGGGACGTAGACGATGGCGGGCTTTTCCGCCAGCAGCGCCGCCGTCACCTGCTCCGCCTTCAGCACGGAGCAGGTAAAGCGCATCGTCTTGGGTGGCTCCGGCGCCTCGGGCAGCGCCGCCGCCTCCAGCACACGCCGGACGTGGGGGTCGCGGCCCTGCCGCAGTTCCTCCTTCTGCCAGGGGCTCATCCGCCGCAGGAACCAGTCCTGCTCCAGCCGCTGCTTCAGCCCCTCCAGCGCGTCCCGCCGCAGGCCGTTGATGACGCTGGCCGGCAGCATCAGACCGTCGTCCAGCTCCGCGCGGAACTGCTCCACCGTGAACACGGTGCCGCCGGTCTTGCTCAGCCGCTCCCGCAGCTCCTCGGCGGTCAGGGCGCGGCTGCGGGCCGTCTCCGGCACCGGGCCCTGCGCCCATACGTTCATCAGACCGTTGTTGCTCTGGCAGGCCACTGCCAGCGACACCGGCTTGCCCGCCTGCACCCGGATGGCCAGAGACACCGGTATTTTCCGGTTCTCCCGCCCGTTTTCGTACTGCTCCCGCGCCTCGGTGAACAGCTCCTTCGGCTCCGGCGCGTTCTCCGGACGGGTGCCGAACATCTGGGGGCCCTTCTTGCCCAGCCAGTACCCGTCGGTGAAGCCGCTGCGGGAGAACGCCTGCTCCAGCCGGCGGCTTTCCTCCGCCGTGGGGCGGCGCTTTTCATCGAGCAGCCGCCGGTAGATGCCGGTGATGACCGCCACATATTCCGGGCGCTTCATGCGGCCCTCCAGCTTGAGGCAGGCCACGCCCATCTCCGCCATCTCCCCGAGATACGCGGAGAGATTGGCGTCCTTCAGGCTCAGGGGATGCCCGCCCCGGCAGGGGCCGTCGACCCCGTAGGGCAGGCGGCAGGGCTGGGCGCAGGCGCCCCGGTTGCCGCTGCGCTCGCCTACCACGGCGCTCATCTCGCACTGTCCGGAGTAGCACATACAAAGCGCGCCGTGGACGAATATTTCGATCTCGGCGGGACATCCGGCGCAGATCTCCCGCACCTCGTCCCGGTTCAGCTCCCGGGCCAGCACCACCCGCTCCATGCCCAGGGCGGCGGCCTCGTTGGCACCGCCCAGCGTGAACAGGCTCATCTGGGTGCTGGCGTGGAGGGGTACGTCCGGCACGATCTCCCGCGCCAGCGTCAGAAGCCCCCAGTCCTGCACCAGTATGGCGTCCACGCCCATGGCGCAGGCTTTTTTCAGGGCGTCCGCGGCCTGCACCAGCTCCCGGTCGGTCAGCAGGGTGTTCAGCGTCAGAAAGACCCGTACACCCCGTAAATGGCAATACGAAACCGCCGACGCAAATTCCTCGTCGGTGAAATTTTTGGCGCTGCGCCGCGCATTGAACGCGCCGAAGCCCATATAGACCGCGTCCGCGCCGGTCTGGACGGCGGCGATCAGGGAGTCAAAGCCGCCGGCGGGGGAGAGAAGCTCCATCATCCCTTGCGGCCCTGCTGATTTTGCAGCTTGCGGCGCAACTCGGCGGCCTCGTTCTTGGCGCGGCTGGCCTCGTCCAGATAGGTCTTCAGCTGGCGGCGCAGGTTATCGGCATTCTCCTGGGCCTTGCACAGCTCGTCCGCCAGATTCACGGCGGCCAGCACGGCAGCGTTGTCACGGCTCATGTGGGTGCCGTCCATCAACTGACGCATCTCACCGTCCACCATGGCGCCTACCTTCTCCATGTAGGCGGCGTCCTCCTCCGCGACCAGCGTGTATTCCATGCCGCAGATGGTCATCGTTACCCGATTCGCCATAGGTCAACCTCCTCTGTATATCCGTAAAAAGTTCACTCTGCTCCTATTGGTAGAGATGCTTATACAGCATCCATTATAGCACAATTTCCCGGTGTGGAAAGTGTATTTTGCCGAAAAGCGGAAATTTGTAAAAATGTGACCGCGCCCGCTTTACGCCGCCGCACTTTTCATGTAGAATAGGGAGACTGATAAAAGAGGGAGGCGTGTGCCGTGAGCGGCTATATCCTGCGTGGCGGACAAGAGAATATGACCCTGCCCGCCTCGGCGGTGGAGAGCCTGCTCAAGCGCGGGGAGGGCGATGCGGCGTTGCTGTATCTGGCACTCCAGCGGTTTGGCCGCGGCGTCACGCCGGAGGAGCTGGAGAAGGTGCTGCCCACCATGAGCCGCCTGCGGCTGGACGCGGCGGAGGGTGTTTTGCAGGAGCTGGGGCTTTTGCCCCGTCCTCAGCAGCCCCGCCCTGAGCCGGCGGCGGAGCGTCCCGCCTACTCCGCGGAGGATATCACCGCGCTGCTGACGGACAACGAGGGCTTCCGCCTGCTGATCCCGCAGGCGGAGCAGCAGCTGGGCAAGAAGCTGCGTACCGCCGACCTGCAAATTCTGGCGGGACTATACGACGATCTGGGGCTGCCGGCGGATGTGATCTATCTGCTGTTGTGCCACTGCGTGGAGCGCGCCAAGGCCCAGTGGGGCGAGGGACGCCGCCCCACCATGCGGCAGGTGGAGAAGGAGGGCTACCACTGGGCGCAGCTGGGGCTTTTCGATCAGGTCAGCGCCGCCGCCTACCTGCGGACATGGAGCCGCCGCCGCCAGAAGATGGGGGCGTATATGCAGGCGCTGCACCTGCCGGAGCGCCCGCCGGTGGAGGCGGAGAGCCGCTACATCTCGGACTGGATGGACATGGGCTTCCCGCCGGAGACGGTGGCCATGGCCTACGAGCGGACGGTATTTTACAAGAAGGACATGAACTGGCGCTATCTCAACGGCATCCTGCGCCGCTGGCACGACAGCGGGTGGCACACCCCCCAGCAGGTGCAGCGGGGCGAGGAGCGCAAGCCGTCTCCCACGCCGCCGGCCGGCGGCGAGCAGGGCGGCGGTGAGCAGAATGCGTGGATGCGCCGGTACATCAAGAGGTGAGGATATGGCATACGACGGCAGGATCATGCAGCGGGCGCTGACCCGCTTTGACGAGGATAAGCAGCGCCGCGCCGCCCAGCTGGAGCAGCGGCGGCGTACCGCCTACGCCCGTGCGCCCCGTCTGGCGGAGATCGAGGCGGAGCTGCGCGGCACCATGGGGCGCATCATCTCCTCCGCGCTGGCGCGGGGGACGGACCCAGTGCCGGCTATCCGGGTGCTGCGGGACGAGAACCTCCAGCTCCAGCAGGAGCGAGCGGAGCTGCTGGCGTCGCTGGGCTATCCGGCGGACTATCTGGAGGAGAAACCCGCCTGCGCCAAGTGCGGCGACACCGGCTATGTCTCCGGCGGCGTGTGCGCGTGCCTGCGGGCGTACTACGCCCGGGAGCAGCTGGCGGAGCTTTCCCGTCTGCTGCCGCTGGGGGAGGACAGCTTCGAGACCTTCAGCTTCGACTGGTACGACAGCGCGGTGCAGCCCGCCTTCGGCATCTCCCCCCGGGAGAACATGGAGCGCAACTACGATGTCTGCCGGGACTACGCCTACCAATTCGCCAAGGGCAGCGGCGATCTGCTGCTGTCCGGCGGCACGGGACTGGGCAAGACGTTCCTCTCCGCCTGCATTGCGCGGGTGGTCAGCGAGAACGGCTTTTCCGTGGTGTACGACACCGCCGCCAGCGTGTTCAGCCGGTTTGAGGACGCCAAGTTCCGCCGGGACGACGGCGGCAGCGAGGACGCGGACCGTTGTATGCGGTGCGACCTGCTGATCCTGGACGATCTGGGTACGGAGATGACCACGTCCTTCGTCCAGAGCGCCCTGTACCAGATCGTCAACGGGCGGCTGATGGCGGGACGCTCCACCATCATCAGCACCAATCTGGCGCCGGAGGAGATCGGCAGCCGCTACGGCCGGTCGGTGCTGTCCCGGCTGGAGGGGGAGTACGAGATCCTGCCCTTCTTCGGGGAGGATATCCGCCGCCTGAAGCGGGAGCGGCAATAAGGACGCAAAAAAGACGCCTGCGGGCGTCTTTTTTTGCGTCCTTGGCTGTTTTTTGAATTTCCCGACAATTTCTGCCCGATTTCGCAGTTCTCTTGCCGTAGACTGGACAAAAGGAGGGGAGGAGCATGAAGAAGAACCAGAAGGGGGAATTCCTGTCCAGCCGCGTTCGCTATATCCCCATCAACGCGGTGCGTCCCAACCCCCAGCAGCCACGGCGCAGCTTCGACGAGACGGCGCTGCGGGAGCTGGCGGACAGCATCAGCGCCTACGGGATTTTGCAGCCCCTGACCGTGCGGGACCGGGGCGGCGTCTACGAGCTGGTGGCGGGGGAGCGCCGCCTCCGCGCCGCCCGCATCGCCGGACTGCGGGAGGTCCCCTGCCTCATCGCCGAGGTGGGGGAGGAGGACGCGGCGCTGCTGGCGCTGATCGAGAACCTCCAGCGCCGGGATCTGGACTACATGGAGGAGGCGGCGGCCATCGCCCGGCTCATCCGGCGGTACGGCCTGTCCCAACAGCAGGCGGCGGAGAAGCTGGGGAAGTCCCAGCCCACCATTGCCAACAAGCTGCGTCTTTTGCGGCTGAGCGCGCCGGTGATCGACTGCCTGCGGCAGTACGGCCTGACGGAGCGCCACGCCCGCACCCTGCTGCGGCTCACCGACCCGGAGCAGCAGCTGGCGGCGGCGCGGCACATCGGAAAGCGCGGCCTGAACGTGGCGCAGACCGAGCAGTACATAGACCGGCTCACCGCGGAAAACCGGACGGAGCCGCCCCGAAGAAGACCTACCTATATCATCAAGGACGTGCGGCTGTTTCTCAACAGCGTGGAGCGGGGCGTCCGGCTGATGCAGTCGGCGGGGGTAGGCGCGGAGGTGGGCCGCCGGGACACGGAGGAGGAGATCCTGCTGACCATCCACATCCCCAAGCGCAGGGAGGCCGGTGTTGTTACGGAATCGTAACCCATTTCCCTATTTCATGTGGTATTATGGGCAAAAACGGGAAAATGCCCGTATACACATGGAAAAAGGAGGGGGGACATCGGTGGAAGAAATGAACAATGTGTCCTCTGTTGTAACGGAAAAGGAGGGCGGCGCCCGGCTGGAGACCGCCGCCCCGTCAAAGACGCCCATGACCGGCGGCAAAAAAGCGGCGCTGGTGATCGGCATCCTTTTAGGCGTATTGGTGCTGGCATATCTGGCCGCCTGCGTGGTGGTGCAGACCGTGTACGGCGGCACCGCCCTTCCCCGCACGGATGTGCTGGGGGTGGACGTGTCGAAGATGACGGAGCAGGAGATCGTTGCGCTCTGGGAAAAGCAGGGCGTCCAGACCGCCCGGGATACCAAGGTATCTCTGACGGAGAACGATGCGGATATCGGCAGCGTGTCGCTGGAGGAGCTGGGCGTCACCGTGACGCCGGAGGCGGCGGCTGTCGCCGCCGGTGCGTCCCGGCGGTACGAGAGCTGGGGCGGCGGCGCGCTGGCGTGGCTGCGTGGCGGCTGGGAGTATATCCACAGCTGGTTTGCCCAGACCTCCGCCGTGCCGTCCTTTGATGTGGACAGCGCCGCGCTGGACACCGCCTGCGAAAAGCTGTCCGCCAGCCTGAACTGCACCGTGGTGGACGGCGGCTACCGTCTGGAAAAGGGCGAGGGTCTGTATATCACCAAGCCCGCCGACGGCCGTATGCTGGATGCACCCAAGCTGGAGCGGGACCTGACCGCCATGCTGCAAAGCGGCGCGCTGACGCCGGTGGCCTGCGTCTACGAGGAGAAGAAGGCGGAGACCGTGGACGTGCAGGCGCTCCACGACCAGCTGGCGGGGGAGAAGGTGGAGGCCGTCTGCAACAAGGAGACGGGCAAGCCCACCCAGTCCCACATCGGCGTGGCCTTCGATGTGGCGGCGGTGCAGGCGCAGCTGGACGCCGCCCCGGCGGGTACGGAGTTCCTGGCCGACGCACAGGTGGAGTTCCCCACCGTGTCCACGGAGGAGCTGGAGGAATGTATGTTCCGTGACGTGCTGGGTACCTGCACCACCAAATGTGCCGGGCCGTGGGGCCGTCACCAGAACATCAAGCTGGCGGCCGCCGCCATCAACGGCAGGATCTACAACCCCGGCGAGGAGTTCTGGTACAACTCCACGGTGGGGCAGCGCACGGCGGCCCGCGGCTACCATGAGGCGGGCGTCTACGAGGCGGGGCGCACCACCACCGGCATCGGCGGCGGTATCTGTCAGGTGTCCTCCACTCTGTACTACGCGGTGATGCTCAGCGATCTGGACATCGTCCTGCGGTACTGCCATATGTTCAACCCCGGCTACCTGCCCATCGGCTGCGATGCCACGGTGAGCTGGGGCGGGCCGGACTTCGCCTTCCGCAACAGCCGGGACTATCCCATTAAGGTCGTCACATCCTACAACGACAACACCAATGAGCTGACCTGCACCATTCTGGGTACCAAGGTGGATGACCACTATGTGGTCATCACCAACGCGGTACTGGCCAGCTACGACTATCAGGTGGTCTATCAGGAGTCGCCGGACGTGGCGCCCGGCGATGAGGTCATCGACCAGTACGGCCACACCGGCTACTTCGTCCGCACATGGCGGAATATCTACGACGGGAACGACAACCTGCTGTCCAGCCGCGTGGAGGCGGACAGCCACTACGACGTGGGCAACAAGATCATTCTGGTGGCGCCGGGCTACCTGCCGGACACCGGCGAATGACGGGAGAAAAACAGGGGGGCGTATCCCCGGATACGCCCCTACTTTTGTACAGAAAAGCGGTCGAAATTTGCGTTTTTCTTAAGACTTTCCGCCAGAGCCCTTAAACCGGCGGCAGACCGATTGCGAACCGGCGCAGACCGCGTATAATCGACTTACAGACATCTCTTACGGAGAGGAGGCGGACGCCGTGCCTGCATTTGTTGTTGACAGCGCGGCGCTGTCGCGCAATATCGAAAAGCTGCGGTGTTTTACGTCCGCGCAGATCATCGCCGTGGTCAAGGGCAACGGCTACGGGCTGGGTATGGTACCCTACGCCCGCTTCCTGACGGCGCAGGGTGTGGCGCTGCTGGCTGTCTCCACGGCGGCGGAAGCCGCCGCCCTGCGGGATGCCGGTATCACGGCGGAGCTCCTGATGCTGTCCTCCACCGCACTGCCGGAGGAGATCGCCGCGTTGCTGGCGCGGGACGTGATCCTCACTGTCGGCTCCGCCGACGCGGCCCGCGCCGTGTCTGATGCGGCTGCGGCGCGGGGCGTTACCGCCCGCGTCCATGTAAAGCTGGACACCGGCATGGGACGATATGGCTTTTTACCGCAGGAGACGGCGGAGGCCGCCGCCCTGCTGCAAGCGCTGCCCGCCCTCCGGGTGGAGGGCGTGTTCACCCACCTCTCCGACGCCGCCAACGCCAAATGCACCGCCCTGCAATACCGGCGGTTTACCGAGGGCGTCCGCATTTTGCAGGAGGCGGGCATCGACACGGGGCTGCGCCACGTCTGCGCGTCCACCGCGTTTCTGCGTTATCCGGAGATGCATCTGGACGCGGTGCGCCTTGGCTCGGCGCTGCTGGGACGGCTGTCCGTGCCGGACACGCTGGGGCTGGAGCGCATCGGCTGGCTGGAGGCGCAGGTGACGGAGCTGAAGACGCTGCCCGCCGGCTGGCCGGTGGGCTACACCGGCGCCTATTGCACGCGGCGGGAGACGCGGCTGGCGCTGCTGCCGGTGGGCTACACCAGCGGCGTGGGGGTGACGGAGGAGACCAACGCCCTGCGCCTGCGGGATCGGCTGCGGCGGGTGCTGCACGCCGGGCGGAGGCTGCTGCGCGCCGACGGCCTGACCGTACTGGTCAACGGCTGCCGCTGTCCGGTACGGGGCGTGGTGGGCGCCACGGCCATAGAAGCGGATGTGACGGGCGTACCCTGCGCCGTGGGCGACACGGCGCGTATTGAGGTGCGGCCCAAGTTCGTGGACAGTGCCGTACCCAGAGAGTACCGATAAATAGAGCAAAAGCAGCGCCGGGCGTAAGCCCGGCGCTGCTTTTCGTTGTTATTACCGGCACAGGAAGCTGTACCAGCCCTCGGAGTCGTTCTGCTCGAGGACCATCCAGCCGTCGGCGCGGAGCTTGGCCAGCACCTCCTCCGCCCGGTCGTCGATGATGCCGGAGCAGAGGAACAGGCCGCCCTCCTTCAGGAAGGGGCGCACCTTGTCGGAAAGCCCCATGATGACGTCCGCCACGATGTTGGCCACCACCATATCGTAGCCGCCGCCGAACTCCGCCTGCAGGGTCGTGTCCGTCAGCACGTCGCCCCACCGCACGGTGTAGCGATCCTTACCCACGCCGTTGAGGGCGGCATTCTCGTAGGCCACATCCACGCACTTCTCATCGATGTCGCAGGCAAAGGCCTCCCTTGCACCCAGCACCAGCGCGGCGATGGACAGAATGCCGCTGCCGCAGCCCAGGTCGAGGATCTTCTCGCCGCCATGGATGCACTTGTCCAGCGCCTGTAAGCACAGACGGGTGGTGGCGTGGCTGCCGGTACCGAAGGTCAGACCGGGGTTCAGCACCAGCTTTACCCGTCCGTGATCCCTCTTGGCCTGCTCCCACTGGGGGACTACCAGCAGCCGCTCCCCGATCTCCATGGGCTTGTAGAATTTCTTCCAGTTGTTTTCCCAGTCCGCGTCCGCCACGTTGTCGATGGTCAGCCGCAGGGGGGCGTAGTCCGGGTGCACCTTTTTCAGCTCAGACATGGCGATACGCACCTGCGCGATGGTATGCAGCGCCGCCTCGTTCCGCTCCAGATAGAAGGTGACGCGGCTGACGCCGGCCTTCTCCCGCAGCAGCTCCTCGTCCACATAGTCCCAGTACTGCTTATTATGCTCCAGAAAGTCCTTGAAGTCCGCCTCGTCGTCGATGATGACGCCGGTGATGCCCTGCTGCTCCAGCAGCTCTGTCACCGCGTCCAGCCCGGACGGCGAGGTATCGATCTTCAGCTCCAGCCATTCCATGTGTGTTCCCTCCGCATCTGTGATGATGTCAGCGCTTGGTGCCTACGAAGAACAGACCCATGGTGTTGGGGCCGGTATGGCTGCCGATCACCGGGCCGATGTAGTTGATGTAGACCTCCTTCACGCCGTAGCGTGCCTTCAGCTCCTCCGCCACGGCACGGGCCTCCACCTCGCAGTCCGCCTGACAGATGAACATCACCTGCTCACTGGGCTCGATGCCCAGCTCCGCCACCTTGTCGATGAGGGCTTGGAGGCTTGCCTTGCGGCCGCGGGCCTTTGTCATGGGCACCAGCTTGCCCTCGTCGGAGGTGTGCATCACCGGCTTGATAGAGAGCATGGTACCCAGAAACGCGGTGGTGGCGGACACGCGGCCGCCCATCTTCAGGTAGTTCAGGTCGTCCACGGTGAACCAGTGGTCGATGTGGAGCTTGTTCTCCTCCACCCACTGCACCAGTTCCTCGGCGGACAGACCCTCCCGCTTTTTCTGCACAGCCAGATACAGCAGCAGACCCTGACCCAGCGACGCGGACAGGGAATCCACCACATACACGCGGCTGTCGGGGAACTCGTCGGCCATGGTCTTGGCGGCGATGACCGCGTTCTGATAGGTGGCGGACAGGGCGCTGGAGAAGTTGATGGACACGATGTCCTTGCCCTGCGCCAGCACGGCGCGCATGGCGTCCTCAAACTGCCCCACGTTGGCGGCGGAGGTGGTGCCGAGGATACCGGCGCGGATGTTCTTGTAGAAATCCTCGAAGCTGATCTCGCTGCCGTCCAGCAGGTTGGCGTAGTCCTTGCCGTCCATATGTACGGTCAGGGGTACCACGTTCAGTTCCAGCTCCTTGGCCATATGGTCGGTCAGGTCGCAGCAGCTGTCAGTCATGATGATGTAGTCGCGCATAGTAAAAGCCTCCTTGCAGCAGATGGATATCCGTATCGTCTCGATACTCCATGGTATCACGAAAAGCGTCCCGTGAAAAGGGAAAAGTGAAAAATTTGCGCCGATGGCGGCGGGGGTGCTTATTTCCCCACGCAGAAGCGGGAGAAGATGGTGTCCACCAGATCCTCCCGGATGCGCTTGCCGTTCAGCTCACCCAGCGCCTCCAGCGCCGCCTCGCAGTCCGTCAGCACCACATCCGGCGTCATGCCAATGCGCAGGGCGCTCCGCGCCTCCGCCACGGCGGACAGGGCGCGGGAGACGGCGTCCGCCTGCCGTGCGTTGGTCAGCAGCTCACCGGCGGGGGTCTCTCCGGCGGGATACAGCGCCGCCACCGCGTCTGAAAGCGTATCCAGCCCCTCGCCGGTGCGGGCGGAGATGGTCAGCACGTTGTCGAACCGGTCAGCCAGCTGCCCGATGTCCAAACGGCGCGGCAGGTCGCCCTTGTTCACCAGCACCAGCAGGTTGGGTACACGCTGCGCCGCGGCGATAGCCTGCTCGTCCTCCTCCGACAGTGCCTGCGAGCCGTCCAGCACCAGCAGCGCCAGCGACGCCCGCTGCGCCGCCTGACGGCTGCGTTCCACGCCCATGGCCTCGATTCGGTCGCCGCTGTCCCGGATCCCGGCGGTGTCCGTCAGCCGCAGCAGCACGCCGCCCACCAGCACCTTTTCCTCCACGGTGTCCCGTGTGGTGCCGGCAATGTCGGTGACGATGGCCCGGTCGTAGCCCAGCAGGGCGTTGAGCAGGGAGGATTTCCCGGCGTTGGGCCGCCCCAGAATGACGGTGGGTACGCCCAGCCGCAGAAGCTGTCCCCGGGAGAAGGTGGCCAGCAGCGCCTCCAGCTCCTGCTGGGAGGTACGCAGCGTGTCCAGCATCTGCTGGCGCTGCACGTCCTCGATGTCCTCATCGGGGTAGTCCACCACGGCGTAAAACCGCGCCGCCATATCCATCAAGCCGTCGTAGATGCGGCCGATGGCACGGCTCAGGGCGCCGTCCAGCTGGCACACCGCGTTTTTCGCCGCCTCTGCCGTCTCCGCGTCGATGAGGTCGGCCACGGACTCCGCCTGAATGAGATCCATCCGCCCGTTAAGGAAGGCGCGACGGGTGAACTCGCCTCCCTTGGCCTGCCGGCATCCGGCGGCGAACAGCGCGGTAAGACCGGCGTTCAGCACCACCGGCGAGCCGTGACAGTGCAGCTCGGCGCAGTCCTCGCCGGTATAGCTGTCCGGGCCGGGGAACCGGACGCACAGCACATTGTCGATGACGCTGCCATCCGCGTCCAGCAGGTCGCCGTACACCATACGGCGCGGCGTCTGCGCCCCGGCGGAACGCCCGTTTTTAGCGCGGAATACCCGGTCCAGCGCGGTCAGCGTACCCGGCCCGGACAGGCGCAGGATACCGATGGCACTGGGCAGCTGGGGCGTGGCGATGGCGGCGATGGTATCGGACATAGGCGGAGCCTCCTTGCGGTGATTTTCTCCAGTATAGCACGGAAGGCGGGGAAAAAACAAGAGACACGCCAACTGGCGTGTCTCTTGTTTTGTTGTGTGGTTACTCGGCCTTGGGAGCCTCGGCAGCAGCCTTGGCGGCAGCGGCCTTCTTCTCGGCGGCAGCCTTCTGCGCGGCCTTGAACTTCTCCTTCTCCTCGGGAGTGGGGATGGGCTCGATGGCGTTGCGGGGGCAGGCCTTGGCGCACATGGTGCAGTTCTTGCACTTGGTGTAGTCGATGACGGCCACGTTATCCACCACGTGGATGGCGTCGAACTTACAGGTGCGCTCGCACATACCGCAGGCGATACAGCTGTTGGCGCAGACCTTGGTGACGGCAGGGCCCTTGTCCTTGTTGGAGCAGTCGACAAACACCTTCTGCTTGTAGGGCACCTCCACGATCAGGTGGTGCGGGCAGGCAGCGCGGCACGCGCCGCAGTTGGTGCACTTCTCCTTGTCCACCACAGCCACGCCGTTGATGACGTGGATGGCGTCGAACTTACAGGCCGCGACACAAGAGCCGAAGCCGAAGCAGCCGTAGCGGCAGGCCTTGGCGTCGCCGCCGCAGACCTTGGTGGCGGCCAGGCAGTCCTTCACGCCGCGATACTCGAAGTTCTCCTTGGCGTTGCAGCCGCCGTTGCACATCACATGGGCGACCATCTTATCGCCGGAGGGAGCCTCCAAGCCCATGATGGCCGCGATCTTGGCGGCGTTCTCGGGGCCGGCGGGAGCGCAGGCGGTGACGGGAGCCTTACCGGCCAGAATGGCCTCGGCGCAGCCGCCGCAGCCGGGGTAGCCGCAGCCGCCGCAGTTGGCGCCGGCCAGGCAAGCCTGGATCTCAGGCAGACGGGGATCGACCTCGACCTCAAAGACCTTAGCGGCAACGGCGAGGATCAGGCCGAAGATGATGGCGAGAGCGCCCAGTACGACGATCGCCCAAATCAAAGTAGTCATATTCTTCTACCTCCTTACCAGACCTTCAGGCCGCTGAAGCCCATGAACGCCAGAGCGATCAGGCCGGCGGTGACCAGCGCGATGGGGAAGCCATCGAAGGCCTTGGGGTTCTCGCTGGAGACCTCCAACTGCTCGCGGATAGCGGCGAACAGGAAGATGGCCAGCAGGAAGCCCAGACCGCCGGTGATACCGTAGACCACGGACTCAATGAAGTTGTACTCATTCTGGGTGTTCAGCAGAGCGACACCCAGCACGGCGCAGTTGGTGGTGATCAGGGGCAGGTACACGCCCAGCGCGGTGTACAGGGTGGGGATGTTCTTCTTCAGGAACATTTCCACGAACTGCACCAGCGCGGCGATGACCAGAATGTAGGCCACCGTCTGCATGAAGCCCAGATCGAAGGCGATGAGGATCTTGTTGACGCCGAAGCAGACGGCGGAGGCCAGACCCATGACGAAGGTCACGGCGGCGCCCATGCCCACGGCGGTGTCGATCTTCTTGGACACGCCCAAGAAGGGGCAGATGCCCAGGAACTGCGCGAAGATAAAGTTATTGGTCAGAATTGCGCCAAGAGAGATGGCGAGCAGTGTAGTGACAGTCATGACTTACTTGGCCTCCTTTTTCTTAGCACTCTTGGCCAGAGCCCACTGCATCAGTGCGATGAGGCAGCCCAGGGTCAGGAAGCCGCCCACAGGCAGAGTCAGGACCTTGATGCCGAACTCCTCGGGGAAGATGGTGATGCCGGGTGCGCTGCCCAGAGCGCCGCCGCCCAGCAGACCGCCGCCGAACTTACCGGAGCCGAAGAACTCACGGAACACGCACATCACGATCAGGACCAGCGTATAGCCGATGCCCTGGCAGACGCCGTCCACCGCGGAGGCGCCCACGCCGTTCTTGGAGGCAAAGCCCTCGGCACGGCCCAGGATGATGCAGTTCACGACGATCAGGGGGATAAACACGCCCAGAGAGTTGGACAGAGCGGGGACGAAGGCCTTCAGCAGCAGGTCCACGCAGGTCACGAAGCCGGCGATGACCACGATGTAGCAGGCGATACGCACCTCGTTGGGGATGATCTTACGCAGCAGGGAGATAAAGATGTTGGACAGGGTCAGGATGATCAGCACGCTGACGCCCATGCCCAGGCCGTTGAAGAACGACGTGGTGATGGCCATGGTGGAGCACATACCCAGCACCTGAACCAGCACGGGGTTCTGTGTGATCAGACCCTCTTTCAGTTGCTTACCGAAATTCATGTTGCAGCTCCTCCTTTCTTAGCCCAGCAGTTCGGCAACAGCCAGAGCCGCATTTGCGCCCATGTTGATGCCCTTGGTGGAGACGGTGGCGCCGGAGACGGCGGTGATGTTCTTGCCCACCACCAGAGAGCCGGAGCCGCTCATGCCGATGAACTGATCCAGAACGGGCTCACCGGCGGCGTTGGGCTCGTTGCCCACGACCTTGGTGCCGATGCCGGACGTCTCGGAGTGGCTGACCACGGAGATGCCGGTGATGGCCTTGTCGGCGTCCACGCCGACCATCATGACGATGGAGCCCTGAGAGCCGGAGGCGGAGATCTTCATGACGTAGCCGGCGTCAGCGCCGCCGTTGGTCATGGGATACAGCTCCACCAGCTTGCCGCCCTGTGCGGAAGCGGCGGCGGCGAGGGCGTCGGTGATCTCCATCTTGTCGCCGAACTCGCTGCCCTCGGGGGCGACGGCGCTCATGGCGATGCGGGTGTTTTCAGCCTCGATGGCTGCGATCTTGTCACGGGTCACGCTGTCGACCAGACCCAGCAGGGCGGCCACGACCAGAGAGATGACGGTCAGGGTACCGGCGACCTTGAGAATAAACTTACCGGAGATCTTCATTACTTAGTCGCCTCCTTCTTTTCTTTCTTCTCTTTCTTCACAGCACCGTAGATGGTGGGACGGATGTACTTATCCAGCAGCCAGGTGGTGCAGTTCATGATCAGGATGGAATAGCAAACGCCCTCGGGATAGGAGCCGAAGCGGCGGATGAAGCAGGTCAGCAGACCGCAGCCGATGCCGAAGACCAGCTGGCCGGGCTTGGTGACAGGGGAGGTGGCATAGTCGGTGGCCATGAAGATGGCGCCCAGCATCAGACCGCCGCCGAACACGTTGTACAGCATATAGTCCACACCGCTGATGCCGGCAGGCGCCGCGATCAGGGTCAGGATAGCCACGGTGCCGATGTAGGCCACGGGGGTGTGCCAGGAGATGACCTTGCGGATCAGCAGGAACACGCCGCCCACCAGCAGACACAGGGAGGAGACCTCACCCAGAGAGCCGCCGATCTTGCCCAGGAACATATCACTGACGGAGTAGTTGCTGGTCAGGGTGGTGAACGCCTCCACAGTACCCTCCTTCATGATCTGCAGGGGGGTAGCGGCGGAGGTGACGTCGGGACGGATCCGGGGGATCGCCCAAGTGGTCATGGCGGTGGCATAGCTGGCCAGCAGGAAGGCACGGCCCGCCAGCGCGGGGTTCAGGAAGTTGCAGCCGATGCCGCCGTAGAGCTGCTTGACCACAACGATGGAGAAGAATGCGCCGATGATGACGGCCCACCAGGGCAGGTCAACGGGGCAGACGAAGCTCAGCAGGATACCGGTGACAACTGCGGACAGGTCACCGACCATGTTGGACTTCTTCATGAGCTTGCGGTACGCCCACTCCCAGAACACGCAGGACACCACGGACACGGCGGTCAGCAGCAGCGCCTTCCAGCCGAAGCAGTAGACGCTCCAGGCCAGAGCCGGCAGCAGCGCGATGATCACGTCCAGCATAATGGAGCGGGTATCCTCGTTGGAGCGGATGTGGGGAGAGGAGGACGCGATCAGCTTGAGATTCTTGTAATCAGTCATGGTTTACGCCTCCTTCTTTTCGGCAGCGGCCTTTGCCTCGGCCTCCGCCTTGGCCTTGGCGGCCATTCTTGCGTTGTTGACCTGCTGCTTGCCCAGACGGAACGCATGGGTCAGGGGCAGGCGTGCGGGGCAGGTGTAGGTGCAGGCGCCGCACTCGATGCAGTCCATGCCGTGCAGCACGTTCTGCCAGGTGTCCACGTCGCCCTTCATCAGATACTTGTACATGAACACCGGCTCCAGACGGATGGGGCAGACGCCCACGCACTTGCCGCAGCGGATGCACTGGGGATCCTCGACGTACTGCTCCTCCTTGTCGGCGAAGGCCAGCATCGCGCCGGTACCCTTACCGACGGTGACATCCACGTCGTACTGGGCCAGACCCATCATCGGGCCGCCCATGATGAGCTTGTAGGTCTCCTCCTTCAGGCCGCCGCAGGCGTCGAAGAGCTTGGTGATGGGGGTGCCGATGGGGCACTCGATGTTCTTGGGGTCGATGACGCCGGAGCCGGACACGGTGACGATCTTGCTCACCACGGGCATACCGGTGTACACCGCGCGATAGATGGCGCAGGTGGTGTTCAGGTTGAAGATGCAGCAGCCTGCGTCGGCGGGCAGCTTGCCGCTGGGGACCTGACGGCCGGAGACGGCCTGGACCAGCTGCTTTTCAGCGCCCTGGGGATAGCGGGTGTGCAGGACCTCCACCACCACGGGAGCGTTCAGCTCGGCGATGGTCTTGTTCAGCACGTCGGCCGCGTTCTGCTTGTTGGCCTCGATGCCGATGTACACCTTGTCCACGCCGAAGCACTTGGCCAGCAGGGTCGCGCCCTTGATGACCTGCTCGGGACGCTCCAGACAGGTGCGGTGGTCGCCGGTGATGTACGGCTCGCACTCAGCGGCGTTGATGATCACGTAGTCCACCTTGCCCAGACCGGAGCTGATCTTCACATGGGTGGGGAACGTTGCGCCGCCCTGGCCGACAATGCCGGCGTTCTTGACGATCTCCACCAGCTGCTCAGGCGTCAGGCTGTCGGGGTCCGCCACGGGCTTGACTTCCTCGGACACTTCGTTCTGGAAGTCATTTTCGATGACCACGGACATCATCTTGCCGCCCATGTTGAAGGGGCGGGGCTCCACAGCCTTGACCGTACCGGATACGGAGGCGTGGATGGGTGCGGAAACAAATCCGCCGGGTTCGCCGATCCTCTGTCCAATTTTTACCTTGTCGCCCACCGCAACGATAGGCTTGCAAGGTGCACCGATGTGCATAGACATGGGAATGACCACCTCAGCCGGCGCTGCCAGCTGTTCGATGGCCTTTTCATTGGTCGCGGCCTTCATATCATTGGGATGAACGCCGCCAAAGAAAGCTTGTGCCATTGTCTTTCACCTCATCTTAACTACCGGGTGGCGCTATGCCACCGCATACTGTTCAGATATTACAACAAATCTTTTCGCTTGTCCAGCCCTCCGGCGCATTTCTCCCGGTTTTTTTGGCGTTTTTGTCGCCGGCATCGTCCCTGTGTCCGCCAAAAATACCCATATCTGTCGAATTTCGCCGCTTTTGCCCATGGGAGCGGCACTTGTGTTTTCCCCGGCACTGTGATAGAATATTGCCGCGCCGGGGGAGAAATGCCTAAGACCCCGTGCAGAAAGGAGGGCGGCATCATGCTGCTTGACCGTATTTCCCTGAAGAGAGAGGCGAAGGACATCGTCAAATGCGCCCGCGTCTCCGCCTACGGGTTCACGCTGCTGTTTTTGGCCATCTCGTGGCTGCTCAACGGCCTGTCGGATTTCGTCTCTCTGAACGAGGAGCTGGTATACAATATATATTACACCACCGGTGTGGATCTGTCGTTCCTGATCCTGCACCGCGCCTTCCCGCCGCTGCTGGTCACCTTCGTCACGGTGATCGTGGCGCTGCTGGGCGTGCTGCTGGGCGCCGGCTACTGCCTGTACCAGCTGGGTATCCGCCGCGGCGAGGAGATGCCCTACCTCACGCTGTTCGACGGCTTCTCCTTCACCGGAAAGCTGATTTTGCTGGCGCTGGTCCGCTACATCTTCGTGTTCCTGTGGAGTATGCTGTTCATCATTCCCGGCATCATCGCCGCCTACCGCTACCGCTTCGCCGTCTACAACCTGTGCGAGAACCCGGAGATGGGCGTGATGGACGCCATCAACATGAGCAAGGCCCAGACCGCCGGCTTCAAGTGGCAGCTTTTCGTGCTGGACCTGAGCTTTCTCGGCTGGCAGATCCTCTGCGGCCTGACGCTGGGCATCCTCTCCATCTGGATCCAGCCCTACCGCGCCCAGACCGACATCGGCTTTTTCCAGCAGATCAAGGCCATCAAAGGTATCGGCTGGCGAAACACGCCGCCCCATGACGATACCTTCCGCCCCAACGACCCCTTCGGCGGTACGAACAATCCGTGGCAATAATGTACGCAAATGAAAAACAGGGAGACAACGGAGACGTTGTCTCCCTGAATTTTTTTGTGCGTTCTACACAATTTTTGGCATAACGTAGACTTCTTACAGACGGGAGTTCATTAAAAATTTAACAAAATCTGTTTTAGGGGTTGCAGTTAATTTCTTAACGTAGTAAACTGTCCTCATACGGTATATCGGACGCTCCGGTGGGAAGGCCGGACCGGTATCCGCAGAAAAAATGTGTATGTTAAGGAGAGTGACGTTGTGTTCAAGAAATTCACCAATGGCTGCGTGCGCGTCGTCAACCGGTGGCTGCCGGATGCATTCCTGTTTGCCATCATCCTGACCCTCGTGGTGTTTGTCGGTGCCATGTGCGCCACCGGCATGGGTCCCATCGACATCATCGCCAAGTGGGGCGATCAGAAGGGCGGCTTCTGGAATCTGCTGGCGTTCTCCATGCAGATGGCACTGGTGCTGGTATTCGGCTCCGCCATGGCCTCCGCCAAGCCCTGCAAGAAGGCTCTGCGCGCGGTGGCCGGCCTGTGCCACGATGAGAAGCAGGCCATTCTGGTCACCACCTTCGTGTCCACCATCTGCTGCTGGCTGAACTGGGGCTTCGGCCTGGTCATCGGCGCGCTGCTGGCCAAGGAGGTCGTGCGCCGCGTGCCCTCCGTGGACTATCCCCTGCTGATCGCCTCCGCCTACTCCGGCTTCGTGATCTGGCACGCCGGTCTGTCCGGCTCCATCCCTCTGGATCTGGTGGCCGGCAAGGCCTTCGGTGAGGTGACCTATCAGGCACCCATCACCGCCACCGTGTTCCATCCCATGAACCTCATCATGTGCGGTGCCATCCTGCTGGTGATGCCTCTGGTGAACTATGCCATGCACCCCGACAAGGACCGCACCGTCACCGTCGACCCGGCTCTGCTGGTGGACGAGGCGGAGAAGGAGTACAAGCTGGATACCCCCGCTGAGAAGCTGGAGCACTCCAAGAGCCTGTGGCTCATCACCGTGGTCTTTGGCTTTATCTACATCGTGTACTACTTCGTGCAGAACGGCTTCACGCTGGGTCTGAACATCGTGAACATGATCTTCCTGTTCCTGGGCCTGCTGCTCCACGGCGACCTGCGCCGCTATGTGGACGCCATCGGCGAGGCCGCTGCCGGCGCCGCCGGTATCCTGCTGCAGTTCCCGTTCTATGCCGGTATCATGGGCATGATGGTGGCCGCCAACGATCAGGGCGTGTCTCTGGCGGGCGTTATCTCCGAGTTCTTCGTGAGCATCTCCAACAACGTGACGTTCCCCATGCTGTCCTTCCTGGCAGCCGGTATCGTCAACTTCTTCGTCCCCTCCGGCGGCGGCCAGTGGGCCGTGCAGGGTCCCATCATGATGCCCGGCGGCGCGGAGATGGGTATCGAGGCCGGTCGTACCGCCATGGCCATCGCTTGGGGCGACCAGTGGACCAACATGATCCAGCCGTTCTGGGCGCTGCCTGCTCTGGGTATTGCCAAGCTGTCCGCCCGCGACATTATGGGCTATCTGGTGATCGTCCTGCTGTTCACCGGCGTGGTGGCCTGCCTGGGCTTCCTGGCTTGGGGTCTGTTCTTCTAAGAAATACCATCCTCACAATATCTCCCCCCAACCGCACACAGGGACGGCGCGAAAGCGCCGTCCCTGTGTTTTTGCAGCTATGAAATTGTCGCGTTACACGGAGACAGGTGTCTCCGTTGTCTCGCCAGCTGCCGTCTCCGGCGCGGCGCTGCCGTCAAAGGGCATCTCCAGCAGCTCCGGCTGGCGGATGTACTTGCGGAAGTCGCTGCAAAACGAGGCGTACTCGTAGCCGGTGCAGATGCGCTCGTCCATGACGATGCCCAGCGGCATCATCTTCTTGTGCAGGTCGCCGCTCATATAGTTGGGTACCGGCCTGCCCATGCACACGAACACGCTGGTGGTGCCGAATTCATAGCAGTGGTGGTGGATGTAGCTGGTCTTGATGGATGCCAGATTGGTGATGAACATACTGGTGTGGAAGGGGCTGAGGTCGATGATCTTCCGGGGCAGCAGACCGTGCTTGTCCAGATGGTACGCCAGCCACACCACGAATTTGGGCAGCCCCGGAACGGAGAACATGAACCGGGCAAATTTGTCGGTGCTGTTCTTCTGCTCCGTCCGGCTGTTGGCGTCGACGGCGTCGGCGATCTTCTGCTGGATGGTGAACACCGTGTCCTGCGGCTCCAGAAAGATCTTCAGCGTCGTCTCGTCCGGCGAGCCGTCCGCCAGCTTCTTCAGGATGACGAAGGACACGCAGAAGTGGTTGCGCTTGTAGATGCGGCTGTTCATCACAAAGTAGTTCAGCTTGGGATTGGTCTGCACCGCCTTGTAGTAGGCGGCGATGATGACCGCCATGTGGTTGATGCGGATACCGCCGCGCCGCTTCTCGCGGATGTAGGCCTTGAGGACCTCCTCGTCGATGTTCTCCGTGATGCTGTTCTGGGCGTCGTAGCGCTTGGGCATGATATAGGGGATCGCCGCCACGATGGGCGGCAGATTTTTTACTCTCGCTCCGTCAGGACGCATAGGCATATCCTCGATTCTGTCTGGATTATATGACCCATTGTACCCCATCCTTTCGACAAATGCAACCTGCTTGCCGCCGCCTGCAAGCTGGGCGGGACGCGCATTTTGCTCTTTACCTTTTCCGCCGCGTTTGCTATAATAAAGAATTATCACGATTATTATTCTGGCGGCATAGTCCTTGCCGCCGGCAGGAGGGAGGTGACCCGCCGTGAAATTCCAAAAATGGCACATTGCCCCGCCCCATCCCGAGGCGGCGGCCCGGCTGACCGCGGCGGGATATCCCTGCCTTGTGTCGGCGGTGCTGGCCTCCCGCGGCATCGCAACGGAGGAGGAGGCCGCCGCCTTTCTGGAGCAGGAGCAGCGTTTGACATACAGCCCGTTCCTGATGGCGGATATGGACAAGGCCGCGGCCCGTGTGCAGCAGGCGCTGGCGGATGGCGAGAAGATCGCCGTGTTCGGCGACTACGACGTGGACGGCATCACCGCCACCTGTATTCTGGTGGACTACCTCCAGAGCCGGGGCGCCGACGTGCTGCACTATATCCCCCGCCGCATCGAGGACGGCTACGGCCTGAGCTGCGACGCCATCGAGGGGCTGTACCGCAAGGGCGCACGGCTGCTCATCACCGTGGACTGCGGCATCACCGGCGTGGAGGAGGTGGACTTCGCCAACTCCCTGGGCATGGACGTGGTCATCACCGACCATCATGAGTGCAAGGAGACGCTGCCCCACGCCGTGGCGGTGGTGGACCCCCACCGGCCCGACTGTCCCTATCCCTTCAAGCATCTGGCGGGCTGCGGCGTGGCGCTGAAGCTGGCGCTGGCGCTGGGCGGCCCCGACCGGGAGGAGGCGCTGTTCGCCCGCTACTGTACGCTGGCGGCCATCGGCACCGTGGCGGATGTGATGCAGATGTCCGGGGAGAACCGTACCATCGTGTCCCGCGGACTTGCCGTGATCGAGCACTCCGATTTCATCGGCTTACAGGCGCTTTTGAAGGAGGCGGGTCTTACCGGCCGGGAGATCACCTCCGTGCAGATCGGCTTTGTGCTGGCGCCCCGCATCAACGCGGCGGGACGCATGGGAGCCGCCGACAAGGCGGCGGATCTCCTGCTCTGCACCGACCCGGAGGAGGCGGACCGCATGGCGCGGGAGCTGTGCGCCCTGAACCGGGAGCGGCAGAACGTGGAGCAGACCATCTACTCCCAGGCGGAGGAGATGATCGCCCATATGCCCGAACGGGAGCGGAGCGCGCTGGTGCTGGAGAGCAGCCGCTGGCATCAGGGCGTGGTGGGCATCGTGGCCAGCCGCCTTTCTGAGAAATATTCCCGTCCCAGCTTTATGATCCACCTCAACGGCACCACCGGCAAGGGCTCCTGCCGCAGCTGGGGCGGCTTCAACCTCTTTGCGGCGCTGGAAAACTGCAAGGATCTGCTGCTGGGCTTCGGCGGCCACGAGCTGGCGGCCGGCTTCACCATTGACGAGTCGAACATCCCCGCCTTCCGCGAGCGGATGAACGACTACGCCCGCAGCTTCCGGGGCGGCGAGGCCCCCGTGTCCGTGCTGGACGTGGACGTGGCCATCACCCACCCCTCCGCCGTGACGCTGGAGGAGCTGGACGCCCTGTCCGCGCTGGAGCCCTACGGCAGCGGCAACGCCCGGCCGGTGTTCTGTCTGCTGGGCGCCACGCTGCTGCGTACCCAGAACGTAGGACAGAACCGGCATCTCAAGCTGCGCCTCGGCAAGGGCAGCGCCCAGTTTGACGGCATCTTCTTCTCCACCGTAGCGGAGGACTGCGGCTGCCGCGTGGGCGACCGGGTGGACGCCGCCTTCTATTTGCAGGTCAACGAGTTCCGGGGCAGCCGGACGGTGCAGCTCCAGATGGTGGATCTGCGGCCGTCCCTGTGCGCCAGCGGCCGGGAGCAGGAGTCTCTGACGCTGGCGGATCGCTGCACGGCGCGGCAGCCCATGCCTGTCCGGGATGCCCGGCGGCTGCTGCCCACACGGGATCAATTCGCCGCCGCGTGGCGGTTTTTGGAGCGCACCGTCCCCGACGGCGGCCTCACCACCGGCTATCTGCCGCTGCTGCGTGCATTGGCGGCGGAGCTGGGAAAGACCGAGCCGTTCCCCCGGGCGGCCCTGTGCCTGTCCGTCTTTGCCGAACGGGGACTTTTGACGCTGGAGCGGCAGGGGGACGATGTGACCATCCGGCTGCACCGGGGCCTGAAGGTGGTGCTGGGGCAATCGCCCTGCCTGCTGTGGCTCCATGAAATCACAGAGAAAGGGGGCGTTGGACAATGACGCCGCAGGAAATGTACGACCATCTTGTTGAAACCGTCAAGTCCTACAACCCGTCCGCCGGGTTCGATCAGATCCACGCCGCCTACGAGTATGCCGCCGCCCACCACGCCGGGCAGAACCGGAAGGACGGCTCGCCCTTCGTGACCCATCCGCTGGCGGTGGCGCAGATCGTGGCGGAGGAGCTGCATCTGGACACCGAGTCCATTGTGGCGGCGCTGCTCCACGACACCATCGAGGATACCGACGCCACCCACGAGGAGATCAGCAAGCTGTTCTCCCCCACGGTGGCGGATCTGGTGGAGGGCGTCAGCAAGCTGACCCGTGTCCACTACACCTCCAAGGAGGAGGAGCAGATGGAGAACCTCCGCAAGATGCTGATGGCCATGGCCAAGGATATCCGGGTCATCCTCATCAAGATCTCCGACCGGCTCCACAATATGCGCACCATGGAGTATCAGACGCCGGAGAAGCAGAAGCAGAAATCCTTCGAGACCATGGAGATCTACGCCCCCATCGCCCACCGTCTGGGTATGCAGCGCATGAAGTGGGAGCTGGAGGATCTGTCCCTGAAATATCTGGACCCCGTGGGCTACCGGGAGATCATCGAGGCGCTGGACGAGAAGGCGGCGGAGTACGACGGCTTCATGTCCTCCGTCCACGACCAGATCACCTCCCGCCTGCGGGAGGCCGGCATCGACGCCACGGTGCAGGCCCGCATGAAGCACCCCTACTCCATCTACCGCAAGATGTACACCCAGAACAAGTCGCTGGACGACGTGTTCGATCTGTTCGCCTTCCGGGTCATCGTGGACACGGTGGCGGACTGCTACAACGTGCTGGGTCTGATCCATGACCTGTACAAGCCCATTCTGGGCCGCTTCAAGGACTATATCGGCACACCCAAGCCCAATATGTACCAGAGCCTGCACACCACGGTGGTGGGCGAGAGCGGCATCCCCTTCGAGGTGCAGATCCGCACCAAGGAGATGCACGAGATCGCCGAGTACGGCGTGGCCGCCCACTGGAAGTACAAGCAGAACGGGCAGGGCGCAGGCGACGAGCGCAGCTACGAGTGGGTGCGCCGCCTGCTGGAGAATCAGGAGGGCGCCGACGCCGAGGACTTTATCCACTCCCTGAAGGTGGATATGTTCGCCGACGAGGTGTTCGTGTTTACGCCGCAGGGCGACGTGATCAACCTGCCCGCCGGCGCCACGCCCATCGACTTTGCCTATACCATCCACTCCGCCGTGGGCAACCACATGACCGGCGCCAAGGTCAACGGCCGCATCGTCCAGTTCGACTACCACCTGCGCAACGGCGACGTGGTGGAGGTCATGACCAGCAATTCCGCCCACGGCCCCAGCCGTGACTGGGTGAAGATCGCCCGCTCCAGCAATGCCCGCAGCAAGATCCGCCAGTGGTTCAAGCGGGAGAAGCGGGACGAGAACATCGTCAACGGCCGCCAGAGCTTTGAGGCGGAGCTGAAGCGCACCGGTGTCACCCTGAAGGAGCTGACCAGCGAGGAGAACCTCCCCGGCGTTTTGAAGAAGCTGTGCTACAACAGTCTGGACGATATGTACGCCGCCATCGGCTACGGCGGCGTGACCGCCCTGAAGGTCATGGGCCGCCTGCGGGAGGATATCCAGCGCATTCTCCACCAGCATCAGGCGGAGCGGCAGGCGGAGGTGCCGGTGGCTGACCAGCCCCAGCAGACCCGTCCCGCCGTACCTCAGCGCCCCAAGGGGGAGCAGGGCATCGTGGTGGAGGGTTTGACCAACTGCCTTGTGAAGTTCTCCAAGTGCTGCACCCCCGTACCCGGCGACAAGATCGTGGGCTTCATCACCCGGGGCTACGGCATCTCCGTCCACCGGGCGGACTGTCCCAACGCCGACCCCGCCCGCCGCAAGCCGGAGGAGGCGGGACGCTGGATCAATGTGTCGTGGGGCAGCAACACCCGCGAGAGCTACCGCACCACGCTGGAGGTGGTGGCCAAGGATCGCCTGAACCTGATCGTGGACATCTCCACGGTACTGTCCAGCACCAAGACCCATGTCTCCTCCCTGAACGCCCGCAGCACGCCGGACGGCTTTGCCCTCATCACGCTGGACACGGACGTGTCCGACAGCCAGCAGCTGCAAACGGTCATGCGGAGGATCGAGCAGATCTCCGGCGTTATGCGGGTCACCCGCCCCGCCGGTTAAACCAGAAAAAGGAGCGATATGCCATGAGAGCAGTATTGACCCGCGTGAAGCACGCATCCGTCACCATCGACGGCAAGGTACACGGCCAGATCGGAGAGGGCTTCCTCATCCTGCTGGGCGTGACCCACGAGGACACCGAGGCACAGGCCGTCAAGCTGGCGGACAAGCTCACCGGGCTTCGCATTTTTGAGGACGAGAACGGCAAGATGAACCGCGGTCTGGACGAGGTGAAGGGCGAGCTGCTCATTATCTCCCAGTTCACGCTGTACGGCAACTGCAAGAAGGGCCGCCGTCCCGAATTCCTGGCTGCCGCCCGTCCCGAGGTGGCCATCCCCCTGTATGAAAAGTTCGTGCAGGAGTGCCGCAGCAAGGGCTTCCACACCGAGACCGGCGAGTTCGGGGCCTATATGCAGGTGGAGAGCCTGAACGACGGCCCGCTGACGCTGGTGGTGGACACCGACCAGCTGTGAGAAAGGAGAGCGCGATGAAGATCACATCTCTACAGGTGGGGCCCATCATGACCAACTGCTACCTGCTGTGCGACGAGACGGCAAAGGTCTGCGCGCTCATCGACCCCGGCGACGACGCGCCGCAGGTGGAGCGCATGGTGGCGCAGAGCGGCTGCGCCCTGCAATATATCCTGCTGACCCACGGCCACTTTGATCACACCTCCGCCGTCCGGCCGCTGCTGGAGAAGCACCCGGACGTGCCGGTATATATCCACGAGAAGGACGCCGTGGACACGGAGCGCGGCGAGCTGCTGTTCCGCAAGGTGGGGCCGGAGAACCAGCGCTACTATAAGGAGGGCGACACCCTGCCGCTGGGCGGGCTGACTCTCCGCGTGCTGGAAACGCCGGGCCATTCCGAGGGCTCCGTCTGCCTGCTGGTGGAGGGGCAGGGCGTGCTGTTCGCCGGCGACACCCTGTTCCGCTGCTCCTGCGGCCGGTGCGACTTCCCCGGCGGCGACTACCGGAAGATGCTGGCGTCGCTGGGCCGTCTGGCAGCACTGGAGGGAAACCTGCGGGTGCTGCCCGGCCACGATCGGGAGACTACGCTGGACTATGAGCGCCGCGTCAACCCCTATATGCGGCAAGGAGCGGCACGATGAAGCTGGAATTCCGCGGTCACGATGACCGCTACGCCATTGAGCAGAGCCTGCTGGCGTTCTTCCCCGAGGAGCGCCCTGTCTACGAGTCCATCACGCCGGAGGACGATGACTGCGCCCTTGTCTCCCTGACGGAGGGGAAGCGCTACGCCACCGGCGTCACCACCCTTCACTATCACGGCAAAACGGCGCGGGGCGTCTCCCGCGCCGTTCTTACGGACGCCCCCGATGAGTACGAGCGGGAGCGTCTGCGTCAGCGCGCCCTGAAGCTGTCATTCTTCAAGGCGGCGCGGGACATCACCGGCATCACCCCCAGCTGGGGCGCGCTCACCGGTATCCGGCCGGGCAAGCTGGCCCGCGCCATGCTGGAGCAGGGCAAAACGGAGCGGGAGACAGACCGCGTCCTGCGGGACACCTACTTCGTCTCGCCGGAGCGCCGCCGTCTGGCCATCGAGACGGCGCAGGCGGGCTTGACTGCCAAGCGCGGCCTGCGTCCCAACGAGATATCCCTCTATGTGGGCATCCCGTTCTGCCCCACCCGCTGCGCCTATTGCAGCTTCGTGTCCGCGTCGGTGGAGAAGTCCTTCGGCCTGATGGAGCCGTATCTGGCGGCGCTGGAGCAGGAGATCACCGACGCCGCCCGTATGGTGGCGGAGACGGGGCTGTCCGTCAAGTCCTTCTACATGGGCGGCGGCACACCCACCACCCTGTCGGCCCAGCAGATGGATCACCTGCTGACCCACCTGAACAAGAGCTTTGACCTGACGGGCTGCGCGGAGTACTGCATCGAGGCGGGCCGCCCCGACACCATCACACGGGAGAAGCTGCAGGTGCTGCTGGATCACGGCGCCGACCGCATCAGCGTCAACCCCCAGTCCATGGAGGACGAGGTGCTGCGGGCTATCGGCCGCAAGCACACAGCGGCGGACATCGAGGCGACCATGGCGCTGGCCACCTCCATGGGGTTCCCCCATGTGAACATGGATCTCATCGCCGGACTGCCCGCCGACACCCCGGAGGGCTTCCGCCGCACACTGGACAAGTGCCTGACCTTCGGCGCGGACAACATTACCGTCCACACCCTCAGTCTGAAGAAGGGCAGCCGCATCCTGCTGGAGGGTCTGCCCATCCCATCGGCGCAGGACGTGTCCGCCATGCTGGACTATGCCAACGACGCCCTGCGCACCGCCGGATTCACCCCCTACTACCTCTACCGCCAGAAGTATATGTCCGGCAGCTTTGAGAACGTGGGCTGGTGCATATCCGGCGCGGAGGGACTGTATAATATCTACATCATGGAAGAGCTGCACAGCATCCTGTCTCTGGGCGCAGGCGGCTCCACGAAGATGGTGGACCCGGTGCGTGACCGGATCGAGCGGGTGTTTCACCCCAAGTTCCCCACGGAGTACATCGCCCGTCCGGAGAAGCTCCGGCAGGATCTGGAGACGTTCCGCCGGTTCCACGAGAATATGCAGAAGTAAGCGGGAGGTGCGGCATGGCACAGCGACGGCACAACTTTATCAGCGGCGCCGCTGTGCTGGCCTTTGCCGTGGCAGTGACCAAGGTGCTGGGCGCCCTCTACAAGATCCCGCTGGGAAACCTGCTGGACAAGGAGGGCATGGCCCACTTCTACGCCGCCTATAACATCTACAACCTGCTGCTGGTGCTGTCCACGGCGGGACTGCCGCTGGCGCTGTCCCGGCTGGTATCCCGCGCAGCGGCGCAGGGCAGACGCAACGCCCAGCGCCGTATTTTCCGGACGGCGCTGGCGCTGCTGGCCGTCATCGGCGCGGTGTGCAGCGCCGTCATGAGCCTGTTTCCCCAGGTGCTCAGCGGCCTGCTCCACGACTCACTGGCCGCGCCCGCCATCCGGGTCCTCGGCCCGGCGGTGCTGTTCGTCTGCCTGACCTCCGCCATCCGAGGGTATACGCAGGGCTTGGGCGACATGACGCCCACCGCCGTCAGCCAGATGACGGAGTCCGCCGGAAAGCTGGTCATCGGCCTTGCCCTGTGCCTTCTGCTGCTGCGCCGGGGCGCGGACGCCCCGCTGTGCGCTGCCGGGGCCATTGCCGGCGTTACCGCCGGCTCGCTGCTGTCGCTGACGGTGCTGGCGGTGTTTCTCCTGCGCCGGCGGGCGCGCATCGCCGCCTCCGACCGGCCGCCTGCGCGGCGCGAGATCCTCCGTGAGCTGCTGACCGCCGGGATCCCCATTACGCTGGGAGCGGCGGGCATGAGCCTCATCACCCTGCTGGATCAGGCGCTGGTCATGTCCACCCTCCAGAACACGCTGGGGTATACGGAGGCCGCCGCCACCGCTCTGTACGGTGAGTACACCTTCGGTATGACGCTGTTCGTCCTGCCGCCGTCCTTTATCTACCCCGTCACCGTCAGTCTGGTGCCGGACATCGCCGACGCGCTGGCCCGGGGCGACCGCGCCGCCGCGGGGCGCAGCACCGCCGCCGCCCTGAAGCTGACCACTCTCGTCGCCCTGCCCGCCGGGGCGGGACTGTCCGTGCTGGCCGGGCCCATCCTGCACCTGCTGTACCCGGCGGTGCCGGAGACCGCCGAGGCCGCCGCCTACCACCTGACTTTTCTGGGCCTTGCCTGTATCTTCGTGTGCCTGATGGTGGCCACCAACGGTGTTTTGCAGGCCTACGGCAAGGAGTATATCCCCGTCTTTACCCTGCTGTGCGGCGGCGTCCTGAAGATCGTCACCAACTACCTGATGGTGGGCGACCCCGCCACCAACGTCCGGGGCGCGCCGGTCAGCACGCTGTACTGCTACGTCCTGATCGTGGTGCTGAACCTCATCGCCATCGCCCGCTGTGTGCCGGAGCGTCCGGCCTACCTCCGCCTGTTCGCCAAGCCGCTGCTCATCACGGCGGTGATGGCGATAGCCGCCCGCTCGTCCTACGGTGTGCTGGTGCGCTGCCTGCCGGAGCGCTGGGCGGTGCTGCCCGCCATCCTTATCGCCGTCGTGGTCTACGGTGTGCTGGCGCTGGCGCTGGGCGCGGTGACGCGGGCTGACGTCATCGGCCTGCCCAAGGGAGAGAAAATCGCGGAAATACTGCATTTGCGCTGAACTTTTGGGGTTGACAAAGCGAAAACCTCTTGCAATAGGAGCATAAGTATGATAAATTTTGTTAGGAAACCGCAGTATGGCTATGAGGATCTGCTGGAGATCATCCGCCTGCTCCGCTCGGAGGACGGCTGCCCTTGGGACAAGGCGCAGACCCACCAGTCCATCCGGCGTGGCTTGCTGGAGGAGGCCTACGAGGCCGCCGAGGCCATCGACAACGACGACCCCGTGCTTCTCAAGGAGGAGCTGGGCGACGTGCTGATGCAGGTGGTGTTCCACGCGGATATCGAGTCTGACGCGGGACGCTTCACCATAGACGACGTGTGCGACGGCGTGGTGAAAAAGCTGTTGTTCCGCCACCCCCATGTGTTCGGAAGTGAGTGCGAGGACTCGCCCGAGTCGGTGCCGGTCAGCTGGGACAAGCTGAAGCGGCAGGAAAAGGGCCAGAAGACCGTAGCCGACAGCATGGACAGCGTGGCGCGGAGCCTGCCGGGCCTTTGGCGGGCTGAAAAGCTCCAGAGCAAGGCGGCGTCCGCCGGTTTCGAGTGGCCGGCTGTACAGGGCGCGCTGGACAAGCTGGAGGAGGAAGTAGGCGAGCTGCGCCGCGCCGTGGAGGAAGGCGGCGACGTGCCGGAGGAGCTGGGCGATGTGCTGTTTGCCGCCGTAAAGGTAGGACGGTTCTGCGCCTGCGACCCGGAGGATGCGGTCAACGGCACCTGCGAAAAATTTATCCGCCGCTTTCGTGCCGTGGAGAACGGTGCGGCGGCACAGGGGAGGGAGGTCTCCCAGCTGTCGCTGGAGGAGATGACTGCCCTGTGGAACGAAGCAAAACGTTCTTAATGCGATCTTGATCGTTTTGAGATACGCCGCCCGGAGGGGAACGGCGTCAACTAATGAAAAAATTTGGGAGGAACTATCATGAATAAAACCGAACTGATCGCTGCCGTGGCGGAGAAGACCGGCCTGTCCAAGAAGGACACCGAGGCCGCCGTAAATGCGACGCTGCTGACCATCACCGAGACGCTGAAGGCTGAGGAGAAGGTGCAGCTGGTGGGCTTTGGCTCCTTCGAGACCAAGAAGCGCGCCGCCCGTACCGGTCTGAACCCCCGGACCAAGGAGACCGTGGAGATCCCCGCCGCTAAGGTACCCGCCTTCAAGGCCGGCAAGGCTCTGAAGGACGCCGTCGCGGAGTAATTTTGCTTTCACGGGAGCCGGTGTGACCACACCGGCTCCTTTACCGTTTTAAGGAGGAATCCTATGCGTCTTGACAAATATCTGAAGGTGTCCCGCCTCATCAAGCGCCGCACCGTGGCCAACGAGGCCTGCGACAACGAGCGCGTCACCGTCAACGGCCGGGTGCAGCGCGCATCCTACGATGTGAAGGTGGGCGACATCATCTCCATCCGTTTCGGCCAGAACACCCTGACGGTGGAGGTGCTGAGCGTCACGGAGAACGTGGGCAAGGACGCGGCGGCTGCCATGTACCGCGAGGCCGCGCCTCAGCCGGACAAACTGTCATAATACCGGGCGTTCCCTCATACGATGGAGTGAAAACTCTGTGGGAGGGAGCGCTTTTTTATGCCTTACGACATGACCGACGGCGGCGCGGCCGCCTATCACCGCCTCCAGATCGAGGGGCGGGAGAAGCTGAGCATCTCCGGCGTGGAGGATGTGGTGCGCTTTGATGAGAGCTGCATCGTCACGACTACCAGCGCCGGCACGCTCATCATCACCGGGGAGGAGCTGCATATCGGCAAGCTGTCGCTGGACGGCGGCGAGATGCAGGTGGACGGCCGCATTGACGCCGTGACCTACGAGGACACGGAGGTGCGGCAGGGCTCGTTCCTGTCCCGGCTGTTCGGCTGATATGGAGAACCACGTCTCCCAACAGCTGACCGCCTACCTGACGGCGGCGCTGCTGGGCGCGGCCTCCGCCATGGTCTATGATCTGCTGCGCGCCGTGCGGCTTCGCCGCCGCCGTGACCGGCGTCTCACCGGCCTTGCCGACGGTCTGTATATCACCATGCTGGGGCTTTTGCTGCTGTGGTTCACCCTGCGTATCGGGGAGGGGGAGCTGCGGCTGTATATGCTCACCGGCGTGGCGCTGGGCGCAGTGCTGTACGGACTGACACTGCCGCCGCTGCTGCGCCCGCTGTGGGAGTTCTGGCTGGACGCGGCGGTGCAGTTCTGCCGTCTGCTGTGCTGTCCGGCGGTGATCGCCGTCCGGTGGCTGAAAAAAGCCGCCATTTTTCTGAAAAAACACTTTCCTTTTCGCCGCGCCTGCGCTACAATAAAGATACGAATGCGGTCAAGAGGACCGCGAAAGGGGGAGGACAGACATGGCGCAGAAAAAGACCCGCAAAAAAAAGCCCAGCGCTGTCCTGCTGCTGGTGCTGACCGTGCTCATCGTGGTGGTGGGCGTGGAGATCGTCAACGTCTACGGGCGGCTGAAGGATGTGCGGGCGCAGGAGGCGGCCCTCACCCAGCAGATGCAGGAGAAAGCACAGGCGAACGAGGCACTCCGCTCTGATCTGAGCAAGAAGGACGACCCGGAGTTCATCAAGGCGCTGGCCCGCGACCTGCTGGGTCTGGCCGAGGATGGCGAGCGCATCTTCTACGATGTCAACGACTGACCATAGCGCACTCTGCCCCGCCGGAAGGCGGGGCGTTTTTGTTGCCATCCGCCGACGCCTGTGGTATACTCTACGCATCTGAATACATGGAAGGGAGGCTTGCCTATGCCCACTTTTCTGGAGCAGCGATACTGCCGGAAGCACCTGCGCTGCGTGCGGCACATTACATTAGACCCCAAGGGACGCGGCGCTGTCCGCATCCACATGATCCCGCCGCGGGAGGACGCGCTGGACGCGCCGTTTCTGCTGCTGCTCAACGGCGACAAGCTGATACCGCTGAACCTGTCGTGGGCCATTTTGCTGGCCAACTTTATGGACAGGCTGGAGCCCTTTGCCGGGCTGGAGATCAGCGAGTCCGACTGGCACGCCATGGCGGACGCCGCCGTGGCGGAGACACATAAGACCTATCCGTTCACCAAAAAAACGGAGCTGGCGGAGGATCTGTCCCTGATGCTCACCTCGCTGGTGGCCATCGCCCGGGGACAGGAGCCGGAGGCGGAGGTGGGTGTTCTGTCGCTGGGCGACTATGCCGCCGAAATGACGGCGCCCCACCGTATGGATCTGATGCTCAGCGCCATGCGCAAGGACGGCGCGTGGCACTGCAACCAGAAGTGCCTGCACTGCTACGCCGCGGGGCAGTCGCTGGCGGACGCGCCGGAGCTGTCCACCCAGCAGTGGCTGGACATCCTCCGCCGCCTGCGAAGCGCCAATATCCCGCAGGTCACGTTCACCGGCGGCGAGCCCACCCTCCGCGCCGATCTGGTGGAGCTGGTGGACGCCGCCCAGTGGTTCGTCACCCGCCTGAACACCAACGGCCAGCTGCTGACGCCGGAGCTGTGCGCCAAGCTGTACGACGCAAGCCTGGACAGCGTGCAGGTCACTCTGTACAGCGCCGACCCGGCCATCCACAACACGCTGGTGGGCGCCGATGGCTTTGAAAAGACGGTGCAGGGCATCCGGAACGCCGTGGCGGCGGGGCTGATCGTCTCCGTGAACACGCCGCTGTGCAGCCTGAACACGGACTATGCTGCCACGCTGCGCTTTGCCGCGTCGCTGGGCGTGCGGTACGCCACCTGCTCCGGTCTGATCCCCTCCGGCAGCGCCGAGGGCGCGGAGAGCCGCGCCACCCGCCTGACGGAGCAGGCGCTGACACAGGTGCTGCAAGAGGCGGCGGCCGTGGTGGAGGAGCTGGGCATGGAGCTGGATTTCACCAGCCCCGGCTGGCTGCCGGAGGAGACGCTGCGCACGCTGGGACTGCACCTGATCCCCAGCTGCGGCGCCTGCCTGAGCAATATGGCCCTTGCGCCGGACGGCAGCATCATCCCCTGCCAGAGCTGGTTGAGCAGCGCCCCGCTGGGCAATATGCTCACCGACGACTGGGCGTCTGTCTGGAACAGCGAGCGCTGCGCCGCCATCCGGGCAGAGAGCGCCAAAATGGATCATATCTGCCAGCTGCAAGGCGGCAACAGGGAGGAGGGTGCGAGATGCTGAAGAAGCTGCATATCCTGCTGCTGACGGTGCTGGCGGCGCTGTGCTGCACCGCCATTGCGTGGGCGGACTACGACTACATCGACCGCTACGACGTGGACGTGCTGCCCAACACGGAGGACGGCAGCCTGAACATCACCGTCTCTCTGACGTGGACGGCGCTGGAGGAGCTGCCCTACGGGCAGGAGCTGAAGGTCGGCATCCCCAACGGCTCCATCCGGGAGAAGACCGCCCTGACCGACAACATCGAGCGCCTGTCCTTCGACAACCGCTATATGTACATCTATCTGGACCGCGCCTACAAGAAGAACGAGACGTTTACGTTCTCCTACCGCTGGGTGCAGGAGTATATGTACGGACTGGACGGCGGTGCGGTGCTCTACGACTACACCCCCGGCTGGTTCGATGAGGCCAAGATGGGGGCCATGACCCTGACGTGGCACGACCCCGCCGGTCTGACCGGCGACTTCACCGAGGGGACAGTTTCCGGCGCGGACAGCGTGACGGTGGCGGATGGACTGACCATCACCGCCTTCGACCAGTCCTACGGCTACAAGATGAACGTGAAGGTGCGCTACACCGACTGGCCCACCACTCTGTCCCCGGAGAACAGCATCGGCAGCCAGCCCGACAATGACTATGACGACTGGTACGACGAGGATGAGGACACAGGCATGGCCGCCATGTTCCTGACGCTGATCATCACCATCTTTATCGTTTGGGTGGTGGTGCGGATCATTCGGGAGATAGCTGGCGGCTATGCCGGCGGTTTCGGCACGCGGTATGTGTTTGTCAACCACCTCTGGTACCCCGCCGGACGGGACGGCAAGCCCCGTCCCGGCAGCGTTGGCACCAAGAAGCGGCCCCGCCCGCCCCGCAGCAGTAGCAGCGGCTTCGGCGGCGGCAGCCGCAGCGGTGGGTTTGGCGGCGGCTTCGGCGGCGGCGGACACTGCGCCTGCGCCAGCAGCTGTGCCTGTGCCTGCGCCTGCGCCTGTGCCGGCGGCGGACGGGCGGGCTGCTCGGCCAAAAACCTCTACGGCGCGGTGCGGCTGGACAGGGCGCTTTCCGAAGAACTGGATACCTGAAACAGGAGGGACGGCGGCGCGCCGTCTCTCTTTTTCACAAAAAAGGAGCCGCCCTGCAAGCAGAGCGGCCCAAGCGGGTGGGATATTGGAAAGCTTCCTCTATCATCATACAGCACGCCTGTCCCCGTGTAAATAGGAGGTTTTGCCGGTTTTCCGCGACTTTTAGGGCAGCCTGTCGAATGTGTCTGAATGATAAACTCTTTATGAAGTTTTCACAAATTCTCCCAAAAGTGCTTTTCAAACGTATTGCGATTTGCTATAATGCACACAAGGATAAAGGGAACCCGCTCCCCGACCCTACCCTGTGTTTACCGCACTGACGAAAGGAGCAAGTATTATGAAGTTCACATTCGCCTGCAAGAAGATCTCCCTCAACGACTCCATCAAGGAATACGCGGAAAAGAAGATCAGTAAGCTGGACAAGTATTTTCCGGAGGAGGCAGACGCCTTTGTGACCTTTGCCGTGGAGAAGAAGAACCGCTGTGTGGTGGAGCTGACCATCCGCAGCACCAACGGCACGTTGTTCCGTGCGGAGACGGAGGATCCCGACGGCGATATGCGCGGCGCCATTGACGAGGCTGTCAGCTTCATCGACCGCCGTATCCGCAAGAACAAGACGCGGCTGGCCAAGAACCTGCGGCCCGACGCACTGGTCTCCTCCGTTCCTGCTGAGTTCGACGTAGTGGAGGACAACGACTTCGACATCATCCGCACCAAGCGCTTTGCCGTCAAGCCCATGAGCACCGACGAGGCCATTTTGCAGATGAACCTGCTGGGTCACTCGTTCTATGTGTTCCGCCGCATTGAGGACAGCACCATCTGCGTGGTGTATCACCGCAATAACGGCGGCTACGGCCTGATCGAGACGGCGGAGTAATCGATATACGATCCCAAGGGGGCGGTGCAGCCGCCCCCTTTTTCTTGTGGGAGCGCTGCTGCTCCGGGGCAAGGAGAGCGATAAAAGGAGGCTTTTTCGTGAATTTACGCCATGTTGGATACCGCGCCTATCAGTGCGTGTTCGGCCTGAGCACACGGCTGCTGCCGTGGCGTCAGCCGGAGACGATCACCGGCCCCGGCAGTCTGGCGGACATCCTGAAGGTGCGCCGCGCCATTCCGCCCTTTATCGCCGTACCCACCACCGCCGGTACCGGCTCGGAGACCACCATCGCCGCCGTGGTCACCGGCGCGGATCACCACAAGTACGCCATCAATGACCTGTGCCTGATCCCCCGCTGCTTTGTGAGAGGCGGCGGAGCTGCTGCTGGATGACCTGAAGGCACACCTGCGCTCGGTGGATGGCATCCACCTGCTCACATAGGACAAGAAAGCGTCCGCGCACGGTGTGCGCGGACGCTTTTCTGGTCTGTTGCCTGTTTCACTCGAACAGGCCCACCTGCTCCGGCAGGTCGCCCCGTCCGATCATCTGGAGCTGCTGGACATTTTCGGCGGCCAGCGCATCGCTGATGGCCATTTTGCGGATGATGTTCTTCACCGTGTTGTCCAGTCCGCCGCCCTCCCGGTAGTCGGCGGGGAAGATGAAGTCCACCCGTCCCTTGCTCAGCAGATCCTCCACACCGGCGCGGTTGCCGGACTGGTACACGGCAATGGCCTGCCCGCCGTAGGCCCGCATCATCTTCATGCACGGTACGTCGGAGAGTCCGTCGCCCACGTAGATCATATTGGTGAAGGGGATGCGCTTGCTGTCGTCGGGCATGGAGTCATTCAGCGTCTTGTCGTCGGACACGTCCAGCACGCCCTTGTTGATGCGGTAGACGAACTGGGTCTTGTTGGTGAAGTTGACATCCAGCTTGGGCCATGTGGCCAGCCCCTCCGCATTGTAGAAAAACTCGCAGGCGTATATCTCCCGGAACTCATGGGCGATGCCGCTGCCCTCAATGATCTCCCGCAGGCCGGAGGAGATCACATAGTGCTCGATGGACACGCCCTGCGTCTCGCCGAATTGGTTGATGCGGCGAAACCACTCCCGCACGCCGGGAAACAGCTCGATGTTGTGGCCGCAGCGCACCAGAAGCTCCCGGTCCAGCCGTTTACCCTGTGCACGGCACTCCTCGATCATGGTGTACATATAGGCCAGCAGGCCGTCCATCCGGTTGTCCCGGCCGAAGGTGTTGGCCTTGCTCCAGAACTCCGCCGGGGTGTAGCCCAGCGCCGGGATAAAGGCGTAATCCTCCATGTCGGTGGTACACAGCGTCTTGTCAAAATCGTACAGCAGCGCAATGATAGGCTTCTCCGTCATCTCTGCTTTCCTCCTTGTTCTTCCTGTCTGGGGCGGCGGGGCGCACACTTTGAAAAAAGGCGGCCGGAGGCCGCCTTTTCGATGGTTTCGGGTTATTCCTTGCCGCCGTAGTTCCGGCCGAACTTCAGCTCGCCCAGATCGAAGGCAAATTCGTTGGGGGCGGCGCTGCCGTCCACCGGCGGGAGCTTGGCGTCATGCTCCCCGTCCGCTGCCTCCTGCTGCGGCGCCTGCGCCTCGTACTGGGTCAGGATATCCTGCTCGATGCCGCTGACCACCGCGTCGGAGGGCGCGGCGTCCGCCGTCGGCTGTGCCGGGACAAGCTCCAACTCCGGCAGCGTCTGCAAAAAGGCGGACTGCGCCTGACACAGCTCGTCGCTGCGGCGGATGAAGTCCGCCAGCTTCTCCTGCGCCATGGCCAGCTTCTGCTCGGCGGCCTTTGTTTCATTGGCCAGCCGCGCTACCTCCTGCGCCGTCTCCGCCCTGGCCTCTGCCAGCATATTGTCCTTTTCGGTCTGCGCCTCCTGCACCAGCTTGGCGGCCATCTTCTGGGCGGTCAGCAGCGTCTGACGCATGGCCTCCTCGGTGGAGCGATACTCCTCCACCTTCTCCGCCAGCACCTTCAGCTTGGCCTTCAGCGTGACGTTTTCCTTAAACAGTGTGGAATAATCCTCCGTCAGCGCGTCCAGAAACTCGTCCACAACACTCATGCTGTAGCCGCCGCCGAACGACGCCTTGGGGAATACCTTCTCAGAAACTTCCTGCGGTGTAAACATGGATGAACCCTCCGATCCCTTTCTTTATCCGCCGTACTTACAGGTACAGTCCGTTGTTTTCCAGCTCGTCAATGAGGTCGCCCATAATATCCACGGAGTACGGTGTGATGATGTAGGTGTTGGCGGCCACCTTCTTGATCTTCCCCTCGCCGGCATAGGCCACGCCGGACAGGAAGTCGATGAGCCGCCGCGCCACGTCCTTGTTGGTGGACTCCAGATTCAGCACCACCGTCCGCTTCTCCTTCAGGTGATCGGCGATCTCGGAGGCGTTCTCGAAGCGTTCCGGCTTCACCAGCACCACCTTCAGCTGGGTGGTGGCGTGGATGTTCACCACCTTGTTGTGGCGGTCGTCGGCGCGCCGCTCCTCGCTGCGGCGATCCTCCTTGCGGTCGTCGAAGGGGGAACGGGAGTCTCTGGAAGGCTCCTCAAAATCGTCCTCGTAATCGTAATCCTCGTCATCGTAGGGATGAATGATCTTTTTCAGTTCGTCCATGAAACCCATCGAAAAATACCTCCCGCGTTATTTTGTATAGTCTCTGGCGCCAAAAATGGCAGTACCCACGCGGACCATGTTGCTGCCCGCGCGGATGGCATCGGCGAAGTCGCCGCTCATGCCCATGGATAGATAATCTAATTCATTATCGTACATTTTTTGATTTATGTCAACATATAGCGCGTGTACTTTTTGGAAATATACCATATTTTCCGCCTGTGTGGCGCTGGCAGGGGGGATGGTCATCAGACCCCGCACCCGTACATGGGACAGCTCCTTGGCGTGGGAGGCGGCCTCGGACACCGCCTCCGGTGCAAAGCCGCTCTTGGCAGCCTCGCCGCCGATGTTCACCTCCAGCAGGATATCCTGCACGATCCCCAGCTTGTCCGCCTGCTTTTCGATCTCCTCCAGCAGCTCCAGAGAGCCGACGGACTGGATGAGGGCGGCCTTGCCCACCACCTGCTTGACCTTGTTGCGCTGCAAATGGCCGATAAAGTGCAGCGGCGCGCCGTCGTAGGCGTGCTCCGCCAGCTTGGCGGTCATCTCCTGTACACGGTTTTCGCCCAGCGCGTCGATGCCGGCGCGAATGGCCTCCTGACAGGCGGCGGCGTCGTTCATCTTGCTGGCGCCCACCAGCGTGATATCCCCGCCGGTGCGGCCGGTTTCCCGGGCTGCCTCGTCGATCTCGCGGCGTACCGCCGCAATATTCTCCGCAATAGACATGAGAAGCTCCTCCTCTTTGTATTTCTGGCCGGATCGTCGTCCGTTATCGTATGACCTTTCCATCGCTGAGCGCACCGGCCGTGGCGATGACCTCATCGCCGACCCGCAGCGTCTGGGTGTCGGACGCTCCGTCGGCGGCGCGCACCAGCGCGTACCCCTGTCCCTGATACAGCACGGTCACGGGGCGGAAGGCGGCGGTGCTGCCGTCCACGCAGTAGACGCCGGTGACGCCCTCCTCGCTGACCCGCAGGGCATTGGACGGCACCCGCAGCCCCTCGTAGGTGCGCAGGATCACATCCGCCGCCTGATGCCGCAGCAGCGTGGTCTGCGCCAGATACTTCCGGCAGGACAGCGTCACCGCCGCCTGACCGTCCTCCGGCGCGGACACGGATACCACCTGCATCCGGATGTTCTGGTCAAAGCCCTTGGCAAACCGCAGCGTTACGGCGCCTTGGGACTTGAGATAGCTCGCCTGCTCCTCCGGCAGCGTCACCACATAGTACCATGTGTCGCCATAGATGAGCTTGCCCATGTTGCTCTGCTCGTCAACGGGGCGGAGCCGCGCCAGCTTTCCCGGCGTCACGTCCTCCAGAAACGCCTTGGTCAGCACCGTCTCGTACCCGTCGCAGACGGCGGAATATGTTCCCGACGCACGGGCGGTGACGGTGGTGCCGGAGAGGGAGGCTTCCAGCGACTTGATCTGCCCCTCCACCGACTTGATCTCCGTCTGGATCTCCTCCTGCGAGGCGTAGGGGTGGTCCCGCTTGAGCACGGCGGCCTTCAGTGGGGCGATATCGCCCTCCGCGGCGGTGTAGTCGCCGCCGGTCAGCGACTGCCGCAGCGTCAGGATATCACCGGTGATGGAGGTATCCAGCTTCAGCGCCGCGTCCGGGTTCAGGTAGGAGGTCAGGGCGAACTGAAGCTGCTGGAGCTGCAGCTCCAGCGTCTCGATCTGGCTGACGGTCTGCAAAGCGCCGTCGTTGGCGTAGACCCGGGCCAGCACCTGCCCTACGCCGACCCGCTCGCCCTCCTGCCGCACCCGGCTGAGGGTGCCGCTCTGGGCGGGCAGCACCTCCTCGTCCCGCAGCAGCCAGCCGTTGAGGGCAATGGTGTCCTCCGCCTGTCCCGCTATCACCAGCGTGGTGTTCACCGGGTCAGACAGGTAGTTGTACAGCTGCACGGCAAAGTAGACCAGCACCGCCGCCAGCACGGCAATGGGCAGTATTTTCATGAGAGGGGATGTCTTTTTCATGGTGTGTTCCTTTGTGTTCTATGTCCGTCCCGCGCGTCCGGACGCTTACGCCTCCGGCGTTTCGTCCTCCCGCAGCTCCACCGGCCGCAGCGGCGCGATGGTGGAGATGGCGTGCTTGTAGATGACCTGCTGCTTTCCCTCGGAGTCCAGAATGACCACAAAGCAGTCAAAACCGGCGATGACGCCCCGCAGCTGAAAGCCGTTGACCAGAAAGATGGTCACGGGAATGCTCTGCTTCCGGGCGCGGGTGAGGAAGATCTCCTGAAGATTGTTTGTCTTTTGCATATCGTCTGCTCCTTTATGTCTGTGTGCGGACGATAGGCCTGTCCTCCGTCCGCCGCTCTCAGCATACGCCGGCGGCGGTGAGGAATTCTGTCGCATTTTGGAGAGCCTGCGGAAAATCAGGCTCTTTTTCCCACAGGATCCAGTGGATATCCGGGTTGCGCCGCAGCCATGTCAGCTGCCGCTTGGCGTACTGCCGGGAGCGGAGCTTGACCTCCTCCACGGCGTCGGCCACGGCGGCCGTCCCGTCGGCTACCGCCAGAAACTGCTTGAAGCCGATGGCTTGCAGGGCCGTGGCGTCCCGGGGCAGCCCGCTGCTCAGCAGCGCCTGCACCTCGTCCAGAAGCCCCTGCTCCACCATAACATCCACCCGCCGGTCGATACGGTCGCGCAGATCCTGCCGGTCACGGAAGCTCAGTCCAATGTACAGGGCGTCGTAGCGGTCAGGCGTCTCCCGGCTTTTCCGGTCATGCTCGCTGATGGTCTCGCCCGTCTCCCGGTAGACCTCCAGCGCCCGAAGAATGCGCTTTTCGTCCCGGAGGTGCAGCCGCGCCGCCGTCTCCGGGTCGACCGCCGTCAGCTCCGCCAGCAGTGCCGCCGCGCCCTCCTGCGCCAGCCGCGCCTGCAATTCCCGGCGCACCGCACCGCCCTGCTGTCCGGCGGCAAAGGTATTGCCCCGTATCAGCGCGTCCAGATACAGACCGGTACCGCCCACCAGAACAGGCAGTTTTCCCCGGCGGAGGATATCCTGTATGCACCGGTCGGCCTCCTGGGTGAACCGGGACACCGACCAGCTCTCCGCCGGGTCGGCCACGCCGATCATGTGGTGGGGAACGCCCTCCGGCTCCTCCGGCGTGGGGGCGGCGGTGCCGATGGCCATGCCCCGGTAGATCTGCATGGAGTCCACGGACACCACCTCGCCGTTGAAGCGCTTGGCCAGTGCCACGCCCATTTTCGTCTTGCCCGACGCGGTAGGACCTACCACGCAGACCACCCGTTGTGCCATCGCTTCACCTCCTGCGCGTCAAGGGGTCACGCCCGCTTGAACATCTTCTCCACCTCGTATTTCCGCAGCTGCACCGCCACCGGCCTGCCGTGGGGACAGTACCGGACAGCGCCGGATTGCACCTGCCGTACCAGCGCCGCCAGCTCGGCGGCGTCGGTGGTCATGCCCGCCTTGATGGCGGATTTGCACGCCATGGTGTGCAGCAGCTCGTCCCGCGCACCGGCGGGGTCGGCCCGCTGCAAAAGCAGCTTTCGCGCCAGCTCCTCCAGCGTGGCGGCGGCGTCCTCCGCCCGTATGTAGTCGGGGATCTCCCGCACCAGCACGGCGCCGTCCCCGAAATCCTCGCACAAAAAGCCGTAGCCTGCCAGCACGTCCAGCGACTCCAGCACCGCGCCGTACTCCTCAGCAGTCAGCGTCACGGCGGCGGGGGTCAGCAGCTGCTGGGCCATAGGCGGCACGGGATCCGCCTTCAGCGCGTCGAAGCGGATGCGCTCGTGGGCGGCGTGCTTGTCGATGAGCCACACGTTCTGCTCCCCGTCCTCGCAGATGATGTAGGTCTTCAGCACCTCGCCGGCAATGCGCCACGGCGTCTCGCCGCTGTCCGCCGTCTCCGGCATCTCCAGCTCCTGCTGGACGGGAGCGGCCTCCGGCGCGGAAAGGGCCGTATCGTTCTTGGGTTCCTTCTCCGGCATCACGGCGGCGGGTACCGTCTCCGTTTCGGCAGCAGCCTGCTCACGGGCGGGGCTATCCTCCGGCGCGTCCGGCGGCGTAATGCGGTAGACAACGCCCTCCCGCCCGCTGGGGACGGTGAAGGCTTTCCCGGCCTTCGGTGCGGCGTCCCGCACCTGCCATACGTCACCCTGCGGCGCAGCGGCGGGCTGTACCGTTTCGCGTGGCGTCTGCACCGTCGGCGCGGCGGGCGCAAAACGGTTGACGGTGGGACGGTCGGCTCCGGCGGAGCCGACGGGTCTGCCGCTGGCAAAGGGCAGCTTCACGCCCTGCGGAGCGGGAGTCGTCTCCCGGAACTCCTGGGCCGTCATGGTCTGGTAGAAGGGCTTCTTCTCCGCAGGCGCGGGCTGTCCCTCTCGATCCAGTGCGTCCTTGACGGTATAGTGTACCGCGTCAAACACGGTCTTGTCGGACAGGAATTTCACCACGGTCTTGGCGGGGTGGACGTTGACATCCACCTCGTTCACCGGCAGCGTAATGTGGAGGACGCAGCCGGGGAACCGGCCCTTCAGCAGCCGGTTGCGGTAGGCCTCCTCCACGGCGGCGGCCAGAAGCTGGCTCTTGACGAACCGGCCGTTGACGAAGAACAGCTGGCGGCCGCGGGTGCCGTGACCGGCCAGCGGCTTGGTGATAAAGCCCTCCACCCGCACCGCGCCGCCGCTGCCGCTCACGGGCAGCAGGCTGTTGGCAAAATCCCGGCCCAGCGCCGCGTAGATGGCGGACAGCAGCTGGCCGTCGCCGGGGGTGTGCAGGATCTCCTGCCCGTCCCGCAGCAGCTTGAAGGATACGTCGGGATGGCTCAGCGCCAGATGGGTCACCACACCGGCGGCGGCAGCGCCCTCGGCGGTGTCCTTCTTCATGAATTTCATCCGGGCGGGGGTGTTGTAAAACAGGTCGCGGATGCAGACGGTGGTGCCATCGGGACAACCCGCCTCGGTGACAGCCTCCGGCACGCCGCCCTCCAGATGGAGCATGGCGCCGCAGTCCGCGCCGGTCTGCCGGGAGAAGATGTCCACCCGGGATACGGCGGCGATGGCGGCCAGCGCCTCACCCCGGAAGCCCAGGGTGCCGATGGCGGCCAGATCCTCCGGGCGGCGCAGCTTACTGGTGGCGTGGCGCAGGAAGGCGGTGGGCAGCTGCTCCGGCGCGATGCCGCAGCCGTTGTCCGTGATGCGGATATAGGTCAGGCCGCCTCGCTCCAGCTCGGTGGAGATGGCGGAGGCGCCGGCGTCCAGTGCGTTTTCCAGAAGCTCCTTGCACACGGAGGCGGGACGCTCCACCACCTCACCGGCGGCGATCAGATCGGCCAGATGGGGCGGGAGCTGTTGGATCTGGGGCATGGGAAAAGCCTCCTTTCAAGGGCAGTTCGGTTTCGTAAAGCAGCATACCGGGGGGGCGTCAGCCGTTCCCCAGTCGTTTCTTCAGGTCGTACAGAAGGTTCAGCGCCTCCAGCGGGCTGAGAGAGTCCACCTGCGTTCGGCGCAGCAGCTCCGCCACCTCGCTCTCGGCCATGGCGGTCAGGGAGAGCTGGTCGTCCGGCGCGGCGACGGGGGCGGGACGGCCGGACTGGCTTTCCAGCTCCTCCAGAATGGCGCGGGCGCGCTTGAGGACGCTGTCGGGCAGCCCCGCCAGCTTGGCCACCTCAATGCCGTAGCTGCGGTCGGCGCCGCCGGGGATGATCTTGCGCAGGAAGATGATGTCCTCGCCCCGGGCGCGGACCGCGATATTGTAGTTGCGGACGTTGGGCAGCGTCTGCTCCAGCGCCGTCAGCTCGTGGTAGTGGGTGGCGAACAGCGTCTTGGCCTTCAGCTTTTCGGCGCAGTGCTCCAGCACCGCCCGGGCGATGGACATCCCATCGAAGGTAGAGGTGCCGCGGCCGATCTCGTCCAGGATCAGCAGGCTGTTCTTGGTGGCGGTGCGGAGGATGTCGGATACCTCCGTCATCTCTACCATAAAGGTGGACTGTCCGGCGGACAGGTCGTCGCTGGCGCCGATGCGGGTGAAGATGCGGTCCACCACGCCGATGTGGGCGTCGTGGGCGGGAACAAAGCTGCCCACCTGCGCCATCAGCACGATCAGCGCCACCTGCCGCATATAGGTGGACTTACCGGCCATGTTGGGGCCGGTGATGATGCTGACCCGATCCTCCTTGGCACCCATCAGGGTGTCGTTGGGGACGAACAGGGCATCGGAGCGCATCTTTTCCACCACCGGATGCCGTCCGGCCTGAATTTCGATGACGCCGGACTCGTCCACGCAGGGGCGGCAGTAGTTGTTCTTCACCGCCACGGCGGCAAAGGAGCAAAGCGTATCCAGCTGGGCGATAAGGGACGCGGCCAGCTGCACGCGGGTGACGGACTCCGCCAGCTTGGCGCGCAGGGCGGAGAACAGCTCGTATTCCAGCGCGGCGTCCCGATCCTTGGCGGTGAGGACGTCATGCTCCAGATCCTTCAGTTCCTGGGTGATGTAGCGCTCGCCGTTGACCAGCGTCTGCTTGCGGATATAGTGGTCAGGTACCTGCTCCTTAAAGGAGTTGGATACCTCGATGTAGTAGCCGAATACCTTGTTGTAGCCGATTTTCAGGGTGCGGATGCCAGTCTTTTCCTTCTCCTCCGCCTCCATCTGCGCCAGAAAGCTCTTGCCGCCGTGGAGGATGCTCCGCAGACGATCTACCTCCGGGTCGAAGCCGTCCCGGATCATCTCGCCCTCCCGGACGGAGAACGGCGGCTCGTCCACCAGCGTCTGGCCGATCAGGGCGGCCAGATCGTTGAGATCCTCCAGCTGCTGATCCAGCTGGTGCAGCGCACCGGAGGGGAAGGCGGCCAACTGCGCCTTGACGGCGGGCAGCCGCTCCATGGAGGCACGGAGGGACACCAGATCCCGCCCGCCGGCAGAGCCATAGACCACCCGGCCGATGAGCCGCTCCATATCGGCGATGCCGCTGAGAGCCAGCGTCAGCTCCTCCCGGGCCACGGTATGCTCCGCCAGTGCCGCCACGGCACTGAGCCGCCGGTCGATGGCGGCCACGTCCACCAGCGGCTGCTGGAGCCATGCCCGCAGGTTGCGGGCGCCCATGGCGGTCTTGGTCTTGTCCAGTACCCACAGCAGGCTGCCGCGCTTTTCCTTGCCGCGCAGCGTCTCCGTCAGCTCCAGATTGCGGCGGGCGGTGAGATCCAGCTCCATGTACTGACCGGTGCGGTACCATGTCAGCTGGTCGAGGTGACCCAGATCGGTCTTTTGCGTCTCATAGAGATACCCCAGCAGACCGCCCAGCGCCAGCAGCGGCGTCATGTTGTCCCGGGGCAGGCGCTCCAGCGCCTCCTGTCCGAACTGGGTGCGTACCTTTTTCTCCGCGTCCTCCGGGGTGAACCGGGCGGCGGACAGCTTCTCCATGTGGCAGGAAAAGCGCTCCTGCATCGTCCGGTGCAGCGTCTCATCAAAATAGGCGGCCTCGTTCATCACCGCCTCGGCGGGGGCGAACCGCCCCAGCTCATTGAGCAGGGCGCGGACCCGGTCAGGGCCGGTGAACACCGTGGCCTGCGCCTTGCCGGTGGACACGTCGCAGGCGCACAGACCCGCGCCGGTATCGTCCAGATACACGCCGCACAGATAGTTGCTGCGCTCGGCGCTGAGGCAGGACTCATCGATGACCGTGCCGGGGGTGACGACGCGGATGATGTCCCGCTTCACCAGCCCCTTGGCGGCGGCAGGATCCTCCGTCTGCTCGCAGATGGCCACCTTGTAGCCCTTGGCGATAAGACGGGCGATATAGGCGTCGGAGGCGTGGTAGGGGATGCCGCACATGGGGATCTTCTCGTCAAAGGACTTGTTCTTGTCCTTGTCCCGGGTGGTCAGAGCCAGATCCAGCTCGCGGGACGCCGTGCGGGCGTCGGGGCCGAACATCTCGTAGAAGTCACCCAGACGGAAAAACAGGATGGAGTCGGGATTCTGCTCCTTGATCTCCATGTACTGGCGCATCATGGGGGTCAGCTCAGCCATGCGGATACCTCCTTGGAAAAATTCAAATCAGTTGGCCGAACAGCGCCCACGTGTTGCTGTCGGTGATCTTTACGTCGCGGTAGGTGCCGATCGCGGCCCGGTCGCCCACCAGATGCACCAGCCGTCCTCCGGCGGTGCGGGCTGTCAGCGGCCAGCGGCTGTCGTCGCTCTCGCCATCGATGAGACAGCGCAGGGTGTCGCCCACATACCCGGCGTGGATCTCCTCGGAGATCTTGTTCTGGGCGTCGCAGAGACGGTCGAACCACTTTTGCTTTTCGGCGCGGGGTACGGGGTCGTCCATCTTGGCGGCGGGGGTGCCGGGACGGGGGGAGAAGATGAAGGTGAACAGGGCGTCGAAGCGCACCTCCTCCACCAGCGCCACCGTCTCCATGGCCTCGGCCTCCGTCTCGCCGGGGAAACCGATGATCACATCGCTGGTCAGCACCAAATCGGGCATGACCTTCCGGGCGTAGGTGATGAGATCCAGATATTTGGCCCGGTCGTAGGGCCGGTTCATGGCCCGCAGCACCCGGTCGCAGCCGGACTGCACCGGCAGGTGCAGCTGCTTGGCCACGTGCTTGCAGCGCGCCATGGTGTCGAACAGCTTGTAGCTGGCGTCCTTGGGCTGGGAGGACATGAAGCGGAGGAGATAGTCCCCCTCGATCTTATCCAGCTCGCTTAAAAGGTCGGCAAAGTCCCACGGCGTATCCAGATCCTTGCCGTAGGAGTTGACGTTCTGCCCCAGCAGGGTGATCTCCTTGTACCCCTCGGCAGCCAGCTGGCGCACCTCCTCGAGGATGCGTTCCGGCTCGCGGCTGCGCTCCCGGCCCCGCACATAGGGGACGATGCAGTAGGAGCAGAAGTTGTTGCAGCCGTACATGATGGACACCCACGCCCGGGTGCGGCCCTCCCGCACCACCGGCATACCCTCGGCAATGGAGCCGTGCTCGTCCTCCACGGAGAACACGCGGCCGCGGCGGGTATAGACCTGATATAAAAGCTCCGGGAACTTCCACAGCGCCTGGGGGCCGAACACCAGATCCACATGGCGGTAGGACTGGCGTACCTTCTCCGCCACCTCCGGGCGCTGGGCCATGCAGCCGCACAGGCAGATGATCTGCTCCGGGTTGGCCTTTTTCGTATGGGTCAGCGCGCCCAGCGTGCCATAGACCCGCTTTTCCGCGTGGTCGCGGATGGCGCAGGTGTTCAGCACCACGATGTCCGCCTCCTCCGGGGCGGTGACGAAGGTGCAGCCCATGGCCTCCAGCATACCCATGATATGCTGGCTGTCGGCCACGTTCTGCTGGCAGCCGAAGGTGTCCACCAGAGCGCGGACGCTCTTTCCGCGCTGGGCGTGCAGCTCCCGTATTTTCCGTTCAAAATCCCGCTGACGGAGCGTCTGCTCCTCCGGGATCAATACCTGTTTTCTATCCAAGTCGGGCCTCCCTGCCCCGTGTCGATGCGGGGCGATATTTGAATACTCTATTATACCACGCGGCGCCGTGCAATACAAGAAAGTCGCGGAATAAAAGTTGCAAACGGCGGGCAAATGGGATATGATGGGGGAGAATCAAAAACAGGGAGGATGCCCTATGTGGTATATTGTGGCGCTGGCGGCCTGCGTGGCGGGCGACCAGCTTTTGAAGTGGTGGGTGGTGTCCCATCTGGAGGTGGGGCAGTCCGCGCCGCTGCTGCCCGGCGTGATGCAGCTGACGCGGCTGCACAATACCGGCGCGGCGTGGAGCAGCTTTTCCGGCAAGACAGGGCTGCTGGCCATCGTCACCATCGTGCTGATGCTGGCGGTGGTGTGGCTGCTGGTGAAAAGGATCGTCCGCCATCCGCTGGGCGTAACGGCGGGGGTGCTCATTCTGGGCGGCGGTATCGGCAACGTCATCGACCGGGTGTGCCGGGGGTATGTGGTGGATATGTTCGACCTGCTGTTTATCGACTACCCCATCTTCAATCTGGCGGACTGCTTTGTGGTCATCGGCGTGGTGCTGGGCGCCGTGTACTACCTGTGGTTCTACGACAAGTACGACAAGAAGGAGCCGAAGGATGACGCTGCATCTGAAAGCTGAGACGGAGGACGCCGGGACGCGGCTGGACGCCTTTGTGGCCTCCCGCGCCAACGGACTGACCCGCTCGCAGGCGGCGCGGTACATCGAGGAGGGGCGGGTATCCGTGGACGGCAAGCCCGCCGCCAAGAGCTGCCGCATCACCGGCGGCGAGGCGGTGACGGTGGATGTGCCGGAAGTGCGTGACACGGCGCTGACGGCGCAGGATATCCCGCTGGACGTGGTGTACGAGGACGCGGACGTCATCGTGGTCAACAAACCGGCGGGACTGGTGGTGCATCCCGCGCCGGGACACCCGGACGGTACGCTGGTCAACGCCCTGCTCCACCACTGCGGGCCGTCGCTGTCCGGCATCGGCGGGGAGAAGCGCCCCGGCATCGTTCACCGCATTGACCGGGACACCAGCGGTCTCATTATCGCCGCCAAGAACGACGCCGCCCATCTGGGGCTCAGCGCCCAGCTCAGCGACCACACGCTGGCCCGGACGTATGAGTGTCTGGTGGTGGGCAACCTGAAGGAGGACAGCGGCACGGTGGACGCGCCCATCGGACGGCACCCGTCGGATCGGAAGAAGATGGCGGTGGTCGCCGGGGGACGGCCCGCCGTGACTCACTGGGAGGTCATCGCCCGGTATCCGGGGGTGACCCATGTGCGGTGCCGTCTGGAGACGGGACGCACCCATCAGATCCGGGTACACATGGCCTATATCGGCCACCCCATTCTGGGGGACACGGTGTACGGCGCGAAGAAGCCGGTACCGGGTCTGACGGGACAGTGCCTCCACGCGGTGGGGCTGCGGTTCATCCACCCCCGCACCGGCGAGATGGTGGAGCTGCACTGTCCGTTGCCGGAGGAGTTTCTGGCGCAGCTTCGGAAGCTGGAAAATAAGACATAAGGCGTAAAAAGAGAGGACACGCATCGCGTGTCCTCTCTTTTCTAATACGCTTATTCGATGACGGGGAGATTCTTGACCACAGCGGCGCAGCGGGGGCACAGGTCGGGGTGACCGGCGTCGCTGCCCACGGTGGGCAGCACCTTCCAGCAGCGCAGGCACTTGGCGCCGTTGGCGGGACGGACGGCCACGGTCAGCTCCGCGCCTACCTCCACGCGAACCTGCGAGACGATGAGCAGGTCTGCCAGATCGGCGGCGTCCATATCGGTCAGGAAGGCGTCCTCAGCGGTGACGGTCAGATCCACCTCGGCCTCCAGACTCTTGCCGATGGTCTTGTCGGCGCGGGCCTGTTCCAGTGCGCCGTTAACGGCGGTACGGAGGGCGGCGAGGCGCGCCCACTTGCCCATTTCCTCCTCGCTGAGGGCGTAGGCGGCGTAGGGCTGCACCATCTGGTTGAGCAGGACGTTGCGTGCGTCGTCACCGGCGCGGTGAGGCATGGCCAGCCACACCTCGTCGCAGGTGAAGGCCAGGATGGGGGCGAACAGACGGGTCATGGCGTCCAGGATCATCCAGACGGCGGACTGGGCGCTGCGGCGCTCCAGACTGTTCTCCTCGCCGCAGTACAGGCGATCCTTGATGATGTCGAAGTAGAAGGAGCTGAGATCCACCACGCAGAAGTCGTTGACCATGTGGGACACCACATGGAACTCGTAGTTGTCGTAGGCGGCGAACACCTTCTCGATCAGGGTGTTCAGGCGGGTGACGGCCCACTTATCCAGCGGCAGCATCTCGTCGGGCTGCACCAGATGGTCGGCGTCGAAGCCCACCAGATTGTCCAGACAGAACTTGCAGGTGTTGCGGAACTTCAGATAGTTCTGGCTCAGCTGCTTGAAGATCTCGTCGGAGCAGCGCACGTCCACGTGGTAGTCGGCGGAGCCTGCCCACAGACGCAGCAGGTCGGCGCCGTACTTGTCGAAGATCTCGGCGGGGTCCATGCCGTTGCCCAGAGACTTGTGCATGGCCTTGCCCTCGCCGTCCACCGTCCAGCCGTGGGTGACGCACTCCTTGAACGGGGCGCCGCGGCCCAACGCGCCTACGGCCACCAGCAGGGAGGACTGGAACCAGCCGCGGTACTGGTCAAGACCCTCGATATACATGGTGGCGGGCCAGAAGTGCTGGTCGCGCTCCATGGCGGCAAAGTGGGTGGAGCCGGAGTCGAACCAGCCGTCCAGCGTGTCCGTCTCCTTCTCGAAGCCGGCGGTCTTGCCGCAGTGGGGGCAGGTGAAGCCCTTGGGCAGGATGTCGGCGGCGTCCATATCGAACCATGCGTTGGAGCCCTTCTCCTCGAACAGGCTGGCTACCGCCTCGATGCTCTCCTCGGTGCAGATGGGCTTGCCGCAGTCCTTGCAGTAGAACACGGGGATGGGCAGACCCCAGCGGCGCTGGCGGCTGATGCACCAGTCGGTACGCTCCAGGATCATGGAGCGCATACGGTCCTTGCCCCATGCAGGCACCCAGCGCACGTCCTCGCAGGCGGCGATGGCGTCGTCCTTGAAGGAGTCCACAGAGCAGAACCACTGGGGGGTGGCGCGGAAGATGATGGGATTCTTGCAGCGCCAGCAGTGGGGATAGCTGTGGACGATGTCCTCGCTGGCGAACAGGGAGCCGTTGTCCTTCATATCCTGCAAGATGACAGGGTTAGACGCATCAGTGGTCATGCCCTCGTACTTGCCGGCGTAGGCGGTGTGCTTGCCCTGATCGTCCACCGGCACCACCATGTCCATGCCGTAGCGGCGGCAGGTCTCATAGTCGTCGGCGCCGAAGCCGGGTGCGGTGTGGACGCAGCCGGTACCGGAATCCATGGTGACGTAGTCCGCCAGCACCAGCCGGGAGGTCTTGGGCAGGAAGGGGTGGTCAGCCAGCATATTTTCAAAGAAGCTGCCGGGGTGGGTCTCCACGGTCTCGTAGCTGTCGAAGCCGCCGATCTTCATGACCTTCTCGGTCAGCGCCTCGGCCATGACGTACAGCTCGCCGTTGGGGGCCTTCACCACCGCGTAGCTCTCGTCGGGATGCAGGGCGATGGCCAGGTTGCCGGGCAGCGTCCAGATGGTGGTGGTCCAGATCACGAAGGACAGCTTGCTGTGATCCAGATGGGGCAGCTTGCCCAGATCGTCGTGGATGGGGAATTTGACATAGACGGTGGTGCAGGGATCGTCCTTGTACTCGATCTCCGCCTCGGCCAGCGCCGTCTCGTCGTGGGGACACCAGTACACGGGCTTGAGACCCTTGTAGATGTGGCCGTTCTGGTACATCTTGCCGAAGACCCGAACCTCCTGCGCCTCAAAGCCGGGATCCATGGTCTTGTAGGGATGCTCCCAGTCGGCCACCACACCCATGCGCTTGAAGCCCTCGCGCTGGACGTCGATATAGTGGTCGGCGAACTCATGGCAGGCGGTGCGGAAGTCCGCCACGCTCATGGCCTTGTGGTTCAGCTTGTTCTGCTTGATGATGGCGGACTCGATGGGCATACCGTGGTTGTCCCAGCCGGGGATATAGGGGGTATAGTAGCCCCGCATGGCGTACATACGGGTGATAAAGTCCTTCAGGGACTTGTTCAGGGCGTGACCCATGTGCAGCGCGCCGTTGGAGAACGGAGGGCCGTCGTGCAGAGAGAACAGGGGCTTGCCCTCGTTCTTCTTCAGCAGCTCGTTGTAGAGGTCGATCTCCTCCCAGTGCTTGAGCATATCCGGCTCACGCTTGGGCAGACCCGCCCGCATGGGAAAACCGCTCTTGGGCATATTCAGTGTCTTTTTGTACTCCATGTTGCGTCTCCTTTTATCTGATTTTTTGAATGACAAAATAAAAAGCGCCTTTGCCTCCTAAGAGACAAAGGCGCGTAAAAGCATCCTCTGCGGTACCACTCTCGTTGTCACAGCTGTGACCACTCACCCCCACCAACCGTGGGTACGGGAAGATAACGGCCCGCCGCCGTCCGCGCTTACCGGCTGAAAAGCCATCAGGCGGATGCTCAGGAGTGATACCCCAGACCGGCTGCCCGTCCGCCTTTCACCAAATGGCGGCTCTCTTTGCGCGGCAGGGAGGCGGGGCGCGTCTCCATCATCGCAGTTATACAGTGTATCCTTGAGATAACGCTACTATACTCACAAAAACTGCCCTTGTCAATGGCAATTTTGCTGAAAAACCCGCTTTTTTACAGGATACCGGCCAGTATCAGCAGTCCCACCGCGCCCATGACCGTGTAGAGCACGCCGCAGACGGTCAGCAGCACGGTAATGGCCTTGTAGAGGGTGCTGTCCTTTTTGGTGTGCTTGAAGCGGCGGATGTAGAACAGGGACAGGCACGCCAGACCCAGCAGCAGAGAGGACAGGCTGTTGAGCAGGACGCTGTCCTTGTACACCGCCAGACGCAGCACCAGCACCACCAGCAGAGCGCCGAACACCACGCCCAGCCAGACCTTCAGCCATGTGGGGAGCTGTACCCGTTCCTGCTGGGCGGCCTTGTCCATGATCTTCTGTGCCATGTAGTTGCCGGCGGTATAGCCGCCGTAGTTGCTGTTTTTCTTCTTGTGATGCACGTTTTTGTTGGGGTTGCCCTTTGCCTTGCGGATGGCCTCCTCCTGATTGGCATAGTGGTTCACGTTTACTTGGGCTTTGTTCTTAGCCATGGGTCATTCTCCTTCTGTCATTTGATCGGTGAGATAGCGGCGCAGCAGGTCGAGGGCGTGGTGGGCGGACAGGGTGCGGATACGCTCCCGGTCGCCGCCCAGCGCCAGCTGCCGGACAAAGACGCCCTCCGGTGCGGACAGGGCGACAAACACGGTGCCAACCGGGTTGCCCCGGTCGTCGCCGTCCGGCCCGGCCAGCCCGGTGACGGACAGGGCCAGATCCGAGCCGGTGAGGACGCGGACACCCATGGCCATGGCGCGGGCCACGGGGGCGGACACGGCGCCGTAGGATTCCAGCAGGGAGGCCGGTACCCCCAGCACATGGTTCTTTACTCCGTTGGTATAGCTGACCACACCGCCCAGAAACACCTGCGACGCGCCGGGGACATCCGTCAGGCGCTTGGCGATGAGGCCGCCGGTACAGCTCTCGGCGGCGGAGAGGGTCAGATGCCTGTCCCGGCAGAGGCGGAACACCGCCTCCTCCAGTCCGGAAACATCTTCGCCGTAGAGATAGCCGCCCAGCCGCCGCCGTACCTCTGCCAGCACCGGCGCCATCCGGGTTTCGCAGGCCGCTTCGTCATCGGCGCGGGCCGACAGGTGCAGCGACACCTCGCCGGGCAGGGCGAAGGGCGACAGGGTCAGATCCACCTCCTGCCGGAGAAGGTCGCTTAAAAGCTCCTGCACCTGCGGCTCCGTCAGGCCGAAGATCCGCAGGTCGTGGGCGCGGATCACCTGCCCGTGGCGCTGCTCCAGATAGGGCAGCAGACAGTGCTCCGCCAGATACCGGCACTCCGAGGGGACGCCGGGCAGCAGCACGGCGGTGACGCCGCAGGCGGTAAAGGTGCAGCCGGGGGCGGTACCCACCGGGTTGCGGAACACGGTGCAGCCCGCCGGCAGATAGGCCTGCTGCAAATTGCAGGCGGGCATCTCCCGGTGGAACACGGTATCGAAGTAGCGGCGGATGTCCGCCTCCGCCTCCGGGTGGTAGACCAGCGGCGTGTCCAGCGCGGCGCACACCGCCGTTTTCGTCATATCGTCGTAGGTGGGGCCGAGGCCGCCGGTGAACACCAGCAGCTCCGCCCGCCGCGCAGCGGCGGTGACAGCGGCCTCCAGACGGCGCTCATCGTCGCCCACGGCGGTGTGGTACAGCACGTCCACACCGGCGGCGGTCAGCAGCTCCGACAGGAACCGGGCGTTGGTATTGGTGACGCCGCCGGTCAGCAGCTCGCTGCCGACAGCGATGATCTCCGCAGTACGGGGCATGGAAAACGCCTCCTTAGAATGTGGGCTTGACGCGGATCATCTCCCGGTTGGCCATAGCCCGCTGGCACAGACCCTCCACGTCCAGCGCGCTCTCATACTCCCGGGCCTCCTCCACGCTGGGCTTGGTCTTGGGGTGGCGGGGGGTGAACACGGTGCAGCAGTCCTCATAGGGCAGGATGGAGGTGTCGAAGGTGCCGATCTTCCGGGCGATCTTCACGATCTCCTCCTTGTCAAGGCCGATGAGGGGGCGCAGCACCGGCATGGTGGTGACGTCCTCGCTGACGGCCAGCGCCTGCATGGTCTGGCTGGCCACCTGTCCCAGATTCTCACCGGTGACGAGGGCGCGGCAGCGCAGCTCCTGCGCCAGCATATCGGCAAGGCGCATCATGAAGCGGCGCATGATCAGGGTGAAGTGATCCTCCGGGCATTTGCGGCGGATCTCCTCCTGAATTTCGGTAAAGGGGATGATGAACACCGCCAGACGACCGCACCACGGCGTCAGCTCCTGCGCCAGCTTCAGCACCTTCTCCCGGGCCAGCTCGCTGGTGTAGGGAGGGGAGGCAAAGTGGATCATCTCCAGCTGGACGCCGCGCTTGGCGATCATGTAGCTGGACACGGGGCTGTCGATGCCGCCGGACAGCAGGCTTACCGCGTGGCCGCCCATCCCCAGCGGCAGTCCGCCGGCAGCGGCCTCCGCCGGGCCGTGGACGTAGGCGGCGTCCTCCCGCACCTCCACATACACCGTCAGCTCCGGGTGGTGGACGTCCACCGTCAGGTGGGGGAAGGCGTCGTGCAGCGCGCCGCCCACCCACTGGCTCAGCTGGATGCTGCCCATGGGGAAGGTCTTGTCGGCGCGCTTGCTCTCCACCTTGAAGCTCTTGGCGGCGGTGAGGGCGCCGGCCAGATAGGTCTTGGCGGTGTCGAAGATGGCCTCCTTGGACTTCTCGCAGGGCAGGGCGCGGGTGATGGCGATGATGCCGAACACCTGCTTGCAGGCGGCGTAGGCCCCGGCGATGTCACAGGCGTCCTCCACCGGCTCCACGTAGATGGTGGACTGGCGGGAGTAGATCTTGAATTTGCCGAACGGCTGGGTGCGGCGGCGGATGTTGCTCATCAGCTTCATCTCAAAGCTGCGGCGGTTCAGTCCCTTCAGGACTACCTCGCCCAGCTTGCACAGGATGATCTCGTGCATGGTTTGGTTTCTCCTTGTCGTTTTACTTGTCGTTTATTTTACCGCGCTCCAGGCGCACAGCGCCAGCATGGCCGCCAGCACGATGCTCACCGGCAGGCGGAAGCGGCGGTAGAGGCGCTGTATGGCCGCGCCGCAGCCGAACCACAGCAGGCTCGCCAGCGCGCAGAAAAGGGTGAAGGCCAGTGCCGCCAGCAGCATGGCGCCGACGGCGGTGGTAAAGGGGATGATGTACACGGAAAAAATGCTCAGCGCCGCCACCCAGCTTTTCACGTTCAGAACCTGCAGCAGGATGCCGCTCTGAAAGCTGCCCTCGCCGGAGCGCTGGTCGTCCCCGGCGGGCTTCAGGCCGCTGCGCACCATGCCGAAGGCCAGATAGAGCATATACAGGGCGCCCAGCCACTTGAGATAGGGCACCAGCGCCGGGATCTTTTCCGCCAGCAGCACATTCAGAAGGCCGCACAGGGCGCACTTGACGAAAAGCCCGGCCATACTCCCGGCGAAGAACCGCCAGAAGCGGGAGCCGCCCGAGGCGCCCAGATACAGGCTCATCAGGTTGTTGGGGCCGGGTGTCACGGCCATAATGGCGCAATAGACCAGAAAGGCGGGGATGTTCATAGACTGCTCCTCATTTCAGGATACCGCTGCTGCGGAACTGGATGGCCTCCGCCAGATGGGACGCCTCGATGCGCTCGCTGCCCTCCAGATCGGCGATGGTACGGGCCATACGCAGGATCCGGTCATGGCTGCGGCCGGTAAGACCCAGCCGGTCAAAGGCACCCTGCATCAGCCGTTCACCGGCGTCGTCCAGCTGGCAGTACCGCCCGATCATGGCAGGGGTCATGTAGGCGTTGCAGGACACCTCCGTGCCGGCGAAGCGTTGCTTCTGCACCTCCCGGGCGGCGTTGACCCGTTGCCGGATAACGGCGGAGGACTCCGGCGTATCCTTGCGGCGCATGGCCTCGTACTCCACGGAGGGTACCTCAATGTACATATCGATGCGATCCAGCAGGGGGCCGGAGATGCGGCGCATATACTGCTCCACCTGATTTTCCGAGCAGGTGCAGCGGCCGGAGGGATGGCCGTACCACCCGCATTTGCAGGGATTCATGGCGCACACCAGCATAAAGCGGCTGGGCAGCGTCAGCGTCCCGGCGGCGCGGGTGATGGTGACGAAGCCATCCTCCAGCGGCTGGCGCAGCGTCTCCAGCGCCGACTTGTCGAATTCCGGCAGCTCGTCCAGAAACAGCACGCCGTTGTGGGCCAGCGAGATCTCGCCGGGCCGCGGCGTGCCGCCGCCTCCCGCCAGCGACACGGTGGAGGCCGTGTGGTGGGGGCTGCGGAAGGGCCGCACATCCACCAGCGGGTGGGCGGCGTCGGTCATACCGGCTACGGAGTAGATCTCCGTGGTCTGGAGGGATTCAGCGCGGGTCATATCGGGCAGAATGGAGGGGATGCGCCGTGCCAGCATGGACTTGCCCGCGCCGGGCGAGCCGATGAGCAGCACGTTGTGGCCGCCGGCGGCGGCGATCTCCAGCCCCCGCTTCACATTTTCCTGCCCCATCACATCGGCAAAGTCCGGCAGAGGACGGGCGGCGGGCTCCGGCTGCCAGCGGGCGGCGGGAGTCATGGGCGTCTCGCCCTTCAGGTGGGCGATGAGCTGGGACACATCCTCCACGCCGTAGACGGTGAGGCCGTCGGCCAGCGTGGCCTCGGCGGCGTTCTGCGCCGGGACGTACAGGGTCTTGACACCCAGCCGGGCGGCGCACAGCGCCATGGGCAGCACACCGGTGACAGGGCGCAGCGCCCCGGTGAGGCTCAGCTCACCCAGAAAGGCGGCGTCCTCCGGCAGGGGCTTCAGCTCCTCTGCCGCCGCCAGAATGCCCAGCAGGATGGGCAGGTCGTACAGCGTACCCTCCTTGCGGACACGGGCGGGGGCCAGATTCACGGTGATCCGGCTGACGGGGAACTTGGCGCCGCAGTTTTTCACGGCGGCGCGGACACGCTCCCGCGATTCCTTGACGGCGGCGTCCGGCAGCCCCACCACATCAAAGGCGGGCAGCCCGCCGGAGAGAAAACACTCCACCGACACCTCGTAGCCGCGGATGCCGGTGAGTCCCAGAGAACGCACGGTGACCACCATGGGCCGTCATCTCCCTTCCAATACGTCGTTCACCCCTCATCTTACCATAAAAATCAGTGAGTGAACAGCGCTTTTTTCAAAAAAGCGGCGGGCGTTTTGCGCGGAACGACACTTTCAGGCGGGTATGGGATGAGAAAATTTGTGCATGGCGCTAAAAAAGTTTCACAGTAGTAGAAATCACAAAAATCAGGTTTACAGGGCAAAATGTTTGTGTTACTATCAACAATATCGACGGGGAGACATCTTTAAGGGATGTTTTCGCATGAACTTCCTTTCCGGCCGCCAACGGAGGGCGGGGAGGGAGTGCTTTTGCCTGTGTACCGCACGGGCGAAGGCGGAATTTTGAAAAGACTATTTATTTAAGGAGGCACGTTATGGTAAGAAAAATGAAATCCATGGATGGCAATAACGCCGCAGCGCATGTTTCCTATGCGTTTTCCGAGGTAGCTGCCATCTACCCCATCACGCCGTCCAGCCCCATGGCCGACTTTGTTGACCAGTGGAGCGCCAACGGCCTGAAGAACATCTTCGGCACCAAGGTCAAGGTGGTCGAGATGCAGTCCGAGGCCGGTGCGGCCGGCGCCGTTCACGGCTCTCTGGGTGCAGGTGCGCTGACCACCACCTACACCGCGTCTCAGGGTCTGCTGCTGATGATCCCCAATATGTACAAGATCGCAGCAGAGCAGCTGCCCTGCGTGTTCCACGTCTCCGCCCGTACCGTGTCCACCCACGCCCTGAACATCTTCGGCGACCACTCCGACGTTATGGCGTGCCGCCAGACCGGCTTTGCCATGCTGTGCGAGGGCAACGTGCAGGAGGTCATGGACCTGAGCCCCGTGGCACATCTGGCCGCCCTGTCCGGCAAGGTTCCCTTCATCAACTTCTTCGACGGCTTCCGCACCAGCCATGAGATCCAGAAGATCGCCGTGTGGGACTACGAGGATCTGAAGGATATGTGCGACATGGACGCCGTGGCTGAGTTCCGCCGCCATGCCCTGAACCCCGAGCATCCCCATATGCGCGGCTCCCACGAGAACGGCGACATCTTCTTCCAGCACCGCGAGGCCTGCAACAAGTACTACACCGAGCTGCCCGCCGTGGTGGAGAAGTACATGGACAAGATCAACGCCAAGCTGGGTACCGACTATAAGCTGTTCAACTACTACGGCGCACCCGACGCTGACCGCGTTATCGTGGCCATGGGCTCCATCTGCGACGTGGCCGAGGAGGTCATCGACTACCTGAACGCCCACGGCGAGAAGGTGGGTCTGGTGAAGGTCCGCCTGTTCCGCCCCTTCGCTCCCGAGAAGCTGATCGAGGCCATTCCCGCCACCGCCAAGAAGATCGCCGTGCTGGACCGCACCAAGGAGCCCGGCTCCCAGGGCGAGCCTCTGTATCAGGACGTTGTCACCGCACTGGCCAACGCCGGCATGAACGACGTGCAGGTCATCGGCGGCCGCTACGGTCTGGGCAGCAAGGATACACCTCCCGCCTCTGTGTTCGCTGTGTACAGCGAGCTGAAGAAGGCCGAGATGAAGCGGCAGTTCACCATCGGCATCGTGGACGATGTGACCAACATCTCCCTGCCCGAGGATGAGAACGCCCCCAACACCGCCGCAGAAGGCACCATCGAGTGCAAGTTCTGGGGTCTGGGCGGCGACGGCACCGTGGGCGCCAACAAGAACTCCATCAAGATCATCGGCGACCACACCGACAAGTACGTGCAGGCGTACTTCCAGTACGACTCCAAGAAGACCGGCGGCGTCACCATCAGCCACCTGCGCTTCGGCGACAAGCCCATCCGCTCCCCGTACTATATCAACAAGGCGGACTTCGTGGCCTGCCACAATCCCAGCTATGTCATCAAGGGCTTCAAGATGGTGCAGGACGTCAAGCCCGGCGGCGTGTATATGATCAACTGCCAGTGGGACTTCGACGAGCTGAACCACCACATGGACGCTGCCTCCAAGCGCTATATCGCCCGCAACAACATCCAGCTCTATACCATCGACGCCATTGATCTGGCCATCGAGATCGGTATGGGCAAGCGCAACAACACCATCCTCCAGTCCGCATTCTTCTCTCTGGCCAAGGTCATGCCCGAGGAGGAGGCCATCGCCTACATGAAGGAGAAGGCCAAGGCCTCCTACCTGAAGAAGGGTCAGGACGTGGTGGATATGAACTACAAGGCCATCGATCTGGGCGCCACCGCCTACAAGAAGATCGACGTGCCCGCCGACTGGGCCGACGCGGTGGATACCAAGGAGCCCAAGCAGCTCAAGGGCAAGCCCGAGCTGGTGAAGATGGTCAAGGATATTCTGGAGCCCGTGGGCAAGATGGACGGCGACAGCCTGCCTGTCTCCGCCTTCGTGGATCATGTGGACGGTCAGTTCGAGCTGGGCGCCGCCGCCTATGAGAAGCGCGGCGTGGCCGTGTCCGTTCCCACCTGGGACGCTGAGAAGTGCATCCAGTGCAACCAGTGCGCCTACGTCTGCCCCCACGCCACCATCCGTCCCTTCGCGCTGACCGCCGACGAGGCCGCCAAGGCTCCCGAGGCCGCCAAAATCGTGGACGTGAAGGCCGGCAAGGGCAAGGGCACCTATCAGTTCACCATGGCCATCAGCCCGCTGGACTGCATGGGCTGCGGCGTCTGCATCGGCGCCTGCCCCGTCAACGCGCTGACCATGGTGGCCCAGGAGGGCGAGCTGGCACAGCAGGACGTGTTCGACTACTGCGTCTCCGAGGTGTCCGAGAAGAAGGACATGCAGGACAATTCCGTCAAGGGCAGCCAGTTCAAGCAGCCCATGCTGGAGTTCTCCGGCTCCTGCGCCGGCTGCGCCGAGACCAGCTATGCCCGTCTCGTCACCCAGCTGTTCGGCGACCATATGTACGTCTCCAACGCCACCGGCTGCTCCTCCATCTGGGGCGGTCCTGCGGCTACGTCTCCCTACTGCACCAATAAGGAGGGCCACGGCCCCGCATGGTGCAACTCCCTGTTCGAGGACAACGCGGAGCACGGCCTGGGTATGTTTACCGGCCAGAACAAGATCCGCGAGGATCTGGCCGAGGAGACCCGCCAGCTCATCGCTGTGGAGTGGGCCCGTCCGGAGCTGAAGGCCGCCGCACAGGCGTGGCTGGATACCATGGACGACGGTACCGCCAACGCCGAGCCTGCCAAGGCCTATGTCAAGGCGCTGGAGGAGAGCATCTGCACCGTGGAGGAGCTGGCTGCCGTGCCGCAGTTCGCCGACCACGCTGCTGAGCTGAAGGCCAAGGGCGCTCTGTTCTGCGACTGCGCTGCCTGCACGCTGGCGGCTGACATCCTCAGCAAGAAGGAATATCTGGCCAAGAAGTCCATGTGGATCTTCGGCGGCGACGGCTGGGCCTACGACATCGGCTACGGCGGTCTGGACCACGTCATCGCCTCCAAGCAGGATGTGAACATCTTCGTGTTCGACACCGAGGTGTACTCCAACACCGGCGGACAGGCATCCAAGGCCTCCAACATCGGTCAGGTGGCACAGTTTGCCGCTGCCGGTAAGGAGATCAAGAAGAAGAGCCTGGCGGAGATCGCCATGCAGTACGGCTATGTGTATGTGGCACAGGTGGCCATGGGCGCCAACCCCGCGCAGACCATCAAGGCCATCACCGAGGCCGAGGCCTATCACGGCCCGTCCCTGATCATCGGCTACAGCCCCTGCGAGATGCACAGCATCAAGGGCGGCATGATGAACTGCCAGAAGGAAATGAAGAAGGCTGTGGACTGCGGCTACTGGAACCTGTTCCGCTACAACCCCGACGGCGGCGACAAGAAGTTCACGCTGGATTCCAAGGCTCCCGCCGGCGGCTATCAGGAGTTCCTGATGAACGAGGCCCGCTACTCCCGTCTGACCCGCGAGTTCCCCGAGCGCGCGGACGTGCTGTTCCAGCGCAACGAGGACGAGGCCAAGGCCCGCTTCGAGCACCTGCAGAAGCTGGTGGAGATGTACGACAAGTAAGCCGTACCCGCCAACGGATAAAGGCACATAAAAAGACCGCCGCGCTCTGCGCGGCGGTCTTTTTCCGTTCGTGGGAGAGGAGGGTTCCTCCGGGAGGGCGAATGTCCCGGCAAGGTGGGGAAATTTTCCGGGGAAGCTTGACGATGCGGCGGCAGGCCGCGTATAATAGTGCCATATTTTGTGTGCGGGGGACGAGTCGATGAAGAAGAGATGGATCGCGCTGGTGCTGGCTGCCGCCGTGGTGGGGCTGCCCTCATGGGGTGTGCTGGCGCTTACGGGCGCGGGAACGGCTGCGGCAGGGGAGACGGAGTCGATGCAGGACGCGACCAGAGCCTGCGTCTGCGCGGCGGAGGAAGCCATACTGTCCGCGGTGAAGCCGCTGTCCGCCGCCGTGGAGCAGCTGCGGGCGGACATTGCCGAGACAGCGGAAAAAACCATGCGCCTTATGCCGCCGGCGCAGATCGATCTGAGCTGGTGGCAGTCCCACTACAACGATATCATCGGGTATGTGTACAGCCCGGGTACGCCCATCAGCTACCCCATCGCCTACGACGGCAACAACGACTATTACCTGCACCACGACCTGTACGGCAATTACAGCGTGTACGGCACCATTTTTCTGGACGCCCGCGCCAACCGGGACTTCACCTCCCAGAGCAATATGCTGTACGGTCACCACATGGCGGACGGTACCATGTTCGCCTCCATCTCCGGGTACAAGCAGCAGTGGTACTACGATGCCCACCCGTATTTCTACCTGTACACCAACGGGGGGACATACCGGGTGGATCTGTTCGCGGGGCTGATCGTCCCCGGCGAGCATGAGGTGTTCAACACCTCGTTCAACGATGCGGATCTGACGCGCTTTATCAACCAGTCTACCTTCAACGCCGGGCGGGGCATCCCCACCGGGCGCATTGTGGGTATGTGTACCTGTTCCTATGAGGCGGACAACTACCGCTTTGTGGTGCTGGGCGAGATGACACCCTTGACGGAAGGAAATGACCAATGACAGAACAGGAAAAACAGGCATGGTATGAAACGGTGCTGGCGCGGGCCAATCAGGCGGGCGCCTATGCCGCCGTCGGCGGGATGCAAGTGGTGGCCGTGGGCGACGGCTGGGCGAGAAGCGAATTGCAGCTGACAACGCAGCACTGGAACCCCATGGGCATCGTACACGGCGGCGTGTACTGCACGATGATGGATCAGGCGGCGGGGACGGCGGCCTGCTCGCGGGGCAGTTTTTGCCGCACGATCAACTGCGAGGTGCGGTTTCTGGCCGCCGCGAAGAGCGGCAGGCTGACTTGTTATGCGGAGGCGGTGCGTATGGGGAAAACCATCCACGTCATCCGGGCGCGGGTGGAGGATGAAAACGGCACGGTGTGCGCCGACGGCGTATACACCTTCCGCATGAAGCAGATGGAGCTGCCGGAGGTACAATAAAAAGAGGGGTCACGCATTGCGTGACCCCTCTTTCTGTTGCTTCAGTTCTGCTGATACAGCCGCAGCTCCGTGACCAGCGGATAGCTGACAGGTTCGCACCCGTCCAGATCGGCGTGGTGCATATCCACGGCGGTGATCTGGCTGTTGTCGTAGGTGGTGTAGTAGTATACGCCACGGTCGGCGTTGCAGCAGCCGGTGTACAGCGTCAGCTCGCATTCGCCGCCGGCCAAGCGGCAGCAGCCCCGCTGCTGCTCCACCGAGCCGAGGATGTGAAACAGCTGGCTCAGGCTCTCCGTCTCGCCGTCGCCGGAGACGGAGTTGGCCCGCACAAAGGCCGCCCGCACGAACCGGGACTGGGAGGACAGATCTCCCGGCAGCCCCATGGCGCCCATGCCCCGGCTGTACGTTGTCAGAGGCAGCGTCGGCGCGAAGTGGTTCACCGGCGGCTCCGGCGACAGCTGGGCGTAGTTATTCAGGGCGAACAGCTGCGTGGGGAAGGGCGGGTTGTTGGTCAGCACCCCCGCCGGATCGTCGTAGATATGGAGCCCGTCCGCTACCGACTCCACCACGATGCAGCCGGTGCGATCCGCCACCATCCAGTGGAGCTGGGCCGTGGGCAGACCGGCGGAATAGGGCGTGTCGGTGATGTTGGCCTGTGCCAGCAGCGTCCGGGCCTCCGCCAGTGTGGCGCAGCGTCCCAGCAGCCACGGGATCAGCTCAAACTGGGCTACGTTCTCCCGGCCGCCCTCCGGACGCCCGTATACCGCGTTACCCACGAAGTTCAGTCCCGCGATGCACAAGCCCTTTTCATTGACGGCGTCGTAGTACAGGGGGAAGCCGTCCTGCATATGGGCCATGCCGATCATGGCGTAGTGCGTCTCCATCGCCGCGCCGTGGCGCAGCGCCAGCGGCCAGTTCCGGGGGGTGATGACCACACTCTCCCCGAAGGACTGCTCATAGTCCAGATTGCGCCCGAAATAGAAATGCTTGGTCTGATATGTGGCTGCCGTACACATGGCGCCGCCTCCTTCGTTTTTTCACAGTATGCCCCGCAGCGAGGGAAAAACTCGCCGCGGGGCATTTTTTCACATCCGCTTGTCTTTTTCCAGCACGGCCTGCACCGCCGCGTGAACGGCGGATTCAAAGCCGCCCTGCTGGAGCGCCAGCAGACCCTCTACCGTGGTACCGCCGGGGGATGTGACCCGGTCGATCAGCGCCCACGGGTGCTGGCCGGACAGGCGCACCATGCGGCCGCTGCCCTCCGCCATGGCGGCGGCGATCTCCACCGCCATACCCTTGGGCATACCGGCCTGTACCGCCGCCTCTGCCAAAGCGTTGATGTACAGATAGGTGTAGGCAGGGGCGGCGCCGCCGATGGCGCTGACGATGCCCATGAACTTCTCCGGCACCTCCACCGCCGTGCCAAAGGTGCCAAGCAGCGTGGCCGCCAGCGCCTTCTGCTCATCAGAGACGGCGTCGTTGGCGCACCAGCCGGTGACGGACGCGCCCACCACCGCGTTGATGTTGGGCATGACACGGATGATGGCTGCCTGTCCCAGACGGGCCTCCAGCCACGCCAGCTCCTTGCCCGCCGCCACGGATACGAACAGTCTGCCGGACGGGGGCGCAAGCTCTGCCAGCACTCCCTCCAAAATCTGGGGCTTTACCGCCAGCACCACCACGTCGCTGGCATCCAGCACCGCCTGATTGGACGGCAGCAGCCGCAGACCGCACTGCTCCGCCAGCTCCTTCGCCTTTTCCGGGTGGGGATTGTGGCCGCAGAGGGTCACGCCCTCCAACTGCGCCGCCGCGATGCCCCGCACCATGGCGGAGGCCATATTGCCCAAGCCGATAAATCCGATGACCATAGCTGTCGCCTCCCTTTACTGCGGCATGATCTGTACGATGCCCCGGGAACAATCCACGGACACCGTCACGCCGTCCTGCAAGCGCCGGGTAGCCTGCACCGCGCCGATGATCACCGGCTTGTGCAGCAGCAGACCCACCGTGGCCGTATGCCCCTCGGCGCTGATCTCTTCGCTGATGACAGCCGCCGCCTCCTTCATGTAGGGCAGCAGCTCATTGTTGGTGTAGGGTACCACCAGCACATCGCCGGGGCGGAACTTCCCTGCCACCTCCTCCGGCGTGCGGCAGACGCACAGTGGGCCGGAGGCTGTCTCGTCGCCGATGCCGGTGCCGTTGACCAGCGCGCCGCCTACCTGCTCGATGCGGATCATGTTGGTGGTGCCGGACACGCCCACGGGTACGCCGGCGGTGACCACCACCAGATCGCCGTGCTTGATAAGCCCCGCCTGCTCCGCTGTGTCAATGGCGGAATGCACCAGCTCGTCGGTGCTGTCCGCCCGCTCCATCATGATGGGGACAAGACCCCAGTACAACGCCATCTGGCGGCGGATCTGGGGATCCAGCAGCAGCGCCACCACCGTGGCCTCCGGACGGAACCGGCTGACCATCTGGGCGGTGATGCCCCCCTGACTGACGGTGAGGATGGCGTCGGCGCCGATATCCGCCGCCGTGGTGCAGGCGGCGTGGGCGGTGGCAGCCGTCACAGACAGATGGGTGCGGGAGGGCGGCACCGTCCCGCGGGAGCAGTCGATGTTGCTCTCGGTCTTGCGGGCGATGGCATCCATGGTCTTTACCGCCTCCACCGGGTACTTGCCCGCCGCCGTCTCGCCGGAGAGCATGATGGCGCTGGTGCCGTCGTAGATGGCGTTGGCCACGTCGGTGATCTCGGCACGGGTGGGCCGGGGATTTTCGATCATGGAGTCCAGCATCTGGGTGGCGGTGATGACCGGCTTGCCGCAGGCCACGCACTGGGCGATCATATCCTTCTGAATGGCGGGGATCTCCGTAAAGTCGATCTCCACGCCCATGTCGCCGCGCGCCACCATGACGCCGTCCGCCTCGGCCAGGATCTCCCGCAGGTTGCTGACGCCCTCCTGATTTTCGATCTTGGCGATAATACGGATGCGGGAGTGGGCGGCGTTCAGCACGCGGCGGATCTCCCGGACATCGGCGGCGCAGCGGACAAAGCTGGCGGCGATGAAGTCGAAGCCCTGCTCTACGCCGAACAGGATGTCGTCCTTGTCCTGCTGGCTCATGTAGGGCATGGACAGGGACACGCCGGGTACGTTGACGCCCTTGTGATTTTTCATGACGCCGCTGTTCTCCACCCGGCAGCGGATGGCCGTGGCCGTTGTCTCCAGCACTGTCAGGCGCACCAGCCCGTCATCCAGCAGGATGGTGTCCCCGGCGCTCACATCCTGCGGCAGCTGGGGGTAGGTGATGGCGCAGCGCGTCTCGTCGCCCTCCACGTCCTCCGTGGTCAGGGTGAAGGCCTGCCCGGCGGCCAGCTCCACAGAGCCGTTTTTGAAGTTGCGCAGCCGCACCTCCGGCCCCTTGGTGTCCAGCATGGCCGCCACCGGCAGATCCAGCTCCTCCCGCAGGGCCTTGACGGCGTCCAGCCGCACCTTATGCTCCGAATGGGTGCCGTGGGAGAAGTTGAACCGGGCCACGTTCATGCCCGAGAGCATCATCTCCCGCAGCACGCCCTCCTTGTCGGTGGCGGGGCCGAGTGTACAAACGATCTTCGTTTTTCTCATATCATGAACTCCTTTTCAATGCGGAAAAGCGTTTGCTTTGCATAGGATATATCCTTATTTTAGCAGTATTCGCCGGCGGCGGCAAGAAAAAACCTGTGCGCCCGCGTAACTGCATCATAATCCGTTAGCCCGGCGCTGTCAAGGCGGCAAAAGACGCAAAAGAACGGAGCCGAAAGGCTCCGTTCTTCTCGCTTGGTTCAGTCTGCGAACAGCGGCGTGGACAGATAGCGGTCGCCGGTGTCCGGCAGCAGCGCCACAATGGTCTTGCCCGCGTTCTCCGGACGCTTGGCAAGCTCGATGGCCGCCCACAGCGCCGCGCCGGAGGAAATACCTACCAGCACGCCCTCACTGCGGCCCAGCTCCCGGCCCAGCCGGAAGGCGTCCTCGTCCGCCACGGCAATGATCTCGTCGTACACCGCCGTGTCCAGCACCTCCGGCACGAACCCCGCGCCGATGCCCTGGATCTTGTGAGCGCCCGCCACGCCAGTGGACAGCACGGCGGAGGACTTCGGCTCCACCGCCACCACCTTTACGGCGGCGTTTTGAGACTTCAGATACCGCCCCACACCGGTGACGGTGCCGCCGGTGCCTACGCCCGCCACGAAATAGTCCACCTGCCCGTCGGTGTCCGCCCAGATCTCCGGGCCGGTGGTCTCAAAATGCGCCTTGGGGTTGGCGGGATTGACGAATTGGCCGGGGACAAAGCTGCCGGGGATCTCCTTGGCCAACTCCGCGGCCTTGGCGATGGCGCCCGTCATGCCCTTGGCGCCATCGGTGAGCACCAGCTCCGCGCCGTAGGCTTTCATGAGCTGGCGGCGCTCCACGCTCATCGTCTCCGGCATGACGATGATGATGCGGTAGCCCCGTGCTGCCGCCACGGAGGCAAGGCCGATGCCGGTATTGCCGGAGGTGGGCTCGATGATGACGCTGCCGGGCTTCAAGGCTCCCTTGGCCTCGGCGTCGTCGATCATGGCCAGCGCCACCCGGTCCTTCACACTGCCGCCGGGGTTGAAATACTCCAGCTTGGCGAGGATACGGGCGTTCAGGCCGAATTTCTTCTCAATATGGGTCAGCTCCAGCAGCGGCGTCCGGCCGATCAGCTGGTCAGCAGATGTATAGATACGGGACATACAGATCCTCCTTTTCGGTATCACGTTACGTTACTTTTATCGTATGGCGCACCCGTGTGCGGGACAGCTGCTGCCCTCGCAACATCGAAAGTCCGTATGGTCTGCGCGGTGCTGCGTTCCCATGGTATGCCCTCCTTTTGACAATTTACTACCAGTTTGGTAGGTTTAATACGTTATAGCACCGGCGGCGGGATTTGTCAACAGAAAATTTCAGTGGCTGCATCTCACGCACCACCGGCGCTGCCCGGCATAGAATGGGAACGGAGAGGGATTCTCCGTATTTTTTGTGACAGGAGGTCACAGGTCTTATGAGTATACATCTCCGTCATGCTGCCGCCTGCTATCAGGCCCCCGACGGGGAGGTGGAGGCGGTACGCGACGTATCCTTTGACGTGGCGCAGGGGGAGTTTGTCAGTCTGGTGGGGCCATCCGGCTGCGGCAAATCCACGCTGCTGGGTGCTATCGCCGGGCTGGAGACGCTGTCCGGCGGCACCGTCGAGGTAGCGGGCGTACCCGTAACAGGGCCGTCCCGCCGCGTGGGATTCATGCCGCAGCGGGATCAGCTGTTTGAGTGGAAAAGCATCTGGGACAACGTGACGCTGGGCCTGGCGGTGCAGCGGGAGAGAGGGAGCGCCGCCTATGACCATGTGGCGGAGCTGCTGGCGCGCTACGAGTTGGCGGGCTTCGCCAAAAAGCGTCCCTGCCAGCTGTCCGGCGGAATGCGGCAGCGCTGTGCGCTGATCCGCACGCTGGCCACCGATCCGGAGATCCTGCTGCTGGATGAGCCGTTTTCCGCGCTGGACTACCAGACCCGCCTTGCGGTGTCGGCGGACATCTGGCGCATCATCCGGCAGGAGGGCAAGACCGCCCTGCTGGTGACCCACGACATCGCGGAGGCGGTGAGTATGTCCGACCGGGTGGTGGTGCTGTCCGCCCGCCCCGCCGTGGTGAAAACGGTGCTGGATATGGGGCCGCTGCGGGGGCTTCCGCCGCTGGAGCGGCGGAATACGCCGGAATTCCACCGATATTTCGATCTGATATGGAAGGAGCTGGATGTGCATGGCTGATACCCCGCTGTCCCCGCGCCGGCTGGCGTATCTGGCCGCCGTCCGGCGGCAGAAGCGCCGCATCCGCATCTGGCAGGTCGCGCTGCTCGTCGGGTTGTTCGGGTTCTGGGAGCTGAGCTGCCGCGCCGGGCTGTCCGACGGATTTCTGGTCAGCTGTCCCAGCCGCATGGCGGCCACGTTCTGGTCGCTGTGCCGTTCCGGACAGCTATGGCATCACATCGGCGTGTCCTGTCTGGAGACGGTGGCGGGCTTCACCGTCGGTACGCTGCTGGGTACGGCGGTGGCGGTGCTGATGTGGTGGTCGGATACGACGGCGCGCATCCTCGACCCCTATCTGGTGGTGCTGAATGCCCTGCCGAAAACGGCGCTGGGGCCTATCTTCATCGTCTGGATGGGCGCTGGTACGGGAGCCATCGTCACCATGACGCTGGCCATTTCGCTGATCGTGACGATCCTGAATATGTACACGGGCTTCCGTGCCACCGACCCGGAGAAGGTGCGCCTGATGCGCACGCTGGGAGCCACACGGCGTCAGATCCTGTGGATGCTGGTGTTTCCCGCCAACTGTCCCACCCTGTTCTCCACCCTGAAGGTGAATGTGGGCCTTTCGTGGGTGGGCGTCATTATGGGCGAGTTTCTTGTCTCGCGTGCCGGTCTGGGCTATCTCATCGTCTACGGCTCCCAGGTGTTCAACATGGATCTGGTGATGACCAGCGTGCTGATCCTGGCGGCAGCGGCGGTGCTGATGTACCTGCTGGTGCTGCGGGGAGAAAAATTTTTGAATCATTATTGGGGGGTACGAGCATGAAGAAACTGCTGACATTTTCCTGCCTTGCCGCCCTGCTGCTGCCGGTGCTGCTCACCGGCTGCGGCAGCGGCGGAGAGCAGGCCGCGTCCGTCACCGTCCGGCTCAACGAGGTGACCCACTCCGTATTCTATGCGCCGCAGTATGTGGCCATGAAGCAGGGGTTCTTTGCCGACGAAGGGCTGGAGGTGGAGCTGACCAACGGCGGCGGTGCGGATAAGGTCATGACCGCCGTGGTGTCCGGCAGCGCCGATATCGGCTTGGCAGGGCCGGAGAGCTGCATCTACATTTACAACCAGGGCAAGGACGATCATCCGGTGATCTTCGCCCAGCTCACCAAGCGGGACGGCTCGTTTCTGGTGGGACGCGCCGGCGGCAGCTTCTCGTGGGACGATCTGCGGGGCTGCACGGTCATCGGCGGCCGCAAGGGCGGCGTACCGGAGATGACGCTGGAGTATGTGATGAAGCAGAACGGTGTCGTTCCGCAGGTGGACGCGGTGGTGGATACCTCCGTGCAGTTCAACATGATGGCAGGCGCCTTTACCGGCGGGCAGGGGGACTATGTGACGCTGTTTGAGCCCACCGCCACCGAGGTGGAGCGGGCCGGACACGGCTATGTCCTCTGCTCCATCGGGGAGGAGTCCGGCGAGATCCCCTACACCGCCTATTTTGCCAGTCAGAGCTATATGGAGGCTCATCCTGATGTGGTGCAGGGCTTCGCCAACGCCATTGCCCGCGCCCAGCGGTGGATCACCGAGCACACCGACCGGGAGGTGGCGGAGGCCATCTGCGAGCAGTTCCCCGACACGTCCCTCGACGTGCTGGAGGCTGTCACCGCCCGCCACCGGCAGATCGATGCGTGGAACACCGTACCCATGATGCAGCAGTCCGCGCTGGAACGGCTGGAGACGGTGATGACCGAGGCCGGCGAGCTGCAAAGATCCGACTGGGTGGACTTTGAACAGCTGGTGGACAACAGCTTTGCGGAGGCGGCAGTGGCCCGGCTGGGATAGCTGGCATCAAATTAAAGGAGGGACGCGCCCGGCGCGTCCCTCCCTTGCGTATTTGCGCAGGCCGAGATCGGCGATATAGCAGAGGGAATAACGGAATCGAATGTTCGGGCAGCAAAAAGCGCTGTCTCGGGATCACTCCCAAGACGGCGCTTTTCTGTTGTGGATCAGAGCGAACACTTTACGGCGAAGCCGCCTTTGAAGAAATAGGTGTTCGTCCGAACCTTGTTTGGTGGACCTGAAGGGATTCTCCTCTCGCTTGCGAAACGTGCCCCCGGCACGTTTCTCCCGGCTTGCCTGTTGCTGGCGCGCCGTCAAGCCGGAGCTCGTTTCTCATGCCCAATAGGATTCCACCAAATAAGAAAGACACCCCGTCGGGGTGTCTTTCTTATTTGGTGGACCTGAAGGGATTCGAACCCTCGACCTCTCGGATGCGAACCGAACGCTCTCCCAGCTGAGCTACAAGCCCATAACGTACCATATCATTATACACATCCCGCGGCAAAATGCAAGGGGTTTTCCGCATCTTTTTTCGCGGGCGTTTCGCAGCGCTAATGTCCCCTATTATTTTTTTGTATTTCACTTATGCCGCTTTTGTGGTATACTAAGGTGTCCTGCGGAAGTTCGCCGCAGTCTGACGAGACAAGAAACTGATACTATACATATTACGAAGTAAAGGAGCATCCGCTATGAGCAGAACACTGGGTACCGTGGTACGGGGCGTGCGCGCCCCCATCTTCCGCGAGGGCGACGACGTGGTGAAGATCACCGCCGACACCGTTTTGAACGCACTGAAGGAAAACGGCATTGCCGCCCGCGACGGCGACGTCGTGGCGGTCACCGAGTCCGTGGTGGCCCGCTGTCAGGGCAACTACGCTACGGTGGAGCAGATCGCCGCCGACGTGACCGCCAAGACCGGCGGTGAGACCGTGGGCGTCATTTTCCCCATCCTCAGCCGCAACCGCTTCTCCCTGCTGCTGCGAGGCATCGCCGCCGGCGTGAAGAAAGTCGTGCTGGTGCTCAGCTATCCCTCCGACGAGGTGGGCAACCATCTGGTATCCATGGATCAGCTGGACGAGGCCGGCATCGACCCGTGGCACGATGTGCTGTCCCTCCAGCAGTTCCGGGACGCCTTCGGCGAGGTCATCCACCCCTTCACCGGCGTGGACTACGTGACGTATTACAAGTCCATCATCGAGGATGCCGGCGCCGAGGCGGAGATCGTGTTTGCCAACCGGGTGCAGGCGGTGCTGGACTACACCGACACCGTGATCTGCTGCGATATCCACACCCGCCAGCGCAGCAAGCGCCTGCTGACCGCCGCCGGCGCCAAGCGGGTGCTGGGTCTGGACGACCTGCTGACCGCTTCCGTGGACGGCAGCGGCTATAACCCCAAGTACGGTCTGCTGGGCAGCAACAAGGCGGACGAGGAGCGGGTGAAGCTGTTCCCCCGCGATGCTATGCCTGTGGCGGAGGCCATCAGCCGCGCCATGAGCGAAGCCACCGGCAAGCGCATCGAGGCCATGGTCTACGGCGACGGCGCGTTCAAGGACCCTGTCGGCAAGATCTGGGAGCTGGCTGACCCCGTGGTGGCGCCCGGCTACACCGGCGGTCTGGTGGGTACGCCCAACGAGCTGAAGCTGAAGTATCTGGCGGACAAGGAGTTTGCGGGTCTGTCCGGTCAGGCCTTACAGGACGCCATCTCCCAGAAGATCCGGGAGAAGGACGCCAAGGTCAGTCTGGTGGGCAACATGGTGTCCGAGGGTACCACGCCCCGGAACATCACCGACCTGATCGGCTCCCTGTGCGACCTGACCAGCGGCTCCGGTGACAAGGGTACCCCCATCATCTACATCCAGGGCTACTTCGACAACTACACCAACGAGTAATAGATCCTTCCCAATAAGCAGAGAGGCGCGGGCCATTGGCCCGCGCCTCTCTGCTTTGTTCTGTTTCACGCTTCACCGTAGGGCAGCACCACCAATGTGCCATCTGCACGCAGGTAGAGCTTGCCGCCCTCCGCGTAGTACGTCTCGTTGTTCTCGTCGCAGGTCACAGACCACACCGGCGTGAGGATGTAACTGCTGATGCCCGCCTCATAGCCGAAATAGCCGGTGGGCGTGGGCAGACTGTAATCCGGCTCGATGCTGCGGACGTAGCGGCCGATGTGGATATGCACCGGCAGCGTCACCTCCACCGCATTGACGGGCATGGTGTACTGCGCCCGCTCCGCGCCCCGGTATGTCTCCGGCATAGCCACATACAGGCCGCAGCAGGGCATCTTCTTCAGTCCGCCGGCGAGACCGCCGATGGCGGTGACCCTTGCGCCCTGCACCGTGTCGGGGATGGTGTAGTCAATCGCGTCGCCGGTGCCGTCCCACTGGTAGGCGGAGGCAAAGGCGTCCCGACCGTCCTTGCGCAGGTAAAACAGGACATGGTCCTTTTCCACGACGTTCTCGGCGGGATAGCTCCGCAGGCTCACCAGTCCCCATGCGCCGAAGACCAGCAGCACTACGGCTGCCGCCGCACACAGCAGCCCCCGCTTCATGACGCCGCCTCCGTGGCCGGGACGTCCGCTGTGCTGTTGGCGAGGTCCAGCCCGTCGATGAACTCCTGCATACGGGTGCAGTAGCTCATCATGGACAGATAGCGGTCCTTGGTGCCGCCGTCCGCCGTGGTGGAGTAGATCACCATCTGATAGCGCCACGTCTGCGCGGTATCGGTGTCGATGGCCGCCAGCACATCGGTGTCGACGGCTGCCGCCACATCCTGCTGGGCGGCGCGGCACAGCGCCAGCGCCTGCTCACGGGTCAGATCCACGGAGAAGCCTGTGTCAGAATCCTCCACGAAGCCGCCGCGGACGGTGTCCAGCTCCTCGTCCGTCAGGTCGTTGATCCCCACGGCGTAGCTGCGGGCCTGCGGCAGATTCAGAAGCTGGTTGATCTTGCGGTACGTCTCCGCACCCTCCCGTTCTGCGATGCCGTAATTCCGTCGGATCTCCTGGCCGTTCTTCATCGTGTAGTAGAAGGAGACATACAGCACACGGCTGTCATCGGCGTTCTCCGGCCCCTGGTCCAGAATGGCGCGGTGCAGGGAGGTGACAGTCTCGATGGCGGTGCTGTCCGAGGCCAGGAAGTTGCCGCCTTCACAGCGGGAGACCATGACCCGGACATTGTCCACCTGCGGGACGTCCGGCACGCGGTACTGCACGCCCAGCACGTCCGCACGGATGGCGAGGGTCAGCGCCACCATGGCTGCCGCCAGCGCTGCCAGCTCCTTCCAGCTCCGGCGGAAGACGCGGAACGTCTTTTGCAGCAGCATCTGGGCAGCCACAAAGCACAGCAGTCCCATGAAGACCTGACAGAGCAGCAGCTTTGCAAGGCTGCGGGAGCCGCCCAGCACGAAGCTGCTGAGGAACAGTCCCAGTCCCAGACCGCCGCACAGACCCACGGCCCAGCGGACGAGGATCCGCAGCCACGGGAAGGCGATGGCGTCGCCTGCCGTCTCACTGGGGCGCTTGCGGTACAGCAGCCAGCCCAGCGCCAGCAGCACCAGTCCCGCCGCCGCGTAGATGGCCGATGTGGGCAGCGCCTGCGCCGACAGGCTGCGCCAGTAGACCTCGATGCCGTTGCGGGTGATATACTCTCCATCCAAGAAGCCTACGTCCTCCGCCAGCTTTATGATGGGCGTCAGCCACTGTACGAAGGGGGGATAGGTGGTGTATTGAAAGCCGAAGTAGAACCAGCGCTGCAAGAACTGTACCACGCTGCACAGCAGCAGGGCGGCGAAGTTCACCGCCACATACAGCACCGGGATGGCCAGCAGCCAGCCGGTGACCATGGCGCACAGAGCGCCCAGCGACAGGAAAAACAGCTCCAGCAGCTCTGTCAGCAGCAGCCACTGCCCCAGTGCCGACCAGTCCACCATGCCGAAGGGCAGCTGCGCCAGCACCGACAGCAGGAAGATCAGCAGATTCCCGGCGGTCAGCAGGCCGAAGCCCGCCAGAAAGTGGGAGAAATACTGGGTGGTGCGCTTGACCGGCAGGGCGTGCATCATGCCCACGGAGCGGGGGGTCATCAGATAGGCGTATACCGCCATGGGGATCACCACGCCGCACACCACCGCCAGCACCAGCGAGCCGACGGACGCGCCGACGATCACATTGTGCAGCAGCGGCTCCAGAGTTTCAGCCAGCAGGCCGTCATCACGCGGGGCGTCGTAGCCGGCGCGCAGCAGCTGGATGGGCAGGATCATCAGCCATATCAGCACATAGACGAAGCCGGCGGGCCAGAAGTGGCGCAGGTCGCTGCGCAGCAGCGTTCTGTTACAGAAGGATGTCTTTTGCGGCATAGTCCACACCTCCCAACTCATAGATAAAGATCTCCTCCAGCGTCAGCGGGATGGATTCCAGCAGCACCGGCTCGGTGATCTGCATCCGGCGCAGGATATCCTCCCGGCTTCCGCGGACGATATAGGTATACACCCGCCCCACATGGCTGCGGTGCAGGATCTGCATCTCCGCCGGCAGCACCGGCTCGGTCACACCCGGATAGGCCACCTGCAATTTCACCGTGTTGTCCTGCAGGTCGGACAGGCTCCGCTCCAGCAGCACCCGTCCGTGATCCAGAATACCCACATGGTCGCACACGTCCTCCAGCTCCCGCAGGTTGTGGCTGGACACCAGCACCGTGGTGCCGCGCTCGGCCACGTCGCCTAAAAGCAGCGACCACACCTGCCGCCGCATGACGGGGTCCAGACCGTCCACCGGCTCGTCCAGAATGAGGTACTCCGGCATACAGCACACCGTCAGCCAGAACGCCGCCTGCTTCTGCATACCCTTGGACATCCGGCGCAGCATCATCTTCTCGTCCAGCGGAAACACCTGCTTCAGCTTTTCGTACCGCTCCCAGCTGAAGGCGGGATACAGTCCGGCAAAGAAATGCGCCATCTCCCGGATGTTGGCCTGGGGGAAGTAGTACCAGTCGTCGCCGATCACCGTCATCCGCCGCTTCACAGCGGGATCCTCGTAGACCGGCTGGCCGTCCAGCAGCACCTCGCCGCTGTCCTGCCGGTAGATACCCGCCAGATGGCGGATAATGGTGGATTTGCCCGCACCGTTGGGGCCTACCAGTCCGTAGACCGCGCCGGTGGGTACCGTCATGGTCAGACCGTCCAGCGCCCGGAAGCCGTCAAAGGTCTTGACGACATGTTTCGCTTCAAGCATGGCTCTCTCCTCCTTTCCAAAGCTGCAAAAGGGCCTCCTGTGTATAGCCCAGCGTTTTCAGTTCCTCCAACACCGGCGTCAGCTGCTCCGTCAGCTCCCGGATGCGGCGCTGCTGCTCATCACCGCCCGAGGCGGCAAAGCTGCCCTTGCCCGCCACGGAGTAGATGTAGCCCTCCGCCTCCAGCTCGCTGTACGCCCGCTGGATGGTGTTGGGATTGATGGCCAGCTGTGTGGCAAGGCTCCGCACGGACGGCAGCTTCTCGTCCGGCGGCAGCAGACCTGTCAGCATCATCCGCCGCAGGCTGTCCTTCACCTGCTGGTACAGCGGCCGCCCGTCCCGATAATCCAAGGAGATCATCTGCTGTCCACTCCTTTCCATGATGTGCACTAACTGTACTGTGCGTGTTAGTACAGTTAAAATACCACGGGACACCGTGCCTGTCAAGGGCCTTTTGAAAAAAACAGAGAGCGCGGCTCACAGGAGCCGCGCTCCCTGTATACTTTTTCCGCCGCGGGGCAAACTCCCCTTGTCCCAAAATTCTATGTATGGAGGCGATTTTTATGGAAGCCATTGTATTGCAGAAGGCGTGCATCCAGTGCGGCCTGTGTACCTCCGTCTGTCCGGAGGTGTTCTCCATCACGCCGGGAGAACCGGCGCAGGCGATCATCGGGCCGGTGCCGGACGACCTGCATCTGGCGGTGCAGGAGGCGGCGGATGCCTGTCCCGTGGCCGCCATCGAGGTGCGGTAGGCGCGTTTCCGCGTCAGCGGGCGGCGGCGCCGATCCTCAACCCGGCCTCAAAGGCCTGGCGGTTCAGGGGCAGCAGCACCGGCTTGTTCCCCAGCTTCCGGGCGATGGTGTCCCACACCACCTCGGCGGGGATCACCTGCGTGCAGCCGATATAGATGCTCAGCATGATGATGTTCAGCACCTTGGCGCTGCCCATGTCCAGCGCCATCTCCGTGACCGGTGCGGACACTACCTTGATATCGGTGCGGGTAATCTCGCTTTTCACGATGGAGCTGTTGATGAACAGCGTGCCGCCGGGGAGCAGCTTGTAGAGGAATTTTTGCAGGCTGGGGTCGTTCATGACGATGAGATCGTCCATGCTGTCGCCCAGCGGCGCGCCGATATCGTCATCGGAGATGACCACATAGCAGTTGGCGGTGCCGCCGCGCTGCTCCGCGCCGTAGGAGGGGAAGAACGTCACGTTCTTGTCGGTGGCGTCGCAGGCGGCCTCCGCCAGAAACTTGCCCAGCGTCATGACGCCCTGCCCGCCGAAGCCGGCGACCATCAGATTCCGTTCCATTGTTACGCCTCCTCTCCGCTTCTGTCCCGGATGACGCCCAGCGGGAACTCCCGGAGCATCTTCTCCTCCAGAAAGTCCAGCGCCTCCAGCGGGTCAAGCCCCCAGTTGGTGGGGCAGCTGGTGACGATCTCCACCATGGAGAAGCCCTTGCCCGCCAGCTGGTTCCGGAACGCCTTGCGGATGGCGTCCTTCGTCCTTGCCACGTTGGCGGGGGTGTTGCAGCTGGTGCGCGCCAGATAGCAGGGCGCGGTGAGCTGGTTCAATATCTCGCACATATGCATGGGGTAGCCGTGCTCCTTGGGATCGCGGCCTTGGGGCGCGGTGGTGGCTTTCATGCCGAGCAGGGTGGTGGGGGCCATCTGGCCGCCGGTCATGCCGTAGATACCGTTGTTCACGAAGATCACGGTGATGTTCTCGCCCCGGTTGGCAGCGGACATGGTCTCGGCAAGGCCGATGGAGGCCAGGTCGCCGTCGCCCTGATAGGTGAACACCAGCTTGTCGGGCTCGGCGCGCTTTACGCCGGTGGCCACGGCGCAGGCCCGGCCGTGGGGACTGGTGGTGCAGTCGTAGGTGACATACTCCATGGCAAGGCCGCAGCAGCCGACGCCGTGGACGGTGATGGTCTTTTCCAGCATACCCAGCTCCTCCAGCACCTCGCCGATGAGCTTGAAGATGGTGCCGTGCATACAGCCGGGGCAGAAGCCCACCACCATGTCGTCCCGGATGCCCTTCGTTCTCCCGTATATCTTCTCCATCATGCACCCTCCTTGTCCAGAATGGCCTTCGCCGCCGCCACCACGCGCTCGCGGCTCATGATCTCACCGCCGCTGCGCAGGCAGGTGTGGATGGGGCAGCGGTCCTTCACCGCCAGCGTCACGTCCAGCACCAGCTGGGCGGGAATGGACATCTCCACATCCAGCACCGCCTTCACCCGGCTGTAATCCAGCTTGTCGAAGCTGGCGTAGGGCCACGGGCTGACGGTCTTGGGCCGGATCAGCCCCGCCTTATAGCCCTGTGCGCGGAGGGTGCGGACAGCGGACTTGGCGATACGGCCGCACACGCCGTAGGCGGCGATGATCAGCTCCGCGTCGTCGGCCATGAACTCCTCCACCTGCACGTCCTTTTCCCAGGTGTCGTACAGGGCGGCGTTGCGCTTGCAGCGCTCCTCCTGCCCCGACCAGCCGCCGGGGAGGATCAGGGACTTCTGGTCGGCGCTGTGTCCCACCAGTGCCCAGTCGCGCAGCTCGTCCTTCAGGCGCTTCACCTCTTCGTCGGAGCGCATCTCCGGCAGCACCACCGGCTCCATGATGGTACCCAGCACGCCGTCGGCCAGGATCAGCACCGGGTTGCGGTCACGCTGGGCATAGTCGAAGGCGGCATAGGTCATGTCCACCGCCTCCTGCACCGTGGCGGGGGCAAAGACCATCATGCGGAAGCCGCCGTTGCCGCTGGCGCGGGTGGCCTGCAAATAGTCCTGCTGGGCGGGCTGGATAGCGCCGATGCCGGGGCCGCCACGCTGCACGTTGCAGTACACCATGGGGATACGGGCGCTGGCGCAGAAGCTGATGCCCTCACTCTTGAGGCTGATGCCGCAGGAGCTGGAGCTGGTCATGGCGCGGGTGCCGGTCTGGGCAGCGCCGTAGACCATGTTGACGGAGGCCACCTCGCTCTCGCCCTGCACAAACACGCCGCCTACCTCCGGCATACGGCGGGCGAAATACTCCGGGATCTCGTTCTGCGGGGTGATGGGATAGCCGGCGAAAAACCGGCAGCCGCTGCGTACCGCCGCCTCGGCGATGGCCTCACAGCCCTTCATAAATTTTCTTGCCATACCCACGCCCCCTTACTTATAGACCTCAATGGCCGCGTCGGGACACATACGCCCGCAGACGGCGCAGCCGATGCAGTCTTCGGGGTGAACGGCCACCACATAGGGGTAGCCCTTGGAGTTGACCTGCTGTCCCACGGCCAGCACGCCCTTGGGACAGAATTTCACGCAGTAGCCGCAGCTTTTGCAGCTCTCTGCGCGGATGGTGACTTGCGGCATGAGTTGTTCCTCCTTCTATTCGTCCAGTCCCATCTCCGGGACGGTGATGCGGGGTGTGATGCACAGCAGCGGCAGGCCGGTGTGAGGCCGCACCTGCGCATACAGGGCGTCCGGAACGGCGGCGGCCTCCACGGCGACGTAGGGCGTCAGCAGGGCGAGACCCTGCGCCAGCCCGTCCAGATACTCCTCCGCCGTGGTGTCCCGCCCCAGATTGGGGTTCAGCAGGAACCGGGGCGTCCGCAGGCGGGAGGCCCGCAGCACGGCACTGAGCGTGCCGTCGATGTGCGCCGCCGTCCCCGACCACGGCCGGTAGGGGTTCACCACGAAGTACACGGCAGCAGTGCGCAGCAGGTGGGCGTAACCGCCGATCAGCTTCGCCCCGGTGTCGCCGCCGCCTACGTCCAGCAGAACGACGGCGCTCTCATCCATCAGCAGGGGGAGAAGTCCGCCCGTTTGCGTGGGGATATCGGCGTACTGCTCTGCAAAATGGACGGTGACGCCGCCCGCCTCCAGCAGCGCCGCCGCGTCCCGGGCGCGCATCAGGGGCTTTGTCTGGTCCAGATCGAAGAAGTGGACGGCGCCGCCCTGCGCGGCCAGCGTCAGCGCCAGCTGCATGGCGATCTCCGACTTGCCGCAGCCCGCCTCCCCTAAAAAGACCAGCTTCCGCGCCGCCGGCAGAAAGTTTCCGCTCATGCCTGCACGGCGGGAAGCGCAAACTGCTTCGGGCGCTCCTGCCCCTCCAGCACGCGGCAGGCGCCGGCGGCCAGCGCCTCCAGCTCAAATTCGCCCGGCATGATCTCCACCGGCGCGATGAAGGACAGCTTCTTCGTCAGATACGCGGCGACATACTTGGAGTGGGCGATACCGCCGGTGAGGATGACCCGATCCACCTGTCCGTCCGCGGCGGCGGCCAGACCGCCGATGGCGCGGGCGGCGCTGTACAGCATCCCATCGTAGACCAGCTTGGCCTGTGCGTCGCCGTCGGCGATGCGCTTTTCCACCTCCCGGGCGTCGGCTGTGCCGAGATACGCCACAAGACCGCCCTTGCCCCGGATGAAGTCCGTCATCTCTTTTTCCGTATACTTGCCGGAGTAGCACAGGCGCACCACCGGCTGAAGGCTGGCGCCGCCGAAGCGCTCCGGCGCGAACATCCACTCGTCGTCCCGGACGCCGTCTACCATTTTGCCGCCGATGAACAGGCGGGCGGAGGCGCCGCCGCCCAGATGCAGCACGATGAGGCGGCAGTCCTCCAGCGGCTTGTGCAGCACCTCCTCGGCGCAGCGCCGCGCCATGGCGCGGCAGTTCAGGGCGTGACCCAGCATGGTGCGCCGGATCTCCGGCAGGCCGGTGATGCGGGCCTCCTCCGTCATCTCGTCCACCGAGACGGGGTCGCAGATAAAGGCGGGGATGTGCAGGGGCTGCGCCAGCTCCAGCGCCAGCACACAGCCCAGATTGGAGGCGTGCGCCGCGTGCTTGATGGTGTACATATAGTCCGCCATGCGCTGCTCCACCAGATAGGTGCCGGACTCGCAGGGCGGCAGCTGCCCGCCCCGGGCGCAGATGCCGTCCAGCTGCGCCGTGTCGAAATCGTGGGCGGCCAGCGCCCGCTCGATGACGGCGCGGCGGAAGTCCACCTGCTCCATGACCCAGTGGAAGGGCGCCAGCTCCTCCCGGCTGTGGCGCAGCGTCTCGTCAAAGACCTTCTCCGCCCCGCGGAACACCGCGATCTTGGTGGAGGTGGAGCCGGGGTTGATGACCAGAATGCATTTGCTCATGGCTGTATCGGCCGGACGCGGGGCATCCGGCGCTCCTTTCCTGCAATATTCCATCGGCAGGGGCATTTGCCGATGGGCGCGTGTTTTGTTATAGTATAAAAGACCCGCCGCTCCCGCGCAAGCGGGAATCCTTTTGCGGACCATGAAATTTCTGCGGAAAAAGCTTGCGGCGATGAAACATTTTGCCGTTCCCGTGTGTATTCCCAGTGAAGGGCCCTTTCAAAACACAAGGAGATCGATCTATGACAGAGCAACAGTTTTCCCCTCTGGCAGAGCGATATATGGATACGGTGTTCCGGGTGGCGTACAGCTATCTGCGCTCCCCCGCCGACGCCGACGATGTGACCCAGGACGTGCTGCTACAGCTGTACAAAACGGACAAGGCGTTCGATGACGACGCCCATGTGAAGAACTGGCTGATCCGCGTCACGGTCAATCGATGCAAGAACGTGCTGCGCGCCCCGTGGCACAGGGCGGAGGACATCGCCGACTACGAAAACAGTCTGTCCTTCGAGGAGCCCCAGTGCCACGAGCTGTTTGACGCGGTGATGGCGCTGGACAGGCGCTACCGGGTGCCGGTGCTGCTGTACTATTACGAAGGCTATCGCCAGAAGGAGATCGCCGGGCTGCTGGACATACCGGAGGAAACGGTGCGTACCCGTCTGGCCCGTGCCAGAGAAAAGCTGAAGCACATTTTATTGGAGGTGCCGCAGACATGACAGAGCATGAACTTTTCCAGAAGACCTTCTCCGCGCTGCACGCCTCCCCCGACACATTGATGGAGGTTCAGAAGACCATGGAGAACAGCAAAAAGACCCATCGTACCCTGCACAGGGGCGTGGTGATCGCCATTGCCGCCGCCCTGACGCTGACGGTGGCCGCAGCCACCGGAGTGGTGACGCTTATTAAGGCCAACGTGTCCCCTGCCGACAAGGTGGACGACACCACCTACCACGCCTTTACCGACGATATGGACGCATCCACCCCCACGGTGGAGGGCAACTCCGGTGAGCTCATCACTCTGCCGGACATGGAGCGCATCCCCGGCGACCGGGATACCGTGCAGCGTCTGGTGGGCGATTACCTCAGTAAGCTGGACGCCGAGCTCACCGTAGGCAGCACCACTATCACACTGGAGACGTTCCTTGTCGACGAGAGCGGCTGCGGCATTCTGACCTACACCGTGGACGATCCCGAAGGCGTGTCTTACGAGGACGCCGGCTACGGCGAGGTGTACAGTCTGCCGCTGGAGCCCCGCATGTACCTGCGCTCCCCCGACTACCAGCAGGGCGGCAGCGTCAATGTCAAGCTCCACGTGGACAAGACCACCAGCACTGCCACCCATCTGGACGTGGTGGCCTACTTTGCCGCCGGTGAGACGTATCAGAAGGGCGACAACTTCTACTTCACCGTTTACGACGGCGGCGGCGAGGGCCGGGAGCCCTACGCCGTGGCCATCCAGCCCCGCACCTACGCCCCTGTCCGGACGCTGACCGCCGCCGATGGCGAGGTGGCCCGCATCTCCGCCGTGGGCATCACCATGGGCAACGCCTCCCCCGACCGGGAGCTGACCGCGCAGGAGCTGACGCTGCACTATGCCGACGGCACCTCCTATGTGGTGACCAGCGAGAGCCAGAACCTGATGAACTGGGTGCTGGGCTACATCTACGGCGACGGTGAGACCGCCCCCTTCGCTCACGCGGTATACATCTTCAACCGCATGGTGGATGTGGACACCGTTACCTCCGTGTCCTTCGACGGCCGCTGGTTCGACTTCACCGCCGAGCAGCACATCCCCGTACAGCTGACCTACCTGCCCTGACCGGCGCGGTTTTCTGCCGAGGCGGCGGAGGTCTTAAACAGTCAGAAACGGAGCGGCTTTTGCCGCTCCGTTTCTTTTTTCAGCGCAAGGCGCTGATGATGCTCTGGTATTTGTTGATGTCCGAGCCGCCGTTCCACGTCATGAAGCCGCCGGTGCAGCCGGTGTCCCGCAGCGCCTTGACCTCCGCGGCGATCTCCGCCGCGCCGTAGGTGTTATACGGCTCCCAGAGGGCGTTGTACGCCTGGATCCATGTGCGCACCGCCGCGGGAGAGACAGTTTCCTTCTGCCGTTCCGCCGCCGCTGCGCCGAACATATGCACCGTATCATAGGGATGCTCCCACGGCTTATAGTCGCCCTGCGCGCTGTAATGATCGGGGTAGGGCATCCCGGAAATGGCGTCCACCGCCGCACTGATGGCGGGCCAGTACTGGCCGCAGGCGGTGACGTAGGGGTTGGCGCACTCACCGAACACATCGCCGGACAGATAGTACCCCGCGCCGTGAAGCCGCTCCGCTGCATACAGCAGGAAGCGCTGCACCGCCTGCGCCTTGCTTTCCCCGTAGGTGTTGCGGTAGTCGATGGTGCCGGCCTTTTCATAGCGGTACGCCCCATCGGGGAAGCGGATGTAGTCGAACTGGATCTCATTGAAGCCGAGAGACGCCGCCTCCAGCGCCAGATCCACCTTATATTGCCAAACCGTGCGGTTGTAGGCGCTGGGCCAGTACATGGAGCTGATCTTCAGCGGTGTGCCGTCAAGGTCGGAGATCACATATTCCGGGTGATCCGCCGCCAGATGAGCGTCGTTGAACACGGTGATGCGCCCGATCAGATAGTAGCCCGCGTCCTTCAGCTTCTGCACGTTGGCGCGGAAGCCCTCCATGGTATCCATGGCCGCCGCGTAGGCGGAGGGGCTGTACTGCTGCATCACCGGCGAGGCGTAGGACACGGCGGTGCCGTCCACGATGTCCACCACAAAGGCGTTGACGCCGCTGCCCTCCGCCACCCGGAGGTAGTTGTCCGCGTATTGGACGGCAGAGCCGTTGAGGTACAGCGCCCGCACCTCGTCGGGCATATCGTTGCCTGCGATGGGGCCCTTTTCCACCGGGAAGTAGTCCAGCCCCGCCGCGTCGCCGCCGCCCCAGCTATCGCCCCGTGCGGCGTGGAGCTGGTACAGCGCCTCGTCGTACTGGGCCTGTGCCTCCGGCTCCGTCATGCGGATGTTGGCGTCGGCGATGTAGCCCTCGCCCCGGTCGCAGGAGACCTTCCAGCGCAGCACGTTGCCGTCCGCGTCCAGCCCGTCGAAGCCGATGACCGTCAGCGCCATGCCCTTTTCCACGGCGCAGCCGGGGACGGCGCCCGTCTCATCCAGCAGGCTCATGCCCCGCAGGGCGTACACGATATCCACCTGCACCGTCTTGGCGGGGTCGTCGGTCAGACGCGCCGCGTCCAGCAGCACATAGCTGTCCTCACTGCTGACGATGCGCACGCGCCCATCCTCCCGGGGCTGCTCCAGATCTGCGGGTACATAGGCCACCTGACTGCCCCGCACCAGCACGCCCAGCATCTCGCCGCTGTCGATGTCATACACCGGCGCGGAGGAGCCGTCCGAGGCCACATAGCCGATGGCGGTCTCGGGACGGGGCGGCGGCAGCTGCTGCCGGTATAGGTATATGCCCAGACAGGCCAGACCTGCCAGACACAGCAGGATGATGACGATCCCCACGGTGCGGCCGGCGCTGCCGGTTCTTTCTTTCGTTGACATAATGAATTCTCCTTGTTCTTTTTGGGCTTGTGCTGGCCATTATACGATAGTTTTGACGATATTTCTACCCAAATGTTGTGGTTTGTTCGACAAAATTTTCGTATTTTTTGTGTTTACACCGTATTTCTGGTAGACAACGGCAAAAACCGATGGTATACTGTCAATGAATATTATTATGTAAATTAGCGGGATTTTCCGCACCGCTTTACCAGTATGAGATAAAGGCAGGGTGTTTGTGATGAAAAGAATAAAACGAGGAACTGCGATCGTGCTGGCCGCTGTGCTGGTGCTGAGCCTGCTGGCCACCGCACTGCTGGCCGCCAGCAAAAACTGGACGGGCGCCGGGTTGGGCGACCTGAGCCAGTACTACGAGACGGGCAACAGCGCGGATCCCGGCTATATCTCCACCGTCAAGGGAGATAGCGGCGGCACGTCCTACGGCATCTATATGTTCGCCAGCAACGCTGGCACGCCGCTGAGCTTTATCCAGTGGCTGAAGGAGTTCGAGGAAGGCTCCCTCTACCGCTACATGGGCGACAAGCTGTACAAGGCCTACGCCTACGACGTCAACGAAAAATACTCCCCCGGCTACGGCAGCAACTTCAACGCCAACTGGCGCAGCGTGGGCGACGATTATCCGGAGGAGTTCACCCAGGCCCAGAAGGACTACTGGGAGACCCACGCCTACGCGGATCTGCTGAACAACCTGAAATCCGCCGTTCCCGCCTTTGATCTGAACAACTACTCCGTGGCGCTGCGCAATGTGCTGTGGAGCCGCAGTGTACACCACGGCGCCGGCGTTCTCAGCGGCGCCAACAGCAGCGATGGCCGCAGTGGCGCCACGGGCGTGGTGCTCCGCGCCTTTGACAGGCTGGGCGGTTTCAAAAACCAGAGCGAGGCCCAGTTGATCCAAGCCATCTACGCCGAGTGCAGTAAGCTGGACGGCACCCCGGCCAAGAAGACGATGTCCGGCGATACCGCCGAGAAGTACGGCATTTCCGGCCGGTCCATGGCCTATTTCAGCGGAAACTCCGGCGATGTGCAGGTCAGCGTGTACCGCCGCCTGCATATCAATGAGCCAGCGGATGCTGTTGTGATGCTGTACCAAAACACCAATGCGCCGCTGCCCAACGGCGATTACCGCATTTCGCCTCACGGCAACACGGAGCGGGCCATGAAGACAGACCTCTCCGGGCTGGCCGCCATTGCCGAGGCCGGCACCGTTCAGCTCATCTATTACGCCAGCGGCTACTACACCTTGACTGTTGATGGCAAGCGCCTGACCGGGGGGAACGGTACTGTGAGATGGGCAGATCCCACCTCCGGAAACGACCAACTGTGGGCAGTGGCGGGCGACACGCCGTACTGTCTGCAAAACCGCGAAACCAAGCAGTATCTGGTACTGTCCGACGCTGGCGTGAGCACTACGGGAAATGTGGACGAGGCTACCAGGCTCCAGATCACAGCCGCCGGCAGCGTCTGGGGACTGGAGGGAGCATTCTTCCCCGGAAGCGAGGGGTATACCACGAAGCTGCTGTCCAACTACTCCTCCTACCCCATTCGCGGTGTGGTGACCAGCAGCCTGCCCATCTCCAATATCACGGTGAAGGCCGTCTCCGACAATGGCGGCAGCGGGTTCAATGTCTCCAAGAATATCAATGGCACCGCCTACCATTTCGACCTGTGGGAGCTGGACAGCGCCTGTACATTCAGTAGGCTCACCGTCGGCACCTATACGCTGACGATCACCGGCACCAACAGTGCCGGTACCTTCCAGCTGGCAGAAACCTCTTTTACCGTGGGAGCGAACACGGCACCCGTACCCGGCGGACAGGACGACGAAAAATACACCGTTTCCTTCCAAGTGGGAGATACCGTGATAAAGACCTGTACATACACACTGTCCGACACCTACGGCGAGCTGCCTACGGTGGACGAGCCCGGCTTCCAGGGTTGGTTCCGCGAGGACGGCACGGAGGTCTCGCCCAACTCCCCTGTGGCGGCCTCCAACCATACGCTGTACGCCAAGTTCGGCGACCTCTACACCGTCACCTTTAAGGTGGACGGCGAGGCAGTCCGCACCGTCAAGCTGGCCAAGGGCGACCTCATCACGGCGCCCGCCAACCCGGTGAAGGCGGCGGACAGCAAGTACACCTACAGCTTTAAGCAGTGGACGGATCAGGACGGCGGAGTCTTTGTGGCAGGCGGTACCTACATGGGAACGAAGGACGTCACCTACACCGCCCAGTTCGACAAGACCGCCAAGGCCGAGGGCGGCGGTACGCCCGCCGATCCCACCAAGCCCTCCGGTGGGTTCCTGACCGGTATCGCGCCGGGGACCTCTATCAAGAGCCTGAACAACTCGGGCTACACCGTGTACAGCGGCAAGCAGGAGGTCACCTCCGGCTATGTTGGCACAGGCATGACCGCCGTCAGCGGCAGCACCAGCCTGACCATCGTGGTCACCGGCGATGTCAACGGCGACGGCCGCATCACTATCACCGATGTGGTCAAGCTGCAAAATTACGCCGCCAATGTCAGTGGCTTGGATGAGGCTGCCATGATGGCCGGTGACATCAACGGTGACGGCCGCATCACCATCACCGATGTGGTACAGGCCGCGCAGGTCACAGTGGGCCAGCGCACCATCTGAGTGGGAGGTAACTCATGAAAAAGAAACTATTCCGTGCCGTCCTGTCCATGGCGGCGGCACTGCTGATCGCGGTGTCGGCGCTGCCCCGGACGGCCTATGCCGCAGGTGCGTCCCTCTCCGGCAGCAGCAGCGTGCAGCCGGGTAACTCCGTGACGCTGACGCTGTCGGTAGACAGCAAGATCTACGGCCTGACGGCGGATCTCAACTGCGGCGAGGGCTTGACCTTCACCAATTACAGCTGCTCTGTCAGCGGCTGGAGCATTCTGGTCAACCAGAACCGCTTCAGCGTGTACGGCACCAACAGCGCCAGCGGCGGGGTCATCACCGTGACGCTGAAGGTGGCATCGGGCGCCCAGCCCGGTGCGGCGCTGTCCGCCAAATTCGAAAACATTGTGGCGTCTGACGGTGAGAAGGATCTTGAGCTCGGCACCGCCAGCTGGTCGGGCAGCGTGGGCGCTGCACCCAGCGACAACTGCTCTCTGTCCGCCATCATGTGCGGCAACTTCACCCTGTCCCCGGCCTTTTCCCCCGATACAACGTACTACACCACCAAGGTCCCTTACAGCGTGTCCAAGCTGAGTCTGGATTATAACCGCGCCGACAAGGGGCAGAAGGTCTCCATCAGCGGTACGGAGCTGGCGGTGGGCGTCAACACCGTGACGCTGAAGGTCACGGCGGCCAACGGCAAAACGAAAAGCTATGTGATCGAGGCCACCCGGGAGCAGGATCCCAACTATAAGCCGTCCACCGACGCCTCACTGTCGGAGCTGACCGTGGAGGGCGTCAGCCTCAGTCCCGCGTTCAGCAGCACGGTCACGGATTACATCGTGTACGTTCCCTTTGAGACGAAGACCGTGAAGCTGGCCGCTGCCGCCAATGACAGCAAGGCTCACGGCATTGGCGGCACAGGCGAGGTGGCCATTGAGAAGGAGGGCGACAACGTCCTTGTCGTCACCTGCACCGCCGAGGATCGGGTCACCAAAAAGGAGTACACCGTCCATGTCCTCCGGATGCCGCAGTATACCGGCACGGTGCCTACTGTATCCATCCCGGAGCTTACGCCGGAGCCGGAGCCTGAACCGGAGCCGGAGGTTCCCATGCTCCAGATCCCGGTGAATGTCAAGCTGCCCCTGCTGGGCGAGGTGCGCACCGTTGTCGCCATCGGCGGCGGTGTGGTGCTGGCATTGATCCTGCTGTTCCTGCTGGGACTGCTGATCGGACGCAGCACCGGCGGTGGAGACGATGACGATGGTCCGAACGGCCCCGACAGAGGAGACGATCCCCGCGACCGCCATGACCGCCGGCGGCATGACAGGGACGACCGTGACCGGCGGCAGGAGGAGCGGCGCACGCCGGAGCGTCCCCGCTCTGTACCCCGCATCGTGCCTCGGGAGGAGGCACCGGTGAAAAAGGCCGCGCCGACACCCCGCGATTGGAAGGATTTTGATATCCCGCTGGATGATGATGCACCTGCGGCGGCTCCCGCGCCCAAGGCGACACCGGCGGCGTCCGCCCCGGACTTTCCCGTGATGGAGGATACGGTGGAAAAGACACTGGCGGAGGAGCCCGTGTCCAAGGACGAGGAGGATGTCCGCACCATGTCGCTGGAGGATCTTCTGAAGGATATCCGCGATATGTAACAAAATGAAAAAGCGTCCTCTGCCCTACGGCAGAGGACGCTTTTTGCCGTCATGCGGCGCTGCGGCGCACAATGCCCTTGACAAAGCGCCCCAATCCTCCGTAAAGTAGTGATATTGTATGAAGACGCCGCCTTTTTCCGTTGTGCGGCGCTCGCACCGTGGAGGTATGGACATGGAGCTTCGCTTTCCTCTGATTCTGGACGGCGCAACCGGTACGGAGCTGCAACGGCGCGGCTATACCGGCGACATCAGCATGGAGCAGTGGACGCTGGCGCACCCGGACTGTATTCGGGAGCTTCAGCGCGGCTATGTGGACGCGGGCAGCCGGGTGCTGTATACGCCCACCTTCGGCGGCAACGCCGTCAGGCTGGCAGCCCACGGCGTGACGGAAGATGTGGCGGCGTACAACCGCCGTCTGGCGGCTCTGACCTGGGAAGCTGCCGGCGGCAGAGCGCTGGTGGCCGGTGACATGGCCCCCACGGGGCTGTTTCTTCCGCCGCTGGGCGACGCCTCCTTCCGGCAGCTGGTGGACGCCTACGCCCAGCAGGTGGCCGGACTGGAGGAGGCCGGTGTGGATCTGTACGTTATCGAGACGATGATCTCCCTGTCCGACGCCCGGGCCGCGGTGCTGGCCGTCCGCGCTGTCACCGACAAGCCGATCTTTGTCACCTTCGCCTGCGACGGGAACGGGCGCAGCATCTCCGGCACCGATATCACCGCCGCCCTTACGGCTTTGCAGGACATGGGCATCGACGCCTTTGGCCTGAACTGCTCCACCGGGGCGCAGATGCTGCCCCAGCTTCGGCGGCTGCGGGCGTATGCGCGTGTGCCGCTGATCGCCAAGCCCAGCGCGGGGCTGCCCGTTATGGTGGATGGCCGGGCGGTGTACGATTGCCCACCGGAGGCGTTTGCCGCCTGCGTACCCGCCATGCTGGACAGCGGCGTGATGATCTTCGGCGGCTGCTGCGGCACCACGGCGGCGCACATTGCCGCCCTGCACCGCGCCCTGTACGGGGGAGAAATGCCGGAGTGGAGCTGCCGTTGACAGACCGGCATGGCCTCCTGCTCTGAGATAAAAGCACACCGCTTGGCGCTACCAAGCGGTGTGCTTTTATGTGCGGGTGAGTTGGGCGCACAGCAGGCGGCTGACCGCGTCCGCCAGCCATCCGGCGGTGGGGATGCGCTCCAGCGCCGCGCCGTAGATACGCCGGGCGTTGTCCAGCTCCTGATCGGAGCCGGTGAAGATGCACACGGGGCGGATGCCCTGCCGCCGGAGAACGGCTGTCTCCCCGGCGGTGTCCTCCACGCCCCGCTTACCACTGTACGCATATCCGCCCAGCGGCAGCGCGCCGATGGGGATGCGCTGGTCGTCGTTGGGGCTGGCGTCGGACAGTAGGAGCAGCAGCCGGTTCGGCTCGGTGCTGCGGCGCATGAGCCAGCCCATGGCCCGCAGCGCCAGACCGTCCCGGTTCCACCCGGCGGCGGTGTAGTCAAAGCAGGCGCCGTTTTCCTCCGGATGGCCGAAGTCCCGGAGGATCCGAAGCACTGTGCAGCCGCTGACGGAGCAGAAGAAGCTGACCCGCACCGGGATATGGCAGCGGGTGAGGCTCTCCGCGATGAGGTAGGCCTGGGTGGCCAGCTTCTCCTGCTGGAGATTCTGGGAGGCAGAGCCGTCCAGCAGGATGTCCACCGACAGCTCCTCCGGCTCGTCGGGACTGCGGCGGAGAAAAACCTGTTCATCGTCCAGTGCAGCGGCGCGCCATGCCAGCCCGGGCTGCAAGCGGCCTGCCCGCGCCCCTGCGCCGCCGTCATCCTGCCGCAGCAGCAGGACATTTTGCAGCTTTTGTGTCAGTTGGTGGAGGGTCATCTGGTTCTCGGCGAGGTGCGCCTGATAGTAGGCGCGGTTTTTGGCACGCTGCTGCCGGAAGTGCTCCGCGTCCCACGCGGCGTTGGGGGCGGGAGGGCGATCCGGCGGCGCGCCCTTGGTAAAGTGCAGGCGGCAGTTTTTGTGGACACCGGTACACAGCAGGCGCTCCGCCTCCGCCAGCTCCGATGGCGTCAGCATGGATACGCCGAAGCAGTCCTCTACATAGCGGCGTAAAATCGGCTCCGGTGTGCGTCCCTGCAAGAACGACAGGAGCTTCGGCGCTTGTCCTGCACCGCCGCCGCTGTCCGTATGGGACAGCGCCCGCAGCGCGTTGGGCTTGATGAACCGCACACCGCCGCCTTTCGTCAGGGAGCGCCCCGCCCACGCCGCCCACTGGCGGTCGGTGATGCTGCGCCGCGCCCGGCGGAAGTACCGGTACAGCAGCTCCTCCGTCCGGTGGATCAGCTGCTGCTCATCCAGCTCGGGGGCGAAAGCCAGCTCGTCCAGCAGAGCCGTCTGCCAGTTGTCCTCCGTATGGGGCTGCCCCAGCACCCGGGACGCCCAGATCCGGCGCAGCGCCGGGATCTGCCGGGGGTCGCCGGCCTCACCGCTCACTGCCAGCAGACGGCGGGCGTGCTGCCACCGCAGCGACTCCAGCGCCGGACGGCGGGGCGATTCCTTTTTGTAGACGGCGTGTTCCAGCCCCAGCCAGAAGATGTCGCTGTACAGCCCGCCCTGCGGCTGCTGCTGAAAGGCATGGAGCATGGGCTGGAAGCGGGCAAAGTCGTAGTCCCGGTGGGCAAGACCCATCACCGTGTTCAGATACAGCTCCGGGTCGCCGTCCTCGTCGAAGGCGGCCTGCTCCGGCTGCACATCGTAGCGTCCTGCGCCGTTCCAGATCTGGTTGACCGCCCGGCGGTTCTGTAATTCCTGCCGCTCCATGTCACGCTCCGAACAGCTGGCTGCCGCTGAGATCCTGCGGGATCCGCGCCCAGACCGTGTCGGCGGCCAGCTGCCGCTCAAAGGGCTCAAAGGCCTTGTTGATGATGCCCAGCTTCAGGGCCTGTCCGGAGGGGATGCCCGTCTCCATCAGGCGCAGCGCCGCCAGCAGACCCCGGAGATCCAGCGTCTTGGTGGAGATCTCGCCGCTGTCGCACTTCTGCCGCAGGTCGCGGAACAGCAGGGCGAACTGCTCCGCCCACTTGGCCGACAGGGTGGGGAAGGTGCGGCGCAGCAGCTTTTGCAGGTCGGTATCGGAGATCACCGGCATATCCAGCACCGCGAAGCGGGACACCAGCGCCTCATTCAGCTCTCGTGTACCGGCGTAGCCGTAGTTCATGGTGCCGATGAAGCGGGTGGCGTCGTCCAGCGTGATGCGCTCATAGCCCGGCACGTCGATGACCCGCCGGTGATCCAGCGTGGCGTGGAGTACAGCCAGCGCCTCGTTTTTGGCCATGTTCACCTCGTCCAGCACGCCGAAGCCGCCCAGCCGGGCGCAGCGGCAGATAGGTCCCTCCCGGAACACTACCTCGCCCTTTTGCAGGGTGTCCGCGCCGATAAGGGCGGCGGCGTCCACATTGACGTACATGGACACGTCCCACACGGGGCGGCCGAATACGGCGGCCAGATTTTCCGCCAGTACGTTCTTGCCAGTGGCCTTCGGCCCTGCCAGCAGCAGGTGCTGGCCGCACAGCAGCGCCGCCGCCGCACTCTCCCAGACCTCCTTGCCGTAATAGAGGCACTGGGGCGCAGGAATGCGCGCCGCCCCCTCGGGCGGTACGGGGTGTGCCGCCCGAAAGTGCTGTATCTCCTCCAGCAGCGACGGGTCAATGCCCTCGTCCTGCAGCTCCTTCCAAATATCCATAACCTCGCTCCGTTTCTTCTGTTGATGCCGTATTATACGCCCATTGGACGCTAATGGCGCGTTAAGGATACCGAAATGGGGCGAAAAAAGCAGGAGAATGTCCATTGGACACTCTCCTGCCTTGGAAGGTAGGGTCACATCAGATCAATGCTCCTCATTGGGGAGCGGGACGATGCGCTTCTCGCGGCTGCGGGCGCGGAAGGGGAGCAGGGACGCTGCCAGACCGAACACGGCGGCGGGGATCAGCCAGCTCAGACCCAGATCATACAGCGGCAGACTGGGTACGACGGGGATATTGACGCCGTGGGCGGTGAGGGTGCAAAGCACGCTGGTGATCAGTGCGCCGATGCAGGCGCCGCGGCTGACGCGATCCGGCATCCGGGGCATCAGCAGGGAGATGAAGATCAGCACCAGCGTGGGGGGATAGATGACGTCCAGCACGGGGGCAGCCACCGCCACGATGCGGTCAAGTCCCAGATTGGACACCACGGCGCTGAACACGCAGATGGCGATGACGAACGCCTTGTAGGGCACCTTGCCGCGGCACAGCTCGGCGAAATAGGCGGCGGCGGAGCTGGTCAGGGCGATGGCGGTGGTGACGCAGGCCAGACCCACGACAACGCCGAACAGGATCATGCCCACCTTGCCCATCAGCGCCTCCACGATGGCCATGACCAGCTGGGCGCGGCCGATGGCGCCATTGTACTGACCGGACACAGTGGCGCCCAGATAGGCAAGACCCATGTACACCGCCAGCAGGAGCACACCCGCCAGAATGGCGGAGCCGCCGACCACGCGGAACTGCTTTTTGCTGTTGTCGTAGCCCTTGGCGGTGACGCTTTGCAGCACGATGATGCCGAAGGGCAGGGCGGCCAGCGCGTCCATGGTCTGGTAACCGGCCTTGATGCCGGTGACGGCCACATTGGAGATCTGGGGCAGCGCGGAGATCTCACCCACCGGGGTAATGACGCCCTTGATGATGATGGCGAACAGACCCAGCAGCAGCAGCGGCGTCAGGATCTTACCCACGATGTCCACCACGGCGGACTCCTTGATGCACAGCACAAGGATCAGCGCAAAAAACAGCACGGAAAACAGCACCGGGGAAACACCGGAGAGGTTGGGGGAGATGGCCATCTCAAACGTGGTGGCGGAGGTGCGGGGGATGGCCACCATGGGGCCGATGCACAGGATGATGGCGCACATCAAAAGCTCGGCAGGCACCTTGCCTACGCGGCTGATGACGGCCTCGCTGCTGCCCACGCGCAGCAGGGCGAACATACCCAGCAGCGCCAGGCCGATGTCCGCGATGAAGTAGGCGGAAAAGCCCGCCAGCCACTGGGGGCCTGCTTCCATGCCGAGATAGGGCGGGAACACCACGTTGCCCGCGCCGAAAAACATGGAAAACAACGCGAAGCCCACCACGATCATGTCGCGGAGGGAGTTGCTTTTCTTCTGCATAATGTTATCGTCTCCTCTTTTTTGTTCCGAATTTTGCAAGTGTTCCGTCATGCAAAATATGAATATAGTGTATCATTTTTTTCATGACCGCGGAAATGACCGTTATTGATGGGGGCATTAAAAAAAGTTATGGCAACAAAAAATGTACCAGAAAGGCAGATGAAATCAGCGGAAAATTGACAAAAATCATGTTGAAATCAAAATTGCATTGTGATATATTGAAAAATAACTATGCAATTGTTGTGCAAAATGTCGAAGGAGAGAGTCCTATGGATGATAGTAAGCTGCGGGCGCTGCTGACAGCCGTACAGTGCGGCAGCTTTGGAAAGGCCGCCGCACAGTTGGGATATACCCAGTCCGCCATGACCCATCTGGTCAGCAAGCTGGAGGCGGAGCTTGGCTGCACGCTGCTGCTGCGCAGCAGCAAGGGCGTCTGCCTGTCGGAGGAGGGCGAGCGTCTGCTCCCCTATATCCACGGCGTTATCACCGCCTGCGACGCCCTGCGGCAGGAGGCGGAGGCACAGGGGGAGGCGCACAGCCGCGCCCTGCGGATCGGGTGCTTTGCCAGCATTGCCCGTGCCCAGCTGCCGGAGCTGCTGCGGAAGTTCCGCAAGCAGCACCCGGAGATCAAGGTGGATGTGCTGGTACAGGGCAGCGAGCTGGCCGCCGCACTGGACGAGGATCGTATCCAGCTGGCCATCGTGGACGAAAACTGTGCCCGTGGGTTCCAGTGGACGCCGCTGACGGACGCGCCGTTGGTGGCGGTGACGCCGCCGGACTTCCCATGGACGGGGGAGACCATCTCGCTGGCGCGGCTGATGCAGGAGCCGTTCCTCTCCTGCCCGGAGCAGTATGTGGAGCAGTATCTGCCGGCGGACACGCCGCGGCTGGAGGTAGCGGCCTCCGACGATGGCGCCATATTGTCCATGGTGGCGGGAGGACTGGGCGTATCGGTGCTGTCCGCCTACTCGCTGGCGGGCTACGAGAATCAGGTGCGGGTCATCCCGCTGGATCAGCCGCTGTCCCGGCGTCTGGGCGTGGCGGTGAAGGCCATGCCGGCAGCCAATTCCCCGGCGCGGCTGTTTTTGTCGTTCCTGAAGCGGCAATACCAGAACGCCCGTTGAGACAAAAGAAGGAGCGCCGTTTTCGGTCATTCCGAAAACGGCGCTCTTGTTGTGCTGTGCCGTCGGCAGGAGGCGTAGGCGCGGGCCGCGCATTTAGATGAGAAAGCCCATACTTTCGCATACGACGCAGAGCGGCGCAGCACTTTAAACGATAAAATTGAAACGATAAAATTGCCTAAAAGGAAGAGGCTTGTTCTGTAAGAAGTGTGTGAAAAACGGCGATTGACAAAAGAATCACAAAGACCTATAATACGCACATCAAAGGCAAAGGCGCCTTGGAGAGGTTCTCTCTGACGCCTTTGCCGCTTTTTTTAGTGCGCAGGCACCCTGAAAAAATCTGACGAAGGAGGCATCTATCATGCGGACGATCATGGGTTTTTGCGGAATATGCAGTGATATTACAGACTTTACCAAGGGCTTGACGCAGGCAGCACCCCACGGCCATGGGGAGAACCGCATCGTAGATGTGGGCTGCGGCCTGCTGGGGTACCACCGCCATGCGTCAGGGGAGCATTCGGCGCAGGAGCTGCAGCCGTTGACGCTGGACGGCAGCTATGCGGTGTGCAGCGGCGAGCTCATCGGCTACGGCGGCCTGCGGGCGGGCTTACAGGCCAGAGGCTACACCTTCCGCAGCCGCTGCGACTGTGAGCTGCTGCTGCCGCTGTACCGGGAGTATGGCATGAAAATGTTCGGAATGCTCAACGGTGAGTTTGCGCTGATCCTGTTTGACCACCGCAGCGGGCATTTCATCGCCGCCCGTGACAGCTCCGGTCAGCGGCCGCTGTACTACGGGCAGGACGACGCCGGGAACACGGTGTTTGCCAGCGACGCGGAGAGCCTGATGGGTCTTTGCCGCCGCGTACAGCCGTTCCCGCCGGGTCACTATTACGAGGATGGCCGCTTCATCCGCTATGACGACAGCGTAGGCGCGGCCTGAATTTGCTTTGCCTGACTCTCTCCTTACACATACAGTGCCAGGGCCGCACACCTTTTGGGTGTGCGGCCCTGCGCGCTTCTGCGGGCATAACTGCTCTCGGCAGGGCATATAGATAGACCAACCGACAGTTAGGAGTGGTGCTCTATCCGAGAGAATCTGGAACAGCGGGCCGAGGAGCTGGCCCTTTACCTCATAGAAAACCGGACGACCGTCCGCGCCGCCGCCAAAAAATTCGGGGTCAGCAAGTCCACGGTGCATAAGGACCTTTCGGAGCGTCTGCCGCTGTATGACCGGGCGCTCTACACGCAGGTCAAGGCGGTGCTGGAGGAGAACAAGGCCCAGCGGCACATCCGGGGCGGTCTGGCCACGCGGAAAAAGTACAAGGGTACATAAAAACGGCGCCCCGTCTCTTGACGGGGCGCCGTTTTTTCACTGTGCGTCCTTGGGTACCTGCTTCATGGAGAGGCTGATGCGGTGCTTTTTCTCATCCACCTCCAGCACCACCACCTTGACGATATCACCCACGGCCACGATCTCCGAGGGGTGCTTGATGAACTTATTGCACACCTGCGAGATATGCACCAGACCGTCCTGATGGACGCCGATATCCACAAATACGCCGAAGTCGATGACGTTGCGTACCGTGCCGGTAAGCACCATACCGGCCTTCAGATCCTTGATCTCCAGCACGTCGGTGCGCAGTATGGGGGCGGGCAGATCGTCCCGCACGTCCCGGCCGGGCTTCATCAGCTCCTTCACCACGTCCCGCAGGGTAGGCAGGCCAATGCCCAGCTTGGCGGCGATCTTCTCCTCGCCCAGCAGCTTCACCTTCTGGGCCAGCAGGGGAATGTCGCCCTTTTTCACATCCTCCGCCGTGTAGCCGCACAGGGCGAGAAGCTGCTCCGCCGCGGCGTAGCTCTCCGGGTGGACGCCGGTGTTGTCCAGCACGGAGCGGCTCTCCGGCACGCGCAGGAAGCCGGCGCACTGCTCAAAGGCCTTGGGACCCAGCTTCGGCACCTTCAAAAGCCGCTTTCGGTCGGGGAAGATGCCGTTGTCCTCCCGGTACTTCACGATATTCTTGGCGGTGGCGGCGGTGAGACCGGACACCCGGCTCAAAAGGCTGGCGGAGGCGGTGTTCACATCTACGCCCACGGCGTTGACGCAGTCCTCCACCACGCCGGACAGTGCCTCGTCCAGCCGCTTCTGGGGCATATCATGCTGGTACTGTCCCACGCCGATGGCCTTGGGGTCGATCTTCACCAGCTCGGCCAGCGGGTCCTGCATCCGCCGCGCGATGGACACGGCGCTGCGCAGGTTCACATCGTAGTCGGGGAACTCCTCCGCCGCCAGCTTGCTGGCGGAGTAGACGGAAGCACCCGCCTCGTTGACGATCATGTAGCTGACGCCGGGCAGCCCGCGGAGCATCTCCACCGCCATCTGCTCCGTCTCGCGGCTGGCGGTGCCGTTGCCAATGGCGATGTGGGTGACGCCGTGCTTTTTGCACAGGGCCGTCAGCTTGGCGATGGCGTCCTTTTTCTGCCGCTCACCGTAGGTGGGATAGACCACGGTGGTGTCCAGCACCTTGCCGGTGCCGTCGATAACCGCCACCTTGCAGCCGTGGGCATAGCCGGGATCTAAGCCCATGGTGACGTGGCCCTTTACCGGCGGCTGCATCAAAAGCGGCTTCAGGTTCAGGGCAAACTGTCCGATAGCGCCCTCGCTGGCGGTATCGGTCAGGGTAGAGCGCGCTTCCCGCTCCAGCGAGGGGTAGATCAGCCGGTCGTAGGCGTCCTCGCAGGCGGCGGACACAAAGGCCGAGGCCGCCGAGCCGGGTTTTACCACCGCCCGCTGCACCTTGTCCAGCGCCGCGACTCTGTCCAGCAGCACGGTGACAGAGAGGAAGCCCTCCTTTTCGCCCCGGTTGACGGCGAGGATCTGGTGCCCCGCCAGCTTGGGCAGCGGCTGATCGAAGTCGTAGTACAGCCGGTAGACGCTGTCCTCCTCCTTGGCGGCCAGACTGCGCAGGTGACCCTGCCGCATCAGCAGACCCCGCAGCGTCTTGCGGAGATCCGCGTCGTCGCTGAGCAGCTCGGCGATGATGTCGTTGGCGCCCTGCAAGGCGTCCGCTGCCGTTTCCACGCCCTTTTCCGGGTCGAGGTAGGCTTGGGCGGCGTCCTCCGGCGCGGGGCAGTCCTTTGCCTGTGCCAGCAGCAGCTCCGCCAGCGGCGTCAGCCCCTTTTCCCGGGCAATGGTGGCGCGGGTGCGGCGCTTCTGCTTGTAGGGACGGTACAGATCCTCCACCTCCGCCAGCGTGGCGGCGTTGTCGATGGCGGCGGCCAGCGCCTCCGTCAGCTTCTCCTGCGCGGCGATGGCGGACTTGACCTCCTCCCGCCGGGCCGCCAGATTCCGCAGATAGCGCAGCCGATCCTCCAGCTTACGCAGGGCGGTGTCGTCCATGGAGCCGTGCTGCTCCTTGCGGTAGCGGGCGATAAAGGGAATGGTGTTGCCCTCGTCCAGCAGGGCGATGACGTTTTCAATATACGGCTGGGGCTTGTCCAGCTCCTTGGCCAGTATCTGGGGGATGGTCTGCATAAAGGCTCCTTTCAGAAAGCTATGCCCGCGCACGGCGCGGGCATAGGGTGGTATGTTCTGTCCGATGTGTGGGGCTTACTGCTTGTGGTACAGGGACTTGACCTCGTATTTCGGCTCGCAGCTGACATTGATGCCCAGTCGCTTATACAGCTTGGCGTCCTCCTCCGAAATGATGACGGAGAAGTGGGCGTCGCAGTCCCGCAGGGCTTTCAGCTGCTCCTGCACCATGGCCGCCAGCGGATTGGTCAGCCCGGAGATCGCCAGCGCGATCAGCACCTCGTCGGAGTGGAGGCGGGGGTTGCGGTGTCCCAGATACCCGGTCTTCATGGCGCTGATAGGCTCGATGACGGAGGCGGGGATCAGCTCCAGCTTGTGGTCGATGCCCGCCATGTGCTTCAGGGCGTTGAGCAGCAGCGCCGCCGACGCACCCAGCAGGGGGGATGTCTTACCCGTGACCACGCAGCCGTCCGGCAGCACCATGGCGCCGGCGGGCTTGCCGGTCACCTCCGCCTTCTCCAGTGCGGCGGCCACGGCGGGACACAGCTCCGGCGTGACGCTGGCCTGCTGCATCACCAGCTCCAGCTTCCGCACCACGCACTCGTCCGCCTGTCCCTTGGCGCGCTCCACGCAGCCGGCGTAGTAGCGGCGCAGGATCTCCATGCGGCTGGCCTCCTGACAGACGTCGTCGTCCACGATGGCGAAGCCCGCCATATTCACGCCCATGTCCGTGGGGGATTTATAGGGACACTCGCCCTGGATCTTTTTGAACATGGCGGCCAGCACCGGGAAGATCTCCACGTCCCGGTTGTAGTTGACGGTGGTGACGCCGTAGGCCTCCAGATGGAAGGGGTCGATCATGTTCACGTCGTTGAGGTCGGCGGTGGCAGCCTCGTACGCCAGATTGACCGGGTGCTTCAGGGGCAGGTTCCAGATGGGGAACGTCTCGTACTTGGCGTAGCCGGCGGGGATGCCCCGGCGGTTGTCGTGGTAGAGCTGGCTCAGACAGGTGGCCATCTTGCCGCTGCCGGGGCCGGGCGCCGTTACCACGATGAGGGGGCGGGACGTCTCAATATAGTCGTTGCGCCCCAGTCCCGCGTCGGAGACGATGTGCGCCACATCGGAGGGGTATCCGGCGATGGGATAGTGCTTGCAGCTCCTGACGCCCAGCGTGTCCAGCCGTTTGATGAAGGCGTCCGCCGCCGGCTGTCCGGCGTACTGGGTGATGACCACCGAGCCCACATAGAAGCCAAGGTCGCGGAACACGTCGATGAGCCGCAGCACATCGGCGTCGTAGCTGATGCCCAGATCGCCGCGCATCTTGTTCTTTTCAATGTCACCGGCGCAGATGGCGATGACGATCTCCACGTCGTCCTTCAGGGTTTGCAGCATCCGGATCTTGCTGTCTGGCTGGAAGCCCGGCAGTACGCGGGAGGCGTGATAGTCGTCAAACAGCTTGCCGCCGAACTCCAGATACAGCTTGCCGCCGAACTGGGCGCGGCGGGCGGTAATGTGCTCCGCCTGTAATTGCAGGTATTTTTCGTTGTCGAAACCGATCTTCATCTCCGTATCCCCCATTCTTTACAAACTCGCTCCATTATACAACATCCGGCGGCTCCGGGAAAGGAAAAAACCCGCTTTTTCACAGGGAAAAATAGCCGAACTTACCTGTGCTTTTTTGGCGAAACCTACCGTTGCAATTTGACAGGCGGCGGGGTATACTAAAAAATACACCCCTATTTTACAGGAGGAGCATCCATGCGTTTTCACGTTGTCTGGCGCAAGAGCCACGAGCCGGAGTCGGCCTACCGGGATTTTTTCGAGACAAACGACATTGACGAGGCCAAGGACTTCGCCATGCGTCTGGCGTTTGACGAGACAAATCTGGTCTTCGTCCGGGACGAGAAGCGGGACGAGGTCGTGCGGGACTTCGACGCCGAGGTCTACCGCTGAGCGCCGCATACTTCAAATAGGAAAGAAACACGTCACCTCCGGCCATACTAAGACCGGAGGTGATTTTTCATGCCCAAAAGAAGCAGCGGCTTTCCCTACGACGCCACACCGGACGTTCACCAGTTCCGGGGCGTGCCGGAGAGCTGCTTTGACATGGTGAATATGTACGGCACCTACAACATCCAGCCCACCTGCGACACGCCCAACCTGTTCCCGCTGATCGGGCCGGGGCTGCCCCGCCGGTGGCGGGAGATGCAGCTGGGCAAGCAGGAGCTGGACGACCTCCCGTAAGCGCCGCCGGAGATGCCCGGCAGCGAAAAACAGGTCTGCGGCCATGCCGCAGACCTGTTTTGTGTTATTTTACGCCTCGCCCCGGAAATACGCCCGTGTCTGGGCGATATTCCGCTGGATGCCCTGCCGCAGCGCCTCCAGCGAGTCGAATTTCTGCTCGCCCCGCAGGCGGCGGCAGAAGTCCAGCCGGATGGCCTGCCCGTACAGATCGCCGTCGAAGTCCAGCAGGAAGGTCTCCACGGACACGGCGTCGCTGTCGGACACCGTGGGGCGGGTGCCTACGTTGGTGACGCCCGCGAAGCTCCGCCCATCCGGCAGGTACACGCGGGTGATATACACGCCGTGGGCCGGCACCAGCACGCGGGGCGGCATGGTCAGATTCACCGTGGGGATGCCGATGGTGCGGCCGATGCGCTGACCGTGCTCCACCGTGCGGCTGAGACAATGGCGGTGTCCCAGAAACTCCGCTGCCCGCTCCACGTCGCCCGCCTCGATCAGCGTGCGGATGTAGGTGGAGCTGACGGTGATACCGTCATGCACTACCTCGGGGATGATGTCGCAGCCCAGCCCCAGCTGGGCGCATTTCTCCTGCAGGAGTTGGGCATTTCCGGCGTTTTTATGGCCGAAGCGGTGGTCGTGACCCGCCACCAGATGCACCGCGCCATAGCGCTTGACCAGCAGCTCTGTGACAAAATCCTCCCACGACATGGTCATCATCTCGTGGTCGAAGGGGGCCAGTATGATCCGGTCGATGCCGTAGAGGCGGCGGATCAGTGCCTGCCGGTCCTCCGGGGAGTTGATGAGGTACACCGGCTGGCCGGTGACCACCTCCTTGGGCGGGCGGTCAAAGGTAAAGACAGCAGGCTCCGCGCCCAGCGCACAGGCGCGCTCCGCCGTTTTTTGCAGCAGGGCGCCGTGGCCCCGGTGTACGCCGTCAAAAAAGCCGAGGGCTATTACAGTTCGTTCCAAAGTGTTCACGCTCCGAAAAAGTTTTTCTGGGAAGTCAGGACACCGCCTTCCGCCCGGCTCAGGCACAAAAAGGCGCCGTCTCCGCCGTATACGCGGTACAGACCGTCCGGCACCGCCGCCGTCAGGGGATTGCCGCAGCGGCAGCGCCGCTCCTCCTCGGCGGAGGGGATGGTGTAGGCGGGATACTGCCGGAACAGGGAGTCCGTAGGCGAAAGCAGCGCCTCGCCGTCGCTTTGCACCTCCTCCAGTGTGTGGCAGTCCGCCAGCGTAAAGCCGGCGGCCATGGTGCGCCGCAGGGCGCTCATGCACCCACCGCAGCCCAGCGCCTGCCCGATGTCGTGGCACAGCGTCCGGACATAGGTACCCTTGGAGCAGAGGACCCGCAGCAGCCAGTCGCCGCTCTCATCCTGCCCCAGCACCTCCAGCTCGTAGATGGCCACGGGGCGGGGGGGACGCGCCACCTCCTTGCCCTGCCGCGCCAGCTCGTACAGCTTCTGCCCGTTGATCTTGATGGCGGAGTACATGGGCGGCACCTGCATCAGCTCCCCGGTGAACCGGGGCAGCAGCGCCTCCAGCTCCTGCCGGGTCACGGAGACGGGATACTGCGCCAGCACCTCACCGGAGGTGTCCTGCGTGTTGGTGACGCAGCCCAGACGCAGCCCGGCTACATACTCCTTGCTGCCGGACTCGGCAAAGGACACGGCGCGGGTGGCCTGCCCCACGAATACCGGCAGCACGCCGGTGGCCATGGGGTCCAGCGTCCCGGCGTGACCCACCTTTTTTGTTTTCAGGATGCCCCGCAGCTTGCCGCATACGTCCATGCTGGTCCATCCGGCGGGCTTGTCGATGATGATGATACCGTTTGCCATAGTTGCTCCTTTTTGCGCCTTATCCGACGACCGCCTGATAGGCTTGCAGCACGGCCTGCCGCACCTCGTCCATGGTGCCGTCCACCGTGGCGCCTGCGGCGGCTCGGTGTCCGCCGCCGCCCAGCCGCTGGCACACGGCGCTGGCGTCTACGCGGGGGCCGGTGCGCAGGGAGATCTTGATGACGCCGGGCCGCAGCTCCCGCAGCGTCACGCCGCAGTCGCTGCCCTCTACCAGCGCGGCAAGGGAGCTGAGCTCCTCGATGTCCGCCTCGGTGGCGTGCATCTCCTGCCGCAGGGACAGGGAGATGGTCATCACCACCACCCGGTCGTGGTCATAGAGGGTCATATCCGCCACCATCCGGGCCTCCATGGCAAGGCGCGTCCGGCTTTTCGTGCGGAACAGGGCCTTATTCACCGGCCCCACGTCAATGCCCGTCTCCAGCAGCTCCGCCGCGATGCGGTGGGTGTGGGCGGTGGTGTTGGTGTAGACAAAGCAGCCGGTGTCGGTGGCGATAGCCACATACAGCAGCATGGCGATCTCCGGTGTCATCGCCGTCAGGCCGTGGATGATGCCGCAGACGATCTCGCCGCAGGCGGCGGCGTCCGCGTCCAGACAGACGTTGGGTGCAAAGAACCCATGGGAGCCGTGGTGGTCGATGGCCAGCTCGATGCGCGGGGCGTAGACTGCCGCGTTATCCGGCAGCAGGTTCAGCGCCGCGATGTCGGCGGAGACGATATGCGCCGGCGTAAAGCCCTCCGGCGCCCAGTAGGGCGCGGCGTAGGGCGCGTAGGTGTCGGTGATCTCCGGGTTGTACAGCAGATAGGCGGTTTTTCCCATGTCCCGCAGGGCCTGACACAGCGCGGCGGCCGAGCCGATGGTGTCGCCGTCGGGCCGCACATGGGTCAGCAGCAGCACATCGTCCAGCTTCCGCAGGTACGCCGCCGTCTCCTGTATGTCCAGTCTGCTGCCGCTCATTCCTGATCCTCCGGCAGCACGATGTCCGCGTTGGCGGGGTTGGCGGGCTTCACATGGTTGAGAAGATCCAGAATGTGGGCGCCGTGGGCGATGGAATCGTCCATGATAAATTGCAGCTCCGGCGTGTACCGCAGGTCGATGGCCTGCCCCAGCTGGTGGCGCAGGTAGCCGGCGGCGGACTTCAGCCCCTTCATCAGGTCCTTCTCATCCTGACAGTTCAGGGCGCTGATATAGACCCGGGCGTACCGCAGGTCGTTGGTGGTGTCCACGCGGGTGATGGTGAGCATCCCCCCGGATACGCGGGGGTCCTTCACCGTCCGCAGCAGGGCGCTGAGCTCCTTGCGGATCTCCTCGTTGATGCGGCCGATTCGGTTGGATGCCATAGTTCATCGCTCCTTTCGTATAAGAAAAGCGGGGCGGGCGTTTCGCCCGCCCCGCAGGTATCAGACTTCGATCTGCTCCATGGTGAAGGCTTCCACGATGTCGCCTTCCTTGATGTCGTTGAACTTCTCGATGCTCAGGCCGCACTCGTAGCCGGCGGCCACCTCCTTGACGGAGTCCTTGAACCGCTGGAGGGAGGCCAGCACGCCCTCGTGGATGACGATGCCGTCGCGGACGAGACGTACCTGGCAGTCCTTGCGCTGCAGCTTGCCGTCCTGCACGTAGCAGCCGGCCACCGTACCTACGCCGGACACCTTGTAGGTCTGACGCACCTCGGCGTGACCCAGCAGGACCTCCCGGAACTTGGGCGCCAGCATACCCTTCATGGCGGCCTCGATCTCGTTGATGGCGTCGTAGATCACGCGGTACATCCGCATATCCACATTGGCGCGGGCGGCGCTGTCGCGGGCAGCGGCGTCGGGACGGACGTTGAAGCCCACGATGATGGCCTGCGAGGTGGAGGCCAGCATCACGTCGGATTCGTTGATGGCGCCGACGCCGCCGTGGATGACGCGGACGCGGACCTCCTCGTTGCTCAGCTTCTCCAGAGAGGTCTTCACCGCCTCCACGCTGCCCTGCACGTCGGCCTTGACGATCAGGTTCAGGTTCTTCATCTCACCGGCCTGGATCTGGCTGAACAGATCCTCCAGAGAGACCTTGGTGACAGGCGCGTTGGCCTTGGCCTTCTCCTCGGCCTTGCGCTGCTCCACCAGCTCGCGGGCCAGCTTCTCGTCGGCCACGGCGTTGAACGTAGCGCCGGCGGAGGGAGCCTCGCTCAGACCGGTGATCTCCACGGGGACGCTGGGGCCGGCATCGGTGATGCGCTGACCCTTGTCGCTGAGCATGGCGCGGACGCGGCCCACGGAGGTACCGGCGATGATGATATCGCCCTGATGGAGGGTGCCGTTCTGCACCAGCAGCGTGGCCACGGGGCCGCGGCCCTTGTCCAGACGGGCCTCGATGACCGTACCCTGCGCGGCGCGGTTGGGATTGGCCTTCAGCTCGCCCACCTCGGCGGTGAGGGTCAGCATCTCCAGCAGGTTGTCCACGCCCATGCCGGTCTTGGCGGAGATGGGACACACGATGGTGTCGCCGCCCCACTCCTCGCACACCAGACCGTGCTCGGTGAGCTGCTGCTTGATGCGCTCGGGGTTGGCTTCGGGCTTATCCATCTTGTTGATGGCCACGATGATGGGGATCTCCG